>Ga0307508_10006635_pt1 | contig 10867 bp, 19 predicted proteins | sample 9_EM_MG_FD_203089 | JGI IMG/M metagenome (GOLD analysis project Ga0307508, IMG submission 203089) | Populus trichocarpa ectomycorrhiza microbial communities from riparian zone in the Pacific Northwest, United States - 9_EM | ecosystem: Host-associated > Plants > Roots > Unclassified | place...
AAGACATTTGCGCCGGGACTCAGCAGCGCGGCGACGTGGAGGAACCAGATGCCAATGAGAGGTGCAAGCATGAAGGGACTTTACTGCAAGGAGTTGAGGGAAGAGACCTAACGTTTGACTTAAGCGGCCTGCCGAAGGCAGGTCCGCTTGAAGGAAGGGTTAGGCGTCTGAGGAGAACCGGCGCGCTCTTGCTTCGATGACGAGATAGGCGCGAATGTGCGCCGACCTTGCGCGCTCAACGGACGGCAAATGTGCTGCGCAGCTGAAGCAAAGGGACTGATGCAAAACCGTTCGGGCATGCTTGATTGTGGCTTCAAACGCTGTGAGATTGGAAGCCGCCTGAAGTGCTCAAAGGTCGGCGCTCTGAAAGACCCAAACCGCGTGATCGAAGCTCTCGATCTCGCCGGCGCGAAGCGTTCAGGCCGCTTGCCATGTGCGCTTGGCCGAGAAGATGCATTGGCGATTGAAACGCTCCACGCGTGGGCTTTGTGAGGCAGGTGACTTTGTGAAAGTGCGATGGCCCGACTTACCGTGATGACCAAGCGCAACGAGACCATAGACGCCTAACGTTTGACTTAAGCGGACCGCCGTAGGCGGGTCCGCTTGAAGGAAGGGTTAGCCGTCATTCTGAGCGAAGCGCAGGCACTGCTGCGGAGGGCTCTTGCTCGAAAGAACGGCGTGCGCGCGCTCGATGCAACCTTCGACACCGAGATAGACACCAGGCGAAGCGCAGTTCCCGGCGGCAGATGTGTACGAACCGTCCCTGGCGATGAAGACCAAACCCCATGAGCCATCATGCAACGCACCAACCGCGGGGTAGGTGCGGTTGTACCGTTTGACATGGAACTCGCCTGCATAGCCGTTGCTGCCGCAGACGAGCTCCCAGTCGCCCGGCATAAGCTCTGAAAGCTTCAGTTCGTGGGCGCTCCGTACGTTTTCGGATCTCAGTGCTTCGATGAACCTTATTTCGGCTCGATAGCCAGGAAGGCGAGATAGTGCCCAAACACCGGCCGCAACAAGTACGCCGAGGCCCACCAAGAGCCGAAGCAGCGACAGACGCGAGATGGCGAGGTACTGCATTGATGACGGCTAACGTTTGACTTAAGCGGACCGCCGTAGGCGGGTCCGCTTGAAGGAAGGGTTAGGCGGCTGCTGAGAACCGACGCGCTCTTGCTTTGATGACGCGACACGCGAGGATGTGCACCGATCTTGCGAGCCCAACAAATGGCAGACGCGCTGCGCGGCCGAAGCAAAAGGACTTGCGCGGAACCGTTCGGGAATGCTCGATTGTGGCTTCAAATGCGGCGAGGCTGAAAGCTGGGTGAAATGCCGCGAGACGGAGCCTGAACGGCCAAACCTGCATGGACGAAGCCAGCGGTCTTGCTCGCATGGCATGCCCAGGCCTGGCTGTACAGCGCCGACCTTCACTGGAGACTGATGGCAGAGCGAATACCGTGCGCTGGCCGCCAGCGAAGCGGGACGGACGGCCCACGCCGACCGTGACCGGCAGCGCGGGGATAAAGCAAAAGTTACGTGCGAGTAGGCGAGCTTTGTAAAGCAAGGCGCCGCTGCGACAGTGCGGTGACCCAAGCTTGGACTGACGACCTTGTACGACGAGACCATAGCCGCCTAACGTTTGACTTAAGCGGCGTGCCGAAGGCACGTCCGCTTGAAGGAAGGGTTGGGCGTCTGGTTGACCATGGCGCGGCTCATTCGACCTTTGCACCTTTCTCGACGAGCAACTCGCGTAGCACCGAGCGATGGCAATGCTCTTCGCGCTCGCAGTAGCAACCGACCGAGAAGTTGGTGTGTTGTGAGAGAACGGCCAAGAGCTCGAGTGAATGATTGGCTTCGGGTGCAGACATCTCAGACCGATACTTCTTGATGAACGCTGACCACTGCGCGGGCGTGCTGGCTCCTTGCCCGAGTTTAATGGTTTCCACGCTAGGCGCGAGGTTCGGAAACCAAACGTCGTACCAGTTCTGCGAGGAGAACATAGCTTTCGGGACGCCTCGCGGTGGACGACGGACCGTGCCGATTCGGGGGCCTTCTTCGTTCAATCGCGGGCTGCCTAGCCTGATAACACGAACGACCATCGATGACTCCGAGCTAAGACGCCCAACGTTTGACTTAAGCGGACTGCCGAAGGCAGGTCCGCTTGAAGGAAGGGTTAGGCGGCAGTGTATTTGCTACGGGATGCACGATGCTGTGAAGGAAGCCGACCTAGAGTTTCTCGAAGTCTAGCTTTGCCTCTCGCGTGAGCCGATGCTTCTTAAGAAGCGCGCCCGCAAGCTCCAAGGCCCGGCCGATTGAAGTGGGCGGTTCAATTTTTGCCATGAAGGCGTGTGTCTCGGACCGCGACTGCGATAGTAGATGCCCCAGACCTTCCGCTCGGAGGGCTTGTCCGAGCGCGGAGGCAAACGCATCAATTCGAGCCGGAAGTTCAGTGACGGCGAGGCTCGGGAGTTTGAACTCAACGACGAGTTGCACTTGAAGACGGGGAGCTTCTCTCATGACGCCTAACGTTTGACTTAAGCGGCCTGCCGAAGGCAGGTCCGCTTGAAGGAAGGGTTAGGCGTCTGCACCTTCACCGCTCGAACAGCTTGCCCATAGCAGCCTGATTGAATTTGACCTGAAGTGGCTCGCTGCCCTTCCAAGCACCGATATGAATATGAGGTTGCCGAGAGTAGCCATTGTTCCCGACCCGGGCTATGACCTGGCCACTCTGCACCTTGTCACCAGGCTTCACCTGAATCTCGACTGCATGCGCGAGCAGGAAGAAGACGCCATCGTCTCGTTTCAGCGCGATGAACGACGCGGGCGGCTTGCCGAAAACTCCTGGCCGATTGGTAGTCGGGTTCTCATTGATCTTGACTACCTCACAAGTACACGGCGAGAGCACCTCCTTGTGCCACCCATACCAATCCTGATTCCGTTCACCTTTGCCGATGTATGACCGCATCCAAGTCCTGCCGTGAACTTCCGCGAGTTCTTGTATCCAACAATCTGTTCCCAATTCGTCGCCGAGACCCTTCAGATTTCCCTCCCAATGCTCCGTACAGGAGTAGGGCCGCCCAAAAATCGGCTCGGCCAATACAGACGATATGTCACCTGCTCTCGCGGCGGGCGCGGTAGTGAGCATTGCTGAACAGAGAAGTGAAATGATCAGTTTCATTGGCGGAGTGTCTCCTCTGACGCCTAACGTTTGACTTAAGCGGCTGGCCGAAGGCCAGTCCGCTTGAAGGAAGGGTTAGCCATCACACTCGCTCCAAGACCTGCTAACTTTGGTGCGCCTCGTTAGCGGTTCGACATTCTTGATGTGCAGGCTCCAAGGTATTTGTAATCCCGCAACATTCGGACTTGCACTACCTCTCCCTCCGCGTTAGTCGTAGCGGTCTCCGTGAGGAGAACCATTCCGTCCTCCGAAAAAGTGTTGGTAGTCTCAATCTTCGTTCGTTCATTGGCAGAAGCGCAGTTTATGGTCCACGAAGCCACCGCTGCAGTGATGCTCTGAGTAGCTACGGAGCACGTTCCAAAATCGGGTTCAAGCAGTCGCCGCTCTCGCTCGGGGTTCTGGAAGGGATTGCCCTCAAGATACGAATTCGAGAAGCATTCTTGTCGCTTCTCGTCGGCGAGAACCTTATAGACGGGCGTCGCTGCACCGCGCACAAAGCCAGTTAGATGAAGGTCCCATCCACCTTGCTTGATGTCTGCGGCTGCATGAATACGACTCAAGAATAGCAGGAGCACTAGAAACGACAGCGAATTTCGGACTGTGTGGGATTGCATGGTGCGGGGCCGTACTGATGGCTAACGTTTGACTTAAGCGGCCTGCCGTAGGCAGGTCCGCTTGAAGGAAGGGTTAGGCGATGCCTCACTGAACACGAGGTACCCCAGGCTTACGATCATTGCAGCCTTCTCCAATGATAATTTGGCCCATGAGCATGAAGAACTCAGCAGCCATTGCGACGTGTTTCTTCGCCTCTGGCAAGTACTCGGCGCGACTCTCAATGACTTGCCACGCTGAAAGCAAGCAATCTAGGATTTGCTTGGAGACGACGTGCTCAGACTTGAGAAGCTCTGCCTTTGTGCACAAGTGGGACTTGAGAGCATCGAAAGCTTCCTTATCAAATACCTCTGCGGCAAGAAGTCTTCCGACAGAGCGGGCATGAAGTTCCTGTAGCTCAAGGTCGAAGTTGTTTGCTGATGACATCAGGATCCCTGTATTGGTATTCGGCCGGCGAGGGAGGTGTGCCTACTTCGCGGCGCCTAACGTTTGACTTAAGCGGACCGCCGTAGGCGGGTCCGCTTGAAGGAAGGGTTAGGCATCTTCGCACTACTTCCTAGTAGAGGGTTTTTGCCTGGCGATCTGAAGCATCCTTGTCGTAGGTGGCGGCATCAATGGTACCGGCTGTAAGAGCAGACAGTAGCTGGCCTGCAGTAGGTGCGTTAGGCTTTACTTCAGATTGCTCCTTCGCCCACAGCGATGATCTCAGAAGCGCTCTCGCGCACTGAAAGAACACCGTGTCGACAGTGATCTCGAGGACACACTTGGGAGACTGTCCATTCAGGGCAAACCGCTGAAGAAGAGAGGGCTCCACGCAAATCTTGGCTGTTCCGTTGATCCGTACTGTCTCGCGGACACCTGGAATGAAAAAGATTAGTGAAACGCGAGGGTCGTAGAGGATGTTTTTGAGGCTATCTATTCGGTTGTTGCCCCGGCGTTCAGGCAGCATGATGGTGTGCTCATCCTGAATGGTCACCAGAGGTGCAGGATCTCCTCGTGGGGAAGTGTCGAGTCCGTTTGGGCCAATAGTGGCCAGCACGGCAAACGGTGACTTCTCTATCCAAGCGCAGTAGGCCGAGTGAAGTACTGGCACCTCCTTGCGACGCGAAGCCTCTCCAACTGTCCCGAAAAGCGCTTCCAGGCTCTCTGTTGCGGTGATGTATTCCATGTGACGTGACCTCTATGGCTCCTGAGATGCCTAACGTTTGACTTAAGCGGCGTGCCGTAGGCACGTCCGCTTGAAGGAATGGTTAGGCTGCGCTGCGTCCACGGGGCGGGATTAGAGCTGCTTTACCTGGCACCTGTTGGCAACGCAAACCGCGGTTATCACGGGAGACGGAGTGCCAGTGCAGGGAGCGTCAAAGGGAGGTACGAGCCTTCTGGCTTCCACCGCCAGCATAAACTGCTGATTGGCGGCTGCGACGGGCAGGTAGCCGGCTTCTGAAGCCCAAGAGTGAGCGATCCAAGAGTACTCGCGACAAGGTGTATCTGTGCGCAGAAAGCTTATCGCAGTGCATTGGGAATCGGTGGCACACGGTGTGTCGGTGGCAAGTGCTCGTGCCTCAGCTTCCTTAGCGTCGGCCGCCTGAACTGCCAATTCGTACTCAGACGGTTCGTTCGATCCTCCGCATGAGGTGAGCAACATGAAGAGCAGGGACGGCAATATAGTTCTTGGGATCGACATCGAAATTTGCACGCTTGAATTGAGAAAGATCTCACGGCCTAACACCGAGCAAAACCGCGCAGCCTAACGTTTGACTTAAGCGGACCGCCGTAGGCGGGTCCGCTTGAAGGAAGGGTTAGAGCGCTCGTGAGGTTGAAGCCGCTTGGCAACCACCGTGCTGAACCCGTGCTCTTTGTGTTCTTGGACTTTGGCTTTGTATTTCAATTTTGGCTTGCTCGAACGAAGACTGATTCTGCTCTCAGCGGCAGACCTGCTTTCGAGAAGCGCTGCATCTTTGCTCTTGGCCATGTGCACAGACTTGGAACGAAGGGACGATGGTTGCCGAAGCGAGAAGGCCTTGCGCCACTACAGTCGAAGGATGCCAGAACTTTGAACGATGCGGCAGGCGAACGGCTACGCCCGTGTATTTGCCGCAAGAAGCTGACGATCTTCTTGAACCTTTCTGATCGAAGAGGAAAGCGCTCTAACGTTTGACTTAAGCGGACCGCCGTAGGCGGGTCCGCTTGAAGGAAGGGTTAGGCGTCTGATGCGAACCGACGCGCTCTTGCTTCGATGATGAGGCATCCGGAGATGCACGACCTTGTGCGCTCAACGAGTGGCAGATGCGCCGCGTAGCTGAGAAGAGGGGACTGGTGCAGAACCGTTCGAACATGCTCGATTGTGGCTTCAAACGCTGCGAGACTGGAAGCTGGGTGAAGTGCCGCGAGACGGAGCCTGAACGAGCAAACCTGCGTGGACGAAGCCGGCGATTCTGCTCGCGTGATATGCCCAGGCCTGGCTGCGTAGCACCGACCTTGACTGGAGGCTGCCGGCAGACCGAATACCGTGCGCTGGCCGCCAGCGGAGCGGGACGGACGGCTCGCGCCGACCGTGACCGGCAGCGCGGTGATAGAGCAAGACTTGCTCGCGAGTAGGCGGGCTTTGCAAAACAAGGCACCGCTGCGGAAGTGCGGTAACCCAAGCTTGGATTGACGATCTTGTACGCCGAGACCATAGACGCCTAACGTTTGACTTAAGCGGCATGCCGTAGGCATGTCCGCTTGAAGGAAGGGTTAGGCGTCTGCCTTCCGCCTAGCGAGTTCATCGGAAGAGAGGGCCTTTGTTTCGATGTATCCGCGAAGATATAGACCCAGGATGGACGAGACCTCAGAGAAGCAGTCCAGAACCTCAAGCCAGCTCGATTCCGGATACTTGTAGTCGGTCGCGCGAATATCAAAGTTAATGTCTCCGTCGTCGATGCTCTCGACTGTGTCGTAGAAGTGCGCGCCCGAGAAGTGAACGTACCCGGACAGGCGCTGGTAGACATCAGCAAGCCAAGGGTAGTCGGGCGAGCGAACCTCCACCAAGCGGGCATCTCGAAGATAGTGACCTTCCTTGTCTTTGAGCTTGTCGATCCGCGCTCCTGCGATGACCTTTGATGCAAAGTCGTGTGGATTGTCGACGAGCCACGCGGCTGAAAAGCGTAGGCTGGTGTCGATGTGCACGCGAAGCAACGTCCGAGCGGTACTCATGTTCCAAGTCGCAACGATGATGGACATTGCTTCTGCGGTGGCTATGTTGCGCTTGATGGCGGCATATGCCAGGAAGTCGAGCGGATAGACCTCTGCCTCCTTTGCGCCAAACAACTGCTTCCCAAGCTTGAGCATGACCCGCACCTCCTTGTTGGTGCGGGCGAGACGAGCCAAGACGGCGGCGCCGTGTTCGGGAGGTTTACGGGTGGTCATGAAGACGCCTAACGTTTGACATGAGCGGAAGACCAAAGGGCGCGAAGCGGCCTTTGGGCTGTCCGCTCGATGGAATGGTTAGGCCACGCCCGCGCGAGACGTGACCTGGCTTTGAATTTGGACGGCGAAGCATACCAACGCTGGCAGTGCAGGGCGAATGACCGACGCCTGCACTGACCTTGCACTGCTGGGGTTGACAGAAATTCACAGGGCGTGCGCTCGTGACTTACGTACCGGGTACGTGACTGAACTGAAGCTTGGCTCGATAGCCTGATTTTCGATTTCTCACTTCCGAGAAAGCACGGTGATGCGCTGGCCGCCGCAGGACGGACAGCCCACGCTGACCTTGGCTGCGGTAATGAGCGGACGCTGTGAACTCGAGGCGCCCGGGGCCGACTGGTGTTTTGCCCGCGAGAACCCGAGCAGCGCAACGAGTGACAGAGTTGCTCCACGACGAATTTCAAATGCGGGGCCTAACGTTTGACTTAAGCGGCCTGCCGAAGGCAGGTCCGCTTGAAGGAAGGGTTAGGCGTCGCCGTACTTGATAGGCGACGGCAGTGTCTTCTCAGGAGCGCTACGGGGCTCCGAATCCGCAAGCAACTCGGCTGCCATGCGAGCGAGCGGGGAGGGTTGTGACGTGAGGCTCACTTTGGAACGGACCGTTGCAACGATCTCGTCAACCGGAACCGGCTGGGCGCCGATTTTCGCTGGGTCAGATAGGAAGAACACGCGAAGTTCGGTAAGAACGCTCATCGTGCGGCACTCCTCGTCAGGGGCTGCGGTAGTGACCCTGTGACTAGTAGCTTAGCAAAGAAACTTCCATAAAAAACCCCTAGAGCTTCACCAGTAAATCTCATGAGGTCCACATGACGGGGCTGGAGGATTCGGCGGGTTCGGGATGTCAGGGCCAAGAATCCGATCAGATCGTCGCCAACGCCGTTCCATCCCGTGATCGGCACGACCGCAAGAGTCTTGAAGTCAGCTCCGTAGATGTCGTCATTCTTTGTGCGAAAGTAGACGTCCTTGGCCGTTGCCTTGGTAATGTCCTCGATGAATAGCACTCCACGGCAGCCAGCTCTATTCTGAAGAAAGAACTTGGGAAACCCCTTGTCTCGCGGCGTGGGTTCGCTTGAATTTCCGCGATCCTTGTTCAGGGCGCCTGAACGCCCAAACGTCGAGTAGACGGTCGGGTCGGGTTCGCGGTCACTTGCAGTGGCAAGACAAATGATGGCGCCGACGGAGCGATCACCAGTTAGCGTTGCAAAGTACTGTCCAATAACTTCGGCAATCTGGTTTGTTGCCGAGACGAGGTGCTCACCTTCATGTACGGCAGTGTGCTCGCCGTTTGGAGGAATCTTCGAGTGCCGTCGATATAGAAGTTGAAGCGCCTGATTCATCTCGGCGAGAAGCCGATGCAACTTCGACTTTATCTCCAGGGAGCGCTCGGTTCTTGCGCGAACATAGAAGAAGAACGATGTGAAGAGCAGGAAGGAAAGACCACCAGTCGACAAGATGAGCGCTACCGGGCCAACTGCGATTGAATCGGGCAAGCGATCGGGCCACCAGAACGGAACGCCAGCAAGCGGGAGTCCAACGAGTATCGACGATCCAATGTACGCGCGGAGCCTCGTAAAGAACCCTGAAATGCCAAGTTCCCATGTCCTCCGTCCATCAACCCAAAAGGAGAAACCCTGCTTGCGGTCCATGCTTCCCCCATCTCTATTTGTCGCCAAGCGTAACACGCTGGTTTGGGAGCGCAAATGGAGTGCGCTGGATTCAGTCGCTCAGGCCTTCATCAGGCTAGATGAAATTGCGGATCATTGACGAGGGGTGATTACGCCGCCTAACGTGTAGTTAAGCGGCAGGCACCGGTACCCCGGTGGCTGTCCGCTTCAACGATGGGTTGGGCGTCACCTCACAGCCTGCTCAACCAATACTCGGGAAGGCGACGATCATCGGCAACCGCATGAATGAGAATGCCGTATTCGACTTCCGTGTATATAACGGAGAAAGGGAAGTCGGTCACGAGCCTTCTTCTTGTTCCCCGAGCGGAAGGCTTTCCATGCTCCGGGAACGCGGCCGCTCTTTGAGCGGCTCCTTCTACCTCAGTTCGGAATCTCGTTCCGAGGCCCTTTCGGAGAGCTTCGTAGTACGCCGTTTGAGCGAGGAGTTCGGAACGCGCCTGCTTGGTGAAACGCGCGGTCTTCACGGGGCGATTCGGCGCGCTTCGGCGAATACATCCTCTGCTGAGAAGGTCTCCACTTCGCCCCGTTCGTAGGCAGCGACTCTGCGGTCAATCTCCTTGTCCCAGGCGGCTTCGATCTCAGACAAGGGTGGCTCATGGAGCGATTCCAAGAGTAGTTCCACGAGGCGGGATCGCTCCTCCGGTATAAGGGCGCGACCACGGTCAGCGAGCTCAGCAACAACGTCAGGCATGGCGATCCTCCGGCGGTGCGTCCAATGATACTCGTGGGCATCAAGAGGGGCTTCTCGTGACGCCCAACGTTTGACTTAAGCGGACCGCCGTAGGCGGGTCCGCTTGAAGGAAGGGTTAGGCGTCGGGTGCGCATGGGCCAGCGGCATGGTCTTGGCATGATACCGACCGAGCCGCCGCCTGCAAGGATGTGTAGGCGTCAGACCATCTGCGGCGGTGCCGTGGCTCTCCGTCCAGCGCGGGCGGACGGGCTCCGCCCGGCTTCAAAAGCCCGTGTAGCGAATCACGGAGCGCAGTGCCTTTCCGTAGAAGGCCATAAGTACAAATGCTAGCGCGAGGCAAAGCCATACGTACCAGGAAACTCTAACGAAGGCTGCAAGAACTAGGCGCAAGGTCCAATGCGTTGAAGGATCTTTTGCAATGCTGGCCAAGTACGCATAGAAGGAACGCACCGCGTTCTCAATGCCCGCTAGTGCATTGAGGAAGGTGTCGGTGGCCGAGTGCGCGCGTTCGCCGCCTAGTACTACAAACAGACCCACGAGAAGTGCGGAAACGAGAATGACAGATGCGAAGTCCATTGGCTTGTGGGCAGAGTGCCAGCGACAAAGTTGCGACGCCTAACGTTTGACTTAAGCGGCGTGCCGTAGGCACGTCCGCTTGAAGGAAGGGTTAGGCGTCTGTGGCATGTGCAGGCTCTCTTGCGACTTGAATCTGAGAGCGGCGTGAGCCAGAGCGAGAACGGCGGCAAAGGTTGAGGCGCATGCGAGCCCCGCTATAAGGACCACGAATGCCATGGCATAGCCGGGTTTGGCGAGCGAGCCTCCTTGTATGGAGCTCAGAAGCCAAATGTAGTAGCCAGCAGCTGGAAGTGCCGCGACAGACCACCACCGCACGAAATAGTGCCAGAACCGAAACCTGATGCGGCTTGAGCTAGTGGGTGGATTGGCTGTATTCATTGAGAGAAACTAGAGACATGGCTGCAACTCTACGCCTGCACCTGGGATGAGTGTCGGAGTTCGAAGCAATGGCTTCTTGGAAGACAGGCGCGACGCTGGTGAGGCTGAAGATTACTCAAAGAGTGCCGGGGCCTGAGCTGGAGTGGGAGTGAGACGCCTAACGTTTGACTTAAGCGGCGTGCCGAAGGCAGGGGAACTTGTGCCGATAAAGTGGACACATCGTTGTTAGGCCTGCGTTAGCTCGAAGGCGACCGGTGGCATTCGACTCAGTGAGGTATGAAT
>Ga0307508_10006636_pt1 | contig 10867 bp, 17 predicted proteins | sample 9_EM_MG_FD_203089 | JGI IMG/M metagenome (GOLD analysis project Ga0307508, IMG submission 203089) | Populus trichocarpa ectomycorrhiza microbial communities from riparian zone in the Pacific Northwest, United States - 9_EM | ecosystem: Host-associated > Plants > Roots > Unclassified | place...
CAGCCTAATGGTGTCCCTCCCTCGGCTTCGCGAAAGCGCCACGTAGATGGAGAATGGGGAAAGCGAGCCGGTAGGTGGCCTTCTGATGTCTATTATCACGTACTCGATGGTCTGGCCCTGTGATTTGTAGTCCGTGAATGCGTATCTAGCCGTCATGGCGTATTGCCTCCTTTCGACCTTGAACCTCTTACCACTTCTGCCCGTTACCGTGAATTTGGTTTGCGACGGCGTGAGTGGTATGACTCCAGGTGGCAATCCAGGAAACATCAGTTTGCTTGTTCTGTCTGGTTTGAATAGAAGCATTGCTGGTGGGTATTTTAGTTGGACGATGCCTTCTTCATCAGGTGCTGACATCTCTTCTCTTTCATCCAGTATGATGTCTTGGATCTCCCCTCGTGTCCCATTTGCTATATCTGCCTCGGTTGCTAAATTCAATAGTACCATGGCCTTCATCCCGATCGCCATGTGAACGGTCGCAGGTAGTTTGCCGGTGTCCTTGTCTTTTCGTTCCGCTGTCGCTAACTTGGCTTCCATGCATAGGTGGTCGTTTCCATCTCGGGACGTGTCCTCGGCTGATACTTGGTAGCGTTGGTTCCCTGTTTTGGCGCAGTGCTTCGCGATTGCATGTTCATTCCATAGCTGTCTGACAGAATGTCGCGGCGTTACTAGAATCGCTTGGCCCCATGGCGCTTTGGTGAAATCAGGTACATCACATTCCGGGTTGGTGAGTACCAGCTTTTCAATCTCATCAAGGTCTTCCGCTCTGCATTCGCCTACTCGTGCTCGTCCCAAGATGTCACTCCATATCGGATCTTTGATCCTATTTTGCTTATCCAGTATGACGACCTTGTCAAACTGGAGGAAGATCTCCCTGCCGAGTAGTGCACTTTTATTGTCCTTTTCGTGTCGGTCGAAGAATAGCCTTAGGTCAATCAATTTCATGTACAATACCTTGTGTGATGCTACGATGTACAATGTATTACTTACTTCAGGTTTATATATATATAAACAGCAAGGCATCGGCGACGAAGTCGTCCGTTTATTTCAAGGAAACAAGGAAACAAAAGACTTCAATGCATTCCGGTAAAATCCGCCAGGGCTGGAACCTCTAGGAGCTTTGTATGGTAGTCTGCCAGTGTAAGTTTGCAGGTTGATAAGAAACCACATAAAAAAACATGTTAACATTTTTGACACAATTAACATAATCTTTAAGATCTACGCCTGCACAAAAAAGGGGACCTTCGCTTGTTAAACCACGTCTGCTGTACGAGCACAAGAACCTATAATGGCACGTATTGAGTATCCGCTCACAAGCGGGCTCCCTTCGACCTAATTATTAGCACCTCGATTATCCATTTACAAAATATCTAAGTCATCTAACCGCTAGCTATTCTCTTTGAAACTGAATATAATGCCAATTTTATTCGGCCTACAGATTTTTTTTTGCCACATGTGTATTCATTGACATTATACAGATCAAACTGCCCAGCCCCTAACATATCCTTTTTTCATTCAACGGACGTTGAACAACACAGATTCGCGTTTTCGTCTCAGCCGTCTCATCGCCAAATGCGTTGACTGTGCTAGATTCTTTGCTGCACGTCGCACACACGTTCAAAAACCAGAGGAACATGGCACCTGGCTGCCATTTTCAACTGGTACTCATCTATGGTGCGTGTTCCAACAATGGCCTGCTAGGGCTGGATTGGGAATTACCTTGGGTGGTGAGGAATGTTCCTGCAGCATTTCTGTGAGTGACCCCGGTGCTCCACGAACAAGCCAACGCCCCAAGTTGCTGGCGGTGATCGAAGGCTTAAAGACACAGCACCAAGCGTCCAGGGTTATTCCATATATATATATTGTTATCACCTATATCATTAAGCGAGTACTTATAGAATCAGTCAAAGGAGTATCGTCCCTTCGAATGGCAGAGTTAAGGTACAACACGTTTCAGATTGTATTCCTCCTTCGCATGCTCAAGCCTGGAGGTCACATCTGGGAAGCGTGGAGTGACTTTACACTCAAATGGAATTGGCCGTCTGGGGGACCACGATGAGAATGCCATACTCCTAGATCGAATATGAGACGCACACAACGAGTCCATCGTCAATGCAACCATCAAGGTCAAGCGATGCTGGTTTTCCATCACTATCGGTCAAACGTTCGAAGTCAAGCGCCCATAGCAAGACGGCAAGGTTGATGAAAAGGGAATCATTCCCAACCTGCCGACCAGGACAAATGCGCCGCCCAGATCCAAATGTTACATGACCCTCTTCTTTGGTGTCAGCAGGAGCTGGAGTGAGTTGACCTTGACTATTGAGATACCGGGCTGGATTGAAGTCTTCTGCGTCAGGACCGTAAACTTGTGGATCCCAATTCATGGCCCACACATTAGCCAAGACGGTCGAATACTTTGGGATGAAATATCCAGAATACCAGTTGTCCTAATACAGACAGTCAACGCAGCTCCAATCATAGGAAATCACGTACTTGGGTGGTACGATGCGGTAATCCAAGAGGGGCGACTGGACCCCAGCGGAGCGCCTCTTTTGCCTGAAGGAAAGTGAGAGCAAGAAATATTTGCGGAACGGTGGAATTACCATAGCGCGGACGTAAGGGAGCTCCTCATAATCCTCAAACGACGGCAATCTCTCTCTGCCCACTACTTCGTCGATCTCTTCTTGAGCTGCGTTTCAGGGTATGCTATCATAGCCAACAACCACCAAGATAGAACTTCAGCTGGGGCATCCCCTCCGACAATTCTGTATCGTCAGTATACTGGACATGGTGTCACGAAACAAAAAACATCTTACAAAGTTGCTGCTGTCCATACATTCTCGAGTTCTGATAACTGGTTCCGGTCCTTTTCTTTGATTAGAGTGGCGCATATACTAGGCCTCTCATTTCCCTAAGACATGCACATTAGAGTCACTAGTGCAAAGGGGAGACAATACCACATACGATCTCTTCCACTACGCTATTATATAGACCGCGGAAAAAGGCGTTGTTGGTCGTATAAGCCTTCATGGGAACACTTTTCCAGGTGGCGAACCTTAAATACAAACAGATATCGTTGGTAATGTAACTTACCGAGCTGGTATACACCTCATCCATGGGAAAACTTCAACCAAATGTGCGCCTGGCCTCGCAGCTGTTGCAGTGCGATTGATAAACTCGTGTAGTGATATCACGATGGGCTCCCTCGTTGACTTGAGGGGCAACCATGGAAATGATCGAAGACGTGGCAGCCCGGCGAAAATGGCCATTCCATAAGGTAGGATTATCGATCAGACCGCATGCCATGAGGACGGCTTCGTTGAGTAAAATGGGGTGATGATGCTTCCTGACAATTCCTTTATTCAGGGCTTCAGAAGCCGCTTTGCGCATTCTTTTCCATCTGGACACGTTTCTGTTGATTGTATCTGGTTGAAAGACCTCGGAAGACTCACACTTTGTTGTCACGGGTTATGAAAAAGAAAAGTCCCCCGCACATGATATCTGAGGCTACGATATGTCCTATCCGAATAGATTGTGGCCCTGCGATCAAGTAAGTCTGCAGCAATCTTGAGCGAACTAAGGACACTTAATGGCTGTCCCGCGACGTCGATATGCATTATGGGCCCTCGTAGGTTGTGTCAATTGATATAAAGTCTTAATACGGAATCGTACACACCATAAGTATTTTTCCACCTCGCGAATGTTAGCCATTGTTTCCTTCAATTCAAATAAGTTTCCGAGGAGCGGAAGGCCAGATGGACCGGGAGGCAAGTTTCGCCACGGACTTAAATGATATTTGACAAGAACGATTGTAACAAGACCAACAGGGAAAACCAACGATACCACCAGAATATCAGACTGACGCGGGGTGGTAAGCTAAGCTGAGATGAAGTCCATGTTAGTCCCAGAGTAGGATACCAGCCGTCGAGATGGGCGACTTTTATGCTATCGGCTGTTTGCATTCTTACGTGTTACAAGATTCACAAGGGTAGTCCCATGCGTCTTATGCGACTCAAGTTGCGAAGAACGCCAAAGTACGAACGCAACCTGCAGTGCCACATCATCATTTGTAGGTGTCAAAACGGAGTCTGTAATAATACACTTACTATTTGGTTGAGTCTCCACTGGTACGATGGGCTGCGTTAGTGTCGAGTCAGCTGAACAGGAGGGAGCCTCCGGTGCATAGGGCCAGGCCAGCAGTGTCATACCTTGGGTTAGATATCATTGTTAATGAAGGTTATACGATTTAAGCCACCACTCCATATCTACATATACTGATCACCAAGAAAAATTTAGGGACGCGACGTCGAATAGTGAACGTTTGAACCCTTATGGCAAGGGGTATGGATTGTTGGACTTGGCTGTGTATCCGCCTGCATCCGCGACACCAACACACCATGGTGCGTTTCCGAAGGGGTTTAAAAACAGTGCAGATCATCATATTATAATATTTTTATAGTGTCGCGACATTTACCGGTGAGCAATATAGCGGTGACTGCTGCTCCTGCAAGTTAAGTTGAAGGAACAACAAAGGAACAAATGGCAGCAAATAAACACATCTATCAACAGCGCGAAAGCAGCCCAATTTTGTCGGACCCTTCACCATGGCGGTCAATCAAGAACGAATTGTGTCCGTTACCGCTCATCATACAGGTCCAGCGTACACGAAGATTATCTATGTTCCTGCTCACTTTTCTCTTGCTGAAACACGCAAGGCCATACACTCAACGATCAGCAAACACCTAGCTACTGAAGGTGCTTTGGCACTCAAGCCTGACCTTTCGTCAATTATCATTGCGTCTGGTGAATTCCTTCAGCATCGTCTATGTCCTCTGACCATTAAAAATCATTCAAAAGGTTCTGGGGCATATGAGGCAAACACCCCTATTGGAAAGATTGCTTCGGAAAACGACTTTGTTATCCATGCAATCGTTCCTACAGTGTTCAACGAGGCAGCAGAGATGTTACAAGCGCTGTCCTTCGAGACGAAGAAAGCCATAAAGGTAAATTCAGATCACATGCTACTTGCAGCGCTAAATGAGGTGCAGTAATCGTCACCAGATCATTGTTCCACTCTCCCGAATCGATCACCCTTTGCCTTGGTTTCCCTCGAAACTCATTTGTGCTTGACGTGTAAATAGCTCTTGTCTAGCAGTTTGAAGCAGATGCTACGAGAATTTCCAATTTTGCTCAACCAATTTTATTTGTGACTTTTGTACTGCCATTCTACTTTCAAATTTATAAGGTATGCATCGTGACACACAAGGCTGAACCGGCGGATTTCGAAAGGCATTCCGCGCGGAGGCTATGCCCTCTATAATATATGGCACGCCTCTTAGGCCGACATGGTTGCTTTTTATCTGCTAGACTGCTATTTCCAAGCTATTTCCTACCTGGTTTCCTTGCATTCCACCTCTGTTAAGCACCTTGGCTTAGTCTGCAGCAGTTGGGGAACAAGGGACACAAAGCGAATAATCCCTTTCGTGCAGATGGATATTAATTACAGACGTTTAAGCAAGCAATGGAACACCTCAAATATCAAAGTAGTGAGTGTCGGCCGAAGATGACCGTATTGGGCGTTGGTGACATTTATGTAATAATATTAATAATATATATGCACAGCACGCAGGATAAAATAATTTATGACCCAGCCATTGAATTAACATTCTTGGCTTAGCTTTCTGGAAGTTTATTTCGAATTAATTTGTAACAAATTATTCATTTTAAAATTATTTGAGTTCTTGTGACAGTGCAAGATTAAGTTTTCGGGAACGGCTGTAAGATTTGCCCCTTTAATGGCATTCAATATGAGGCCTGATGTCTATATAAGTTTTAACTGAAGCACCGGGTTCCTTTCCAATTTCCACCACTTATGTCGGGTGCCAGTGGTAATCCTACTAGTCGGGGGCGCTCTGAGCGCTCTAGTCGTGGGCGCTCTAGTCGTGGGAATCCCAGTCCCAGTCAGCGTTCCAGTCAGCGTTCCAGTCCACGTCCCAGTCCACTTGCTAGTCAACATTCTAGTCAACCTCCTAGTCCAGAACGCCCCGCCAGTGGGCACTTGGATGTCCCGATCGGAAGCGATATCAGTCACAATGCCAACTTGATCCCAGTAAACTCCCACTTCACCCCTCACAAGCAGGTAGTTCGAATTCCTCCTTCGTTCGATCTACCCAAGTCTCGGCGGCACATAGGCAATGTGCTTGGGGAATCTAGGTCGGTAAACGCTGAATCGATCATTATTACAGCTGGTAAGATTCAAGTTTGCCCTCAAACTACATACGCTCTCTGAAAAACAACAGTTTCCAAGGGAGTCGGATCGATACCATGTAAAGAAGATATTACCCTTGGTGAACTTGAGCGTACTTCCGGACAAGGAACCGAACTGCATGCCATCGTTCCAAGTTCCACGCCGTCAGGTCCCGATGACCTCAGCACCGTTCTCAAAGGGCTAAGTGTCGACAATCCAATACAAGCTTTAATTATGCAGATGGAGAAACGGATACAAGCATTGGAAGCAGAGGCAGTGCAGATGAAAGAGCTGAAGCACCATACAATAACTCATGGCATAGCACTGGAGGAAGCCCTCCTCCGAAATGTAAGGCCCAACCCTTATTTCAAACTTATATACTAAACATACAGCTAGGATGCCACGGATCTCAACCGTATTCGATTCCGAGATGTTCTAAACCAAATCCAAGCAACATTGGCAAATGCTGTTGGCGTGGCCCACGGCAAGCCTGAGAATCATTCCTTTGATTGGCGTCGAACCTTGGACAAGGTGGGCGAGCTTACAACAGTGAGGCGCAACCATGCAAGAACCCTTTTGGCTGCTTCTCCTGCCAGCAAGAGATATCAATCACTCAGTCTTTCAGATCCAGCCATGGATCTCCTTTGCGAGAAGGTTTCGAGTATCCGGGATGATGGAAACAAAGTTGCCCACCCTAATCTTTCTGCTGACGAACTGCAGGATTTGCGAAAGGTCGTTCCACATTTACTAGATCCCAAGACACGGGAAGGGTTGGAAGTGGTGATTGACTTCCTGGTTCATCAAGAGGCAAGCAAAAAGGCAAGTGCTAGTTAGAGTGAGGGAGGGAATGTTTGTACTACAAAAATTTACTGTTTCTTTCGGCGAATTTCCTATCAAATGTTACCTGAGTCCTGGCGCTTGTTTCCAACTTTCCAGATATCACTTCAGATTTCACCTGTGCTGACCTCATCTTGTAGCCAGTTATCAATGTGACTCGCAGAAAAGCAGGATGAGACCATCGTCGTCGGTCGACTAATACTTTGGAACGTGGGCATGGACCTTAGGGAATGTCACGGGCAACCATCATGGGGGTTTTCCAAGGCTACCGCACCCGTACCTACCCGCCAAAATGACCAAGGTGGGTTTCATGAAACCCACGGATACTCAATACCCGTGGGGTTGAAGACACAGGTTCCATCTAAAAAACAAGAATATATTACTATCTAAAAACATGACGAAGCGCATACCCTCCTCGACGTCTCACTATGACTATAGCAGAATGCAAACACGATGGAGAGGGCTATACCCCTCCTCGCTGTGTCGAAATGGCAATGAATCGGAGTCGGGCTAGTAAACATCATATCATTATAAAAACGTATTTAATGCTCGTCAAGCGTGACCTGTCCACCCCGCTCCGGGTGGTTCAACCCCAACAGCAGCTGTGCGACTGTCGATTTGCCAGAGCCGGAGGTGCCCACAATGAATGTCAGCTCGTTGGCCGGGAGGAAGAGGGGGACGGAGTTGAGGATTTGTTGTTGCTCGGGGTTGCTTTCGCTCTCGCTCTCGCCAGAGGAAGGGTAGGAAAAAGTAGCGTTGTGCAGCGCCATCTCGCCCAGGCATCGTTGAGGTGTGATCTTCCTCAACACCCTCGAATGCTTATGCGTCGTCGAAGTCGGCGAACTAGGCGGGGATGCACCAGTGCCCTCCACAAACGAAGCTCGCTGTTGCTGTTGTTGTTGCTCATCTCCATCGACAAGCTTAAGCAACCCCTCCAACGCAAAACGCCCCTTGGCAAAAAACGATCCACCTCGGGATGCACATCTGCAGATTGCTCGTCGCAATCAGACATGCCCAAAACATGGCCATAATGTCTCCAGGAGAACGCTTGTGTTCTCTCACCAGCTTCGCGCCGAACCAAAAGGCCTGCATGAACATCGCCATCATCATGAATTGCGCAGAGCCAGAATTCAGGCCCCACAGCCTATTGAGCTTCCCTGCTGCTTTGTCCAAGTCCACAAAAGCCTTCTTGGCACGATCAGCTTCAATAGATTGCGCATTGAAGGCTTTGACAGTTGTTATCGCCGAAACTGCCCTCTCGATGATTGAGGTCAGCTTTCGTTCGGAGGAGAGGAGAGGGTGGGCGAATCTTGTGAGAGCGATTGGAGGAGAGTTAGAATTACGAGGGTTAGGGAGGAGCGGAGAAAGGCGAGGACGAGAGCTGCGATCGTTGTTGTTAGGTGTTGCAGGAGGAGTCTGGAGGCCAACGAGGATGCGCTCCGGACGTCATCGGTTTCTCTATATGCTTGGTTAGTTTTGCTTTTCTTTTCTCTTTGGTAGGACAAACCTAACTCATCTCCTTCGCCCTCACGGCCCACACCCGTCTCCTCAATGCAGGCACGTTGATCTCCCCAGTCCAGATCCACAAAAAGCTTGTCAAGCTCGCAAGCGCAAGTGATCGTTTGACAACGGCCCAGTGCCCCCTGAATAAGGAAAGAGAGATATCCAGCGCGTAGGCTCATGCAGCAAATCTTGCACAAGGGGGTCGAATCATGAACACGAAAGCGATGGCAGCCCAGTCCAAGTTGTTTTGGCTGCGTTGTTCCGTCCCTGTCCACACTTGCCTCGGCATGGACGCGCTCACCATAGTGGGACTGACGTAACTTGCGGTGGAAAACAAGAACGAGGATTGAACAGTGGTGGAGAGGCCATGGTTTTGAGTGGGCCTTTCCCGACGGTGTCGCCTCGAAACAAAAGAAGAGCTGATACTGCTACCAGCCTGCGGAGCATGGACTTGCCCTAGCCCTTCACCCGCGACTTGGATGCTGGTGCGTGTCAATGAGCTACCGTGCGCCATGTCTGAGGCATTGCGATCGTTGTGACGGCGGGGATGGCGGAGATGGATGGGCGCAGTACGTCGCGACGGCTGTCAGCTGGGCATTAGTCCTGCGAATCGATAATGTTGAAGCGGTGGTTTAGACTTGACAGCGTCTTGGGCTGACCCTCTGTCCTAGTGACAGGCGGGAACAAACCTCAGCTCAGCTGGGGCATCAGAGTCAGGGTCAGAGGCATTGGGCGGGGCGTCATCGTTGGTTGAGATAGCAGAGCCACCCAACCTGCCGGATCTGCAGGGGACCTTCTGTGCTGTTGAAATGGTGTCGGTGGAGCCATCCCACCCTCGACTGCAAGTGTCTGCAGAGTTACGGCTTCCCCTGCCGTCCGCCGGGCCAAAAGAAGGGCGTTTAACATCCTCTTTCGAAGACGGGTAAGACAGAGCCAGTATCCCCCGTCGATGCTGTGATCGCGCCGTCAAGCTGCGGGCCGATTTCATCCCCAAAGTACTGGTAGAGAAAGGTCAGACCCCCTGTTTGGCATGTCGACGGCCACCACGGTGCCAAGGACGGCCGTACGGTTAGGCGCTTTCGTCCTGGCGGGCTTCCTTGGTAGGAAGATTAGGGCGCAGGGGCAGGTGTCTATGGCCTGGCTTGAAGATCTTGGCCAGACGTGGACTTCCCGGGGTTGGCTGTGGCAGGCTTATCCCTCTCGGCCGGCTAAATGGCGACGATGGCGACAGGCCATGGGACAGGCTTCTGGATATGTTTTTGGTCCTTGGCTTCAGGGACCTCGTGGCTTGCCTAGGTGGATGGTGACGATGGCAGCAGCCATAGGATGTTGACGCGGGGCGGACTACTGCAGGACACATTTCGCGGAGCTATGGTGTGGACGTGTATCTGGATGGTGCCATAGGGTATTTCGACCAGAAAAAGACAGGTGGACCAGCTCAAATTCCTGGCCAGAGGTGAGTACTATCCCCGGGATCTGGAGACTCGTCGATGACGCCCAAGCGACGATGTTGTGGATGCCAGGCCATGGGTGCCTGTCTTGGTCTTGGGAGGGGTGTGGACAACGGCAGGGTGTGGACGCAAGACCACGAATGCCTATTGGCGTGCAAGGGGGGTGCGGATACAAAACCCATGTACCCCCGCTGGTCACGTGTATTATCCTTCATTGGCACGTGCCTCGAAACGTTGCAAAAAAAGTTCCCCGAACTGTTCGGGGAACTTTTTTTGCAACGTTTCGAGGCACGTGATTGCCATTATTTTGTCGCGTCTGATCTTGCCGACTAAATCGGTGACGGACGAGGTGTTGCTTCCATCTCTGTGTTAGTCACTACAACAACTCCTGAAGATGTGCCCTACCGCAGCCTGCAAGAATTACGACGATTCCATGGGCAAAGGCGATGCTTGTGAGCCGTCTTCAATTCCTGGTCCTTCAAGTTCACTGCGTTCTAAAATATTCATGTAGATTATTTTCCTGCCTCAAAAGAAAGACCTGGTATGAAGGTTGTATTACGGCCAGCATTTGATATGCACAGACATGGTAATACAATTGACTTTGCACGTAGAAAAAATCTGATCAACCCCCCAAAGTTCAAAATGTGAAACAACGGCTTCTCTTTGGATTTCTCCCAGATCGTTCCCCTGGTCCTCTAGCACCCAACATCAGCAATCTTTGTTTTTGGGCCATAGCTGCACCTGTACCGGCCATAGCCGGCCATAGCTGCGTCTATACCGGCCATAGCTGGCCATAGTGTCACAGTGCTCCACAGGTATACACAGGTACCTA
>Ga0307508_10006637_pt1 | contig 10867 bp, 6 predicted proteins | sample 9_EM_MG_FD_203089 | JGI IMG/M metagenome (GOLD analysis project Ga0307508, IMG submission 203089) | Populus trichocarpa ectomycorrhiza microbial communities from riparian zone in the Pacific Northwest, United States - 9_EM | ecosystem: Host-associated > Plants > Roots > Unclassified | place...
AAAAAAAAAAATCTCTCTCCAAGCTGATGTTTTATATTTTTACATGGCATTGTAACAGGGAGCGAAGAAAGACAACAACGGGAAATATTGTTTGATTATTTAGGAATTTCAAAATTGGAATTTAGTTTACTTTAGTTTTATTATTGGATGAGAACTATTTAGTAGGTTTTCTAATTTTACCGTCTACAAACAAAGACCCTACCCAGTTATTCAAAAGAACATTGAATTTTGATTATCACCAAGATGCAGTTTTTCCTCAGAGAATTAGTACTTTTGTATTCTTGCTGGTGGTTCTACACCAGTTTGAAATTCACGTAACTTTACCATAAAATTCATTTGGTCCCTTGATAATTTTCATCTTTGCATGCTCAAAAAGTTTGGTGTAGTCGTTAAAATGGTATATGTGTTTGGGGGTGCTTCTGCTTTTGAGTGTTTTTTTAAAGTGTTTTTGGCTTGAAAAGGTTTCAAATTGATGTTTTTTTCAATGCTTTTGGATGATTTTGATGTGCTGATGTCAAAAATAAAAAAAAAAAAATCTGAAAAAATTCATTTTGATGCATTTTCAAGTGAAAAGCTATTTTAAAAAGCACCATGCACCACAATCCCAAACACACAATAATTGTAATTAGAGTGCCAGCATGTGACTGTCCTTTTTGTTCTTTCCCAGATTTTTCTAACTAAGTCTTTGATCACAGAGGTTCACTTGGATTTGGTGAGGAAGCTTTGCAATCTCTTCCAGGGAAAGTTGGTTCACAGGTACTCATTCTTATTAAAGTTTATAGTCGAAGGACAAATTTACTCCCAAAGTGTTATGTCTATCCCAATGGAGCCCCCCATATATGGATATCTCAAATGAGTCCCCATCCTTTGAGAATTTTCTGAATTAGCCCCTGCGGGTGCAAGCTCTTTTAGCCTGATTTCGAGGACAAAAGTGAGCCTAAAATATTTTGGAGTTAAAAATCACACCCGCATGTGCAAGACTCTTTAACACACAAAATAGGCTATAACCTCTTTTTATATTTGAGCATTAACATGCATCATGTGGGGTGACTTTTAGTGTCAAGATCCTTGTTAATGAATATATTTGGCACCACAATGTCTGAGGGAGCATCAGTTTTGTGCGAATACTTGCCTAAAATATTGGCTTAAACTGAAGGCACGGGAGTCATGTTAAAAATGAACAGACCTTTTCACTGTAGATAACATTGGAGATGATTTAACCAACCCTAATAAATGGGGACTCAATTGATTGGTGGAGGATTCATTTGGGACGTGCATAATGATTTGAGGGCAAATCTGTCCTTTCTCCTAAATTTTGTTTGGCATGCTTTTTGTAAAAATCAAGGCTTTATGCATCAGGTTCGATTATTTTTCTGAGTCCTTTTTTTATCTATGAAGGGATTCTCTGATGTAGTTTGGGAACAAGAAAGTTACCTGAACTCAATAAGAAATAAATATCCTAATAACAAAAACAATAAAATCCTAGAAAGTTATCAAAATAATCTTTAAACTCTAAGCAGTACTAAACTACAAATAAACAAGTCAACTTTCTTGTTCCTATATCGCATATTTCTCTCTTACTTTCTCCACTTCCCTTTGCCCCAGTGTTGATTCTTCATTTTTAATAATCTCTTGCAAGTAGTATCAGGACACATTACCTGTATTTCCTGGTTTCTTGTTCTTTTTCCTCGTTTGGAAAAAATCCATTTTCTCCTAGAAGACATACAGATATCTACTCAAGCATCTCAAACATTTGGGGAGTTTGTGCAAATTCTAACCTTATAGCTTACTATGCACAGGATGTCAAGGATGTAATTACAGCAATAGATCATGTGATTGACACGGGTGTTGCTAGCCCCTCCAAAATAGCTGTGATTGGTGGTTCCCATGGTGGCTTTCTCACAACTCACTTAATTGGCCAGGTTTAGCATTTCCAGCTCTCTCCTTGTGATAGTCAGGTGTCTTTTGTAGACTGTATATCGAGATTTTTGTTATTACATAGACCTCTAATATAGTGAACATATCTGTATAACTTTCTGCAGGCACCAGATAAATTTGTTGCTGCAGCTGCGAGAAATCCCGTCTGTAACCTTGTATCAATGGTTGGCATAACAGACATCCCTGATTGGTGCTATGTGGAAACCTATGGAGTTGAGGGGAAAACTAAATTTACGGAAGCACCCTCAGCTGAGGACCTGGCTCTCTTTCACAGCAAATCTCCCATATCACACATCTCAAAGGTACTTTCTAGAGAGACCTGTTTTCTATTAGGTGATATGTGATGGTGTCCATTGTCCAGTGGATAGGACAGAGGTCTTCAAAACCTTTGATAGTGGTTCAAATTCTGTTGGACACAATATTTTTCCATTTTTCAATATATATATATATATATATATATATTATTTCTTAGTAATTATTTCTATTTTTTTGGGACTTAAGACAGAAGCACCAAGAATAGGAATAGAATGGTCCAAACCAAATAAAATTTACTGCAAAAAACTCCTAATGAACAGGCTGGTCTGCAGCCTCGACAGCAAAATGACACCTGGTAGTGCGGTTGCTTTTACAATGCTGGATGCTATCAACTTTAAAGCAATGGAAAAATCTAGTATAGCTAGTATCAGAAAACACAATGCGTTTCCATGCAACTTGCAGTGGACAACTGTACTGGATTGGAAATTGTACCTGCATGGAATGCATTGGCACTAGCAAGATGCATGGAATGCTATACAAACAACAGCCAAGCTCTGCTTTTGGCAGTAGTGCAATGCAAAGGAAAACAATATGTTGAGAATGAAGAATCTGAGCTTCATGGTAAAAAAAATTCTTTGGTTATTTACCAGAACATCAACTATGTGTCGGTGTTTGCCAAAAGCAAAGGTGGAGGAAACAGGAAACAGGAAACCTGAAACTTACAACTTTTTCCCTCTTTCTTTCAGTCATATTGGCCGGGTAGAGATAGTGACTGGCATTTCTTTTGGATTTTTTTTTTATCTATGCTGAGTACCAAAACCCTCAAGTCATGGTATTGAATTTCTTAGTTTGATAACATTCACAGGTCAAAACACCGACCATTTTTGTTCTAGGTGCTCAGGATCTTCGTGTTCCATTGTCTAATGGGTTGCAAGTAAGTTTCGTTCCCTCTTCAAGTACAAGCTGGCTGTTTAAAATTTTATTCTAGTGTATGTTTTGAAAAAAGCAGCTGGAAGAGTGATAGACAAGATAAAAAATCGCAGTTTTTTTTTTTTCCTTCCTATTACTTGCATAATATGATGGTACTAATGGTTTGATATTTGAAAAATTTGTAGTATGCACGGGCATTGAAAGAGAAAGGCGTTGAGGTCAAAATCCTCGTGTTTCCCAATGATGTCCATGCGATTGAAAGGTAAAACATTTACTGGGGCACATTCTAGTGTAAACAGCTACAACGAAGCTCAAATCTAATTCACTTTCACATAAAGCCTGATCCGCATTGCTTTTCTGCAGACCCCAATCCGACCACGAAGGCTTCCTCAACATTGCAGTATGGTTCAACAAGTATTGTAAATAAGCATGCATGGCTTGCCAAATGTTGCTCATGCGGTACGAAGTCAAAATACAAAAAATAATCAGCAAACTATTTGCTCGCCTGGATGCGGGTAATTGATAAAGGGTGGATCATTATGCTCAACCCACCATGTGAAACAGTCATTCTAAATAGTAACAAATGATTCACCGTCTTGTATTAGAAAGTTTATGAGCCCTTTAAGCACTGTTGTGCACAAGCAGTATGATCACTCAATGCATGAGGTAAAGAAAAGGGATAATCATGTCCTGTTGCATCTGCTATTCGTTTGGAAATTTGTTATCTTTCAAAATCCTTTTTGACTTTCGATAAAGCCGCATGCTGCATCAATTTTTTTATGGTTATGAAATATGGATGCGAGTTATATTTTTCTATATATTTCTTCGAGGCATTATAGTAGCGTTTTTTTTTTTTTTTATGAAATCCATTAAAAAATCATTTTTTAAAAAAACAACGGTGTGTCTGCAATGCTATTCCAGCATAGATGCGTTTCAGACCGTGGTTACACCCTGTATGAACCTATAAGAAGAGAGTATTTGTTTGCGGCGCATCTTTTTCGTACTTTTCATGAAGTGTGCTGTGTGGCACACCTCCTAAACAAACACACCTGACATCAAGTTGAGTCGCTACTCTATCCTCTGTTTCGACTAAAATTCAAGTGCAAGGAACGTGATATCTGTTGTTTTGGAAGCATGACAGTTGACAAGACCCGGTGTAAGAAATTAAAAGGCTCTCAATTGCAAGGGATGTTTAAGTACAAACAATCTAACTAGCTACTTTAAAAGGATGAAGGAGACTAGCAGAAGATGGAGGAGTTCCGATGCCCACCTGACACAAGGACATATAATATTCTCATTTCCCTTCGTGCTAAGCATGATAATATAACCGTGGAAGCTAGCTACTTTAAAAGGATGAAGGAGACTGGTTTAGTGCCAGATTGTGTCAGTTACCACACACTCTAGCGATGCAGAAGACCTGGTGCCTGAGATGGATGAAAAGGGTTTGGAGATTGATGGGTATACTCAGTTTGCTCTGACTAGGATGTACATTGAAGCTGGAATGCGTGAGTTTTCATGGCTATGGTTCAGGAGATTTCATCTCACAGGAAATATTGAGTTTTGAGTGCTATTCTGCCAGCATTGATGCATACGGGAAGCACTGCCATATTGTGGATGCTGACTGTCCTCGTGTTTAATGTGATGATTAAAGCATACAGGTTAGCGCAGAATTATGGTAAAGCATGTCACTTGTTTGACAGCATGGAGAGTCGTGGCGTAGTTCCAGATAAATGTACCTATAGTTCTATCATACAGATTTTGGCTGGTGCTGACTTGCCACATAAAGCAAAACATTATCTGAAGAAGATGCAAGAGGCAGGACTATTTACTGATTGCATCTCCTATTGTGTTTTGATCTCAAGCGTTGTGAAAATAGGTAAACTGGAAATGGCTTGAGGAGCTTTATAACGAGATGATAGGTCTTGATGTGAAGCCAGATGTTGTAGTTTATGGTGTACTGATAAATGCTTTTGCTGATGCTGAAAGTGTTAAAGAAGCTCTTGGTTATGTAGATGCAATGAAAAGAGCAGGCTTGCCTGGAAATACAGTCATATGTAACTCCTTTATCAAGCTTCATACCGAAGTTTGGTGCTTAAAAGAAGCAGAAGAAACATACAAACTGCTTCAGCCGTCCGATTCTGGTCCTGATGCATATTCTTCAAATTGTATGATAGATCTCTGAAGCGAAAAACCCATGGTCAAACAAGCAGAAGAGATCTTTGAGAGCTTGAAAAGATAAGGGAATGAAAATGATTACCTTTGCAATGATGCTGTGCATGTAGAAAAGACTGGGGAGGTTTGAGGAAGCCATTCAGATTACAAAACAGACGAGAGAGTTGGTGCTTTTGACTGACTTGTTGTGCTATAACAATGTGCTTGGGTTGTATGCATTGGATGGCAGATGGAAAGATGCTGTGGGAACGTTCAAGGAAATGGTAGAAGCTTCCATTCAACCTGAAGATTATATGTTCAATTCTCTTGGAATTGCTCTGGTAAAATGTGGAATATCAAAGAAGGCTGTTGACAAGCTTGAAGCAACTAAGAAAAATGATTATCAGAATGGCTTGCAGGCATGGATGTTAGGTCTCTCCACTGTAGCTGACGTAGATGATGATTATGACGAGTAAACTTAGGTTGTGGTTATGGTCTGCAGTCCCTTTTCTCTTGCTCCTAGGGTAGCAGAAGTTGTTTGTCGTTGTAATCTGTAATGGATAGGATCAACAAAAGCGTAGAGTCAAATGTACAGTGTTCAAATTGAGTTCAATGACACCTCTATGGAGCGAATTTCTTCAAGTCAGTGCCTGTGACCTCATCTGGTTCTTAACTCAATTGACCCTTCCTCCTTCAGAGATGAGGTAAGGAAATGGGATTATCACATAAGCTGCCTTCTATATCATTTTTCAAACAGTGAAATTATTTTAACTGGTTACAGCAGTTGAAATTGATCAGCTGAGATCAATGAACCTCAAGCCGTAACCTTACCAAAAGTGTTGAAAAATTCTTGTATTATATTAGTCGTGACGCCAAAAAATAAATTACTTTTTCATAAAAATCTTCTAAATATGCCAGCCCAAGTTTGAAAACAAAATCAAACGTGTTACCACAAATTTCTGGTGGCTCACACCGTCATTGTTGAGCTCATCTGAGGTGGCTCCTTTGGTTCCCAGCTTCCAATTGCTCCCTTAACTTTCTCCATTAAAAATGCATGAAATGTTGTCAGAAAGAAAAGAGAATCTCCGAGATGAGTCCAACACTTGGAAAAAAATCAAAACAAAACATGTTATTTACTCTTTTTTCCCCTCAAATGGCAAGCAATTTTGGATACAGTTCTCTCTCATCACTGGAGCTGGATAAAAGTACAAAATTTGAATGCTATTAAAATTAAACAAATCCAGAATATGAGTTCACAGAAACTACATTTTAAAAGTAGATTCTGAAACACTCCCAAATCTCTGGAAAAGATTCTGTATTACAAAACCGTTTTTGATCATTCAGTTTTCCAGCTAGGATTGCTCTGGCTATCATTAACAAACAGTTGTAAGAACATATACCATCACCACGTCAATTACATCGGTACTGTTTAGTATTAGCGAAATTGGTTGGCTCATTTCTGTCAAGGTTGGCAATTCATGATCATGATCAACAGCTACTACTGTTGACAAAACTCAAAGCAAAACAACACCATGATTCGTATCAGCAAACATCTGCATAAATTCTTAACAATCCTTTTAGTTTAACTTGTACATAAGTTCTTTAGAAAAATTGTCAGAATTCCAGAGTGTTTCGGCTCATTCTCAACTGATTTCATTTTTTGTCTTCATTTCTACTAAAACATCTTCATTTTCAGTCAACAGGAGGAAAAGCAAAAAAGAAATCTTCAGTTTCAGTTTCAGTTTCCGTTTCCGTTTCATGCAGGGAATTAATCATAATTGTCCCCTGGATGTTGACCTTGAAATGTTAGTTATTGCCAAGAACACAAGATTGTCACTGCATAAACTTGAATGTGTAGTTAAGAATCATTCCGGCAAGTTAATGCCAATCGAATAAGCTATATTCAGATTCTCATTCACTATTTTCTTTTCAAAGATACACGACCATTGTGTTGAATAGAAAAGCTGGAAACTTTTCCAGACTTCACAATAATCATAACTTAATGAATACAATACCGCTCATATCATGAGCAACCATACAATAAAATTCATCACCATTATTTACTAACTTGACTCTTGATAGAACTCTCCAGAACGCAATAACTTTATACTTTGGCAGGTGGGAAGCAACCAGGGAGATGGTAATTGATGAGTAATTAACATCTCTGAAGAACTTCGGTGGAAATATTACGCTGCAGTCATAGGCTGTACCCTTCCTTCCTTCTGATATTGCATGTTATTGTGTCATGCATTGGATCATCAAACGAATAAGGTGTATAATACCTGTATTGTTTTGTGCTTCATAATTTTTTTTTAAAAAGGAGGTTTAAAATTCAATGAGTGTCAATAACATTTAGAGTTCTAGTTCATGACTTCACAGGGGTTTCATCTGTGTTCATTTATTCTTTTTTTTTCTTTTTCTCTATGCATATTTCTTCACAATTGGCCGCCTGTGACTATGGCTTCTAATTCAATGGATGAATGACTAACGAGCAATCAGTGGGGGTATCTACAGCCAGAAATCTCGAGTCTCATCAAACCAAAACCAAAAGTTGACAATGCTGTAAACTGAAAATAAACTTAGAACTGAAATTAGAGGTGACGCAATGCGACCATTGATGAATTATCAGGCATAGTCTACACAGCTCCTGATAAAAAAAATCTTGCAAGTGCTTCTTTTGCATATCCTGAAGTGCTGGTTTTGTGTCATGCCAAATCAAAGAACACAAGTATAGATCAGAAAGTAACAAGGCAAACAAAGAGAATTTAATTATTCCAACTTGAGTGAGATTATCACCTTTACAAGTTAACAAGCTTAAACCAAGAGGTTAAGATCACAAACCAAGCTAACACAAGTAAATAGTGAAAAATATACTACAACTGAACACATTCTTTCATGAACAAAGATCAGCTCAGGTTATCCATCCCCGATTAGAACAGTAACCATATACGCATCCATCCGAGAACAAGTAATTAGGCTAACTTTGTTACTAACATCCTCAAACCTCCTCAAACTGATCCATTGAAGGACAACATGAACCTCTCTTCACATGACATCATTATGCCATTGAAGCACAACGTCCTCAAGCTCATCTTTCAGTTCTCCCCAATGAACCTCCTCAAATTCCACCTCACCACCCTCCACCACCATAACTTCCACCACCAACAGCTTCTCCGCTATTTCGAACACCTCAAACAACACTCCCACCCTCCCTTTCCCCAACCCAATAGCACTCCCACCCTTTCCTTCCACTACCCTATACCCCAATCTCCCTCCAACCTCTCTCACTCTCTCTGTAACTCTTTCCACCGTATCGCTTGATGTAAATCTTCTCTCTTTCCGATTCTTAACCTCAAATAACCGTGACAAATCCAACCCTGAAGATAGAGAAATTATATCAAACGCAGTAATGCTAGCAACCGCACTCTTTTGATCAAATTTACAATATTTTTTATAATCCAACTCGAACACACTACTTTGAGTTGGCAATTCAAACTTCTTCAAAAACCAAGAATGCTTCATTAAAGCTTCCATGCTCATTCTTGTATTAGGATTTGGGTCTAGAAGCTGGTTTATAATCGATTTAACCGGCTTTGATATACAAGAGGGCACTTGATATTCTCCTTTATGAGCTCTCTTATACAAGAATGCAAGATTACTGTCATCAAATGGCAAACAAGCCGACAATAAAAAGAACAAAATGACTCCACAAGACCAAGCATCCGCTTTAGCTCCGTCGTAACCCTGCCGCGACATAACTTCCGGTGCCGTGAAAGCTGGAGTCCCACAAGCAGTCTGAAGCAAAAACACACCGTCACCACCACCATTCTTCAAAGCCGAGAGTCCAAAATCAGATATTTTTAAATTACCTTTACCGTCAAGGAGTAAATTATGAGGCTTGATATCGCGGTGAGAGACACCATTTTGGTGGCAGAAGTGGAGGGCAGACACAAGTTGTTGAAAGTAACGACGTGCGGCTGATTCTTTGAGTTTCCCAATCTTGCGGATCTTAGAGTAAAGATCACCTCCTGAGGCAAGTTCCATGACGAGGTAGATTTTGGTTTTTGTTGCCATAACTTCGTGAATTTTGAGAATGGTTGGGTGGTGTTGCAGGCGGTGCATGGCTGAAATCTCGGAGATGATACGAGGTTCCATGGCAGCATCGGTTTTTGTTTTGTCTATGATCTTGATCGCTGCCAGCTGTGTCTTGTCGGATAAAGAGCGGGCTGCATAGACTTTTGCAAAGCTACCACGGCCTAGTAATCGGCCTAATTCGTATTTGTTGAGAAGCGTGGTCGGTATCGAGGTGGTCGTTTGTAGTGTTGATGGTGGCGGGGGCTCCATGGCTCGTGGAGGGTAGGGGGTTGTGGGGAGGAAATTAGCAAGCCACACAAGAGCGTGCAGGGGATCGGCTTTTAATGCAGGGAAGGGTTGCTTTTATAAGTGGGTGAGCGTGTGCCGGTTGGAGTTGTCGGTTTCATTTAGAATTCAGGTGTCTTCTAAATTCTTTTTTTTTTTTTAATTTCCCTTATTTTTGTTGTATTAAAATATCTCTACTACTTGCATTTATTTATTTATTTTTAAATAATATAGTTCAAAAGAAAACAAACACCCTTTGAGGCACAATTAAGGATGTTAATTTAATTCCAGCATAATGTACCGATCTAAATTGATAAATTTGTTTTAATTATTTTATTTTATAAATAATAAATATGGTATAAATACTATAAAATCTAATCTAAAACTTGATCTAATTTAATCTAAAAAAAATATTTGTATTGTATATATATATATATATGTGATACTATTTTATTGTAGGTTGAATAATAAATATTTATATAAATATCTAAAACTCAATTAATAGGATATTAATATCTAAAAACCTTAAAAAACATCCACCACTGCAATAATAAATGCTGGTAATCGGCAAGCCAGTGGTGGTGGGAAGACTAGAAAAAGGGAAAAGAAAACAAAGCTACAAAGTAATTTTCTATTAATATGCAAGATATGAAGCAGGTGATGTATCCAAGAATCGAACTGTTGATTGGAGAATCTGGTCGAGGAATATTATTTCTTTTTTTAAGCTTTATTTGCTCTCGAGTTGAGGGCCTCGACGCCTCAAAATGAAGGAGCACTGCAATTGAAAAGGACTTCACCACTATGAGCAATTAAAATGCTTTAATGACTACGAGACGCAAAGAGTTATGTGCCGACGCTTATCATGCGTAAAATAACCTATCATCTCACTGTCAGAGAAGACGACGAGTCCAGCTAGCCACCGATCAACTTCATGCCATCGGAGTCTAAAATTTCTTGAATCTCTGTCCTCTTTTTCTCCAAATTGTGGGCGGGCGACTGGAATGTTCAAAGCATCCAATCATCAGCAAGACTTAACTGGCCCTCCCTAACAAAAGCAGAGAAAAGATCAATCTTGCGATATTATTTCAATGGCGTAGAGTCCCTTTTTCTGCAACCTAGAATTGATCTTAGTCGAGTTAGGTACTGGTGTTTATCATTGATTTCGAGCTGTTGTTTAAAAAAGATTTAATTTTTTTTAGATTTAAATTGTTCTTTTTTATATGTTTTTTTTTTT
>Ga0307508_10006638_pt1 | contig 10865 bp, 12 predicted proteins | sample 9_EM_MG_FD_203089 | JGI IMG/M metagenome (GOLD analysis project Ga0307508, IMG submission 203089) | Populus trichocarpa ectomycorrhiza microbial communities from riparian zone in the Pacific Northwest, United States - 9_EM | ecosystem: Host-associated > Plants > Roots > Unclassified | place...
GCTCAACGCAAATGGCGTGTTGGGCGATGGCCGTGCTGGCCCATGTACAACGCCCTCAATCGCCGTTTATAGATCAATCGGCGGCAGTCGCCGGGTTCGACCTCTGTTGTGTCACTAATCTACGCTTGTGGTAGTAACTTGATCGTAATATTTTCGACTACGTACTCTGAATCCGCATAACCGAGCAAAGAAGCCAGTTGAGAGCTGAAAGCGTGTTAGCGCGAGTCAACAGGGAGGTATTTGCCAACTGACCTCTTGCACCCCCTGACTTTACGAATTTCGACCGAATTATAATTTGCTAACCCGCGCCCAACCTCAGTATGCTCCCAATCGCTATCAGTGGCATCTGTGTCGTTGCTTGGAGAAGATTCCTCGAGTTCTTGCACGGTTGGGGGAAGGACCACTCGTTGACTACGTTCCGTTATCGAGACAATTGATGCTTCACGCGAAAGCTGGTCTATAGATGAAATCGAAGACGATGGTGTTTCAGGTAATAATTTCGGAGTTGATGGACGCGTCGTGGACGGGGAAACGAGGGGTGAGCGTGAATCGAGAAGAGAAGCTGCGATATCCAAATTCTGGAAGCCCACGGGATGCTTCCGCACAAGGATCCGAACGGCCTGCCCAGACGCAAAAGAGCCCTGGACAGCCAACACGCCTGCCGCCAGCAGCCGGCCACCAGAGTCTCGTCTGGAAAGAACCCGATACGCTCCCGAGTCAACAATAACACTTCCGGCTGGCGTAAGGGTGTGAGAAGTCCATGCTTTCATGTCGCTTAGTGGGGAAGCTGAGGGTAGGAACAAGGTATGAGGGGGGCGTAAAATGGTCGGCACCGGTGGATTATTGGGGTTGGGATCTGGAGGGGTAACCGACCCATTTGAGCGAGCCGGGGATTGAACCAAGGGGGTGTTGTTCTCTGAAGCCAGTATATATTCAATGATATGGAAGATATTTTCTGGTCGTTTGCTCGATGTTATGACCGTAGCTACGCCCGCACTTGTGGCGATCTCGGCGGCAATTAGTTTGGTTTCCATTCCCCCCGTTCCCAACTGCGAGCCCAGTGTTGCAGTGCTCACTATATCCGTCCACTGAGTTGCTGTTTACAAACGACTCCACCTGACGACTCACCTTGCAAGCGGATATTTCCTACGGAAGAAACAACATCGATGGGACGAGCTGTTGGGTCCTTACGAGGGTTAGCGGTGTACAGAGCGTCGACGTCGGTGAGAAGAAATAAGTAATCTGCATGAAGCATGGAAGACGTTATAGCAGATAGCGTGTCGTTGTCCCCGAATTTAATTTCCTGTTTGGTTATGGCCACGAGAGTGATATAGCAACACACGGGATAGTGAGTATCACATAAGACCTACGCTGACAGAGATGGTGTCATTCTCATTGATGATAGGGACCACTCCCATTGAAAGCAGTTCCGTCAGCGTATTCACAGCATTCAAATATCGTGTTCTCTGAAGCCACAGTAAGCCGTAAGCGTGTCTAGTACAGATATCAGAATCATTGAAACCCACGTCTGATATGTCGCCACGAGTCAAAAGAACTTGAGCGATCGGTTGGCCCAATTGCCCAAATAAATTGTCCCAGAGGGCGATCAGTCGCCCCTGGCCCACAGCTGCGAGTGCCTGCCAACAAAAGTGAGTTAGCCATGAAAAAAGGAAAAAAAAATTGCATCTTTTCTTGGTTGTGCTCACCTGCTTTTTGGCTAGACTCTTTGGACGTGATGGTATTTCCATCCTTTTCAGCCCTACGCCAATCGCGCCCGAGGACACCAGGACGACTCTATGGCCATAATTGCGGAGACGAACCACGGTCTCGACAATGGAGGATAAAGTAGACAGCAAGGGTTGATGTGTTGTTTCATGAACAATGGACGAAGTGCCTGCAGGCGAATCATTAAACAGTTGTGCTTGGTGCAAGTGAAGCGCAGGTGCGCCCACCCAGTTTAATAACGACCGTTAGTCCACGAGAGAACTTTGGTCGCAGCCCAGCCATAAAGTTGACTTTGTAACTCCGCGCCGAAGGGCGGCCGATCGCTTTGTTCTCACGGTGCGAAATTGCCTTAACGGATACATTTCGATGCTTGACCGAAATCTGACGTGCTACCGCTACTTCCACAAACCGTGACGAGGGCAGGCCTCGTCGCCATTGCAACCATGTTTATGGAGGAAATGGCTTCGCCGACGGGGCGTGACGCAACGTGACTGTGGAATTTAAATGCCGACGCTCGGCACCCGATCGGCACCCACTAGTACGTGTCCTCGTTGCAGCTGTGCTCTTGTGCGAGGGTATAAATTGATGATAGTTATGGACAGGTTCCCCAGCACACCCTACCATGTCACTCGTGGCTAAAAAGACCTCTCATGCTCTCCAGCATACCCTCCGCGCACCGCGAATTGCTGGGCTTGTGCCATTCGCCTCTTTTGGAGTGCAATCCTCACGCTTCTCCTCTACGCAAAGACACAACGTGGCTACTCTCAATTACAATCAACCACGGTTGCCCATCAACTGTTAGCATTCGAGATTGCCGTTCCGTGCAAACCATTGCTCATCTATGCTTGGTCAGTGGGGATCAACTTTGTACCTACTCAGCAAGCCTATGTAATTGAACGCTTTGGAAAGTTCCACAAAGTTCTGAAGCCAGGTTCGATTTCAGTTGCACTTGAGAGATATGCAGAAGAGTCTAAATCGAAATCGATGTTTGACAGGCCTGAACTTCAACGTTCCGATCATCGACAAGATTGCCTACGTCCAAAATATGAAGGAAATCGCAGTAGAGATATCGCCGCAAACTGCAATAACAGCCGATAACGTGGGGATCGAAATTGATGGTATTCTCTATATCAAAGTGATGGATCCCTACAAGGCAAGTTATGGAGTTGATGATGCAGTTTGTGAGTAGGCTTCGTCGTTAACTCTTCGTCGTAAATATTGAATTTGAATTTGTCCAGACGCTATCTCTCAGCTCGCTCAGACCACCATGCGCTCTGAAATAGGATCAATGACTTTGGACCAATCACTGAAGGAGCGTGCGGCGCTGAACGCGAAGATCACCCTTGCAGTGAATGAAGCCACAGAGGACTGGGGTACCCGTGTTATGCGATGTGTGTGCTAATTTCACAACGCCCAAGAGCAATATTGACAATCTTTTTCCGCGTGCCAGATGAGATCAGGAATATCAATCCACCAGAATCTGTCATAAATTCCATGCACCTGCAAGTATCTGCTGAACGAACCAAACGCGCCCAGATTCTCGAAGCTGAAGGCAAATTACCCGCCTTCTGTCTTTCCGAACCCATGTGGCAATATTTGCTGACTTTTGTTAAATAGGCGCAAAGCAGTCCTCAATATTGGTCTCCGAAGCGCGCAAAATCGAGTCCATCAACATAGCTCGTGGAGAGGCTGAAGCTGCCCTCGTACGCGCCGATGCCACGGCGCAGGCCCTGCTCACCGTTGGCCGCGCCATAGAGGGCGAAGAAGGCGCCGGCAAGGGTGCAGTACAGCTACGCGTTGCAGAGAAATGGATTGAAGCTTTCGGGAAGATTGCCAAAGAGGGGAACACTCTCATTATCCCGCAGGAAGCTTCGAACCCGAGCGCTATTATTGCTCAGGCGTTGGGGATATTCAAGGGCGTTTCAAAGGTAGATAGCAGTGGGATTAAAGCCACTGCATCAACCACTCATGCATCTCTGCCATGAATATGGCCGTTGATAAACTCCCCTGCTTTCGGGCGATACCTGACCATCAGGCAGTTAGTCACCAATAATATATATGCTTTGGCCCGCTGACCCCCCAGTTGCAATCGTTCAGAATAATGAAATGAAGCAAGCATTCAATTCCAGTCGTAGCTACCAGAGTACGAAACATGCTGCATCAAAGACAGGATACCACACGCCCAGCGTGATGCGGAACGAGCTAACCTCCCGAGAACTTGAAGCGTGAACCAGTCACAGAGGAAATAAGACCCGAAACCCGACAGGATGCTGTGAGCACATGAAGGTAATGACTGTGTCATAAGACGATGTGTCGTCTGGAAGAAATTGTGTCCGGACGAGAAGGTCCAAAACCTGCGCCTTTGCAAGCAACTGCTCACGCGAGAACGGCGGCGGAGAAATCCTTGAACCAGCTGCATTGATCCTTCGGCGAGGCCCAAGAAGGATCGTGGCCTGTGGTTAAAGGTTAGCAACGGTTTCACGTCAACCCCCCGGGTTGATAAGCGAACGCACCGCCGAAGAACGTTTCAATTTGAGCACCACGAACACGGGAGTTCTCTGACATGCGGAACACGAGCCCAGACTATTTGATATGGAAAATGAAAGAATTAATGAGATTTCATCTCGAACGAAAAAGCTACTCGCAATGTTCATGATAGAGACGCCGTCAGCCCAGACTTGGAATTCGCCGTTCTTCTGGCCAACATCGTTCAGTTTGATGCGCTGTGAAATTGATGTCCCTGGGTGTGAAATATCGGCAGCACAAATCAGGAGGCCGCTCGCTTGACTCTTGAAGCCAAGCCATGCCCAGCCGCCAAGAGTGCAAGACAGTTGGAGTTTTACATACAGGTGCCCCTCTTCCAGGTGAAGGTTCCGCGGCCGACAGAGGTGCCATACACGTCGTTGGCGAAGGTCTTGGTCACTTTGGCAAGCGCGTTCGCGTTCGAGTCTAGCTGTGGGAAGTATGCATAGAGCTCGCCTGCGCCACCAGGGCGGAACCTGCGTCCATTCTAAGCGTGAGAAGGCGACAGGAGAATATGGTCCCTACTGTTACGCACATCATGCGGGCAGACCAACATTTGTTTTCGCCATGATTGCCTCCACTGCATGTCATGGCAATGGCATCGTCCTCGCCGCCATATAAACCAGGCATCTTGCCTCCGAGGTTAAAGTTGAAGCCATCCTGGAAGTAGGCCTTGTACGAGAACAAAACCTCCGTGCCCTCTGATAGATCGATTCCGGTCTTCGAATACAGGGAGAAGCCGTGCGTGAGATCTCCAGGGGTGTGGCCGGGAGAAATGGAACCTTTTTCGTAAAATGCACGAAGCGCGTAAGAGCCATCGGGGGCATCAGTGTACACGTGCGAAGTGCTTGCGCCAGCTGAAAATCAGGTCAGAGGGAGGCAATGCCAAGTCAGCGCTCAGGCGTACAGCGTATGTTGAGAGCCGCATCGTTGAGCCTGACATGACCGGGCACTTCAGCAGCGGTAGACCTGTGGAGTCCGTGTTGTCCAAATCATTCAGAGGTGCAATCAACCACTTCTTGGCGGTCAAACTGACCATACGGCTTTGGCATTTGAGACGGACATTGGCCAAACCTGGGCAAAGGATCCGTCGAATGGTTTTTCTGTGGGGTTTGCCTCAACCGATGATGTGGTAGTTGCGCGATGGGTTGTGGTGGTAGCAAGATCTGATGAGGGTGGTTTGGGCGCAACCTTGGTATTGCAGGCCCGGCGGTGAAGGAAAATGTTATACCGGGCCTCGTGGGGCTTGTGGGCGATGGGGGCAGCAAAGAGCGGTGGCGCTGCCACCAAGAGGGCGACAAACGATGCGAAGGCGACCATATTTCCAGTGGTCAGAAAGGAAAGGCGAGGACAACCGGGATACAAGAGAGAGAAAGACGCAGAAAAGAGAGAAAGAGAGTGGCGGTTGAAGGTTGACAAACAAGTGATTGTAATCTCCTATATCTCCTATATGGCGCTCACCCATGTCAATTCCATGTCAATTTACACTCAGCTTGCTCGGGTAACCATGCACAAAGCCCACTCGCATTAGGCATGGTGGAAAGCATGTCGGCAAGATTATTCTAGGGGCCTTGCTTGCGTCGTCAAACATTCATGTGTAGCACAGGGTCTATGTTTATTTACCTGTGTTTATATTGAATTGGGAGCTGCGACCGCCTTTCTGTTCCCTCTTTGAGCAAACTTTGAGCAGGCTAATTCTAGACGCAGCGCGTCCATATACCCATAATTTTGAGCCTATGGTATTTCTTCCTTGCCTCCTCGCTAGCGTCCTAGGTGCGCGTCTGATCCTGTCTAACCCCGCTTCGGTGGCCAACGTAGTCTTTCTATAGTGACCACTATTCGCGCCGCGTCCACTTCATCTGGATACGTATGCACGACTAGCCAGTGCTTGAACGGCTATACTAACACTCCTCGTGGGTCTCGCGTCGCGCTTGTTGGACGCAGAATTCATTGCTTATTGTTCTTCTGTCTTGTTTATGTGTCGCAGTTGCTGCAACCCTTTCGTCCCCGGCACTCTCAGCGCCGATCCTACTGCTTCCTGGCACCTACTCCCCGTCGGCGCCCTCCTTGCCTTCTGTGTTACTGAGTGCACTGCAGTCTCCTCTCACAACAATCTCATTGCCATCTCCGACACTGTTAAATTCGACTTCGGCCTCTTCCTCATCAATATCGCTTCCCCTTACCCTCGCTCAAATTTCTCCACTCCTCACATTTCCTAATGCGAACTTCTCAGGTGCTGGGGGGTCGATCTCATTTCCAGCCACCAATGCTTCATTCGCTCGCCAGGTGCTATCGCTGAATTCTCTGATGCTTTCAAACGGCCTATGGGCGGCTTTCTCCACTAATTCATCGTCTGGGCAGCTAATTGTATGGGAATCTATTAACGACTTAACTCAATTGTCGTCCAATTCCCCGTTTTCAACAACCTCATCTCTCAACTTGATTTCTTTACAATCTTCGTCCTGTCCAACGCCTTGCTCAGCCGCGGGGACCTGCACTACTGGTGGGACATGTAACTGTCCGTCCAACTTTGCCGGGACATCGTGTGAAACGTGCGCTGCGGGTTTTTTTGGCCCATCTTGTCAGAGTGCGTGACATCTTGATCGCGAACGATGACATTGATCGCTCATGTGACATCTGTTCCCAGAATGCCCCACTAATTGTTTCAAATGCGATGATGGACCAACTGGGACAGGTGCATGCCTTTCCGCAACGACCGCGAACCCTCCATCCTCTTGCAACTGCCTGAATGGCGTATGCTCGTCTTCTGGCGACACATGCACATGCAACAGCGGCTGGACGACTAATACAAGCGCAAACTCGACGCAGTGCTCAGTGTGCGCAGACGGATTTTTCAATAATGGGAATGGCGAATGTCAGGCGTGTGCTTTGGGATGCACAAAATGTTCTAATGGAAGCGGGACATGCACAACCTGCGCAAGCGGATTGACGCAGGATACGTCAAATCCCTCACAGTGTATTGTGGCCACCGGCTCGTCGACTTGTTCCGATGGGACATTCAATAACGCAGGAACATGCACTGCGTGAGCTTCTTCGAATTTCCTCACGCAGCCAAACCCCCCTAACTTGTTGTTTGAAGATGTTCTACACTCTGCAAGACCTGCAAAGGCCCATTGTCCACGGATTGCATCATTTGCGGCGCTAGTCGTTCTTCGCTCAGTGGACAATGCGTTCCTGTCGACGCAAATGGTGTCTGCACTCCATCGGATGTCTCGCAGGTCAACACTACGATGGTTGCCAACAATGCAAAGAATGTGTGCGATACATGTCCGAGCACGTGCACGGCATGCCAGATCCCTGGGTTTTCCGTAGCGAGCACTATTGGACAAGCTCAGTGCACCAAGTGCCTTCCTGGATATGTATTATCAGGTGGGCGCTGCGTGGAACAATGCCCAACAGGGAGCTTTGTTAATCCCAGCGGCGATGGTTTCACCTGCATAGGTTAGTAATAAGCCGGGATCGTTATTCATTATTCACCACCCCTATCTAATTTGATATCTCCAACATAGCATGCGATGCTAGCTGCGGCTCGTGTGCAGGAAAGAAAAACTTCTGTTTGACATGCTCTCAATCCGGTTTCGCTGCCTCTAACGGGACTTGCGTCTCTACGTGCCCGAGTGGAACATTTTCATCCAACGGGGCGTGCTTACCCTGTCACGCTGACTGCCAGGTGTGCTCTGGCGCAGGGTTCGACAAATGCACAGCCTGTTCGCCATCACGACCTGTGCTGTCATCAAACGGGCGCTGCCTACTTACGTGCGGAAAAAATCAATTCTACGACACTTCCAGTGGAGGGACAGGTGCTTGTGCTCAATGCGATTCTTCCTGCGCCACTTGCACAGGCCCTGGCTCATCAAATTGCTTGAGTTGTCCCAGTGGGAGAGTCCTGCACGGAGGGACTTGTGTCGATGCACGCTGTCCAGGAGGGGATGACATTGGTGTCGTAGCAGCGTTGGGTGGAATATGCCTCTCCTCACTCGTCACAACGACCCCACCAGCCAGCTCGGTGACTGTCTCAAGTCCGGCGTCGACTGTTACCGTGCTTACGTCTGCAAGGCCTTCCGCGCCTTCGTCCCACCGTCACCTTGCCACGTGGCAGCTCATACTTATGGTCATTGGCGCCTTGGCGATCCTCGTTTCTGGTCTCATGTTATGGCGCCGACGAGCGCGCATCGCTCGCGCACAGGACACTCAAGCCTTCCGGGAAGCTAAGCTCGCGAAATCTTCCGGGATCCTCGCGTTCTTCGGTTTCGGACCAAATACTTCTCAGCGTCGTCACCGCCGTAGCCGCGGTCACCATGGCCTAGGAGGTAGGCCACAAGACCCGGGCTCTGGCGATGGCTGGCGGTATGAGATGGAAACCGTGGAGCAAGGGCTGGCGCGCCGCCGGAGCAGCGTGCTCCACAGTCCCATAAATGAACGCTTCGCCGCGAGCCTAGCGCCAACTGACGTCCGGTCACGCCGGCAGCAACATCGAGCTGCTTCAGTGTACAGTAAAGCCTCTACATCATCTTCGTTCACTTCTCCCTCTTCCCCACGAGAGCGCGACTCCCATGGAAATGCCGTGGGTATTCCACCCCGCCGGCCACCCTCCAACGACGGAACCGCATGGACTGCCCCATCCGAATACTCTCAACCGAGCTTTGCTGGAGGGAGGCGCTACAAGCGTTCCAGCCCACCCCCACCCGTTCCTGAGCACCACCCTTCCCCCGCCGATGCAAGCGGATACCTTGCTGTGCCACAACCGCGGCAGCCTATTAAGGATATGTCTACGGCTAGATTTGCCGGTGATAGTAGCGAAGCAGCAGGGCCAGACTTGCTCAGTGGCGTTGCATTTGCCACTCCAACGGGAAGTTCCCCCATGAGCACATCGATAGACCCTCATTACCGCACTCAAGCTCTGCCTCAAATCCAGCCGCTGGTAGATGTCCCTCTAGTTTCGTCAGACGGTTTAGTAGGGGGTTCGGGAGGGGGCGCAAATCAGTGGATGCAAGCTGTGAACCAGATGCCATCCAATTCGCCGCAGCGCGGCAAGAATCCGTTTAGAACGTACTAGCTCGGACTTTTGAATGTTGCGCCTGATGTACACCTACGGATCTTCACAACCATATATGAGATTTCTTGCGGTGAGCGTGTGACTGCGTTCCCCGAACTGCCCGCACAGTGATTTTTTCGTGCACGCTGTGCGCCCTTCGTCGGAACACGTGTTATCCTGCTTGTTGACGCGCTTCCAGCCTCGTGGTGATTGATATCTTAAGTGTGAAGGTATCTTTGTTGTTGTTTACATCGAGACGCACACTTAACGTTTCTAAAGTCTTCTGTACTCCCATGCCACCCCAAAACACTACAGCGAGCGGACTCAACAAACCTTTCTACGTTCCAGGGCATATATGGCCTCGCAGACGATTCGCGACCACTGTGCTCGCCGGGCATTTTGATAAGCGACCTAATGTTGTCAGCTACCCGCCAGCTCCACCTCTCGAGGAGCGCGAGCAGAACATTGACGATCCCGCCTCTCTGTCGGAATCGTTTCGTGATACATCAATCCCGACTAGGACGGCGAACGAACCGTCGTCGAGCGCATTACCACTTGCAAGTGGCCGTGAGGCGGTGGCACGAGGAACTACAGCGACCTCGGGCGCCCGAGCATCCGAGCCTTCGGCGCGTAAGCCGCTGATACGGCGTGCGTCCACACCCTCGATTCCCAAGGCTAAGGCGCCACAGGCAAAGAACAGCGAGGGGCGCATGAGTGGCGCTGTTCAAGCGCTAAATGCGCCAAAGAACAAGTCCAATCTTCATCATGTATACTCCTCCGCCCACGTATCGACCCCTAAACCCATCCCTAATGCGCAGGCTAGCGCAAATAGTGGGAAACGTCCCGCTGCGAATGACTCAGGAGGCGATGCGCGCCCGGCTAAGAAGGCCCGTGCATCGGCGCCGACGCAGCCATATACGACCTCCAGTTCAGTGGCCAAAAGTCCAGAGGCTCTGATATCTCCCTCTTTGCCAAGTTTGTCCATCGCCATGCCTGAATTGACGACCGCGGGAACTTCTATCGACAGCTCATCGCTATCTCCTAATGCACTCATCGCTGGTGCCTTTTCATCACCATCTCCTGCGCCATCTAGCGTCTCAAACCTCGCGTCGACTACGGGAGAGGGAAGGACCGGTAGTGAAGGGCCAAAACGGCAGAGAGTTCGGAAGGGATGGAAAGGATGGATCGAGGTCGATCCAGATGTTCTTCCGGAAAGCCCACTTCTTATCAAGATAGACGAGCCCGTGGTGTTGTCCAAGACCCGACAAACGCGCTCTGGGCGTCGATTTGCGGATATAGATGGAAAAGCTGTCTGGGAAGATGATGACGAGGGCCGATTAGACACGCCACTCAGTCCTTAGGGGCATCACAACATCTAAAATCGCTCTCGTTGATTGCTTTGATTGCTCTCGATATAGCTCTCACTCGATTTTCCCTATGGCTAAACATCCGTATGCACATTTATGCCGTTATTGCAACCTCGTTATTTGTTTGGTGGAGCCTCATTGTTTTCAACATCTTTTTGCTCTGGTCTTTTCACTGATATTGTTGTTGTATAGCC
>Ga0307508_10006639_pt1 | contig 10865 bp, 9 predicted proteins | sample 9_EM_MG_FD_203089 | JGI IMG/M metagenome (GOLD analysis project Ga0307508, IMG submission 203089) | Populus trichocarpa ectomycorrhiza microbial communities from riparian zone in the Pacific Northwest, United States - 9_EM | ecosystem: Host-associated > Plants > Roots > Unclassified | place...
GGCCGAGTTCGGCCATCTCGCGCAGCACCCGTGAGGGCGCCATCTGGTGGCCCCAGCCGGGGACCTCGCACACGCCCCATGAGATGGGCGCCGCCGCCACGCGGTCGGGGCCGAGGTTGAGGGTCATGCCGCGATCTCCGTTCCGCCGGCGAGCTTGCCGGCCTGTTCCGCTATGTCGGCGACCGAGACCGGCCGCCGTTCGTGCCGGGAGACCTCGCAGGCCTCGGCGACGAGAAGGGCCGCGAGGGCGTCGCGCCCGTCGCAGGGATTGGCGAGCTCGCCGCGCACGACGCTCACGAAGGCCGCGAGCTCCGCCCGGTAGGCCGGCCCGAACCGCTCCAGGAAGCCGGTCCACGGCTTGGGCACGCCGGGCGCGGAGCCGGGCTCCAGCGAGGTCACCGGGGTGCGGCAGTCCACGCCCACCGCGACGGTGTCCAGCGTCCCGCACAGCTCCAGCCGGACGTCGTGGCCCGCCCCGTTGTAGCGGGTCGAGGTGGCGGTGGCCAGCGCCCCGCCGTCCAGGGTGAGCAGCACGGCGGCGGTGTCCACGTCGCCCGCCTCACGGAAGAAGTCGGCGCCGCCGTTCGCGCCGATCGCGTAGACCTCGGTGATCTCGTGGCCGGTGACCCAGCGGATGATGTCGAAGTCATGGACCAGGCAGTCCCGGTACAGCCCGCCGGACAGCGGGATGAACTCCGCCGGGGGAGGGGCCATGTCCGAGGTCAGCGCGCGGGCGGTGTGCAATCGCCCGATACGGCCCGCCAGTACGGCTTCGCGGGCGGCGCGGTAGCCCGCGTCGAAGCGGCGCTGGAAGCCCATCTGGAGGACGGTGCCGGCGTTTTCCACCTCGCGCAGGGCGGCCATCGTGCCGGGCAGGTCCAGCGCGATCGGCTTCTCGCAGAACGCGGGCAGGCCCGCGCGCGCGGCGCGCCGGATCAGGTCGGCGTGGGCGGCGGTGGCCGAGGTGATGACGACGGCGTCCACCGCGCCCGGGGCGAAGACCTCGTCCACGGATCCGAGGGCCCGGGCGCCGGCCCCGAGCCGGTCGGCCGCCTCCCTGGCCCGCGCCGGATCGGCGTCGGCTATCAGCAACTCGCTTACGTCGGCGTGGTCGTGGAGCGCCGCGGCGTGAAAGGTGCCGATGCGGCCGACTCCGAGCTGTGCGATACGCATGAGGGTGAACACCCTTCCGTGGATGTCGTGGATGCCGTGGGGGACAGAGCGCGCAGAGCGCGCGTCGAATCAGCTCCGGTACAGCGCGGGGCGTTCGACCAGCTCGACCTCGACCCGCCGGCCCTCGTTCTGGGCCCGTACGCCCGCCTCGCACACGGCGGCGGTCGCGTAGCCGTCCCAGACGCTCGGGCCGGTGACCTCGCCGCGCCGGGTCGCGTCGACCCAGGCCTGCACCTCGCGGTCGTAGGCGTCCTCGAAACGCTCGACGTAGTCCGGGGCGATGGTGCCGCCCCAGCGGCCGGCGTGGTTGACCAGCAGGTCGTGCATGTCGCCCATCCGGGCGGTGCCGTTCTCGCACACGGCCTCGGCCTGCACCTGGTAGCCGAACCGGCAGCGGACGTTGATCTCGACGTCGACCAGCACGCCGCCGTCGGTCTCGAAGATGACCAGCTGCGGATCGTCCAGGCCCTCGGGCGCGTTCCCGGACGGCCGGGGGCGCAGCACGGTGACGGAGGTGATCTCCTGGTCCAGCAGCCAGCGGGTGATGTCCATCTCGTGCACGACGGAGTCGTTGATGAGCATCTGGTTGGTGTAGCCGGGCGGCACCTCCGCGTTGCGGTGGCGGTTGTGCAGCATCAGGGTGCGGCCCAGCTCGCCGCTGTCCAGCAGGGCCTTGAGCTTCATGTACTCGCGGTCGTAGCGGCGCATGAAGCCGACCTGCACCAGGCGGTGGCCCAGCTTCTGTTCCGCCTCCAGCACCCGCAGCGCCGAGGCGGCGTCCGGGGTGAGCGGCTTCTCGCACAGCACCGGCAGGTCAGCCTCGAACGCGGCCAGCAGCGCGGCCTCGTGCGCCGGGCCGGGCGAGGCGATGAGTACGGCGCCCACGTTCGGGTCGGCCATCGCCTCGGCCGGGTCGGTGTACGCGGCGCAGCCCTCGATGCCGTCGGCGATCGCCTTGACGCGCTCGGCGTCGATGTCGACCACGGCGGCGACCCGGGCGCCGCTTGTCACGTCCGTGAGGCGGCGGACGTGGTCGGCGCCCATCTTGCCGGTTCCGATGACGGCTACGCCGAGCGTTCCGTGGCTGGTCATGTGAATCCTCGTAATCAGATGGCTGAGGTCTGTCGCCGCTGACCGGGCGATGCCGGATCACGGGGGCGCGGAAGCGGGACGCCCGCGAAGCTCCGTCGGTTGAAGCTTCGCCGTCCGGTGGGCGGCCGTCAATACTTGGTCCTGACATTCGGACGTCATGTCAGCAAGCTGTCGCGACCGTCAGGACGCCTTGCTGTCGGCGGCGGGCTCGGCGGCGGATTTCCCGGCGGATTCCCCGAGGTCCTCCAGCTCCGGCAGCTCCTCCACATCCACCCCGCGCACCTGCGCCAGCTCGTGCTTGAGCGCGGCCAGCTCGGCGCCGCCGGCCATGTGGTTGGTCAGCTCCTCCAGGCTCACCTCGCTGCGGGCGGCGCTCATTTCGAGGGTGCCGAGCCGCAGTACGGTGAAGTGGTCGCCGACCATGTAGGCGTGGTGCGGGTTGTGGGTGATGAAGATGACGCCCAGGCCCCGGTCGCGGGCGGCCGCGATGTACTTCAGCACGACGCCGGACTGCTTGACGCCGAGGGCGGCGGTCGGCTCGTCCAGGATCAGTACGCGGGCGCCGAAGTAGACGGCGCGGGCGATCGCCACCGACTGGCGCTGGCCGCCGGACAGGGTGCCGATGGGCTGGTCCAGGTCGTCCAGGACAATGCCCATGTTGCGCAGTTCCTCGTCGGCGGTCTTCTTCATCCCGGCGATGTCGAGGCGGCGCACCGGCCAGGGGCCCTTGGTCACCTCGGAGCCGAGGAAGAAGTTCCGCCAGACCGGCATCAGCGGCACGGTGGCCAGATCCTGGTAGACGGTGGCGATGCCCTTGTCGAGGGCCTCGCGGGGGGTGCTGAGGTGTACGGGCTCGCCGTCGATCTCGTATTCGCCCTCGGTGTGCTGGTGCAACCCCGAGACGATCTTGATGAGGGTGGACTTGCCGGCGCCGTTGTCGCCCAGGACGCAGGTCACCCGGCCGGGCAGTACATCCAGGCTCACCCCGTGCAGCGCGCGGACGTTGCCGTACGACTTGCCGACGGCCTTGAGGGAGACGATGGGCGCGTCGCCGGCTTGCGTGTCCGTGTCGGTCATGGCGTTCACCTCCTGGTCGCCTGGCGGCTGACCCACAGATTGATCAGGACGGCGCCGAGCAGCATCACGCCGAGGAACGCCTTGAACCAGTCGGGGTTCCAGCCGGCGTAGACGATGCCCTGCTGCACCATGCCGAACATGAAGGCGCCGAAGACCGGGCCGATCGCCGAGCCGGCACCACCGGTCAGCAGACAGCCGCCGATCACCGCCGCGGAGATGTAGATCAGCTCCTGGCCGACACCCTCGCCGGACTGCACGGTGTTGAACGTGAACAGCTGGTGCATGCCGATGAACCAGGCGCCGAAGCCGACCAGCATGAACAGCGAGATCTTGGTGAAGGTCACCGGGACGCCGACGGCGCGGGCGCTGTCCTTGTTGCCGCCGACCGCGAAGATCCAGTTGCCGTACTTGGTGCGCAGCAGGACCCACGTGGCGATCGCCGCGAAGACCAGCCAGTACACGATGGTGATCTTCACCTGGACGCCGCCGACGTCGAAGGACGAGGCGAAGACCTTCTTGGCCTGGCTGAAGCCGTCCATATTGCTGATGTCGTCGGTCGCCACGTTCTCGGTGACCAGCTTGGTCACCGCCAGGTTCACGCCCTGCAGGATCAGGAAGGTGCCGAGCGTGATCAGAAAGCTCGGCAGTCCGGTCCTGACCACCATCCAGCCGTTGACGAAGCCGATCGAGAGGGACACCAGGAGCGCCACGATCACGCCCACCCAGACGTTCGTGGTGAGCTGGTAGCTGAGCATGCTCGCGGTCAGCGCCGAGGTGATCACCGCGACGCCGGACGACAGGTCGAACTCGCCGCCGATCATCAGCAGGGCCACGGGCAGAGCCATGATCCCGATGGTCGACGACTGGTACAGGATGTTGGCCATCGCGGCGCCGTCGCGCACCGGGGGCGCCGCGACGAGGAAGAAGACGTACACCGCGACGGCGCCGAGGAAGACCCCGACCTCGGGGCGGGCCATCAGCCGCAGCGCCAGGGGGCGCCGGGAGGTCCGGCCGTCGGTCTCCTTGGGGCCGGGAGCCGGCGGTGTGGTCACCGCCGGCTCGGCATGCTGGGTCATACTGATCACCGAGTACCCTTCGCGGCGAAGGCGGCGACCTTGTCGACGTTGGTCTTGTCGACGAAGGCCGGACCGGTCAGCACGGCCTGCTCACCGCCGCCCATGTAGTTGCCGTTGCTCTTGTAGAGCCACAGCGAGTCGATCGCGAGGTAACCCTGCAGGTAGGGCTGCTGGTCGACGGCGAACTCGACGGTGCCCTTGCTGATGGCGGAGGTCAGGTCCTTGTTGAGGTCGAAGGTGGCGACCTTGGCCTTGCTGCCCGCGTCGGTCACGGACTGCGTGGCCGTCAGCGCGTACGAGGCGCCCAGGGTGACGACGTAGTCGATCGCCTTGTCCTGCGTGAGCTTGGCGGTGATCGTCGACTTCACCGACGGCATGTCGGTGCCGTTGACGTTCAGGACCTCGGTGGTGCCGGTGAAGGTCTTCTTCACGCCGTCACAGCGCTGGGTGAGGCCGATGTTGCCCTGCTCCTGGATGACACAGACGGCCTTCTTGGCGCCGGCCTCGTTGAGCCGCTTGCCGAGGGCCTCGCCGGCCACGGTCTCGTCCTGGCCGAAGAACTCCATCAGGCCGAGCTTCTGCCACTCGCTCACACCGGAGTTGAGGCCGACGACGGGGATGTTCGCCGCTGTCGCCTTGGCCACGACGTCCTTGAGGGCGTCCGGCTTGGCCAGGGTGATCGCGATGCCGTCGACCTTCTGGTCGATCGCGTTCTGCACCAGGTTGGACTGGTTGCCCGCGTTCGGGTCGGCGGAGTAGATGAGCTTGACGTTGTCCTTGGCCGCGGCGGCTTCGGCTCCCTTGCGGACGATGTCCCAGAAGGTGTCGCCGGGTGCCTGGTGGGTGACCAGCGCGATCGTCATCCGGGCTGTGGTGGCCTTGCCGGTCGATCCGGTGCTCGAGGACGCCTCGGACTGCTTGCCACCGGAACTGCTGGAACAGCCGGCTGCGAGCAGCAGGGCTGCCGCGCAAGCGGCGGTGATGGCGGTGGCCTTGCGGGTTCTGGTCTTACGTTCCATCGGTCCTGTACCTCGCTGCACTGAGAGGGGTGGAGAGGAAGTGGCGTTAATGCGGCCTTTACAGAACGGGAGCAAACTCCTTCCCCAACCTCCCTGTCAAGACTTTGTCAGGACATCAATTCATCTCGACGTAACGACACGGTAACGTCGAGGGGCTGAGGGGCTCTCAACGTTCGAATGTAAGGACATACTGTTGACAGCGCTCTCCTCGCACGGCTAGACCAGAGGGCGACACGGACGACAAGGAGCGCAGCCCATGACCGAGCCGTACGACCTGATCACTATGGGCCGCATCGGAGTAGACATCTACCCGCTGCAGACCGGAGTGTCCCTGCCTCAGGTGGAGACTTTCGGGAAGTTCCTCGGCGGATCGGCCACCAACGTGGCCGTGGCCGCCGCGCGGCTCGGCCGCTCCACCGCGGTGATCACCCGCACCGGCGCCGACCCCTTCGGCGAGTACTGCCACCAGGCGCTCAAGGAGTTCGGCGTCGACGACCGCTGGGTCACCCCGGTCGCCGCCTACCCGACGCCCGTGACCTTCTGCGAGATCTTCCCGCCGGACGACTTCCCGCTCTACTTCTACCGGCAGCCCAAGGCTCCCGACCTGGAGATCCATCCGTCGGAGCTGGACCTCGACGCGATTCGCGCCGCCCGGATCTTCTGGATCACCGGCACCGGCCTGTGCGAGGAGCCCAGCCGCACCGCCACCCTCACGGCCCTGCGGGAACGGGCGAAGAGCGGCACAACGATCTTCGACCTCGACTGGCGCCCCATGTTCTGGAAGGACCCCTCGCAGGCCCGGCCCTTCTACGAGGAAGCGCTGAAGCACGTCACCGTCGCCGTCGGCAACCTCGACGAGTGCGAGGTGGCCACCGGCGTACGCGAGCCGCGAGCCTGCGCGGAGGCGCTGCTCGCGGCCGGGGTCGAGCTCGCCGTCGTCAAGCAGGGCCCCAAGGGCGTGCTCGCGGTGCACCGGGACGGGACCACTGCCGAGGTGCCGCCGGTGCCGGTCGAGGTCGTGAACGGCCTCGGCGCGGGCGACGCCTTCGGCGGCTCGCTGTGCCACGGCCTGCTGGCCGGCTGGGAGCCCGCGCGGATCATGCGCTACGCCAACGCCGCCGGCGCCCTGGTCGCCTCACGGCTCGCGTGTTCCTCCGCGATGCCCACCGAGTCCGAGGTCGAGGACCTCCTCTCCTCCTGACCTTCTCCTCGTTGAAAGCTCGTTGAAAGAGAGCATCCCTTGAGCCTCAGCATCTCCGACCTGGTGAAGGTCCGGGCCCAGCACCCGGAGGCGATCGCCGAAGCGGCCGCCCGCCGGGTCCGCCGCCCCCTGATCGGCGACAGCGGCCGGCTGATGATCGTCGCCGCCGACCATCCGGCCCGCGGCGCGCTCGCCGTCGGCGACCGCAAGTTCGCCATGGCCAACCGCGCCGACCTGCTGGAGCGGCTCTGCGTCGCGCTCTCGCGGCCCGGCGTCGACGGGGTGCTCGCCACCGCCGACATCCTTGAGGACCTGCTGCTGCTCGGCGCCCTCGAAGGCAAGGTCGTCATGGGCTCGATGAACCGCGGCGGCCTGTCCGGCGCGGCCTTCGAACTCGACGACCGCTTCACCGGCCACCGCGCCCAGGACATAGCGCGCCTGAACTTCGACGCCGGCAAGCTCCTGCTGCGCATCGACTACCAGGACGCCGGCTCCCTGACCACCATGCACTCCACCGCCCGCGCCATCGACGACATGGCCGAGCGGGGACTGCCGATCTTCGTCGAGCCGTTCATCTCCCGCCGCATCGACGGCAAGGTGGTCAACGACCTGAGCGCCGAGGCCGTCACCAAGTCCATCGCCATCGCCTCCGGCCTCGCCGGCACCTCCGCCTACACCTGGCTCAAGCTCCCGGTCACCGAGGACGTCGACGAGATGGCCGGGGTCATGGAGACCTCGACCCTGCCCGCCGTCCTGCTCGGCGGCGAGGTCGGCAAGGAGCAGGACGCCGCGTACGAGAAGTGGCGCAAGGCCCTGAGCCTGCCCACCGTCCAGGGCCTGGTCGTCGGCCGCTCGCTGCTCTACCCGGCCGAGGGCAGCGTCGAGACCGCCGTCGACACGGCCGTCGGGCTGCTGTGAGGACCGCCGAGGAGAAGGGGAGGCTCTGATCATGACCAGCACCGAATACCACCTGGCGGCCGGCAAGGCCGCCGCCGGCGCGTACGCCGTCGACATCGACCCCGAGCGGGCCGGCTGGGGCTACTCGTCCCTGCGGATCCTCGAACTCCCGCCCGGCGGCTGGCACGACTTCGCCACCGGCGACAGCGAATGGATCGTCATCCCGCTCGCCGGCTCCTGCACCGTCGCCGTCGGCGGCGAGACCTTCCGGCTGTACGGCCGCGAGAGCGTCTTCGCGGGCGTCAGCGACTTCGCGTACGTCCCCCGGGACGCGCACGTCTCCATCGCCAGCAAGGCCGGCGGGCGCTTCGCGCTGACCGGTGCCCGCTGCGAGCGGCGGCTGCCCGCCCGCTACGGCCCCGCCTCGTCGGTGCCGGTGGAACTGCGCGGCAGCGGCAACTGCTCACGGCAGGTCAACAACTTCGGCGTGGCCGGGGTCTTCGAGTGCGACAAGCTCATCGCGGTGGAGGTCATCACCCCGGGCGGCAACTGGTCCTCCTTCCCGCCGCACAAGCACGACGAGGACCGGGAGGGCGAGTCGCGGCTCGAAGAGATCTACTACTTCGAGATCGCCGCCGCCCACGGCAAGGACGGCATCGGCTACCAGCGGGTCTCCCCGTCCGGCAACGGCCGCAACACCGATGTACTCGCCGAGGTCCGTGACGGCGACGTCGTCCTCGTCCCCGACGGCTGGCACGGCCCGTCCATGGCCGCCCCGGGCCACGACATGTACTACCTCAATGTGATGGCGGGCCCCGGCGAGGAACGCGCCTGGCTGATCTGCGACCACCCCGACCACGCCTGGATCCGCGACACGTGGCCCCAGCAGCCGGTCGACCCCCGCCTGCCCCTGTACACCGCCCCTTCCGCCCCCGAGAGGTCCTGATGAGCCGCAACTCGACCCGCCGCCTGACCGTCGCCCAGGCGCTCGTGCGGTTCCTGTCCGCCCAGTACACCGAGCGCGACGGCGTACGCCACCGGCTGATCAGCGGCACCTGGGGCATCTTCGGCCACGGAAACGTCGCCGGGATCGGCCAGGCGCTCATCGAGGCGCAGGACCTGATGCCCTACCACCAGGGCCGCAACGAGCAGTCCATGGTGCACGCCGCCGTCGGCTACGCCCGCCAGCTCAACCGCCTGTCCGCGCAGGCCGTCACCACCTCCATCGGCCCCGGCGCCACCAACCTCGTCACCGGCGCCGCCCTCGCCACCATCAACCGCATCCCCGTGCTGCTGCTGCCCGGCGACTCCTTCGCCACCCGGGTCGCCGACCCGGTGCTCCAGCAGCTTGAGCACCCCGTCTCCGGCGACATCTCGGTCAACGACGCGCTGCGGCCGGTCTCGCGGTACTTCGACCGCGTCGTACGCCCCGAGTCGCTGATCCCCGCCGCGCTGAACGCCATGCGCGTGCTCGCCGACCCCGCCGAGACCGGCGCCGTCACCCTCGCCCTGCCGCAGGACGTCCAGGCGGAGGCGTACGACTGGCCCGAGGACTTCTTCGCCGAGCGGATCTGGCACGTACGCCGCCCGGCCGCCGACCCCGCCGCGCTCGCGGACGCGGCGGCAGCAGTACGGGCCGCGCGCCGGCCGCTGATCGTCGCGGGCGGCGGCATCCACCACAGCGAGGCCGAGGACGCGCTGAAGGCGCTGGTCGAGGCCACCGGCATCCCCGTCGCCTCCACCCAGGCCGGCAAGGGCTCGCTGCGCCACGACCACCCCGCCGACCTCGGCGGCATCGGCCACACCGGCACCGCGGTCTCCGACGACCTGGCTCGCACCGCCGACCTGGTCATCGGCGTCGGCACCCGCTACAGCGACTTCACCACCGCGTCCAACACGCTCTTCCAGAACCCGGACGTGCGCTTCCTCAACCTCAACATCACCTCCTTCGACGCCCACAAGCTCGCCGCCCTCTCCCTGGTCGCGGACGCCCGCTCCGGCCTCGAAGCCCTCACCGGGGCCCTGACCGGACACCGCGTCGACCCGGCGTACGAAGCCGAGTACGCCGAGGGCAAGCAGAGCTGGGACCGGGTCGTCGAGGCCGCGTACGCCGCCGACGACGAGGACGCCCGGCCCACCCAGACCCAGCTGCTGGGCGCCCTGGACTCCGTCGTCGGCGAGGACGACGTGGTCATCAACGCCGCCGGCTCCCTCCCCGGCGACCTGCACAAGCTCTGGCGGGCCCGCGGCCCCCGCCAGTACCACCTGGAGTACGGCTACTCCTGCATGGGCTACGAGATCCCGGCCGGCATCGGCGTACGGATGGCCGCCCCGACCACGCCCGTCTGGTCGCTGGTCGGCGACGGCACCTACCTGATGATGCCGACCGAGATTGTCACCGCCGTCCAGGAGGGGATCAACGTCAACCTGGTCCTCATCCAGAACCACGGCTACGCCTCCATCGGCGGCCTCTCCGAGGCCACCGGCGGCGAACGCTTCGGCACCGCCTACCGCTACCGCGCCGCCGACGGCACCTTCACCGGCGACCCGCTCCCGGTGGACCTGGCCGCCAACGCCGCGAGCCTGGGCATGGACGTGATCCGCGCCGGGACCGTACGCGAACTGCGCGAGGCACTGGCCGCCGCCCGTGCCTCCGACCGCCCGACCTGCGTCTACGTCGAGACCGACCCGGCGGCGACCGCCCCCGGCGCCCAGGCCTGGTGGGACGTGCCCGTCGCCGCGGTCGCCTCCCGCGAGGCCGCGATCGAGGCCCGCAAGACGTACGAACGCCACGTCGCCGACCAGCGCCGCCACCTCTGACTCCGCCTTACCAGCCCCCGAAAGGCGCGCACCTCATGAAGACCATCACCCACTGGATCGGCGGCAAGCCGGTCGACGGCTCCTCCGACCGTTTCGGCCCCGTCTACAACCCCGCCACCGGCGAGCAGGAGAAGCAGGTCGCCTTCGCCTCCGTCGAAGACGTCGACGCCGCCGTCGCCGCCGCGAACGACGCGTACGAGAGCTGGTCGCAGGTCTCGCTCGCCAAGCGCACCGCGATCCTGTTCAAGTACCGCGAGCTGCTGGACGCCCGCCGGGACGAGATCGCCGAGCTGATCACCGCCGAGCACGGCAAGGTGCACTCCGACGCGCTCGGCGAGATCGCGCGCGGCATGGAGATCGTCGAGCTGGCCTGCGGCATCGCCGAGAAGCTGAAGGGCGAGCTGTCCACCCAGGTCTCCAGCGGCGTGGACGTCTCCTCGATCCGGCAGCCGCTGGGCGTCGTCGCCGGCATCACGCCGTTCAACTTCCCGGCCATGGTGCCGATGTGGA
>Ga0307508_10006640_pt1 | contig 10865 bp, 10 predicted proteins | sample 9_EM_MG_FD_203089 | JGI IMG/M metagenome (GOLD analysis project Ga0307508, IMG submission 203089) | Populus trichocarpa ectomycorrhiza microbial communities from riparian zone in the Pacific Northwest, United States - 9_EM | ecosystem: Host-associated > Plants > Roots > Unclassified | place...
TGAGATCTAAGTTTTTAGATAAAAAAAAAAAAACTTTATTTTCATTGATTTTTCATCTAAAAACACGTAAAAAATCCCTAAGCATCTAAATAAACTCATTTTCAACCTTAAAACACCCTTAGATCAATTAAAAAAATTCAAAATTAAATTGAATAAAAAATATATCCCGAGCCCTAATCTATTTTTCTCAGTGAGATGAAATTTGAAGAACACCTTAATGGTATTTTTTTATCAAGAGAAATTGAATGAAACTAAGATTTTTTTTTTATATTGTAAGAATATGATCAACCGACCACTTTCTCTCTTCTTCCTAATTTTTCAAGGACATTTTCTTTCTTCTCTCAAAATTGATGGACCGAAACGTAAAACAAATAAAATGTAGGACCTAAACATAAAATTCTAAGACTAAAAGGACAAAAAATAAGTAAATTGAGAGTTTTTGGATGAAAAAGAACTTTCTTTTGACATTATGAAAACCCCCCTCTTCTTTTTGCTTTTTTTTTTGTAAGCTTGGTCTTCTTTTTTTTTGAAGTTTTTTTAGTTGTTCTACACACAACAAGTTACTTCTTATTCTATAAAATTGGAATCTAATTTAATTTTGAAATTGCATCAAACAAAATAAATTGTTAAGAAAAAATAAACAGTTAAAATATTACAAATAGCATATGAAATGATGAAATTAATATAAAATAACGAAATTAATAATTAATAAAGTTGATATGAAAAAAAAAAGGACGGCATTGTTGAATTGAATGTGCCATCCATGGTGGATTCAGAGAGAGTTCACAAATATGCATGGAATCTTCTAGTGTATCACTGTAATAACGCAAACATGTAACATCCGGATCATTGAAAAATTCCCTGCCTCTGCATCCTGCATGAGGCATCCTGCATCTGGGTTCAAGCCTCGGCATGCATATCTATTATCCCCGCGGTGTCTTACCTGTCTACTGGACTTGCAGAGTGTTCAGTGAATCCGGGAATTAGTCGTGGTGCACATAAGCTGGCCCGGACACCCCGGGTTATCAAAATAAAGAAATTGTTTTCGTCACATGTGATCCATAAATATCAAAGGCATTGAAAGAATCAAGGGAAAGGCAGTTCAGAATTTTTCCAGAGGACATGGAGTCATTTAAGATAATGACCCAACGAAAAGCATAGGGAACTCCGAATATCCTCAAAATATGTTATTAGGATTCGATTTCTGTAGCGAATAAATTTTCTGACTACAAACTTTCAGTTGCAAGTCATTAGCTGATTAATGTCACAAACCTCTATGACCACCTTTTCAAGTGATAGAAACACAAGACAAGATGCCCGAGGATTACTTGACACAGACAAACACGGCAAAATGCTTGATAACATGCACATGAAAATATCCAGAGGAATTGTTAAAATTCAGTGCTCATTCGTTCAAATAATAATCTCGTTTTGGTATAGCATTGCTAATCATGTTTAAGTTATGCAGCATGGCCAACCATAGCTTACATCATACAATCAAAGATGAACTTACCGGAATTACAGAGGAAAAAAAAAAGGGATCAATGATGATGATACAAGTAAAGAACAGAGTGCCTACTCCCATCCAAGTTTTAATTTGGGAGAGGCAAACAATCACATCTGGATGACGTAAACTCCAAAATGGAAAGTTTTGGGAGTATTAGCTGCCCCTTGTTGGTCCACTTTAACACTGGGTCAATATCTCAGCCCCGTCTTTTGTGATTAGAATGGTGTGCTCGAACTGTGCTGATAGGCTTCCATCTTCGGTTACAACTGTCCAGTTATCATCCCACATTACAGGGTTAACGCTACCAATTGTCAACATGGGTTCTGCATTAATTCACCATGGCAACAATTGGTGAGTGAGAAAGGAGGGAGGTCAGTCATTTACCATATACAATCGTTCACAAGAAAAGAAAAGGAAGCTACAACTTCCAAGTGATTCCATTTGTACATGTGAGACTAGCAGTTCAAGTTGCTAGTGCTGGGAATGGAGTCACTTGGAATGATCTTTAACTAATGGATGTGAGTACAAATCCATGTGTGTGGATGTTTAACCAATCCATTCCTGATTGACTCAATTGGTATGGAAGTTATATAACATGGGAAAACCATAGAAAACACAACTTATTTGAATGTCAGGAGGGACAGAATCAAAACACTCACATCAAGATGTTATAAGAGAAATGTGAAGCAATTAACAACAGAAATTTAATTCATAATATAAATTATCGAACACCTCCCCAGAAAAAAAATTATCAACAGAGATACTAAATGTTTTCATCCCTCCAAATTTCATTAGATTCTCCATTCCTTGGAGCTGCAATATTACCACTTTTGCTTTGATTAGAAAACTTTAATCCATTGGGACATTTTCATATCACATGCATACGAATTAATGAAGCTTCGTAAGGTAAATTTCACATGTAAATACCGATAGTGAAGGTCTGATTCAACATCATGCGCCCACCATCATTGTTTCCTGAAAAGAACATAACATTGTTAGCGTTAAAGAATATTAATATTATCTTTTGGAAAGAAAAAAAATTGCATTAATGCTGGCATCTGGGAGAAAAAGAGAAATAGGAAAAATTGTTTATTGCAATCATGGAGGTAAGGCTCAGTCTAATAGGAAATGTTTCTGTATCTCTATCTGCAATTACATTAAGAATAGTACTCAAGGTACCAGATTACTATATTCGTGCACAACTAGCTCTTTAAACAACTTATCACAAGTTGCCCTTTCATCTTTACTACATTTCAGCATTCTATGCAGATTGCAATTTCATTCATTCCATGGTCAATAAAATAACATGAGAACCTACAGCTCTTTTATGTTTAGCAAACTTCAGTGCATCTAGCAGATCAAATTGTGTGAGTGTCCCTTGCTCATCTTTTTCAATACTTCCAAATTCTCATTTTCATTCTGAAACATCTAGACATTGTGGAGGATTTGATATACAATCATGCAGAATGGCACAAAAGGATCCATGTAGCTGACCCCAACTAGTTTGGGATTGAGGCTTGGTTGTTCCAAATCCCAGAACCTAACGAGTGAAAGGGTGAACGCAAGGGGACACCCAGCTATTATTAAAACCGCATAATATGTGAAATGAAATAACAGAGGAGAGTTCAAAGTCAGGTCGATTACTGAAGTGCTGAACAACGGGATCGGCATGGAATACACGTCCAACACCATGGCCAACAAAATGTCGGACAACACCGTAAGAATATCTATCTGCATGGTCACTTGAGAAAACATAATCATGAGTGAGTATCAAATCGAAACTGAAATGTTTTTGTTTGTTTGTGTGTGAGTGAGCGTGGTCATGAGAGAGCGTGCGTTTTTGTGTGACACACATATACAAGCTAAAGATTTTGATGCTGCTTGGTAACTAGAGATGAAAAGATTCCCTTGGAAGTCAGAAAAAAATATTGAAGAGATTTTAAACTTCCTCAAATATGTAGGGCATAGTTTTCAAGTTCGTCATAAAGTTGATAAAATTGTTAGTCAATAAATATCATCGATTCACCAGTAGTCAATAAAATATTCACAATAGAGGATAAACCAAGGGCAAGAAATGCAGAAATTAAAACGGTAAAAATAATATATATATATATATATAATGAATCTTGCATTCCCACCACAGTTGTACAGGAGAGAAGATGATGAAAATGCAAAACTGAGTAAATAGAATGCTATAGCAGGTTCCTTACTGTATTGTTTTGCCAATTTTCTTGTACTCTACTCCCGGTGCACAAATTGATATTGCTCTGTAAAGGCATTCTTCAGTCACCTGTACGATGATCAACAAACATTCTCATACATATATACCTAAAATGAACAAGATTCGCAGAATAATTCGTCTAGTCAAACAATTATTCATCACAAGAGACTACTTCTCAGGAGTTTCCAAAGAAAAGTACGTAGAAACCAATGATGGCTAACAAAGATGGACTTTAAATGATAATATTTACTTTCATCAGGCATAAAAGGATGATTATATTTAGTCTCTAATCCATAGAAGGTGAACAAGCATATTCTGTTAAGAAAAAATCAGTCTATGATTTAAGACAACGCTATATTTCCATGTATAGCAGAAAAAGGATAGAACATTTAGTGTGTGTGCAAAATCATATCAAATGGTGATCTCTAGTGTCCAGAACTGTACAAAACTAGTAATTAGTGGTTACATGAATGTAATAAAAAATTTACCTGGATGGCAAAAGTTAGAGTCTTCGTTAAATAGGTGGCTGTTAATTTGGTTAACAGACTTCAAGACTAACACTGAGACAAAGAAGGTGTTTTGACAGAACTGTTTCAGGTTCTCTAAGTATGCTACAAAGCTTGCAGATGCTTTAGATGAGCTTAAAGTTCAGTTTAAAGCATGATATTCTAGCTCGGTACAGAAAATCTCATAGAGGTCACCAATGATGATGGCAGCCCACTACACTAGGCTTGCAACGTTTTGTCCATTGTAGATTATAGTTGCATTTAAACCTCATGTTCTCTTTTGGCCAATAAAAATGCTTATTCACTAGCAATCAGAAAAAAAAAAAAAAGAAAGAAAGAAAGAAAGGAAGGATTCTGGAACTAGGAAGGCGATGTGCTATGTACCTAACTCCAATAGTAAATAACATTGTTAGTAAACAAGCAATGGCTTTTACTTTATGACTGGCAACCACAGAAACAAATGGATGCCACATAAGTGCACCATTCCAAAGAGTTACCTGAACCAGTTTTCTGGCTTCATCATCAACATCTCCACAAAAGAAAGTTGCTGAGGTATCACCATGATAACCCTGCACATCAAAATAAGATCACTAGATTTAAGAGACAGAGAAATCAGAATATGCAATGAGCAATAATTGCAGACAAACTATGATTTATTCTTTAAAACCAGTTCCACTTTTCCTATAAACTACAGGGATATCATATCTGTTCACTCAAGGATATACTGGAAAAAATGAAAAACCAGAAGACACTCACATTTAGATAAACTGTAACATCAATGTTGATTATATCACCATCCTGCAAAAAGAAAAAATAAACACAATGGCTAAGTAACATTTTACTCATTCAAACAGATAATAGCTTAACTACAGAAAGATTGAAATTCCAAAACTTTAACAGAGAGACCTCAAGAGCACGTGAGTCTGGTATTCCATGGCAAATACACTCATTCACTGATGTGCAGACACTCTTAGGAAACCCACCATATCCAAGAGGTGAAGGATATGCTCCGTTATCAATTATCATTTGATGAACTGCTTGGTCAATGTCATCTGTTTTTATACCTGGCTGCCAACAAAAACAACAATTAGAACTTTGAGATCAGTTAAACTGACTGACCACTTCTTTTTAATGCATGGACAATCAGTATATTCTCAATAACTGACCCACTCATAGCTACCAATCCTACTAATACAAACTAGAAGAAGGCAATGGAAAAAATAAGAGGCTAAAGTTCATAGCAAGATAAAATAAATCACTACAGTTTCTTAGTGGCATAATGAGGCTAATGATGCATTTTAATTAATTTATATAAAGCACGAGATAACTATCCTTTTGACTGGTCAGAAAGTACCATCATTTTACCTTGACTAAAGTCCCAGCATACTGAAGAACCTGGGCCGCAAGCTTTCCAGAAGATCTCATGCATTCTATCCCATTCTCATCATGCACTTCGGCCCCACTTGCAATGCCAGGTGGTTGCCGAGAATTGACATAGGGAGGCCTTGGTATATGATCTGGAACAGGTCGACGAGGAGACAACTTCCCTGGCCTTAGACGTTGCTGCTCGGCATTAGGCACTTCATCCAGATTTCTGCTAATTTCAATGACGAAAATATTAGATGTGCCATCCATCTTCTGTATGTCAGTGTTTTTCTCAAACTCTCTATGCATGCTCATTGTGAAAAAGTAAAACAATGCACAATACCCTATTTCATCAGGTCCATCCCAGAAGCATCAAACTGGCCGATATGGCCCAATATGATGCGAAGTTCCTTTTATCTATAGGGTAAGTAAATTCAAATGATATACACAGACCACAACTTATGCCTACATCCTAAAAAATTAACTCACACGTGTTTATGTACAAGCATGTTGCATGAAACCTATAGAAACAGCACAGTGCAGCTCACTTCAGAAGTGCAGTATATCCATAAACCAAAGAAAGCGCATTACAGACAAGCAAAAAAAGAAAATGAAGAATAGAAGGATGGTATATTTTTTGTGTGTTGGTTTTGGCATACCTTCTATTGAATAAAAGATTGGTCAAGCCAGAAAGCGTTCTAGATAGTTGCATTGACACATGTTTGTTTCCTGTAAGAAAATTGGAAAAAACAAAAACATACTGTTCTGGTGAGGTAAAAAATGCCATGAGCTGCAAACAACAAGGTCTAAAACCAGCTAGCATAAAATAACATTCAATGGAAAACCAAACCATTTAGATAGAAACTGAATTTAGCCCATTGGAACTTTAAAACTTCACAATAAATTATCTTTCTTTGTCTCACAACTCACAGGTAACTGTTCATTTCATAAATCACCTAAGTTGATGCAAATCAATATAAAATATGAATACAACAGCACCTAACATCAAAATCTCCAACTGAGTATTCAATAATTTCAAGAAAGCATTAAAATTTTGCAGGTTCGACAACCACTCGGTGTAAAAAAGACTGCAGCCAAAAGAAAGACAAGGACTTACTACAATAACTGAATAGCGGGATAAACAGAAGAAAGTGAAAAGGGACCTGGTTTGTAGAGAAAGAGACGAGAAACTGGCTGTTTTGATAGAAGCAAACGATCTCCTACAAAAGAAGAGAGGAGCCTTGGTTGCAGGGAAGAGGCGCCAACCATTTTTGTGCTTTCAGTGCTTATCTTTTCTTGAACAACAGAAATCTCTCTGTTTTTCTTGCCCTCCTTTGTTCTTCTCACTTTTTCCAATTGCTTTGAAATGTGTTATGGGCCTGTTTAATTTGGCCCATTTGGTTCTTATTTCCGTCGTTCGGGCTCAAGCCCAAATTTGATCCATTATAGTTCATAGTTGGCAATAACATTTAAGACGGGCTACAAAATTGATAAAAAGGGCAACCTGATTTTCACTACCCGAAGTTCCCAGAAAAAAAGAAAAGGCAAAATAAAAGATTGGCCGCATGATTCGACAAAGTGCAAACTTTAACAAACACTAAAATACATGAAAAAATATTGTTGCTCGTGTCTTTGTTTATTTTTTTTTGGATTTTTATAGTGATTTTTTTTTATTTTAATCATCAAACCTTTTTTCTCATGCAGTATTCTATAGCCAAATTAAATGTAACTTTTTTCCTTGTAGGTTCGCAACATACCTATTTTCCATCTATTTAATTTTTTTACATTTAATTTTTAGTCTAAAATTCCATTTCTCATATTTTTTTTATCTTTGGTTTGAAGTAAAAAGGAGAAAATTTCTGGATTTTAATTGTAAAGAGAGAAAATCGTTGGTTGACAATGATTCTAACCACCAAAATGATCGATCTTGGTGTTAACATGTTCCATTTTATAAGAAAAGTTTCACTAAGATGTTTTTTCATCCTTAAAATTCATGATAAAATATATCTGATCTCAGGAAATTCTTGGGTTTCGGGTTGATTTGTTATTTTTAGACTATTTTTGGGTTATTTAAAGGCATAACATGTTTATTTAGGTCTCTATGATGTTTTTTAGGTGTATTTAGATCGGCAATTGGTTGAAAATGGATTTTTTAAGTGTAAAACACTTGTTGTCCAACTTTCTAGCGACCTCTAGTTGCTAGAATCTTGGTAGAGTAGACGATACGTTTTCTTTTTTTTTTCTTTCAAAAATCTCATAGAGATTACAAGTTGTCAGCTCCACTAAAAAAAATTAAAAAAATTAAAAATCCTAGACGCATGGGTTGCTCTAGGCTCACACGCATTGGCTTATTTTTTTAGGCCCAGGCATGCCAGACCTTAACCTTTTTATTTTTTTATTTTATATATTTTTTTAATTTGATCTTTCACAATTGAATCTTTATTGATTTTTCTTGTTTAATTTGTTTTTTCAATTTTTATTATTTGATATTTCGTTGATTTTTAATTTGACAATGAAATTTGTTTCAATTTAATATTTGTAGGTTTATCGAGATCTCAAACAAGCGTCGTGATATTTAGTTGTTTATTAATTTTGTGAGCATTTATTTTTCTTATCATGTAATTAAATAAAAAAATTAAATAAAAAATTGTTAGACACGATTGAGTCCATGACCCGGGTCATGGATTTGACTGATTAACTTTAGTTAGTTACGAATCAGGCTTTATAATTTATTTCAGTTGCACAAATAGTTCTCAATTTATTTAACTAAATATCTCATAACCTAATTTTTTACCTTCTTTTCAAAATATTTTTCAAAGAAATAAAAATAAAAAATTCAAAAAATATGTTTTTTACGCATTTATATCATTTTCAATGTCTTTTTGAAAGAATCTAAAATTCAAAAATCTATTTTCAATGCATTGAACTATTAACGTTTTTATTTAAAAATCTTTGATTAATTTTTATTATTGAGATGATGTTGACATTGCTTTTAAAAAAAAATACAAAATAAAAAAACATAAAAAAATAAACCAAAAGCACAAAGTAAAAAAATAAAAGGACCGAAATAAAACTAACTTGCTTGCATACCAAAATTACATTGCTTATAAATGTAAAAAAATCTAGGACGATCCGCATTTATTAAAAAAAAAATTAACCTAGGGTGGAAGCCGAAAAAAAAAAACAATCTCTCCCACCCATTAAGAAAAAACTTAGCCCAAAAATCTTCAACCGAAACCGTCATTCACAAATATTCAACACTCACCATCAACCATACCGGCCCGAGAACCACCAACAGCTATATATCCTAACAATCACAACCGTTGTAAGCTCTTCCTTCCACTCATCTGACCATTGATGACAGTACAGCCACAGGCCACGGTTCTCTCCCTCCTTCAGTCGACACAACCCCTCACTCTTACAACTGTCAGTCAGATCCTTTCCAGCCACCAGCCGCAACCAAACACACCAGCAACTGAAACTCCTCCAAACCAAAACTAAATCATTCCTTCTCTCATTTGTCATGGTTCTCTTCACTCTAATAAAAATTTCCCATATAATCGGCTACCAAACAAACCCAAACCTTCCACTCGTGACATACACAGCACCACTTAGCCATCACATACCCCATCTCTCTTCCATGGCCATCATAGAAGTAGCTGAGTTTTTATAGAGAGAGAGAAGCAAATCGGTGGACAAGAAAACAAAACAAATCGACTGTTTGTGTTTTTTTTTTTTTTTGTCTTGCAGGTAGCGGTGACCTTCATTGCATGCACAAGAAGAAAAAAAGAAGGCGTCACATCAGATCCACTAGGTTTCTTCCTTACACCAGCAGCGGTAACGCGGGGTTCCATGCACTATCGGTGAAGATGGCGCCTGAGACCACGTGACACCACTATTCTTGCAATACCAGTTTACTTCCAACAACTTCTTTGTTCAATCTCAGCAGTTCCAATTTACTCCCAATATTCTAGAAGGTCCATTTTGGATTTTGAAGGATTTTTGATATGTTTGTTGTGATCATTATTTGATATTTGATAACGATTGTAAATATGTGTGATTTTAGGTTATGTGAATAGATTAGTAAAAAGAGGATGTGTTTACATAATTTTTATCTTTTTAGCATGTGTTAGATAAAGAAAAAAAAAATCATTTGTTTTAACTAGCATTATAACAAAGTTTCTAAAAGAAAATCATGTTTGTATTTTTAATAAAAAAAATATAAAAGATAAATGAAAGAAAAAGATAATTTTATTTTGCATGATATAGCCTTTCTTGAAAATACCTTAAAAAATCAAGAAAACCAGTTTTTATATTTTACATGCATCATGGATTTAATAACAAGTTCATTAAACCTATAAAAGACTTGATCTAAAACTTTCCAAATTTATTTATTTTTAATATTTTAATATTTATAAATTTATACAAAATAAAGACTTTCCAACCATAAAAAAAAAAGAAGCAAATTAAGTGCATAATAAATGAGAATCGCATTCACTCTCTCCTTTTTGTTTACTTTTTATATTTGAGAGTTACATGTGAGATGTATTTTTATATTAAAAAAACAAAAATAAAAACATAATAAAACATTATTTTACTTTAGAATTACTAAACTTGATCTATAAAGTTATGGTTTACCTTACTGAGATGGATGCTCTTTGATCAATAGACAGAGTAATGATTATAAAAACACAACAGAGTTTAAATAATAATCAGATAAATGAATAATATTACAGCTTATCTTAGATATGATGTACTAGGGGTGATATTGTCTTTTCTATACACAACCAATCTTTTTATCCATATTTATAGACTAGTTAGAGTTTCTAGTGACAAAATATTAGGTGACGATTTCAAAGCTTGAAACCATAAAAGGTCAAGAATTTCTTGTTCTTTTCATGTTTAAATTCGATTCGAAAAAATGATCATCGCGACATCTTATACTTGCGACAAAATATATGCATAAACTTGTTAATTTACTATTAAGATTTTTTATGTTAAAATAGTGTAGAAAGTATATTGTCATATTCAATTTTTTTATATTGAAAAATAAAATTATTCAACTCACAATGAATCACAAGTTACAGCTAAACTGGGTTGTCCCCTCCTGGAACTCAAAAGGTTCCAGTAATAAAGTAACGAACTAATGACAGTAAGGAGTTCAAGATTGGATGCACAGTGATGAATATAAAAAAAAAAAAAGGAATTCCAAAAGTCGGAAGAGGTGTGAACCTATAATTATCATGCACATATATAAACATTCGTA
>Ga0307508_10006641_pt1 | contig 10864 bp, 10 predicted proteins | sample 9_EM_MG_FD_203089 | JGI IMG/M metagenome (GOLD analysis project Ga0307508, IMG submission 203089) | Populus trichocarpa ectomycorrhiza microbial communities from riparian zone in the Pacific Northwest, United States - 9_EM | ecosystem: Host-associated > Plants > Roots > Unclassified | place...
CTGCGCGCTCAGCGCCTTTCAAGGGGGCGGGGCAGTACTCTTGGAATGGATTCGCCCTTGTCGGCTTTGCGTTAGCGCGATTGCGTGCAGCATGAGGAAAAACGGCACGAAGAACGCCGGAACCACGAGCAGCGGCAGTGTTGCCATCGGCGCAACGGTGATCTCTCCAGGCGCACCCGTCGCGAGCACAGTACTCACCGCTGCGATAGTCACGGCGACGACGAGGTCCAAAATTCCAAGGACATTCCAGCGGACAAACGCGCTTCTTGCGGCGAAGTCAGGCTGGCGCGCCAGCGCAAGAACGATCCATGGGGCGGAGATCCCGATGGCCATGTCTCCGAGCCCGGCGGGGAGCGCGAACACGCCAGGAAGTATGTTGTGCGCATACAGATCGAGGAAGCCCACGCCGGCCCATCGCCAGGCCTGCATTCCCGCAACGAGCCGAAGATCCAGCGAGAGGACGAACTCGCGAAAGGATTTCGAAAATCGCAGCCACGCGAAAAAGAGCATCAGCGGTGTTGCGACGCCAATCGCAATGGCCACGGGAGGTCTGCCGGGAGGGCCCACGAACGCCCCTGCAGCACCGAGGGACACGACGATCAGGAGCCAGATGATCAGTGCGACCGCGACGACGAGGCGAACATTGCCTCGTCCCTGGGGTTGAGACTGGGCTGGCTCGGGAAAGACTATCGCCGACATGACGCTCTCCATAGTTACTTGCACTTTGCAAGTGTGTGGTGACCGTAGCAGAATGACTTGCACTATGCAAGTTAGTCGATTCCAAACGCCTGCAGGGATAACATGAAAACCGCAAAACCATTTGCACGATCACCCTGCGCAGTCGCGAACTCGCTCGATGTCCTCGGCGACAAATGGTCGTTGCTCGTCGTCCGCGACCTGCTGCACGGCAAGCGTACTTACAGTGAGCTCGCGCTTTCGCCGGAGCGCATTCCGACCAATATTCTTGCGGATCGCCTGGAGAGTCTGAATAGTTCGGGGCTCCTCACGCGCACTCCCTACCAGGAGCGGCCGGTGCGGTACGCCTACGCGCTTACCGAAAAGGGCAGCGCCTTGGGCGACGTGTTGCTGGCGTTCGTGCGCTGGGGCAAGAAGCACATACCGGGGACGATCGCGCTCAATCAGGGCCCGGCGGCGGCGGATGCGGCGCCGGCGACGCAGTCACGTCCCAAGCGCGCAAAGCGCACGGCGTGACCCAATCGGCGAATCAGTGTTCGCGGCGACCCATCTCCGCCAGTGCGTGCACGAGCCAGCGCAGCTGCACGCTTTTTCGCGTGTCGTATTCCGCACCGGAGTAGCCGAACCAGTCCCAGCACGCCTTCGGGTTCAAAGGCGGCACGGCGCGCGTCTGCGGGTAGAGTACCGCGACGTCGTAAACATCGGCCCAGCGGTTGAAGCCCGCATCGTGAATGAACGCCTCACCGACACTGGCGATGTTCTGCTGGCATCCATGCAATGCAACAAGAACGCCGCAGCGGTGCCCGGTCAGGCACGAAGCAGGCAGGTAGATCGCACCCTCGTCCGCAAGATACGCATCGGTACCTTCCACGCGCAGCGCATTCTGGTCGAAGCGTCGCAACTCGCCCTTGGCGTCGCCGGCCTTGCGGCGCGGTTCGCCATATAACGCCCGGAATATGGCGCCCGCAGCGTCGAATCCGCAGTGTCCGATGAATGGCGTGGCGACCTTGTCGCACGCTGTGCCCGTACTTTCGGTCGGGAAGGTATGACTGAAATCATGGTCGCCGTCCCAGGTGATGGTCAGTTTCGATAGCGCCGGCACGGCCTTCTTCAGGCCTTCGTAGAAATCGGCAGCCGCGTGGGCGACCGATTCAGCCACGACCGGATCCGTCTTGCCATGCAGAAAATATACTTTTGCACCCGCTAGCTTTTCCAACGGGCCGATCTCGCCTTTCGCGGCGCGAGCCAGCGCGACTTCGACCAGCGCCGCAGGATTCGGCGCGGGGGTGCCCTTCATGCACGTGGTCAACGCCGTGGTGAGATTGCCCTGCGCGCAGTCGTACGGGCCACCGGCTATCGAAGCCGCGCCGCGAAACACTTCCGGGTAGGCGATCTGCGCCTGGGTCGCCATGTAGCCGCCTGCCGACAGGCCCGCCACCGCGACCCGCGCGGAATCGACATGCAGCGTCGGCAGCGACATCGGCGCGTCCTTTTCGGCGTGCGCAACGCCTGCAATCAGCGCCAATGCGGCGAGGGTCGCATGCCCAAGGCTCTTGTGCGTTTTCATTCGTGTTCTCCCACTGGTTCGACGAGAGGGCTCGGCAACTTCATTCCACCCAGTCTCGCGAAATGCGCCGAGAGGCGAGGTAAAGCAAGAGCGCGGCGAGAAGATAGAAGCCGAGGCCGTAGAGAAAGGCGTACTTGATCGAGTCGGCGCCGAATGTGGGCTTGAGCATGTCGGACAATTTGCCGAACAAAAACGGGCCGACACCGATTCCGATCAGGTTGTTGACGAGCAAGAACAGCGCCGACATCGTGCTGCGCGACGATGCGGGCGACAAGTGCTGCACCGCCGTGAGCACCGGGCCCAGCCAGACGAGTGCGAGTGCGGAAGGCAACAGCAACAGCACGAATGCTTCGAGTGGCGTGCTGGCGTAGATTGCAAGCGCATAAAGCGGCGCCGAGGCCAGAAACGCCACGGCCGGAATCAGGGCATAGTTGCGCTTGGCGCGCGTGCCGAGCCGGTCGGCCAGCCAGCCGCCGCCGCCCATGCCGATGACGCCACCGATGAAGATCACGGCAGCGAGCAGTTCGGAACGCGAGACGATGTCCATGTGCAGCGTGCGCGCGAGGAACGTGGGCAGCCAATACATCAGGCCGTACGCAACGAGCGAAGAACAGCCCGACCCCAGTGCGAGCAGCCAGAACGTCGACTTGCTCGCGGCGAGCTTTGCCACGCCGGAAAGGTTCAATTGCGGCGTCGCTACGATGGTCCGCGGCGGATCGCGCACGAGCCATCGCAGCAGCGGCGCAAACAGCACGCCGAACCCACCGATCGCAAGAAATGCGAAGCGCCAGTCGACGGCAGTGGCGACGAGGCCGCCGAACAGCACGCCAGCGGCGCTGCCGATCGGAATGCCGAAGGAATAAATTGCGAGCGCCCTTGCTTGAGAGCGTTGCGGAAACATGTCGGCGATCAAGCTGTAAGCAGGCGCAACGCCGCCCGCCTCGCCGATGCCAACGCCCATGCGCGCGACGAACAATATCGCGTAGCTGCCTGCGACGCCACACAGTGCGGTGAAGCCCGACCAGAGCGCGAGCCCCGCCGTGATGATCCACACCCGCGACGAGCGATCGGCAAGCCACGCAGCAGGAATAGCAAGTACCGAGTAGAACAGTGCGAACGCGAAGCCGCCGAGCAGACCCAGTTCGGTATCGGAAAGATGCAGGTCCGCGGCGATCGGCTCTTTGAGTATGCTGAGGATCTGACGATCGACGAAATTCAGCGTGTAGGCGACGATGAGCAGGGCCAGTGCGACGCTCCTGCCCCGAGTGCCGGACGAGTCCGGCACTCCGACCGCTTGCTGCGCCACGATTTCTGCTTGCATGGGATGTTCCGGGTCAACGCGGCGGCACGCCAAGACGTGATGCGGCAGCGAACAGCGATCAGAAAGCGTACTTGACGCTGCCAAATACCAGCCGAGGCGCACCGTAGAAACCGGTCAGAACGCCGAGTGCGGGAATATTGTAGCCGTCGGTCCGGTACGACTTGTCGGTGAGATTGCTGCCCTGCAGTGCAAACGTCCAATGCGCGTCGCGATTCCAGATCAGGGTTGCGCCGAGCAGTCCGTAGGCGGGCTGCGCGATCACCGCGCTGAGATCTGTGGTTGGAAACACTTTGCTTTGCCACGTGTAGCCTACGCGCGCACGAATCGTTCCGCCGAAATCCACCGGCGCGGCGTACTCGAGATTGACGCCGGCCTGGCCTTTCGGTGCCGCCGCGAACCGCTGCTTTTGCGCGATGTTCACCCCGTTTGTCAGGTATTCGTCGTACGCCGTGTGCAACGCAGCGGCATTTCCGACCAGCGACCAATGATCGATCAGCTTCCACGCGAATTCGCCTTCGATGCCGTACGCATGAGCCTTGCCTGCGTTGGTGAAGTCGCCGAAGAAGCCTGCCGTACCGTTCGCCTGCGTATACGACGTGAAAACCGACAACTGGATGTCGCGATAACGCGTGTAGAACACGTCCGCATTCAATGCAAAGCGACCATCGGCGAAGTTCGACTTGCTGCCGAATTCGAACGTGTCCACCACTTCGTCCTGCACCGGATGATCAGCCACGGGCGCGGCGAGGGTGTTGGCGCGAATGTTGTAGCTGCCCGACTTGAAGCCTCGCGCGAGCGAGGCGTAGAGGTTGGTCTCGTCGTTGAGCTTATAGAGCAGCGAAACACGCGGCGCGAGATTGGTCGGACTACGCGACCGGTCGAAATTCGCGGTCGTCGTCACCGGCGCGCCGAAGGTGCCGTCCTTGGTCGTGTAGTTGTCGACGATCGCATGCTTGGTCTCGTCGGTGTAGCGCAGGCCTGCGGAAAGATCCCAGCGGTCGCTCAATGCCCATGTCCAGTCGGTGTAGACGGCATAGCTCTTCGTATCGACTTTTCCGCTGGTCACGCCGAAGGATAGACCGAAGAAATCGTTGTGGATCCAGCCCGCCGCCATGCCCTCGAAATAGTAGAAGCCGACCACGCCGCTGGTGCCCGAGCCACCCTGGTATGTCGCCTGAAATTCCTGCGATGTTTGATTGTCGTAGTAGTACGCCGAGACATCGGCGACCGGTGCGGGCGTCGTGTCGAAGTCGATGTTGGTGAGCGTGTTGGACTGGCGGTGCGCCGTAATGGACTTGAAAGTCCACGTGTCCGACGGGAAGTAGTTCACACGCAGGGATTCGCCGACCATGTGGGTCGGGTTGAGGCTCGGCATCCCGCTGCGCACGTCGTAGTCGCTGTCGAGCGGCGGATAGGTTGGCGCAAACTTGTTCGCTGCGAGCATACGCGCACCGCGCGGATTCGAATTGTCGTGCACCGTGTCGGCGCTCACCTGGACATCGAGCGGTACGTCTTTCGGAAAGAAGCCTGCCGAGATGCGCCCCGCGTTCGTGTTCTGATTGCTCACCGAATCGCCGGTCTTGAAGTTCGTCCCGTAGCCGTCGTGATGCAACGACGCGTAGGCGACACGCCCGCGCCATACATCGTCGTCCGTCGCGCCGCCGAGGCCCACCTTGAGATTGGCACGGCCTTCGTTGCCGCCGTCGACCTCCGCGAAACCTTCCGCTTGCGTGGGCAGATCCTTGGACACGTATTTAATTGCGCCGCCAAGCGTGTTCTTGCCGTAGAGCGTACCTTGCGGACCACGCAGCACTTCGATGCGCTGCACGTCGAAGACGTCGAGCAGCGCACCCTGAGGGCGCGCGATGTAGACGTCATCGAGGTAAAGGCCGACGCCAGGGTCCGAACCCCACGTCGGGTCGGACTGACCGATGCCGCGAATGTAGGTCGTCAGCGTCGAATTGCTGCCGCGCGCGTCATGAATGACGAGATTGGGCACGTTGCCGGCAAGATCGTTGAGGCTCTGCACGTTGCGCGCTTCGAGCGTCTGTGCCGACAACGCAGTGACGGCGACAGGTACATCCTGCAGCGTTTCCTCACGGCGACGCGCTGTCACGGTGATGCCGGTCAACGATGTCGGGTCGTTCTCTTTTTTTGCGTTCTGAGCGTCGCGATCCGCGCCGGTAGCCACAGGAGCCGAAGATGCAGCGTCACCGTCTTCCGCGCGAGCCTGGCCGCTCGTGAGCAGCACGACCGCAATCGCCAACCACAAAGGTTTGCATTTCATTTTCGTATCCTCCCCGGTAGTACCGCTGTGTGTCGCGGCGTTGTGCAGTGCAGATTGTTTTTTATTTACTAGTAAATAAACTATCAATGCCACCTGACTAGATGCAAGCCGCAATGCAGCAATGCCCGGATTTCCCCAACGTATCGTCAGTTGCGCGAGTTCAGCGCCAGAATGCCTGCGGTGCACCAGCTGATCAGGCGTGGCTCGATGGCGACATAGTCGTTGGCACGGCAAACCCCGTGCGACAAACCCTCGATGCGCTTGTTGCGCGAGTAGCTCAGCGTGAGCGCACCGGAAAGGAACTGGTAAGCCCAGTACAGATCTTCTTCACGCGCTTTCGGCAACGCCATGCGCAACAGTCCCACCAGGCGCTGTACCGCAGGGTCAAAATATTCCTTCACCGCTCCGCCGCCCCAGAGTGCCGAATTGTTCGCAAGCGCGACGAGCGCGGCATAGTTGTTGAAACCGGTCCCGCCGCGACGCAGGCGCTCGAACACCGGATGCAGATAGGCGACGACCACGCCCTCGACGCTGGGTTTGCCTCTAGCCGCGCGCGCGTAGTCGTCCATCGCCTTCAGGCGTGCCTGGTTGACGTCGGCCGCGCGGCGCTGGAGCACCGCCTCATAGATCCCGTCCTTGTTGGCGAAGTGGTAGTGCAGCAAGGCTGTGTCGACACCGGCGTGATCGGCGATGTCGCGCAGGCTCACGCCATAAATACCATTGTGCGAAAAGAGCTCTTCTGCCGCGTCGAGAATTCGGGTCTGCGTGCGACGGCTGCGCGCGGCCTTGCCCGTGTCGGCAAGCGTGGCATCGGCCGCGGCGCGGCGCGAAGCCGGCTTGCGCTTTGTCGCTCGGGGGGCTGTGGCGATGCGCTGTATCGGCATGGGCGTGCGTATTCCATCATCTTCGATGCGCCATTTTTCGCGAAATTCACGATTCGATCAACAACCAAAGCAAATCACTGAAAGGAAAACCATGCAGCCCTTCGCGGACACCTACTACGCCAGCGCCGACGGTTTGCGCCTGTACGCGCGCGACTATTCGGGCCCACACGAGGATGCGAAGACACTGGTCTGCCTGCCCGGACTCACGCGCAATTCGAAGGACTTTGCCGAGCTCGCCTTACATCTTTCGGCACGTTATCGGGTGCTGTGTCCCGATCTGCGCGGACGTGGGCGTTCGGCTCGCGATCCGAAGCCCGAGAACTACACGCCGAATGTCTATGTCGACGACATCTGGCATCTGCTCGACGGACTGGGCATCGATACCGTCGGAATCATCGGCACCTCTCTGGGCGCGCTGATGGCGATGGTGATGAGCGCGCTGCGTCCGCAACGCATCACGCGCATCGTGCTCAACGACGCGGGGCCGGAGCTCGACCCACGTGGCATCGCGCGTATCTCGGGTTATACAGGCGCGCCATCCGCGCCGATGACGAATTGGCCGGAAGCCGCACGGCGCATCGCCGCAAACTATGGTGTGTGCTATCCCGACTTCGGCGCTGCCGAATGGATGGATCTTGCGAGGGCGAGCTGCTTCCGCGATGTCGACGGCATCGTCAAGTTCGACTACGACGCCGACATCGCCCTCGGGCTCAAGACCGGCACGGCCACACCGGACCTGTGGCCCTTGTTCGAAGCCATCGGCAGTAAGCCTTCGCTGGTGTTGCGAGGCGAGATTTCCGATCTTCTGACGGAAGAAATCGTTGCGCGGATGCGCTCGAGACTGCCGGCGCTGCGCACCGCGATCGTACCTGGCCGTGGTCACGCACCCACGTTGAACGAGGCCGCGGCGCGTGCTGCGATCGATGATTTCCTGTCGTCGACGCTCGACCACCGGCCAGCCATCACCGCGTAAGGTCTTTGCCATCGGAAGATTTGACGCTGTGCTGGGCTGACGCGTGCGAAAATCGCCGGTGACCCACGGCGTCACAATTTTGCGTCTTGTGAGTTTATCTCGTCATGCAGCGAATCGCGTGTTGCGAGGGTGCGACTTCCGTGTGTCGCCGTTACATCCTTTGTCCAATAGCGTTGCCAGGTCGAACCATCACAAATGAGCGCGACACGATTGGGAATCACGAACTGCATCCCGAGAAGGCGTCCTTGCTCAAGCCTCGACTTTCGCACGCATTGCCATCGTTGGGTGTCGGACCGACAGCTGGGCCGTCGGTCGAATCCCGAGCGTTTCGTGCTGCGGCGCCCGTGCTCCACGATGTTTGTTGCGCTAGTGGCCGTGGCGGCGGCGTTGGGTATGTCGTATGCAATGGCCGGCGACGACCCTTGTTATAACGTGTCGAAACCGCAACCGCCCAAGAACGACATGCCGGCGCCGGCCGATCGCGACCGACTCCGCGGATGCAACTCGGAGGCGCTGTACTACGGGCTGGGGATGCCCGCCGACCCGAAAGACGCGCGACTCTGCGCCTTCGTCGAGATCGAGCATGGCGCTGTTGAGTTGCCTCTTGAAGGCAGCGGCATGTTGATGATGATCTACGCCAATGGCGCGCAGGTTCAGCGAAATCTGTCGCTCGCCAAAAGCTACGCTTGCACGCTCGGATGGGATTCTCGCGACCTCGAAACGCTGATGCGACGGATGGAGGCGGTGCGCAAATCGGGCGGCGTCCTGGATGCCTGCGACGTTGCGCCGGCTGGAACGATTCTGGACATTTGCTCGGCGCACCGCGAGGCGGTCCGGCTCGCGCGGATCGATGACGAGGAACAACAGATCGTCTCGCATTGGCCCGCGACGCGCCGTGATGCGTTCGCGCGGTTGAAGAAGGCCGAGACCGCCTATGAATCTGCCCGATCGACGACCGAAACGACGCTGCGGGATTCGCCCGCGTTGCAGACAAGCCGGCGCGGCGACTTCCGCAGGGAGTTCACGGCATCGCTTAAAGCCATGGATGCGCCTGTCGATCCGTCGCTCGATCTGGGACAACTCGATCGGGAGTTGAACGCGAAGTATCGCGCCATCCTGAAGATACTCGTGGACGCACAGGCGGAGAGTCCAGACCGATATGGCTCGTTGACACCGGACGGTCTGCGCAGCGCGGAGCGTGCGTGGCTTCACTATGCCGACGCTTGGGAAGAATTCCGCGCGACAGCCGCGCTACCGCTGTCGACGGCCGAGCTCCGACGAATGTTGACGATGCAGCGCGTGGTCGCACTGCGCCGCCTGTTGGCGCAGTTGCAGGATGCCGGTTGAGCAACCTGCGCGTCCTCTCCGCAAGGGACACGCGTTTAGCGACGACGGCGCTGCGGCAGACCGCGATATCCGTCGTAGCGAAAACGGGCGCAGAGCCCTAGGCCGACCGCAAAGGCCTGTAGAGTCGGTCGGATTCAGCTCCAGTCCGAGCCGCTAGCCTCATACGGCGAGCAACCATCAGGTGGACAACTGTCAGGATTGACAGGTGCATCGAACGACGCGAGCACACAGTATGCGCGTGGAGGCCGATTCCCATCGGCGCGATTTCGGATGCGGAAATCCTCGAAACGCAATGACGATGCTCGGTAACTACAGCCTCGATGGAAAATCCGGTACCCGGTACAGGTTCGCGGCTTACAGCCGCGATAGCGAGTTCGACGCCTTCGCCGCTGTGTACGTCATGGTCCGTCAGGACGATCTCGGGCACCACCTCGTCTACATCGGCGAAACGGCCGACCTCTCCGATCGTCCGCTCAACTGCGGTTGCAAGGATTGTTTCGACCATTGGGGCGCAAACGCCGTCTGGATATATGCCCTACCCAACCTGCGCAAGAGACAGGAGATCAAGGCCGATCTGCGCAGTCGATACCACCCGCGCTGCAATGCAGAGCCGTCCGGCGCGCTCAGCGCCCAGGCGATCGCCGCTTCTTTTGCGATGAACGAGCACCGTGCCGTCTTCCTGCAGACCGAGTGACGCCAGGCGAGGTCGTCGAAGCATTCCTGACCGCCCACGAGGCAACGGGTAGCTCACTCGGCACAGGATCGACGCCCCTATTGAGATCGGCTATGCGAACGTCCGACGCACCATGTGTTTTGTGCTGGCGTGCGAATGTGCGTCCGTACGCCCTGCGACTGAATCGGTAATCGCCGTTCGGATTTGCTGAAATTGCAAAGAGCGGACGTCGAAACTGGGTGAGCGGTCCCGGCGGAAGGTCGCGTGTTCGGTAGGCGCAACGACGCATCGAAACGCGGCGCAACGCGCGGCGCAGTGGGCAGCGTGACGTGATCGCGTCCCGGATTCGTACCAGCGATGAGCGCGTGAACCCTCTTCATTGACCGAAGGACCTGACCATGAGCATTTCGCCTACCCAGATCTTGCACCAACCCCTCATTCTGCTCGACATCGCGGGCGGCGCTCTGAGAATCGCCAACGGCACGGCCGTGGTCGACTGGAGCGCGATACCACCCGCGCCGACAGGCGCAACGCACGCCGATCTCGTGTTCGACATCCCGTTGTTCGGCCCCGCGGGTGGTTCGGGCGTCAGCCTCTCTGCGATCGCGTTTCCCGCGGCATTCGATGTCGTCGGAAACCCGCCCGGTCCGAAGGCCATCGGATGGGGCGTGGCCAACACCGTGGCCGTATGGCATCCGCTGCCTCAGACCGCAAGGCTAACGGTCAGCCTGTTCGCCAAGACGAGTTTCGATCAGCTCGTTCGCGTGGGCTTCCAGGTCACGGCCGCTTTCCAGCCGTAGTCTTTGCGCGCGATCTTTGTTTGCCGGTTCGAAAGTCTGCTTGCACTGAGTGCCATCACGGCCGAGCGAGGAAGCCGCTTGGCGTCACTTTGGACAGGCGTGCATCGACCCATTCGATCCAATGGCGGACAGGCACGTCCGCGGCGCTCTCGATGTATGTGAGGCAGCCGATGTTCGACGAGAGGATCATGTCGGGTTTCGCGCGTTGCAGATTTTCCAATTTGCGCGCACGCAGTTGTTGCGAGAGCTCGGGCTGCAGAATCGAATAGGTGCCGGCAGAGCCGCAGCAGAAATGCGCTTCGGCGACCGGTACGAG
>Ga0307508_10006642_pt1 | contig 10863 bp, 9 predicted proteins | sample 9_EM_MG_FD_203089 | JGI IMG/M metagenome (GOLD analysis project Ga0307508, IMG submission 203089) | Populus trichocarpa ectomycorrhiza microbial communities from riparian zone in the Pacific Northwest, United States - 9_EM | ecosystem: Host-associated > Plants > Roots > Unclassified | place...
GCCGACTCCGTTGTCCCGGCCTAGACTCCCTGAGTTTCCTTCGCCACGGCCTCAGCCTCCTCGCCCTCAGCCACTGGATCTTCTCTATCTAGCTACGTACCCGGGACCAAACGTTCAGGTGTAACAGTCTTGATCTTATCAGCGTATACATACTCGGTAAACTCGTAGGTGAGATGTGACTCGTATCCATCAAAGATTGGGAGTCGGTACTTGTCTTCTCTGGTGGGCCAAGTGTGGGATTCGAAGTTTCGCTCCAACCATTTCAAAGCCAGATAGCCATCTTTAACGATAGCACATGCCGTGCTCCGTAGTAGCTCAAGCCGTGTTGGATAATCCCCAGCGGTGCATGTGTAGACACCATTATTCAAGAGCTTCCTCTTTCGCAATCGTCAAGACCATGTCGTTCTCGTGAGCTTGTGTTCTGGTCTCGGTTTCTCCGCCTGCCTGAATCACTCATTGTAGCAGCGAGTAAGTGCATCCATGCTACACATTGGTTAGCCATGGTTCATGACTTTCTGGCATTTGTAGCAATGGGGAACTGTCTCGAAATAAAAATGTAAGGGCTATCTGAAGACTGCAGCTGCAGTGCTGGTCGTGGTATCACCCCCAAGCGGAAACCTTGCTTGCAATAGGCATCGGAAGTGTTACAGAGTATAGGAAACAATTCTCGCGATCTCACCTGTGGTAGTTGAGCAATTGTGAAGTATCTACAGAGCGCGGTGTCGGTGAGACAACAGGGGTCCATCTGTAAGAGGTTAGGCCAGTGAATCAGCATGCTCTGATTCACTTCTAGGTCTGGTTCACTTCCTGCACTACTACGTTAAGGGATAACGGTTTGGGATTGTGATGCAGTTGAGCGCGCGGTAGTCCACGCATAGGCAGAGTCCTCTTCCGTGAGGTTTGGGTACGAAGAGGATCGCGGAGCCCGCAGGGGATGTGGAGCGTTTGATTTTTCCTGTTCGCTCCATTTCCTTTAGCCATTCTCTGAGAGTTTGGAGTTCTATTTCCGATAGTGGGTAGATGGGTTCCCAGGGAGCGGTGCTGCCTTCCTGGAGGTCAATTTTGCAATCGTACAGGCGATGCTTGGGAGTAGCGTCCACTGCCTCCTTCCCCATGATTCTTAAGTATTGGCGGAATTCCTACGGCCCTGCCTCGATTGGGTCCTCATCTGATGCAGCCGAAACATATCCTATGAGGCGGGCCGCTGGGTCCGTTGCTACCGTCTCGTCCCAGGTCAGGGAGAACTGTCCTACTTCGTGCTTGGTGCAATTTTCCAAGCACTGGGCGCTGTTGAACCTTATTTCGTTGTTTGTCCAGGCGCCTTGTGGTGGGTGTGCCGTTATCCATTCGAAAGGGAGAAAGATGTCGATTCCTGGGTCCAAAGGTGAGACTTCGAATTTCTCCATGGAGTAGTGTCTTCGGTGCTGAAGGAGCATAGGCTTTGTATAATATTGGCCGGCTCCTATGACTATTTCCCATGTGAAATTCTCGATGCTGCGGGCGTGCTGGTGTTTCTTTCGTTCTAGGCTGAGCCGGCCTATTGTTTGTTCGTTGATCAAAGCTATCGAATAGCCTGTGTCTAGTAATGCCCTGATCCGGTACCTTATATTGCCCTGGTGTAGCACCATTTCGATTACCGGACGAGTGCCGCTGCAGGGCGTCCTTCTTAGTTTATTCGGGGTTCCAGCGCTTGGTTCCTCATTTTTTCGTTTTCAGGACGCTCCACATATTATTGCATGGGCCAAGGGTTGCGGCGGGACCCTGCCCTTCAAAAATCCGACTCGGAGTCCTCCCAGAGTGGTTGTACTATGTCCGTGTCCATTGCTTCGACTGCCGCCACCTTCTGCTGCTTGCTGGCGGGCACTGCTTTCTCTGGTTCTTCTGATCGTTTCCGTTTTCCCTGTATTACGGCCGAGGCTTTCCAGGGGGCTGGAGGTAGTGCGGTTCCCCTTTTTGTATTGAAGGAGAAGCATTCATAGGTCTTGTGGCTGCTTCTGCCGCATCTCCAGCAGTCCTCCCGGTTCCGGCGGTATTCTTCCTGTTCTTTTGCCGGTACGCCCGCCAGTGCAGCATCTTTTGATGCCCATCTCCCCTGACCACCGTACTGGCTCCTTCATTCTGTGGCGCCGTCCTTCCAGAGGTCGGATTCCTTTGCGTTTTCCTTGCCTCTTCAAGTATTGTCAGAGCTTCCTTTGCCCTGACCGTCCTTTCGCCGGTCGTCCTTGGGTGGCTGTGTATCCTTCACCAGCTCCCTTGCTCCTTTGAGGGCTTTTTTCTTTTCCACTTGTATGCCTGCCCTATAGGTGGCTTGTAGGAACTGCTCATCTTCCACGAGGTCTTCCAGATTCTGGTTGAACCGCATGTCCAGTATGCTGTCCGGCATTGCTAAGTCGACTTTTTCTTTCAGGCCTTCCCCCATAGCTCGTGTGAAGTTATTGAGGGTGCGGAATTCCGTCATGTACATCCTGATCGACCCTTGGTATTTCAATTGCCCTAACTTGAGCTGGGCATCCGCCGCTTCTCTTTCATTATGGTGCTCGGCCCGGATGGCTGCCGCATAGTTGGTCCAGGTGTCATTGTCCTAGAGCTCCCGGTACCAATGCAGGTGCCAGGCCAAGGCGGTGTCCGTCAAAAGCATTCCGGTCCAGGCGATCTTTTGTCAGTCCATTGTTTCGGGGTAGAATCCTAAGTACATGGTGACCACTTCCCACCACTGATTGAAGGCGGTCGAACTCTTCCTGTCAAAGGTTTCCGGGTTCTTCATTTTTAATCGGGCAATATTGCCCTGTTCGGGTCACACCAGTCGGTCCTGTCGAGCCCGTTCCACTCCTTCTGCCACTAGCGTATGAGGTCCTGCGTGGTAATCGTAGGCACAGGATTCCTAGGTGGCGAAGGAGAGCGGAGTTGCCTGAAAGGCGGTCGAGGCGGTTCGGATGGCGGGCCCAAGGGGGGTCCTGCGGACGATCCAGGTGGTGTCGAGGGGGGATTTCCTCCTTGTCCTGCCACGGGCTCGGGTGCTGGTGGCCTCGGGGATATGTGGCATCTGAGTTGCTCCAATCGCTGCCTCATTTCTGGCGTCATGGGTACTGCTGGGGATCTCTGTCGTCGGGGCCTCGGTCCCAGGTTCAGACGTAGCGGGCTTCCCAACACCGGTGGTGAGTGGGCCGATGGGGCACTGGTGCTGGTCTGCCAGATGGGGCTTCTCCATGCGGGTGGTCCCGCTGGCACTGGTGGCATTGTGGGTGGCGGGATTCTGGTCGCAATATGTTGGATTTCTGCCCTCCCTTCCCGGAGTTGATTTTCCAGGGTGGCCATCCGGTTCTGGTGTACGGCTGCCCATAGCTCTACGTTTCCCTGAAAGTTGGCCAGGTGTTGATTCCGGGCCATGTTAGCTTCCGCCAGAAAGGACAGCGCATCGTTTACCTGGGTCAGCTGAGTAGCCTGACATATTTGTCGCTCGTTGGCCTCGTTGGTCCGCTCGATGATGGCCTGCCAGATGTTTCTGGCAAGAGATTGGTACGCGTTCGCCGCTTTTGACAGCTCGCTACGTATCCATTCTTCCGCTATTTTCTCGTTAGCGTTGACTCGGTCATATACGTACCTAGTACCTTCTGCCAAGGTTTGATAGGCTTGTTCAATCTCCCACGTTTGTCAGTCGGTTCTATCGTAGGCGTCACCATACAGCTCCGTAAGCCGTTGTAAGTCGCTCTCGGCTTGCCGTTGCTGGTGCACCAGGGTCCTGACCCAGACTGCGGAGTTAGCTATTTCCACCGCTTGTTCCGGCCTTGGTGTTCCATCAGTGATTTGGAGCAGGTCCTGGGGGGTCTCGAGCCGGAGCATGTTAAAGTCCGAAGAGGTCGTCATGGTTTAATAGCGGTCGAGGAAGTCTCCGGTGTAAATGGTTGAGTCGTAGTCGAATGAATAGTCGAATAAGTCGAAAAGTTCGTCTTCGTCAAAGTCGGCTGGTTGGGATAGTAGCGCACAGTTCCACCACTGTTGGGTATACCAATGGTATGGGGCGTACTCGATTGTTTCGTGGACTGGCTTAGGTCCGTCGAAGAATTCTTCCCACTGTTCGTATTTTGAGATTTTGTCGTCGATTGACTGGAAGGTATAGTCGAAGGAGTATTGAGTCTTAGGCTCCAAGAAGGTAGATAGCTCGAGTAGGTAAAGGTGGTCTTTGAAGTAGGTGTCGTCGAAGTAAGTCATGAAAGTAGGGTGATTTTTGAGATCAAGATTATAGTGTGACACTGGGGTTGTATTGTAACCGGAGTGTGGAGAGAATCAAAGGTAATCAGGCTACTTTCGATAATTCACAACTGAATAATCTTAGATCTTGTGTGTGGGTTCGGTGGGTAGTGTTGCTGAGGATGTTTGTGCTGATTTTCTTTCCGTCAAGGTGAGAAATCTCTTCCTTTTATCAATGAGCACGCGAGTGAGAGGTGGTGATCTGGTCCGTACTCTTCTCGGGGGAAGCGTGTGTCTCCTCCTGAGGTACGGGTGGGTCGGACTTGGATTCCTCCAAGGTAGTTGCACCTCTTTGGAACGTGGGCGGATCCATTGGTCCTGGTCGGGGTGTAGATAAGGGAGATGAGTTTCCGTTTGCATTGCTGCATGTCTAATGCGGCCGAGCGGGGACTCCGGCCCGAGAGCTCCCTGCTCACCCTGAGGTGAGGTGGTCTGCATGAGGGCCATGCAGCCGAGCGGGGTCTCCGGTCCAGAGCTTCCGTTCACCCTGAGGTGACGTGACTTCCTCTCCCTAAGGTAGTGGGGCCACTTTCGGAACTGCATGAGAAATGCAGCTGCTCGTTTATACAAATTGTTCCCCTCACCTTCGGAGTTCTAACTCCTGCGGCTGGGGTTTCGACCGAGGGCTAGACTCCGTTTCCTTATCTCCCGCCTAGACTCTCTGATTCCCTAGCCACGGCTTGAGCCTCCTTCGTCCTTTAGCCACAGGATCTTCTCTTTCTAGCTACGTACTCGTGATAATTCGTTCAGGTGTAACAGCAGGAACCTCCGATTTGGCCGTCATGAAGTAAACTTCAGACCAACAGGTACAGTCGTCCGTAAAGACTACCATGTAGTGTTTTCCACTCTGTGATGGCGTTCGAAACGGACCAACAACATCCGAATGGATGAGTTCAAACAGCCGCTTCGATCACTTCTCGGGATCCACCGATAGAAAGGGAACTCGACAAAGTTTGCCAAGAATGCAAGCTTCGCACAGGCAGGTGTCCGGTACACCTTTTGGAAGCTGCATTCCCTCTGCATAGTTCTGAAGCTTCTTCACCGCATGCAGACCAAGGTGTCCAAGCCGGTTATGCCACAACATGGCAGTTTCAATGGCATCATTGTTGAGAATTGCGAAAACTGCCGGCGCCAGATTCACTGCCTGAGTGGTTACCGTAAGGTAGAACAAACCATTTGTGACAGGTCCAGATGCAATAATGCTTCCTCTGTGAAGTAGACGTGTGGTATCCAGGCCAAACTCCATCTTGTAGCCATCTGACAACAGCTTGAACAGACTCAACAGACTGAAACGGCCAAATTTCGTGACGTGTAGGACATTGCGAAAGATGTGTCTGTCTGTCTCGCTAAAGGCTACTGCAATGTCTCCGATTCCAGTGACACTTACATAGTGGTTGTCGGCAACTTTGACTGATCTCTCTCCAGGTTTGAGTTTCTGGTACTTGTGGAAAATCGAGATATCTCCGATAACATGCATTGAGGCTCCCAAATCCACAATCCAGGTATGCTCCTTTTGATCTTGTGGTATGGAGACTTTGACTTCATCCACCTCACTGGCTTCTGTAATCGTCAATATCAAGTCGTCTGTTTCGGTACCTCCCGATGGCGGCCCGACAGCATTCGCTGTAGCCTGCCGGCTCTGGTTCTCCTTCCACAGATGGCAGCTTCGGCATTCCTTCTTCTTGTGTCCTTGTTTTCCACATCCATAGCAGACTACGGGTGACCTCTTTCCCTTCTTGCTTGCTGAATCCGATCCTTCCTTGGCTCCATTGGTCTTCCCATATCCATGGCTCTTTCCGGATATATTGTATCGAGTATCTCCCTTTGCAAACAACGCTGTATTGGCAGGGATAGAATACTTAGCTCGGAGCTTCGCTTCATGTGCCTCAAGGGCAATATACACGTCTTCCGGTTTCTTGTCTTGTTTGGTCATGTTGAGCATTGTGGTGAATTGGTCCCACTCCGGTGTGGTCGGTAGGACTTTCGTCATATAGTACGCAAGCATGGGGTCGATAATATCTACATCGACAATCTTCAGTTGACTTGCAACCCTCTGGATCTCCATGTAGAAATCTTCCGAACTTGCAAAATCTGCAAATTTAATGGATCCCAACTTGTCCATAAGTTGCCTTCCATCGACCTTGAAGATCCGTTCACGGTCCATCCGGATAGCATCCCAATGTCCCTTTGGATTCGAGTCCCACTTCTTGTCGTAGTACTTGCGCTGAAGAGCAGGAGAAAGCAGTCCTTGGATGGGTCCACTGGCTTTCTCCAGCATTATCTCGTACTGCTGAAGTTCACGATAATACCGGTGGAACAAGACCATGTAGGCAGGATCACTTGACTCCGGTTGGTACGGGTCTACCTCTTCTTTCACATTCGCTTCGGTTGTGGCTGCGCTGGCTGGTGGAGTTGGCTTCAGTGGCGGCCTCTCCTTCCCGCTGAGTACGCTTCCGTATCCCAGGCCACTCAAGTAGACCTTAGCAGGTACAACCCACTCCTCGTAATTCGGGCCGATCAGTGGCCTGATGCCCGTTGTCGTCATCTTCTCTTCTTTCTGTATGTGCTGGGAGTCTTCCTGCAGTGGGATCTCTCCACAACGTGGTTCGGTTCGAAAGCGGGTATCTTCTCGATGATTCAGCAGCCAAGGGAGTCTTCCTTCGGTGGGATCTTTCCTCTTACTCGTCGGGGTGGGAGGGGTGGGTGGGCGGGCGTAGCGGATCTGAATTCTTATTTTCGAAGAAAATTCAGATTTCGACCCTGGACTCAAAACCTGTTTGTGTAGTAGATGGATGCGCGTCTATTCTACAGAGGAGTAGTGAGAAGAAGTCTAGCTACAGGAGAACGACACAACGAGAACTAAAAGCACTAGCCCCCGAATAACCCTCATCCCTTACTCACTCACTCAACGGTAGCTGGAGCAAGCCCTAAGCCTCGCACCCTAACACCCGCAGCGTGAGGAGCTCATGGCAGCTGGTGGAGGAGGGTTGCTGTTGATGCTGGGGAGTGACTGGGCATTATGGTGCATGCAGACAGCGTAAAAATAAAAGAAGTCGGGCATCGCGACGAATTTGTAGTTCTCGGCTGATTTGCACGCTGTCTCACTCAGAAAATAGGCGGTATCACGTGAGCGCCTGCGGTGTTACCTCTTCCACAGCCACACATGTTATTAACTTAGGGCCTGTTCTTTTCGAGCGTCTGTGTTCGGGATGAAATTGTGCATCACCAGTTGATACACGCATTAATTTTTTAACTACATAACTCTGAAATGCAATCATTGCACGTTTGGCCTATAGAACTATATCAAAAAGTAACATGCATTATGTCGCTGACATACGCCCACATTAATAGATTAATAGGTATTAGGCAGATTCAGTCGTATTCCAGTCGTATTGATATCGAATTGGCAATGAGCATGTATTTCCTTGCAAGACGACAATACTACATATATATCATTTATTTTACCCCTTCACTGCAGAGTGGTATGTAGAGCCTCTGGCTGACGTCTTACCTGAGGAGATTGTGAAGCAAGGGACAGCCATGGGAGTCATAATTGTTTCACTACCACCCAGATACCTCATTACTGAACTAGGTACTAATTTACTTTGCACATGAAGAGGAATCAATTATGTATAGCTGGGGATAGTTGTTCGTTTTCCCAATAAATGTTTCGCTTCCTAGCGCGATGTTACGCTTCCGAACGTAAGTCTTTGATTAGCACCAATAGATCTTCGGCTGGTGCCAAGATGATTGTAGAGTAATTCACGTTTCAAGAAATTTTCTTAATTCGGTTAGAAATAACCATTCCTGCTGACACCTCCGGAATCTTCCCGTTTCTGTTGGATGGTGGACTTCCTCGTTTTCTACTGGCCTTTTGCTCCATTTGCTGCCATCGGATCAATCGGTCGGGATTCCATCGTTCGACAACATGGAGTACGATAACTACACCCGACTGACTGCGATTCCGAATTCGAACCGTTTCCATATATATCCACTGCACGGAGCCCACTGCACTCAGAGAAAAACAGACGTATCGATTCCCGCCAACGGTTAACAGCCAACAAAGCAACAGGGGATCAATTCCTACCGACCCCCTACGGAGTCAACGAGCCCAGATAACGGCATGTATGCGACCCAAAACCCAGGGAAAAAAAATATCCCCGCCGTCTATAAAAGCAGAGAAACCCCTGTATGCGGCCGGACTCACCGAGACGCTGGCCGGCAGGAGCATGACCAGAGGGAGGGTGAGCTTCATTGCCTTTTTTGAGTTTGTTTGGTGTGAGGAGGCAGGGAGCGGCGGAGGGATGGAGAGATGGAGCGATGGAGCAATGAGGTAAACTGGAGTGGGAGTTACATATAGATATATATACCATTCTCGCGGCCCCCGGCTGGACCGGCAAGCCAGAGAGGGTAGGCAAACCGTGTGCAGCTGTGCAACTGTGGAGTCGCACTGGACTGTGGCCGCCCATTTCGTATGTATTGACTAGATATATCCAGGGTGTTCCCTGCATCCGCCGTCTACTAACTGCAACACCGCTGACCACCACGTAGATAGGTATGCGTTGACGTTGCTGGCACTTTCGCGGCTAAAGACAGTAACTTCCACCTGCGATTCTGCATGATTGCTCAGCCTCCACGTTGCAGCACCCAATCACCGCACGGCTACCCCTGCGTCTGTCCATCGCCGTCTGCTTGATGTCGCTGAAAGGACTCGTCACAGGAGCTTCAATGCGTACCACGCACGCGGTGGAGCATGGTTCTTGCACGGATGCGTCCCTGGATATATAATAAGCTTGAACCACACCTTGAGGACTGATTCAATTCTACTTATTTAATTCGTTCCTGCTACTATCTGATATGTATGCCTTAGCAGGAAGAGGGTGGTTTAGAAATAGTTATGAGGTATATTCTCCGGTGGAAGACCAAGAAGTGGGAATTCAAGGTCCCGTTATCGGAGCACGTGATGAGGCTCAAATACGAGATTGTCAAGAGGTATCAAGATTACGAGTTCCTCACTCCTCTCCACCCCCATCTCCAAACTTATTTTCTTAACTCTATGTCCGTTTCACTCTCATTCTGTTCCCCTCTTTGCCCCTATTCAAATATGGGTGTGTGCCGCGAACGTGCATTTCCCGGCCATTGGAGAACTCATTACGATCCGCTTTCATTTTGAGATTTGTGGCCCCACTTAGCACCCTTCCTCATCGGCCCTCAGCGGTGCTACCCGCCAAAACTACCGCCCTTGAGTTGTCCTGTCTGTAACCAAAACCACGAAGAGCTGGCACGTTATCGTCTAGATACGTCTGCCGTTCGTACGTTCACCATCCGGACCCAGTCTCCTTCGTGCTCTCTCTCCCTCCGAACGAGTTCGACTATCTCCTGCCCCACCCTCCAATCCCTGTATAGCCACCCCCGCCGCATTCGGTGTCCCTCTCTCATTTGATAGTACCTGCTTTTCGTCAAAGGAAGGCTGGCTTATCGCCAAGCCTATCCCTGCCGAGGTGAACAAAATACATAACTATCTAACTACAGTAGTTACATTTATGTAATTCGTTATGCGCTAACTAGTACACACCATTTCAGCTGCAAGCTGTGCTGCCGCGTTGCGAGTTGGTCCGTATCGAAACCTATTTGGCAACACTCATGGCACCTCTACTGTCAGCAGTGTTCTTCCCCGATATTGGGGGCTCGGGAGCGGATACAGGCTGGAGTTCCGGAGCGGGGGGAGAACCCAGCCACCTTGCTATGTACGATGGAAGGGGCGGTGCAGCCACGACTGGCACTGTTGGCTTCGCTCCCGTCACAAGCAAAACTTACAACAATTGAGGTATACCAATGCACCTTACATGCCATCTTTTCTCGCTGTTTTACTAATCCATCATCACAGCTGCAATGGTGTGGGTAATGGAAGATGGATCCGATGGCGGTAAAGACATTGACAATGATGACCCCCTTCGCCAGCGGTGACTTGCTCCCCGATTTTCTGTGATTCCCCTCTGGGATTACTCTCCGCGATGCAAGACGTACCAGCTACGTGCAGCACTGGTTGGTAAACACAACGATTCTTCTCGGTCATTTGGCAGATGGCGTTCGGTTGGCTGAAAGGGAATGGGGGTGACGTCTGTATTTTAGAGCATGAAATGGATGGCAGTTGTCACAAGGTATCTAAGTAGTTGGTTGGCGCCCTCCTCACTTCAAAACGCACCATAAAGGCACTACCTAGATACCTACCACAATAATCACCGCCAATCGTTTCTTCGCTTGGGGTAAGAGTTCTTAAAATTTAATAAGCTTACTTGCCCCTCTCCTAGAGAAGTCATACAACATCGACATGCTACTTCTGAGAGGTGTGGTGTGGTGGGGGCCAGCCACCTTCGGCCGAAGATGCATATCGGAATAATTTAGCATATAAAACTGAAGTGGTGGTGGTTCCTTCTTGAAGTTTTCCCCAAGCGCCAGCCCCAAGGTACTGCACTGACCATGAGTGGCCCGTAAAGCACTCGGCTGGCAATGTTGCCTTATTTCACAGCCTCCTCAATGGTCAGCCGTCCAGTATTCAGGTCTGCAATCACCTGTTCTTCTTCCACAGGGAGCCTCTCCGCAGAACCATACCGG
>Ga0307508_10006643_pt1 | contig 10862 bp, 14 predicted proteins | sample 9_EM_MG_FD_203089 | JGI IMG/M metagenome (GOLD analysis project Ga0307508, IMG submission 203089) | Populus trichocarpa ectomycorrhiza microbial communities from riparian zone in the Pacific Northwest, United States - 9_EM | ecosystem: Host-associated > Plants > Roots > Unclassified | place...
CCTAGCGAGGCAAATGAGCTTGAGAGGATCTCCCGTGCTCTTGACATATCTGGCGTTGCATATCCTGATGGTTTGGTCCAGCCAACTGATGGCACACCCCAACCATTGGAAGAGATGGCACAGACTCACCGCCGCCTTGCAGAGGAGTATGATCACATGATAACGCACATCCAGGGTCTTCCTGGGTTCAGCGAGTTCCTGCAACCTACCAAGTCAGTGTCTCTCCGCAACACCGCGACTTCTGGTCCGGTGGTTATTGTGAATGCGCACGAAGCGCGTTGTGATGCACTTGTCCTACAACCACACTCGTCACAAGTTCTGCATGTACCACTCCCAGATCTCCAGATTTCGGCTTTGCGGGAAACGCAGCTTGAATTGGTAGGTTTGATTCGAGGAGCAGACATCGTTCAGCGACATTATGGCCCCCATCTTGAGGTCAATTTCTCCGACGTCCTTAGGTGGCTCTGGTTGCATATGGTAGAACCCATACTGAGGCATTTGAAAGTCAGTCATTTACTCTTTAATCTTGTCTTCGGTGATTAATCAAATATATAGTTACTTGGAAAGCCTACCGGTGACGAGATGCCCCACATCACATGGTGTTTAGCCGGGCCTCTCAGCTTCCTTCCTATCCACGCTGCCGGTCTCTATGATACCAACGATGGGCCAAAAATCTTCCACTATGTTGTCTCCTCACACACTCCCACTCTTTCTTCGCTTCTAAATGCCAAGCATCGCTCTCAAAACCCAAGCCAGATGACTCGACTCCTGACCATTTCTCAACCAGCGACCCCAGGTTATAGTCGCCTTCCTGGTACAGTAAACGAAGTCAACGCTATTCAAACCCTTCAAAACGAAACTGGTCAACTTAATGTCACTCGGCTGGATGGCCAGGAGGCGACTGTTGCAGCCGTGTTGCAGCATATTCAGGAATGCAGCTGGATCCATCTCGCTTGTCATGGCGTTCAGGACACCAATAACCCGATCAACAGCGCATTCCTCCTTTTTGATAAACCCCTGACACTGAAAGATATTATGAAACAGTCGTTTTCCCATACCGAACTTGCCTTTCTGTCTGCATGCCAGACAGTGAGTGGGGATCACAAGTTACCCGAGGAGGCTATTCATCTGGCAGCGGGCATGCTGATGGCAGGTTATGGAAGCGTTGTGGCGACGATGTGGTCAATTGGGGATGGTGATGCACCGATCATTGCGGAGAAGTTCTACAGGTATCTGATTGAGGAGGCCAACGGGGACAGTGGGAGAGCTGCTTATGCGCTGCATCATGCGGTGGCTCACCTCCGCGACATTATCGGGGAGAGTAATTTCAAGTATTGGGTGCCATTCATCCACCTCGGTATTTGTTCATCTCACCCCCTGTCCAAATAATACTTCTACCTCATTACCTGCTTCGCATATATGGAAATCACGGCACGAGAATTGTACCGTAGGAACCATTTGTTCTGGCAATTTTCGTCATTTTTTCATTTAGGGTCCTGTTGTATAGAGATACAGCCGTACATCACGACGGGCCAACGGATTATATTTCGAAGATTACTTTCAATCATCATTATCCCAATTGCCCGACTGTTGTGGGATTTTTGGCCCGCCGGAGGGTCTCGACATGATAATGCTGTCAACACGAAGAACGGTGATAACGGCATCTGTTGCAAGTCCTAATGCCCACGCCTTTGCCGCTAAAGAGTCATAAATCTGCAATGGCACAGTGTCCAGTATGTCGTTGGACTCTGACTCAATATCAACACCCCACGTCTTTCCTTCGGACTTTTCGTGCTTCGCATATAGTTTGCTGAGCACCTCCGTCACATCCTGCCCGGCGTTCTCAGCCAGTGTGATAGGCACGACCTCGAGTGCTTTGGCATACTTGCGGATAGCATGCTGACTTAATCCTCGCATACTGGCGCCGTACGTTTCTACAAGTCTTGCGAGCTCGAGCTCCGTTGCGCCAGCACCAGATACCATGCGGCCCTCGGGGTCTTTTACGAGTGCTTTGATGACATTTACGCCATCGTCCACAGCACGTTCGAGGTCGTCCAGGGCATTGGATGTTGCGCCTCGCAGTACGATGGTGGCCATTTTTGACTTCTCGCTAGAAGCTCCGCCTTCGTCATCATCAGCCTGCCTGAAGACAGTAACGCGATCTCCACCGATTTCGGTGCACTCCATCACATCCACCGTGCCTGCCTCCTCCGCTGTTGGCGCGCCGAGGCGGGCAAGTGGCGTTGCACCGACGACGCGACACAGACGCCGCAAGTCGAATTTGGACTGAACTTTGACGACACTTATCGATAATCGGTCGAGATAATGAAGTGCGAGTTCGCCGACGCCGGACCCCGCAACGATGATCTTCACTCCAGAGTCAGCAATCTCTTTCAGGATCTGATGCGTGTGTATTAGTATGGCATAGGGGGGCGCGTAAGGATTCCTCTGACCGCTTCTATCTGTTTCTCTTCGCCGGTTGTGAAATTCAACATCTCTTCTGCGCTTCGTAACAACACTGTTCCCTTGGTTTCAGTTTGTGAAATGTCGATGCCACAAGTGTACACGGCAACTTTAGCGTTCCGTGCCTTTTTAACAATGCCTGAATGTCACACACGATCAGGGAATGCGCTGCACATGGACGTTTCGCTGAGAAGGATGCTGACCTTCTGGTTCTCGCCCAAACACCATGCCTCGCACTACTTTGCTCGACGATAGATTCCCACCCATAATCTTGACGACTCGTATATTATCGACGTTAAAATTGGACGGGTTAGCTGGCATGATGTTGAGCGCTGCTTCGGCCACCAGGGAGGACAGAATTTCTTCGGAGCCGTACTGCTTGGACGCGATTGCAGGCTTGAGCGCGGCTTGGAGTGCAGTAACGGTTAGTTTTTTCGGTAGTGCATGAACAGAAAGCGCTGAATGAAAGCTAATGAATCAGTGCGCAAAGCAAGGTCGCAGCAGTACATACACTCCAGCGCTTCCAGAGCTTTTGTTCTGGCAAGTTCGTAGCCCTGTATGACCTCACTGGGATGTAAACCCATCATAAGGAGACTCTCTGTTTGCTTCAAGAGCTCTCCTGCGAATATCAGAACCAAGTTGGTGGCATCGCCCATCTGCGCGATACGGTTCAGGAACGCAACAATGAACAAAACAAACACATACCTCTGCTTCTTGAGCCTGGGATGCCATGACAAGGATCTTTGCCGCAGGGTGAACTACTTCGATCTCCCTAATTATCGTTGCTGCGTCGGAGGTGACGAATAGCTTTCCGAGATGGTTGATGACAAGCTTATTCCTCCCTGACGATTGTCATAAAAAGGAGGAAATGACAGGTAAATATTAAATGGTACCGTTTGGACCAAAGCTTGTCCGTAATAGGTCGGAGAGTTCGACGACGGCTTGAATATTTCGCAAGACTGCCTCCTCCAGCCCCGAAGATTGCTACGTGACCATGCGCTTAGGTAGCGGACCGCCATTCATTTATTTCGCCCACCTTATAGCCATCTTTGAAGAGCTGAGGGCCTCCAGCCTGTGGAACTTTGAGGGACATCGACGAAGCTTCAGGAAACGGTCACGTGCACGTCAATCGATTCGTGTTGGTGGATTGCTGTGGCAGACCTCAACCGGTCTGGCGCGGCCTCAGAACATTCGAGTTGTATTTGACTGTGCCTGGGTAGTGATACTTGGACCCAGTCTTTCCGTATAACGACTGTCTCGCCAAATGCCAAAAAAGAGTTCTGGTCCACCCCCCGATGGGTCCGTTCTTCTGGTGCTGTATCACCCATTTGGACTGCCTTCGACGGAAGACAGGGTGGGTTCAATCATGCAATACGGGAATGCTCCAAACAAAGAAGTGATCTACAGAATTAAGGTCAGTGGAGGCGATGCGCCTCCAGCAGCAGGCTGAGCCTTCTCGTAGCAAATACTGCGCTGGCTCGCGCATCTTGGGCTTCGCGTGAGCCAGATATTCGGGAAGCGTACGGTACGATATACAAGTATCTAAAGCACCCGAGCCACCCAACCAAACGAGCTTCCAAATCCAGGAATTGGCAGTGATAGTCGACGTCCAAGAATCGGATGAAGGATGCATCGAGGCAGCGATTGGAATGCACCAATGGAAGAATTATCTTATAAGATGCCCCCAGAATTGGTTAAATGAGACTTCCCACATCTACCGGTGCGTTTCAACATCTGTCAAACATTTGGAACGTACGCTGGGTGAGCATTCCGCTCCATCAAGCACGACCATGCATACTTATCCCCCCTCAGGCTTTGCTGAGTACGCCGGAATCGACCCAACTTCACTGGGACCTAGACAGCTCAGCACCGAAGGCACATTTTTGCATCCTTTTCCAACCCCCTCTCTTCCTGACAGTGACAAATTCCCTCCCCGGCAGAGCGGCCTTACATTATACATTCGCCCGAAAGCTCTTGTGGGCAGTAGACTCGCTCCAAGCGAAGAAGTCGATGATTTCCTGGACTCCATTCCGCTGGCACAAAGCAGTTCAGAGAGTACTGTCGTTGAACCTTCGCATGAACCCGTGGTGCGCGTAAAAAAAGAGTGTGACGATGAGGATCAACGCAATTTCCTGAATACTAAGACCATCGTGGTGAAGTCCGAAGAGTTGGAGGTTCCCGCCGACCTCATCGCGACGGATACAAGTGATCTTCCGCTCTACGGGGCAAAAGATGTCACTAAACCTGCAGACCCTCTGGAGGGCTTTGACGAGGAAACGCGCAGTGGGTGCTTCTTTGTCGGATTGCTGAAAATTTATGACTCACTCGTTCGTCGGTGTCACCACAAGGCAAAATATCTGCAGTATTGCAGGGTATAGGCGTCACCAATTTGGCTGAGTTGCCTAGCGACTTCCTCACTACGCTCAAGGAGAGTGGTGCGTAGACGATTATGATAACGGTGCCCCCTTATGAACTAAAACGATTGCTGCGTCAGTGGCATCTCGAATAAAACCTTCAGAGGATGATTTCGAGGTAGGGAATTCTGCCGAGCGAAGCAATGACAGAAGATCTCCTGGCACATTGACGAAGCGCAAGGGTGCCGCTCCCGAAGGTGCTAAACACTTGGTCTCGATGGTTGTATTTTGCTTCGTGTTCTGACTCCGGACACTTCGTGCTTAAGCAGAACCTGCCTTGAAACGCGCCAAGGTCGAAGAGCCTGATTGGTGAAATTGCTCCCACAGAGGTCCGCCGTGTCTATGGGCCGCTGCTGAGCCCTCCGCACAGCAATACTGCTTGGAGTCTCGTATTATGATTTCGTCACAGTTCGTGTCGTCAACGCATCGCTCATTTACCCTGGGACGGAATAGTTCCTGACTGTCAATTTGAATGAATAAGCGTGTATCGGTCTGGTCTGTGAGGCAGACATCCCCTGGAACATACGTGATCTTCCCAAAGACATAAATGTTTAGGTTCTGGTCGGAGTGACACATTGTGCATAGTGCCGGCGGCAAAGTTAGCCGTGATTACTATCGGCCTCGGCACAAAAAAGTCCCAGATTCTGTTGTTTCTTGTTGTTACTTGCTTGCACCAATTCAAAACTCGCCTTGTATGCCCGACGGCTTTGCACCTATTAAAGAAGAGTAGGAGCACATCATTGAGCTATTTATCCGGCGTTACCTAACTCTGACCAAAGGTTTATTCTTCGCGATCGAGTGACATCTCTCGTTTCTGGAGCCGATGAGGATGACGCTGCTGAGGCAGGGCATACTAAGCCATCCCTTCCAGATTCTGCTGTCACTGAGGATACCAAAGGCTCTTTTTGTAATGGATCTGAGGAGTCCTCTTCAAAGAGAGTGAAATTGTCTGGGGCTCAAAAGAAAAGACTCGCGCGATCTGATGCTCGAAGTGCCAAGGGGATGAATAAGAACAGGCTTTTTATGCACGTCAGCGACAAAATTGAAATTTGCTGGCGTTTTGTCAGTGGGGAGACATGCCCGGGCAAACCCAGGTATTTTAGTTCCGTGATGACTTTAAAGGTTTGCACAAACCTCACAGTTTCTGTGCCAGCTGCCGATTCTCTCACGATCTTGGTACATACCTCAATAGCAAACCGACCGACCTTTTCTGGCCCTCTGAGTCTCCGACATTCTCAACATCTGCGCCTTTCATTCCTGAACACCCCTTTGCGCCATCTGGCCTTGGACCCTCAGTTGATGCTGAAACGAGTTGCCCGCTATTCTTGCGCTTTGGACATTGTCGATATGGGCTCAAGTGCCGCTTCCTTGGTGGCCATGTAAAGGCCGCAGATCCAAATAGAGGCTCTGGGATACCGCTTGAAAGTGTCAAAATGGATCCCCCTCCGCCTCCTGAAGAGATCGGTTTTGTTGAAAACTCGACCCTCAAGCAACTGCGCTCTAGAAAGGTGTTTTTATTTGTGTTTTTATAGCCAATAATGACCTTGATAGGCTGCCTTGGCAGTTCCCGACCCCAATTTCAGATGCATACTTGTGCGAACTGGAACGACCTTTGAAGCCCGACACAACTACCGCCCATAGCATTCCTGCGTCTCAGGAGGGGCTTAAACAATTTTTGCAGCATGGCACGCCCTTCGACGATTCTCCTGACGTACCCTTGCGAATCCGCGAAAAGAAACGTCTTTTCTGGGAAGGGAAAACACGTAAGTAACATTCACCGATGCTGAATTCTATACACGAGGCACCGAAAAACCTCGTGCAGACTTGGCTCCGCTGGCGACTGTGGGCAATCTGGTGAGTTTGACTGGCACATTGTTGATCGCACAAACTCACTTGAGTTCAGCCATTCAGAAGGATCTGCGTAGAGCTCGGCGCCGATATTACATGCTCGGAAATGGCATTGGGGACATCTCTACTTTCTGGTGCGATGCTCCCTGGTCGTTTACTCACGCTCCGAGTGACATTATTTCACGTAGGGTCCAAGGAAGAATGGTCACTCGTTCGGCGTCATCCATCCGAGAGAAACTTTGGCGTCCAGGTGGCCGGAGCAAATCCAGCTCTTTTAACAAAAGCAGCTGAGGTCCTCACTACGACATTGAGTGAAAACGGATTTCAGTATGCGAACGTGAACTGCGGATGCCCTATCGATCTCGTTTTCCAAGCTGGTGCTGGATCGGCATGTTAAGCATACTCGAACTCGTCGCTGGGTGCCAGGTACTGATAGTGGTGTCACCAGTGCTTGACGCACCCGCCAAACTAGGCAAAATTCTCCGGGGCATGAACCGTGCGTTGGGCGAAATCCCGTTAACCATAAAAGTGCGAACCGGAGTCAAAGATGGCAAAAATACCGCTCACAAGCTGCTTCCCGATCTGCAATCGTGGGGCGCGAGTTCATTTGCGGTACGTTAATTAATCATTTTGCATGGATCCCACCGAGCCTCGATCTTTTTTCTAGATACATGGTAGGACTAGGCAGCAGGCGCGTTACCGAATCACGCTCTAGATACACCATCTAACATTTGTGCTTAGAGGTACACTAAGCTCGCCGATTGGGATTATATTAAATTGTGCGCCGACACATTGCGCGACCTCGCCGGTGACGGCGGTACGCTGTTGCTGTCCCTCGTCCCTGCCGAGCACTAATTAAGTTTAACAGGAACACCGATTCCGATCATTGGCGGGGGTGATGTGTACTCGGCGCAAGCGTATTATGAGGCCATTGACAAATATAGCGTCGACGCCGTCATGATCGGGCGTGGGGCACTGATTAAGCCTTGGTTCTTGTGAGTCAATTATGCGCGTCATTGACCCTGTATTAATTATGCCACCCCACAGCACGGAGATCCAGGAGCGTCGTGAATGGGATATATCTTCAAGAGAGCGCTTAGAACTTATTCGGAAGGTAAAGAAGTTCCACGCGATTTTTCAATGAACCGGACTAAGCTTATCTTTCCAGTACGCCGAGTACGGACTTTGGTGAGTCGTGCGGGGCACTTCATTGGCGTTCCACTAGCTTACACAAACGTCAAGTCATTGGGGTTCAGATAGTCAGGTAAGCGGTTGGGGAAAACTTTCCTAAACCAGTATAACGAAATTCCACCAGGGAGTGAATGTCACCCGAAGGTTTCTGTGTGAAGCCCTCTCGTTCCAGTGCCGATATATCCCAGTTGGCATACTAGAGACAATGCCTCCACTAATCAACGACCGGCCACCCCCATTCCGTGGCCGCGACGAACTCGGTGAGAGAAAGGCGTAAGTTTTGGGGCGTCACTTCCACTGATGGAGGGTTTCAGAAACCTTACTCGCAAGCAAATCAGCAAATGATTGGGTGAAGATTTCCGAAATGTTCTTAGGTCCGGTACCTGAGGGCTGGACCTTCACCCCTAAGCATAAGAGTAGTTCAGTGGATAACAACAATGGCTAAATTGAAGTCGTGTATCATGCAACAGTTTGCTTATGTGATGATTTGTTCTGTTTGATCCGGCGACCGACAATTTGCGCTGCTGAACCTTGTTCTACCGTCCACAAGATTGACTAACGGCCGGCTCAGACCGCGAGGGAGCTGAGCTCGCAGTGGGAAGCCTAGAATGCTTTTTCAGCTCCTAAGTTTTATCGACTCCCTTGTGGAGCGACCCTATGCTCTTCACATAGTTGTCGGGATTGCCTTCACCTATGCTGTACGCCTTTGGGCAAATGGAGGGAGAACGGACAGGGACCGCAATATGCACGGAAGAGTGGTCCTCCTCACAGTATGCGCCACACCGTTGTCTCTTTTGTTGGAATAATCAGCTGAGTTTGGTCCTTGCAGGGCGTCCTGACGCCTGTTGGCGCAGCGATAATGGACCAGCTTGCAAGGAGGGGGACGCAAATCATTGCTCTTGTCCCGTCGCTGGAAGACCCTATCGTCCAGGAGATCATTCCGGCCATGCGCACAGCAACGAATAATGAACTTATCTTTGCGGAAGAGTGTGACCTTGGCTCTATTGCATCCATGCGCGCGTTCTGTCAACGTCTCACCCAGCCTCAACCTAATGCGGATGGCCGAGGACAACCGGAACCTTCAAGATTAGATGCTGTCATTTTCGTGCACGAATATTTACCACAGGTTCCGCATAATGTGATGCTCTCAGATGCAGACGACAAACAGGATGACCCAACGCGCCTCAATCGGGCCTCGATGGCGACTTTCCTACTCACGACGTTGATTCTACCGAGTCTACTACGCGCGCCATCAGATCGCGACATTCGTTTTATCAACGTCGTCAACCCCCTTTATGCCGCTGCGATACCTTCGTTCAATCCGACTCGAGATGCCGAACTTCCGTCGTCATTATTTTCAAAAGAGGGATACCGCTCCCTCCGCTCGATTATCTTCGGGAAACATCTTCAGCGTGTCTTTGATGCCCTTGTAACGACCAAAGAAAAGACTGCAGCGGGTCCGCTCATTGATCCTAGTGGAGTAGAAACATCGGCTCCGGCAATAGGCCATTTATACAAAGGATCGAACATCTTGTCGATTACTGCAACACCAGGATATCATTTCCAATATGTTCGTCAAGTGGTTTCTTCAGCGCGCTTACGAGGCATCCTGCCATCGCTCCTCTCTCGCATCTTTATGTACGTCTCGCTTCCTCCTTGGTCGTTGTATGACGGTTTGGCCTTCACTTTGTCCTGACGGATTGATCACCACTTGCGGTTTCCAGGATGCTTCTATTATACCCACTGGGGATAATAACGACCAAATCAGCCTCGTCAGCTTCGCAGACGGTGCTTCATGCCCTCTTCCTTCCTCACCCAATCAAATCGATAATCGTGCCGTCGTCGACGACAGCATCCTCTTCTTCCACTTCCACTTCCGATACGACGACTACAACTACCCAAAAATCTAATAGTGATCCCGCAGTACTCAAAGGTGGGCAACTGTATCGCGATAACAGGCCCGTCATGCTTCCAGCGGGCGCTCAAGAAAATCTCGTCGAGAGGGACGACATTGGTAGAGCTGTATGGGAATACTTTGAGACAGGACTTAAGACATGGGAGGAAGAGGAGAAAGCTCAAGCCGCCGCTGCAGCCGAGGGAGACAAGGGAAAAGCTAGATCTCATGGAGCAGTATCCTCCGATCGCCCCTCGTCCAAGGATGAGTAGTAGGATGAGTGAGTTGCCAGTGATGCGCTGAAAAGGTTGGACCCAGCTCCGTAGGCGAGGCAAGCCGACGCAACGATACACGTAGGTATGCCCATTTTCGACTCGACTGCCGCACTGAGTTGACATACCCTCAGAAACAAGCCGGAATTCCCGACCCATTTGTTCATGGTTCATTAAATTGTTGGAATTGTTGATTGTCTTGGAAGAGAAGTCTAGAGTGCTTTAGATTTTGGCTTGCACACACGCCTCACCCGCTGATTCTTTACCTACCACACCTCAATCGATTCATGTACGACGCTTATTCTTACAAAAACACTGCGTTGTTCTGGCCTGGGTATCAAAATCGCATTTGAGCAACTTTTGGGTCTGCAAAAAAGTAGTAGGTACGATAGTTAGGCAAGATCTGAGAATGCTCGGAACGGAAAGACACTCATAAGGAGGCCAAACCAAGCTAGTGGGTCGTAAACATCATGACACCGATATTGAGAGAAAAACGGGAAAAAAAAATTATTCAAGACGCAAGAGCGGGAGCTTCAATCGGCTTCTCCCCAGGCGGATACGTGTCCACGTCGACCGTCCCTTTCTCATTCATATAAGCTCCTCTCGTCGTAACGTCAATCCCTCTCGATCGAATATCTCTCGCTTCCTCTGCACCTAATCCAAGGGTATCTTGTGGTATCCATACGATGCGCGCGGGATGAAGAGCTGGGTGCGTAAAGTCACGTGGGCCGTCGTATGGTTCTTCTCCTTCTCCTAGTTCATTATCTATTTTTGGTGGTT
>Ga0307508_10006644_pt1 | contig 10862 bp, 7 predicted proteins | sample 9_EM_MG_FD_203089 | JGI IMG/M metagenome (GOLD analysis project Ga0307508, IMG submission 203089) | Populus trichocarpa ectomycorrhiza microbial communities from riparian zone in the Pacific Northwest, United States - 9_EM | ecosystem: Host-associated > Plants > Roots > Unclassified | place...
CTGTTCAATATTATGTCTGTCTAGGCCTTTACTCACTGTTTTTCTCATATATGGAGTTATACAACTCCAAATAAGTCAAGCTCAATTGCATTAGAAATATAACATTCATACCTACAACTTTCATAAAGACACCAACTTCAAATTACATTATTTGCAAGTTGTAATTTCATATAGAAGTTGGCTAGTAAGACTATCAAAATTTTAATTACATGAGATAAATTTCACAAGCACACTAAGTGTTTTCATGCATCACGACATCCATTATCCTTACTCCATGTTCATCCTTCCACTTGTACAAGAACATATAATTAATCAACCTAATTAAAACTCATTTTAACCACCACTTCTCTTTTATATGGCTTGTTCAAAAACATAATATTACCACTTCTAACCCATTTTTTCCACCTCCTCTTAGGTTAAAATCTGTCGCCCTATAGGTAAGATTTTCTTCTCAAAGTTTTCAATTTTCTTCCATCATTTTTTTTTCTTAAGCCTTTTTATTAACATCCTCACTTAATTGTTCAAAGAAACTCTCATTTTCTACACATTTTTAAGAACCCTAGAATCACAACATTGGGGGTTTTTCAATTATCTTTTACTAACAATGAAATCAAAGAGGAAAACTAAAGAAGAACACTTTTATCAATAATTTCAAGTTCAAATTGAAGAGTTCTTACCAATTTCTTCTTCAATTGTTCTTCCTCTTCATCACTCATACTTGTCCCTCAAGTTCCTCTCCTCCAACCAAGCTTTCTAATTTAAGCCTAAATGTGTTTCTCTCCTCACAAACATATGTGCAAGCTTTAATCTCATAATTTGAAAGGATTTCTCAAATTGTTTTTGAAGAGAGGCAAGAGAGAAGCCTTTTCCACTCTTTTTAACTGTTGTCTAGTGTGAACAGTAGCAGCTACCATATTTACATTAGGTTTTTTTGGGTCAATTACTAGTATATCCCAACTTATCCCCCCCCCCCCCAAATTTTGGTTTATTGCATAGGTCAGACACTGTGTCTTTATTTTCAAGACCTTTTCAAACTTCGATTGACCTCAAATTTTAACCCAAGATAAAACAATGTCTTAAGACCCCATGTAAACTTTCAACTCGATCTAACGGTCGGATTGAAAGATACATTCAATATTGTAAAATTAGACAGTAAAACATTTCGCGCCAAAATCCAAATTTTGTATATAATATAATTTACTTGGGTCTTAGACTAATCCTTTGGAGATTCCTATTTATAATTATCATAAAATTTTCCTGAGAGTTTCTTACCACTTTCAGTCCTAATAACGCGATTGTGCACAAGGATTATACTAAAATTCAACGTTTCTCGTGCAAAGGGTCATGCGTTGATTTATTTGACATTTCCTTCTATTTTACATATAATATCATCCAATTTACAAAATTTCCTCCTTTGAATTATAATTTTTACCTTGTTAAGGATTTTTCATGATATCGTTAGTTGATATTTCACATACAATTTTATTACTTTATCTTCTCTGAATTTTAAATTAATCTCCCGAAAATGTTCATCCCAATTCATAAGATTTTCTCTCTAATTTATCATTTTTCAATAATAGTTACCTTATTTAATCCAAATTTATCTATTTTTTACTGGAGGTTTACAATTTAACATACCCAGCTCCATCGTGGAAGAATCATCACTGGCACAACCGCCCTCATCATCAAAGATGCAAGAAAAGCCCTCTCTTAGTCTCTTTGTAGATCTTTTTTCTCCATCGCGGCTTCCTCCTCGTCCACACTCCCACACTACACTGGAATTCTAATAGAGATATTCAAAACCATTAATACAAACATAAATTCAATTTGAAACCCCTAATTTGAAAAGAAAGAAACAGAAAATCACCATTGATTTTTGTATGCAAAAGCCCATGTTTTCTGTCTCCAAATTATCTTCTCATTCCCTGCTCAGAGAAAGGAAAGGAAGGGTTTTTAAGAGAAGGGAAGATAGAAATCAAAAGAGAGGCAAAGTTGTCTTCCCCATCAAAGCTTTCTCTCTTTCGTGAAAAAAAATAGATGATAGATGAAAATAAACTTGGTAGATATTGAGTCACGACAGAAAAAAGAAGAATATAAAAGATTAAGAAATCCAAAACACCCTCTCTAAAATCACCAAGTCATCTAACACACTTAAGGGCATAATTGTCATTGCACTATATAATTCACAATTAAAGCACTATATTAACTATTAACTAATAATAATATTTCTCATCTCCAATAACGAAATAGATCCATTAATCTAAAAATAATGATAGTCATATAAACAATTGCATAATCATACTTAATTAGTTTTTTTTTTTAGGATGATCCAATCAGAGAATATAAATTTTACAGTACATTTTAAAAAAAATGTTTATTATGGCATAAAAAATAATTTAATGAGTCGATTGAAATAGCTAGTTAATAGATATAGTGCAAATTAAACTCTTAAACATTCTTTGGGTTGCACTCCATAAATCTCCTGAGCTTTCGGGTCCTGTAAACCATCTAATTTGTCTTTTGAGAATCCATGTTTTCAAATTTGGCTTCTCCGTTGGCAAGCTTCTTAGGTCAGAAAACGGAGTCTCAGCATGTTTTCCATTAGATCGATCAGACAAGTTATAATAAGATTCGGACAAGAGGAAGAGTTCTACAATCTTGACATCCAATCAACTAGCAACTTTCAAAGTCCACCTAGACTACAAGCCTCGTAAAATCCGCCATGAATTAGTGTGCCCTTCTTTGATTTAAAGGATAAATAATAACACCACGTCAAATTTTGAACAATTTAAAAATTAAGGCAGCATGAAGCCTCGTGTGCAAAAACCTTCCACACTATAGCACAAAGCTTCTCGTGCAAGGAGCCTTGCCTTCCAAGAAAAATGCAACCGTAGCCGCAATCAGCAACCGATCTTTTAGCCGGACAAACTTGTCAGCGATTTAAATGAATCACTTCTGACAGTGATCGAGAAAAAAATGCCTATACAAAGAACGGCAAAACAATCAGAGGAAATTTATCGCACAGAAGAAATAATCATCAAGTATATGGCAATCATGTGTTTTGGAATGAGCCGTCTTGATTTAATGCCACAGCTTGCCACAGAATCCATTCCGTGGCCTCTTGCTGGATATGATATCTGAAAAGGAGTCAACCAACTGTCCTCCCAGGCTACTAGGATCATCAATCAGAGTTTGGATAAAGGTGTTAACCACTCTACGTTCTTGTTCCGTTGATCTCAAACTAAACCATGTCAGCAATTTCAACCTAAATTCCTGGTTAATGTAACCCTCACATTCCAACCAACGGATCGCCTTCACACAGTACTCAAAGTTCTCATCCAGGTAACCTGAACCACTGGACACACGGAATGGTGATTCATTTATCAAAGTGCTATCACAGTCATGCACGTCTTCATTCGTGTGTGCAGCTCTTTTCCTGCACAACTCTGACCGGGAATCAACAGTGGGCACTTCCCTGCTTGGCCCATGCATCCAGGTCTGGGAGTCACCAGTACCATGAGATCTTGCTAAATCATTTTTCTCTACATCATGGGAAGCAGCATCATCATCTGCCTCAATTGCCTGCTCCAAAGTGCACCCATTATCCTCATCACGGGAGGACTCAAATGGAGTCAGCTCTTCATTCAAATCAGGCACTGAAACAACATTTAAGTCTAGCCCATGTGAAATAGATGGCACTGGATCTTCTGAAGTTTGAGGCTTGACCACTTTGCTGCCTCCACAGCATTTTTCGGTATCAGCACTGCAGAAACCTTCAAAGCAGCCTTGCTTTTGAGCCCCAGCCAGATGAAGAATCTTTCCAAGGTCACGAACCATGAATCCAGAAGAATTAACAGCAGTTGTAGTTTTGGAATCCCTATTGTAACTAGAAGTATATCCTCCGGTGACAGTATTCTCTTTCTTACCATTCCTTGCAACTGAAGGATTAGGATTTTTTTGAATTATCTCTATGCTCTTGGTAAAACACTTAGCCTCGGAGTGACCCAAGTCACCAGCCTCTGTATAAGAAACAATCCGAAAAGTATACTCTGTGCAGGGCTGTAGATTGGAAATCAAAATCCTTCTCTGAGATCTTGGAAACATGCAAATAGGTTCTTTTGCATGTGTCTCTTCTCTACTCTTGCAATACCAGAGCTTGTAGCCCTTAATATCATCAGACAATGCAGTAGACAATTCAATTAAAATAATTACAACAGATGAGGATTTCACTTCTTCAAATAAGAATCTGCAAGCAGCAGGAAGGGAATCCTCTGTGGAAAAGACAGACATTTGATTATTCATTTAAGTTTTCCATGTTCTCAATTTAAAACAACTAGGATCGCAACAAAGAATCCTACTTATGAACTCTAACCTCTGCAATTTGGGTTTGCACTAGAAACGGTAGTGAGCCATTCTTCTGCCTTTTCAATTGCAAGAGAGCAAAGTTTCTGTACATCACCAGCGACAGAGAGTCTGCTGACAATGCCACGTGCCATCTTGGCAGAAACACCATCTACTGGACCTACTTCTGTTTCTATTCTAGCCTTGGCATCCTTGACAATTCCATGCAGTTCTTTAAACCTTGAAGTCCCATCAAGTAGTCTGTAGCTCAAGTATATCCTATAACAGAGCACATCAAGTCTACGAGCATCCTTTGCTATAATTAGATGCTTCTTCCAACTTCTGTCAGTATTAATCAAAACACAGCAACACATCAGTCCAAGTTCAAAACATATTTTAGAAAATACAAAAATTAATCGGCAGTTATTGCTTATTACTTCATTTGCAGGTACATTCTAAAACAGAACCAGAAAAACCACCCTCTTGACAAGCCATTAGATCTCTGAACTCAGTCTATATCATTGTAATCATTTCCCAGCTATAAAGACACATTAAAGAATTGGGAACAGCAATCGAACATAGCAATGTCTAAGTGATGTGAATGCAGAATTTCATGCATCAGTAGAGAGCACTTTCTTCCATACAAATAAAGCTTTTCTTTTTCTTTTATAGAACATACACAGATTTTTCATAAAATGACACAAGAAATTTGTTACAAGGTACCACCGTACCAATGGAGTCTGGGCAGTTCAACACATAAAACAAGTGTTCGCATAACTGATCAGATGCCAGACTAAACCAACTAGTTCAGGAATGTAGAAACCATAACAAGCATGGAATTTACTTACCCGAGAATCCCTGAAACTTTACCACAAGAAGCACAACAATAACTACCATCTAACTGCATCAATTGGCCAAGGTCAACAACCCCGACCTTTTCACGTTGAAGGGCACACTCAATATGACAAGATAGCTCACAGGAGTCCCCCTGACCATTGTCAGATGTGCAAACCAACCAGAGACTAGGGTCTTTATTGTCATCAAATAAATGACAAATACAGCAAGAGCACCTCTTGCAAAATGTGTCGTCAATGGATAGAACAGCTCTGCAAGCTGAATTTTTACATATCCATGAGTTTGAACATCCAAACTCAGATGACTGCTCAGAAGAAGGTACAAGTCGCATTGGGTTTTCCCCCTTTCTTTGTTGCTTCTTAAAAGAAGGTTGATTATTGGGACTAGAAGCAGCTTTTTTGGATTCCTGCTTCTTATAAGTTTTGTTACCTGTCTTCAGAAGTTCTGTCATTTTGCTTTTTGATGAAGCTGTTTGTTTCTTTTCTTTGTCAAAGCAAGTTCGAAGAAGTTCCTTTTTGGGACCAGATTTTAGAAACTCTTGAAGGAGTTCTGGACTTCTAGAAGCATCATCTGAATTGCCATTTTTTTCCGGGGTGCTTTGCACACTGGAAGAAAGGCTTTGAACACCAGAAACTGGAAAGAAACAGCAAACCAATCTAAAAAATGAGTCTTTGCCGAAAATGGAACACATTTTTTCTAGTAAGGAATTCATCTGATCAGTGCATGTAAACATGATAGAAGCTGTCTAACTATATTTATAAAGTTGCACTGACAAGGCAGGCAATATGGTTCTTTCTTCGTAATTCAACCAACTCAACTATTCAACATATCTTCACCCTTTAATGCCTTCAATTTAGCTATATCTACCCTTTATCAAGGCATTGCTATTTCTAAATGCATATTTGATGCGCACCTCAATTCTCTTTTGTACCACAAACAAAATCCTATTTTTAAAAAAACTCACCTTCTTTGTTAGTTAATTTCTAACCACTCCACTGTTTTACAGAAGAACAAATTTATTAACATTGCATATGAATAGAATTGCAAATTGGAGAACGAGTTATCCTACAAATAAAAGATTAGAAAACCAAGACAACAAGAACTAAAGAATTAAGAGCCCTACAATGCCTTTGAATGTGAGGCAATGAAACTCCTAACACAGCCATCAAAGCACTAAATCATAGATGCAAAAGGGAAATAAAATGTAATTATATCCAACATAACTATTTGGCTAGAAATATTTTCAATATGTCTTAATCCATCACACGGTACACAAACTGAATAAAAACGTGTAAACATGGCACTTTCAAAACTTTTTTCTACCCTTCCCTCTAAAACGTAAAGAAATGACAGCAAAAAAGAGAAAGAGGTGGTTTATCATGTATTTGGGTGTTATATATCAGCCAAAGATAAGTACCATCAAATCAGATCATAATCATAAAACAGTTCATCATCAAGGTAAGAAGCTGTTAAAAATTGCTACAACTGCCATGAGCAGCAGCAGCAAGGCTAGCTAGCTCATGAAACTGACTGACTATGGAAACATTCCTTCAGCACCCTGCTTGCTCTGTAAAATTCCCTGCTTGCTCTGTAAAATTGCGAGCTCAACTACTTAATATTCTATAGAAAAGATAAGAGAGCATACCTTTAGCAAGGAATGTATCCTCTAAGTCCATTTTAAACAGGTCAGGTCCGCACACTAACTTTGGCCGCCCTACCCTACCTGTCACAATAGATTCAAACATCACTATATGCCTCAAAATTTCATTGCAAGTCTTTTCTTCATTTTTATTTAGCCAAAAACACAACAAATTGCAAATGATTTGCAAACTGAAATTTTGCAAGAAAAATGTCATCACCAAATAGTAATATTATTCTTTTCAAAAAAAAGTCACGTTTTTGAAAATAAGAGAATTTTTCACCGCAATGAATACGAATGAAATAAAAATAAAATTACTGTAAAATAAACTTATCAAAGGCTGAATTAAGGAAGGAAAACTAGTATTTAAATTGCAGTACATTACCGTAATTATATACAATAAACAAACGAAGTGATTTACAGCAAAGAAAATTCACGAAACTCGAGACGTAGTTTTGAGAAAGAAAATCAAAAGTAACAGATCTGAGGCAACAACCAATCAAAACGAAAATTCGAAAGCAAGAAAAAAAATGCGAGAGAGAGAGGGTGAGATAGTAGTTAGTACCTGTGGAATCTAGGGTTTTTTAAAAAGGGGCCAAAGTCAAAGAATCGGTTTAAAAGAGGACACGAATCCAAGGCGAGAGAGAGCAAATTTATCTCCTCGTGTTAATTACTTTTTAGTAGTCTCTTGAGAGGAGAGGTGTTCACGTTCTAGGGAGGATGATGACGAGGAGGAGGAGATAGTCACGCGCAATTAGAAGCAGTTGGTTCTGTTTAAAGGCAGGGGTGGTTGTGCTGAATGAAAAAAAATAAAAAAGGTAATGGATAATTTTATGGTGTAAAAAAAAATTAGTGATATTCTATTAATTATTTTTTAGTTTTATATGAAAAAAAATAAATACAAAAAAATAAAAATAAACTCATGATTCATAAAACATGATAAGAATATATCTTTTTTTTTAAGATAACCCAAAAAATAACTAATAGAATATTACTAGTAATTTCTTTAAACACTATAAAACTTATCGAACATGAATCATCATCAATTGTTGGCTTTCACTTTAACAATGTATGTTACTTTTGTTATTGTTTTATATCTGATTTTGTAAGGTTTTTTTACATATCTTTTCTATGGAGTTGATGTAAGTACGTTTAATACTAAATATTAGATTTGGCTCCCCTGGTGCACAATATATCATTGTCATGATTCAATTTTGGATTACTCTAAAATTATCTTTTACTTTAATACAGAAAAAAAAGATTGAAAAATAAAAATGCAAGAAGACATGCGATTTGGTTGGCAAGAACAAGTTAAATAAAGACCTAAATACATAAATGAGGGATGAAAAGATAAATATGGATCTTTGACAATATTGGAAACTCAATTGCACCCTTAAAGGACCTAAATGTGAAAGGCAATGCAAATTCAAGATTAACTTAAATGAATATTGGATGAATTTGTATAAAAACTAAGTTTAAGGACTTAATTAAATTTTTAATAGGCTAATTTGATTTAATTATGAGCCTAATTAAAGGATTAATTAAGTTTATAAATTAATTTAGGTCAAAATTAAAATAATTAATTAAGTGCAAGAACTTAATTGGATATCTAATAGGTCAAATTAATTGTATTTAATGACTTAATTGATGAAAAATTAAGTTTGAAAGCTTAATTGAGAAGATTGGAATTTTGGAGGACCAAATTTAATTTTTACAAGTTTGATTGGATGAAATAATGAATGAAATTGCAAGAAAATCAAAGTTTAAAAGTTAATTAAGAGTCAAATTAAAGAATTTCAAAACCAAGAACCAAAGTGTAAAAGACGCGTAAATTCAGGGACTAAAGTATCAAAATTAGGGGTCAATTTGAAAGAAATTGAAAGTTTGATGGTTGGTAGGGGTCAAATTGAACAAATTGAAAACCAAGAAATAATTCGAAAAAAATGCTCAAATTATAGGAGTTAAATCAAAGTTTTCAGGGGTGCAATTGCAAAGATTAAGAAGTTTCAAGGTCAATTGAAGGGGCATATGACAAAATTGAAATAACAAGGATCAAATTAAAGTTTGCAAATTCCCAATTAGAAAAACATAATTTTTAAGGTTTAAGCAGACGACATGTTACTCATTTTTAATGAAGAAAACGAGTGACACGTCGCCTACTCCCTATTTGTTATCTTCTTTAGCCGAAAAGATTGATCAAGCTGTCATTTTCAGGCAAATGAACATGACATCTCTAACCATCTTAGGTGCTCTAACCACCACCATTTGATAGAGGAGATTCCCCTATATAAGTTTATGTCACCATTTTTCGATGTTTATGCCTCATCACCATGTGGAAGCCCTTAACTTCTTGTCTCAATGTAGCTTTGTCTGGTTTAGTAAAATTTGACAGTGTTACACTCAACTTTAGACTGATGGTGGGAAAGTCACAGACCTCCAAATCAAGCATGGTTTAAACCTACTTGAAGAATAACACTACCTCTACAGGATCTATAACTTCGTTGGTTTCAATGACCTCCTATTTGTCATGATTAATTCATGGAAGGTGTACCTCATTCATCTATTTTTGACCAAATTACAGTTATGAAGTTCCCACCTTTTTCTAAAAGTTCCAAAAGTTTGTTAGACATTTAGGGAGAGGGAAAGCAAAAGAGGAAGAAAGAAGAATGGTCTCTTAATATATTAAAGGCAAAAATAGAAAATGATCTCCTATGATATAGTTTTGGAAAAACCACCTTCAAACCCACAAATAGTTTCACAACCACCAAACATTTTGAGGCTATAAAAGGAGATCCTAGAGAAAAGAGAGAGAGAGAGAGAGAGCTTAAGGAAAATTAAATCACTAAAGTCTCTTGATAGAAATACGATAAAATATTAATAAGAAGTGGAAGGAAAAAGGTAAAAGGTAAAGCTCTTGAGTCTAAGATTGAAAGTAGAAATATCAAAAGATCTAAAGCTTAAGAAAGGAGTAAGAAATTCTAAACAAATGAGGCACATTGTTAGTTAAGGTATTCCTCAATGAGCACATCCCTTCCTTCTTTATTTTTATCTTTTAAATTTCTATTCTTAGTGCTTGTTATGCATCATTTGATGTCATTTTTTAGTTTAAAAGCCATGATTGTCATTTTAAAATGTTTAAGCATGCTTTGAATATAGCTTGTATGTGCTTTAAGTATTGTATAATTATCTTATTTTGACATGTTAGAATATGATAATAAAATGATATATGATAATGCATGATGTTGTTTTGCATGTTTAGATATTTAGTTAATCATTTTTTTAAGTCATGGCAAGAAGTTATGTATTGAAGTAGTGATGGTTTAGGTTTTTTTAGGGTAGCTTGCGAGTTTGTTGAAGTTGTAAGCATATTGTTTGAGCTTCAGGATAATGAAATTAATCAATGGAACAATGTTTATACATAGGGAGATGTATTTTTAGCTTGTTGTTTTACAATTGATTTTTTTTCTTATTGTTTTGATGGTCCAAACAAGTAGTGTATAACATGCTTAAGCTTTGGATGTTAGGTTTAGGTTGTTTCCTGGATTGTTTATGCATTTTTTTATGGGTTTAAGGCATTTATAGGTTTTCTGGGTTGATGTTCATCTATTGAACATTACTTTAGGTCCTTATTTTCCATGTCTTTTTGGTTGATTGATGGTTCTTACATACGTGTACATGCTTGTTTGATCACTAATCTAGGGTTTTAGTGGTTTAAAAACATTGAAATCTTAGCTTTTAATCCTTGGTTTTTTCTTTGTTTTTTGTTTTTACAAAAAATCAATTAATCATGAGGTTTGAGTGTTTTATTTATGATCCAGCCTCAAAATTTTGATTAAATGATGTTTTCACATGTTTGTGTGCCTTCAATTTGACGTAATTTGGTCTGAAATTTGATACAAGTTTCTAGGTTTCCTCTTCTTGTTCATTGTGTTCTTGGTCGAGTTCAAGTAAAAAAAAAAACTCTTTTGATCTTCGTCCTTTCTTTTCTGGTTTTCGATCATGTTTGTGGGCTTGGGCTAAGAAGCCC
>Ga0307508_10006645_pt1 | contig 10861 bp, 18 predicted proteins | sample 9_EM_MG_FD_203089 | JGI IMG/M metagenome (GOLD analysis project Ga0307508, IMG submission 203089) | Populus trichocarpa ectomycorrhiza microbial communities from riparian zone in the Pacific Northwest, United States - 9_EM | ecosystem: Host-associated > Plants > Roots > Unclassified | place...
CTGACCAACACTACCACCGAACCCACACACAAGATCTAAGATTATTCCGCTGTGAATTATCGAAAGTAGCCTGATTACCTCTGATTCTCCCTACACTCCGGTCACGATACGACCCCAGTGTCACACTTGAACCCAGCTATAAGCTGAGGGAATGGCGCGGTCCGTGATACCATTGGGCGGATCCTATTGTCAGACCGACCAGGACGAGTAGCTTCGGGCTCCGGCCCGCACCCAGGAGGGTCTGGTGTGTGAGCGTATTCCTTACCTTATCTTACCCGTGAGGCAGTTGTCGCGTGAGCCGTTTGGCATCCGCTGAAGCGCCGCGAGCGAGCTGTCGGGCAAGACGTCTGGCCCGTCTCGATCTGACCATTGCGCTGAAGCACCGCGAGCGAGCCGCCGGGCAAGACGCCGGGCTAGTCTCATCGAACCACCCGCCGAAGCGACACACGAGCGAGCCGTCGGGCAAGCCGCCGGGCCCTGCCTCGAACCACCCGCCGAAGCAACACGAGCGAGCCATCGGGCAAGATGCCGGGCCCGTCTCAATCCGAATGATCCGCCGAAGCGCCACGAGCGAGGCGTCGGGCAATACGCTGGGCCCGTCTCGATCCGAACCATCCGCCGAAGCGATACACGAGCGATTCGTCGAGCAAGCCGTTGCCGCGGAGCCGCGTGCGATCCGGCGCTCAAGCCGAAGCCAGCGGGCGCAGCAGATATCAAACCGAACCCCTTAGATTATTCGCTATGAATCCCCTAACGGTGGGCGAACTTGGAAGGATTGTCATAGGGGGTGTTATTCCTGTATAATAACTGAACGCCGGCGGAGACCGCGCGCACCCCATCTCCTTCGTGACTATCGAGAAACCTGACTAGTTCAATATTACCGTCACTCCGACGTTGACCGGACGTTCCAGTGTCACAGAAACCTATGGTCAGAAAAGAGACGAGCTACTTAGAAAAAAAAAAGATTAGCACTCGGGACGAGGCTAAGGGGGAGGGGGGGTAGTGTTACACTTGGACGTAATATCATGAGTACGTAGCTTAGATAGAAGAGCTCCAGTGGCTGAGGACGAGGAGGCTCAGGCCGTGGCTAAAAAGATCAGAGACTCTAGGTGGGAGATAAGGAACGGAGTCTAGCCTTCGGTCGAGACACCGGCCGAAGGAGTTAGAACTCCGGATATGAGGAAGAACAATTTGTGCAAACAAGTGGGGACAGCTAGGCGACCACATCTCCCCACCACGATTGGAGAACACTCTCCACCACGATCGGAGAAGACAGCCTCTTGACACAGCTGCACACCCCGCTCGGCCACATCACGCATGCAGCGAAACAAACGGAACCTCATCTATCTTATCTACACCCCAACCATGACCAATGAATCCACCCACGTTCCCTCAGAGGTGCAGACACCTCGGGGAAATCCAAGTCCGACTCACCCGTATCTCTCCGAAGGCACACAGCTGCCTCGAGAGAAAGAACGGTCCGGATCACCACTTCTCACTCGGGCGCTTGCCGATAAAAGAAAGAGATTTCTCGCCTCGACGGGAAGAAATCAGCACAAACATCCCCACCAACACTACCACCGAAAACCACACACAAGATCTAAGATTATTCCGTTGTGAATTATCGAAAGTAGCCTGATTACCATTGATTCTCTCCACACTCCGGTTACGATACAACCCCAGTGTCACACTCTGTTCCTCCGTCATATTGGCTGCCGATAGCAACTACAACCGGGGCTGGATCGACTGCCATCATCTCTTCCTCGGACATCGTGGCATCTGTGAATTCCATTTTCGTAAAGGTTTCAGTGCGGGGGTCAGAAAGCATGGCGTTTTCGGGCGTTGACTTTTTGTTGGGAAAGGTGGTGAACCGTGACCGAAGTGTGAGTACGCCAGAAGTGTGAGTACGCCAGAAGTGAGAATACACCGGAAGTGCAAGTGCGTCGGAAGTGTGAGTATGCCGGAAGTGTGAGTACACTGGAAGTGTGAGTGCACCGGAAGTGTGAATACGCCTGAAGTGTGAGTACACCGGAAGTGTAAATAGGAGCATCTGCTCCGAATACCGAAAGTCTACATTGCCTGTCGAGCCAAACAAGTCGTCGAGGCAGGATCTTGACATTAGATTGCATCTCCCAATTGACACCTTACATAGCAGAAATGGAAGAACAGAATCCAACGTGGATAGATCAGACCGGGAACACAAGTTCGAGGTAGACGACCATGACCCAAATACTTTCGACCTCAGAGAAATCCAAGCAGCACCAGACGACACACGTTCTACAAGCCCAGTAACACCAGCCTAGAGACTCCCGAAACACCGGAACAAAAAAGAAGAATGACTGAAGCCTCCGGCAGTGGTGGGTAGGACATCATGCATGCCCTCCTGTAGAAACTCATCGCACAATGAGGTTGGAAAGAGAGGACCAGCCAACCCAAGATTGAAGATTCAGAACTGTACTACGGAGAATGCGACAAGCTCCGAGCCTTCTTGGTACAATACGAATTGAAGTACAACTGCGAGTCCCACTGATTTGTGAATGACAGCGAAAAAATCCACTACGTAAACAGCCAATGCCGAGTAGCAGCCTGGAAATGGTATCAGGAAAAAAAAATATGCGTTGCAACGCAGCATCACGTTAGCAATCTTGGGAGCATTGAAATGTACTGCAAAAAGCAATATACCGTTAAAACGCATCCAACGCATCATTTGTAATCTGTACGCAACATCTCCATTCGAACACTACATCTGGCATGTCGTCAACTATCCACGCAAAGTACATTCACAACTATCGTTCGAACACTACGTCTGGCATGATGTCTACTATCCATGCAAACTACCCTTGCAACTCCCATTCGAACACTACCTCTGGCAGGGTATCTACTATCCATGCAAAGTTCGCTCGCAACTTCCGTTCGAACGCTATGTCTGGCAGGGTGTCTACTATCCACGCAAAGTACCTTCGCAATTTCCGTTCGAACGCTATGTCTGGCGGGGTGTCTAGTATCCACGCAAAGTACCCTCGCAACTTCCGTTCGACCACTACCTCTGGCGGGGCATCTACTATCCACGCAAAGTGCCCTGGCAACTTCCATTCGAACGATACGTCTGGCGGGGCGTCTACTATCTAGGTAAAGTTCCCTACAACTTCCGTTCAAACGCAACATCTGGCAGGGCGTCTACTATCCATGCAAAGTACCTTCACAATTTCAGTTAGAACGTTACGTCTGGCGTGGCGCTTACTATCCACGTAAAGCACCCTCGCAACTTCTGTTCGAACACTATCTCTGGCAGGGCATCTACTATCCACGCAAAGTTCGCTCGCAACTTCCGTTCGAACGCTACGTCTGGTGGGGTGTCTACTATCCAAGCTAAGTACCTTGGCAATTTCCATTCGAACGCTACGTCTGGTGGAGCATCTACTATCCACGCAAAGTACCCTTGCAACTTCCGTTCGACCGCTACCTCTGGTGGGGGATCTACTATCCAAGCAAAGTACCCTTGTAACTTCTGTTCGAACGCTACGTCTGGCGTGTCGTCTACTATCCACGCAAAGTATTCTCACGACTTGCATTCAAACACGACATCGGGTGAGGCATCAACTATCCACGCAGAGCACCCTCGCAACTTGCATCCGAATACTACGTCCGGCAGTGCGTTCAATTTTTCATGAAGTCTGGATTTCGCTGCCAGTGTGAAAAATAACTATTTACTCAATTAAGTCATAATAAACCAGATACCCAAATGGGCATAACATCGCAGCGAATCCAGCGAGAGAATCCAGCGAGAGAATCCAGCAAGAGAATCCAGCGAACGAATCCAGCAAGAATATCGGGAGTGAATCCAGTGAGAGAATCAGGAGCGAATCCAGCGAGTGAATACAGCGAGTGAATCTGGAGTGAATCCTCAGCGAATACAGCGAGCGAATTCAGTCAGAGAATCTGGAGCGAATCCAGCAAGTGAATACAGCGAGTGAATCTGGAGTGAATCCTCAGCAAATACTGCGAGCAAATCCAGTGAGAGAATCTGGAGCAATTCCAGCGAGCAAATCCAGCGAGCAAATCCAGCAAGAGAATCTGGAGCGAATCTATCGAGAGAATCTGGAGTGAATCCTCAGCGAATTCAGCGAGCAAATCCAGTGAGCAAATCCAGCGCGTGAATCCAGTGAGCAAATCTAGCGAGCAAATCCAGCAAGAGAATCTGGAGCGAATCCAGCGAGCGAATCCAGTGAGTGAATCCAGTGAACGACTCCAGCGAGTGAATCCAGCAAGAGAATCTGGAGCGAATCCAGCGAGTGAATATAGCGAGCAAGTCCAGCAAGCGAATCTAGTAAGAGAATCAGCAAGAGAATCCAGCGAGAGAATCTGGAGCAAATCCAGCGAGCAAATCCAGCGAGCAAATCCAGTGAGCAAATCCAGTGAGCGAATCTTACGAGCGAATCCAGCGAGAGAATCTGGAGCAAATCCAGTGAGCAAATCCAGCAAGCAAATCCAGCAAGAGAATCTGGAGCGAATCCAGCGAGTGAATACAGCGAGCAGGTCCAGCGAGCGAATCTAGTAAGAGAATCAGCTAGAGAATCCAGCGAGGGAATCCAGCAAGAGAATCTGGAGTGAATCCAGCGAGTGAATCCAGCGAGTGAATCCAGCGAGCAAATCCAGCACGAGAATCTGGAGTGAATCCTCAGCGAATACAGCGAGCGAAAACAGCGAGTGAATCTGGAGCAAATCCAGCGAGTGAATCTGGAGCAAATCCAACGAGAGAATCCAGCGAGAGAATCCAACAAGTGAAGCCAGGAAGGTAATCCGGCCAGACAAGCATGTGAATAGGTTCCTGAGTATGGCAATAACCATCAGCCATCGTAACAACGCCTATTTGAGAATGTACGGGAGAGAGTACTTTTGGTAGTTAAGGCCTGACTGTAGCACTACGTCCGCGAGGAGGTATTGGTACGATGTCGATCAGAGAGACAAGTTGTTGCATTATTCTTCGGAACTGGCTGGCTTCGCGTTCAAAGGCGAAATGTCGAAATGTCGATGAGTAAGACACTAGCCTACGATGATGTAAACGTTACTACTAGCGACCCCACTTCTTCTATTCCTTCTTCTTTTCTTACCGAAAACACACATCTGTTCTCTCGCTCTGCTCACTCGTGGCTTTCGCACGCTTTCACCACTACATTCACAGACTCGATTTGCTCGCTATATTCATACGCTCGATTCTATTGTTGCGCTGGCTTTTCTTACTGGATCTTTTGCTAGATTCACTCGCTGGATTCACTCCGGATTCTCTCACTCTATTCTCCTGCTGTATCCGCTCACTGGATCAGCTCACTGCCCCACTCGCTGAATTCGCTCGGAATTCTTTCCCTGGATTCTATTACCAGATTCGCTCGCAGAATTTACGCCATATTCTCTCACTCTATTCTCTTGTTGTATTCGATTCTCTTGCTGATTCTTTTGTTGATTCTTCCTAGATTCGCTCACCGGATTCTCTCCTCCATTCACTCGCTGATTCACTCACTGGATTCACTCGCTGGATTCACTTGCTGGATTCTCTCGCTGGATTCACTCGTTGCATTCTGTCGCTGGATTCTCTCGCTGATTCTCTCGCTGGATTCTCTCACTGGATTCCCTCGCTGGATTCTCTTGCCGATTCACTCGCGGATTCTCTTGCTGATTCTCTCGCCGATTCACTCGCGGATTCACTCGTAGATTCTCTCGCTGATTCTCTCGCAGACTCACTCACAGAGTCTCTTGCGGATTCTCTCGCTGATTCTCTTGCTGATTCTCTCGCGGATTCTCTCGCTGATTCTCTCACCGATTCACTTGCAGATTCTCTTGCTAATTCTCTCACTGATTCACTCGCGGTTTCTCTCCCAGATTCTCTCGCTGATTCTCTCATCGATTCTCTCGCTGCATTCACTCGCAGATTCTCTTACTAGATTCGGTCGGTGGACCTCCTCACTGGATTCTCTCGCTGGAGTCTCTCGCTGGATTCTCTCACCGATTCACTCGCGGATTCTCTCGGGGATTCTCTCACTGATTCTCTCGCCGATTCACTCGTGGATTCTCTTACGGATTCTCTCGCCGATTCACTCGCCGATTTACTTGCTGATTCTCTCGCCGATTCACTCGCGGATTCACTTGTAGATTCACTCGCTGATTCTCTCGCCGATTCACTCGCGGAGTCTCTTGCAGATTCTCTCGCTGATTCTCTCGCGGATTCTCTTGCGGATTCTCTTGCTGATTCTCTCACTGATTCACTTGTGGATTCTCTTGCTGATTCTCTCGCTGATTCACGTGCGGTTTCTCTCTCAGATTCTCTCGCTGATTCTCTTGTCGATTCTCTCCCTGCATTCACTCGCTGATTCTCTTACTAGATTCGGTCGGTGGACCCCCTTGCTGCATTCTCTCGCTGGATTCTCTCGCTGAATTCTCTCACCGATTCACTTGCGGATTCTCATGCGGATTCTCTCGCTGATTCTCGTGCCGATTCACTCGTAGATTCTCTCGCGGATTTTCTCGCCGATTCCCTCGCCGATTCACTCGCTGATTCTCTCGCGGATTCTCTTGTAGATTCTCTCACTGATTCTCTTGTCGATTCTCTCGCGGGATTCACTCACTCATTCTGTTGCTGATTCTCTTGCTTATTGTCTTGCTAGATTCGCTCGCGGCGCATTGGATTCTCTCGCCGATTCTCGCGCCGATTCTCTCGCTGTTTCTCTTGTTGATTCTCTTGCTGTTTCTCGTGTTGATTCTCTTGCAGATTCTCTCGCCAATTCTCTCGCCTGATTCGCTCACCGGATTCGCTCGCCGTTTCTCTTGCTGCTTCTCTCGTTGATTCTCTCGCTGTTTGTTTCGTTGATTCTCTCGCCGATGCTCTCGTTGATTCTCTCCCGATTCTCTTGTTGTTTCTCTTGTTGTTTCTCTTGCAGATTCTCTGGTTGATTCTCTCGTTGATCTCTCGCTGATTCTCGCTCTCACAGATTCTCTTACTATTCCTGTCCTCGATTCAATCGTTCAATTCACTTGCTGATTCTCTCGCCGATTCTCTCGCCGATTCTCTCGCCGATTCTCTCGCCGATTCTCTCGCCGAATTCACTTGCTGGATTTGCTTGGTGGATTTGCTCACTGGATTCTCTCGTTGATTCTCTGGCTGATTCTCTTGCTGATTCACTTGCTCAATTCGCTCGCTGATTCCTTTTACTAGATTCTCTCCCTGGATTTGCTCGCTCGATTCGCTCTCAGATCGGTCAATTCTTTCGCTGGGTTCTCTTGCTATATTAGTTTTTGTCTTGCTCTGGATTCTCGCCCTTGATTTGCATTATTCGCAGGATGTCACCACTGGTTATCTTGGTGGATGCTCTTACCGGATGACTTTACAATGTGCTGGCACATTTCGATGGATTCTATTGCTAGACGGTTTTCCAAGGATATCAGTTCTATAGAGCATTCTTGCATTAGATAAAACAATTTTAAAATACCACGTACAGAATATTGTCGGCATTAGCTATTTTTGTGTGCATTTGTATATGCAATCCTACGTTTACATGGTTCGGATTGCATTCCACGTACGGGTTTCTCATGCGCACGCAGTACTTCTGTGTGGAGTGCGGAGTTGTTCTTAGTAAACGCGATGCTACGTTGGTAACAGAGATGGTGGGCGTTGCCGTCACCACACCGAGAGTATCGTCTACACGATAGGATCCCATTCGTAATACGGGGTTTGTGTTGATCAACGCGACCTGCGTTGGTATCAGAGATGGCAGTCGTTGCTGTCGCCACGCCGAGAGTATTGTCTACACGAGCGGATCCCATTCGTAATACGGGGTTTGCGTTCATCAACGCGACCTGCATTGGTATCGGAGATGGCAGGCGTTGCCATCGCCATGCCGAGAGTATCGTCTACACGATAGGATCCCATTTGTAATACAGGGTTTGCGTTAATCAACGCGGTCTGCGTTGGTAACAGAAACGGTTGGCATATGCGTTGATATGAATATTTTACGTTGTAATGCGTATTGGTAAGAATTTGCACGTACGCAAGAGGGGGTTTGCGGTGAAAGCATTACAAGCGCTGGAAGCATGTACACGCTCCCAGCACAAAAAAAAAAATTTCCCGATGGGGTCCAACCCTTGATCACGGACGGAAGAAGCAGTTTCACGACATGGGGAGAATTTAAAACAGCGATCCACAGAGCTGTAACGGTGGCGATTCTCCAAGGTACTCGAGTGAGTTCGAGTCACGCAAGTGAGCACGGAAGCGGGAGCAGGGCGGGAATGGGAACGGGAACAGAATGGTAACGGGAACGGGAGTGGGAACATCAACGGACGTTACCAACGGGAACGGGGACAATGTCAGACAGACATGTCGACAGGGACGGACAGCGTCAAATGGACGTGTCGAACAAAGAGACAGGCAGCGTCAGACGGACGTGTCGGACAGAGATACGGACAGCGTTAGAAGGACGTGTCGGACAGAGAGACGGACAGCGTCAGACAGACGTGTCGGACAGAGAGATGGACAGCGTGAGACAGATGTGTTGAACAGAGAGATGGACACCATCAGACTGACGTGTCGGACAGAGAGACAGACAGCGTCAGATGGACATGTCGGACAGAGAGACGGACAGCATCAGATGGACATGTCAGACAGAGACGGGCAGCGCTAGACGAGCATCGCCGATACGGAAAAATGGAGGAAACCGAGGAAACCGAGGAAACCGAGATGAGGTTAATATTCGGAATAGAATACAAGAGGTTGCATGAAGAGAAGAAGAAGACAAAACACGGGAGACAGCCCTCCTTATATACACAGTTCTCGTAACTTCCATACATCCTCCTACTCATACCCGCGCAACTAACATACGTACTCATACTCACATATGTGCTCATAACCACGCAACTCATACAACCTTCTCTTATGCAACCGGTGCCCAGAACCAACACCCTTTCCAAGATCGAGACATCTGGAGCAAGGTGACGACACTCTTTCCAAGATCAAGACATCCGGAGCGAGGTGCCGGCATCAGCAACAAAATCAAACAACCAAACCCAAATCGAGCGCCGCGACCTGCGCTGTGACAGTATCCACCTCCTATCGCTGAGCTCCCGCGAAGCTTTATTCGAGAGGGCCTGGCTTGTGGGGGTATTGTTCATGGAATCGAGTAACCACTTCTAGCTCGTTGACTTTTCCTGCTGGCTCCCAATTCGGACGATCAAATCCGGTCCATTTAACAAGGTACTGTAGTCATCTTCGATACATTCAAGAATCAAGAATGGAATGTACAAACCATTCTTGCTCGCCATCGATTTCCACCGGAGGAGGCGGTGGTTCTTATTGTCCCGGAAGCGGATCCTGTGCTGCCGGCTCAAGTAAGGACACATGAAAAATGGGATGTACCTGCATCGAGCTGTGAAGTTTCAACCGGAAGGTGTGAGAGGAAATCTTGCGTGCGATCTTGAATTGGCCATGCCGTCGATGATCCAACTTTGCTGATGGTTGTTGAGCCTTCCAATTTTGAGTGTTGAGCCACACAAGATCCCCCACCTGATAGCCCGGAGCGGGGAGGCTATGGGTGTCCGCAGTTTCCTGGTAGCGGAGTTGTGCGTGATACATTTCTGTCCTCGTGTGGTCATGAATTTCGGACAATGCTTTTGCTGCAGAACGCGCTTGTTGATCTTCTGCTTGGTTGGGTAGGGAGGCAGAAAGGTTGAATTGCCAGCGAGGGTCATAGCCGAGGTTCGCAAAGAACGGAGATACAGCCATCGTGTCCGAGGTATGGTTGTTCGATGCGAATTCGGCGATCTGCAACCAGTCAGCCTAATCATCTTGCAGGTAGTTCATGTACGACCGCAAGTATTGTTCCATTATGGTGTTCATTCGTTCGGTCTGACCATCGGTCTGTGGATGGAAAGCAGTAGACAGCCGCGGTTCGATTCCCAGTCGTGCACAGAGACGGTGCCAGAATGCAGAGGCAAATTGAGGCCGTCGGTCCAAAGTAATTGTTCGCGGAAGTCCATGTAATCGGAAGACATGTTGGAGGAACCGATCAGCCAGAGTGCGGGCATCAACGGTAGTGCTGCACGGGACAAGATGCCGCTGTTTTGTGAGCCGATACACTACCACCCAGATAGCATCGTGATCCTTTGATCGCGGTAGGCCCATGACAAAGTCCATCGAAATGTCCTGCCATAGCTGCTGGGGAATCGCCAATGGGTAGAGGACTCCATAGGGTACGTGTCGACTGGTTTTCGATCACCGGCAAGTGTGACAGTTCCTTACAAACCTTTCCACATCTTGCCGCATTTTCGGCTAGTGGTAGTTCCTTCAGAGCAATTCCAGTGTTTTCGATCGTTCGGGGTGGCCCACTACCAGTACTTCATGATGCGTTTGGATCAGGTATAATCTCAGAGGGCCGTAGGCAGGGACATAAAACTTTCCTCACTACAGTAATCTTCCTGTTGGGCTTTGAGAGCACTCCGATAGCGTAATCTCCTTACAATTGCGAACCTCCTTCTCTAGCATAGCCAGCACCTCTGTGGGAAAAGGATCCCACTTATAGGCTTCAGAGAATAGTTCAGCGATTTTGGCATTAACGAGTCCAAGTCCGCTGTCGAGTCTGCGTCTGTCATACCCCAGTAGCGCGGGGATGACAGTGAAGGATTCGAGTGAAGGTTCGTGGATAAAAGCTCTCGCCGAAAGCTCACGGCAGCGTCTATCGTAGACGCGTGCCATGGCGCTTGTCTCTCGACGCCACCAGAGGATCCCGGGCCAAGTATCGGTCTAGAACCGAGAAAGCGCATACGCTGTCGTTGAGAGAAAGAGGCGCTCCGTCAGAACAAAGACTGCTTCCCGGGTGAA
>Ga0307508_10006646_pt1 | contig 10861 bp, 11 predicted proteins | sample 9_EM_MG_FD_203089 | JGI IMG/M metagenome (GOLD analysis project Ga0307508, IMG submission 203089) | Populus trichocarpa ectomycorrhiza microbial communities from riparian zone in the Pacific Northwest, United States - 9_EM | ecosystem: Host-associated > Plants > Roots > Unclassified | place...
AAGTTCACGCTGACCCCGGCGAGCGGCGGCGCCGCCGTCGTGGACGCGGGCTTCACCCAGGTCGAGTTCGCCAAGCCGGCCGCGTCGACCTTCGACTTCACCCCGCCCAAGGGTGCGAAGGTCACCGAGGAGGAGGACGCCGCGAAGGCTCCCGAGCACTCGGAGGACCTCGGCAAGGGTTCCGTCGACGACCTCGACAAGGGCGGCCTCGACGGGCTGAACGTCATCGGGGACGGCTGGGACTCCATCGCCCGCTTCGACACCGGCGGCGAGGGCATACCGTCCGGCGCCGAGGCCGGAGGCGGCGACGTCGGCGGCTTCCTGGACTCGCTCGGCGACAAGGTCACCGGCAAGTTCGGCGAGGGCACCGTCTTCAAGACCCGCCTGATCAACGCCCTGATCACGGACGACGGCAAGGTCTACGTCGGCGCGGTCACCAAGGACGCGCTGGTGAAGGCGGCCGACGCCGGGAAGTAGGTCCCGTACGGGCACGACGAATCGAGGGAGCCGATGGACCAGCCGTCCGCCACGGAACCGGAGTCGGATCCGGATCCGGCGTCGGAGGGGGGCGCGGGTGACAGTGACGCCGTGGCCGACAGCGTCATCCACACCCACGCCCTCACCAAGCGCTACCGCGGCGGACAGCTCGCCGTGGACGGTCTCGACCTGACCGTCCCGGCGGGCAGCGTCTTCGGCTTCCTCGGCCCGAACGGCTCCGGCAAGACCACCACCATCCGCATGCTGATGGGCCTCATCGAGCCGACCTCCGGCTCGGCGCGCGTCCTGGGCCGCCCCATGCCGCGCGCCACCCGCGCCGTCCTCCCGCACGTCGGCGCGCTCATCGAGGGCCCGGCCCTCTACGGCTTCCTCTCCGGCCGCGACAACCTCGTCCGCTACGACGCCGCCGACCCGACCGCCGACCCGCGCACCCGGCGCACCCGCGTCGCGGCCGCACTGGACCGGGTGGGCCTGGCGGCCGCCGCCGGCAAGAAGGCGAAGGCGTACTCGCTGGGCATGAAACAGCGGCTGGGCCTGGCGGCGGCCCTCCTCCAGCCGCGCAAGCTGCTCGTCCTCGACGAACCGACCAACGGCCTCGACCCCCAGGGCATGCGCGAAATCCGCTCCCTGGTCCGGGAGTTGGCCTCCGACGGCACGACCGTCTTCCTCTCCTCCCACCTCCTCGACGAGATCGAACAGGTCTGCACCCACGCCGCCGTGATGACCCAGGGCCGCCTGATCACCCAGGGCCCGGTGACGGACCTGGCGGCGGGAGCGAGGGGCCGGCTGGTGGTGACGACTCCGGACGCGGGGGATGCGGCGCGGGTGTTGAAGGAGCAGGGCCTGGCAGACGTGGTGGTGGCTGAGGACCGGGTGACAGCAGAGCCCCCGGACCGTGAATTGGCGGACTTGAACGCCGCGTTGGTGAAGGCGGGAGTGCGTGTACGGGGCTTCGCTGTCGAACGAGCCTCACTGGAAGACGCGTTCGTGGCCCTGACCGGGGAGGGCTTCGATGTCGCAGGCTGAGGTCACCCAGGGGCGCGGGGAACTGCGCGACCAGCCACAGACGGCCCGAGGCCGCCGAACAACCTTCCACGCCACCCTCCTCCGCAACGAACTGCTCACCACCTTCCGCCGCTGGCGCACGCTGGCCCTGTTGGCCGTACTCGCCGCCGTCCCGATCCTCATCGGCATCGCCATCAAGATCGAAACCGGCGACGACGGCCCCGCCGGCCCCCAAGGCGGAGGTGGCGGCCCCGCCTTCATCTCCCAGATCACCAACAACGGCCTGTTCCTGGTCTTCACCGCCCTCGCCGCGACCCTCCCCTTCTTCCTGCCAATGGCCATCGGCGTCATCGCGGGCGACGCGATCGCCGGTGAGGCCAGCGCCGGCACCCTCCGCTACCTCCTGGTCGCCCCGGCGGGCCGCACCCGCCTCCTGCTCACCAAGTACGCGACCACGATGGCGTTCTGCCTGGTCGCCACCCTCGTGGTCGCGATCTCGGCGCTGACGGCAGGCGCACTGCTCTTCCCGCTCGGCGACCTGACGACGATCTCCGGAACCCAGATCACCTTCGCGGAGGGCCTGGGCAGAGCCCTGCTCATCGCCCTGGTGGTGGCCGCGTCACTGACCGGCGTGGCCGCGCTGGGCCTGTTCATCTCGACGCTCACGAACAGCGGCATCGCGGCGATGGCCACGACGGTCGGCCTGCTGATCACGGTCCAGATCCTCGACCAGATACCCCAACTCCACGCCCTCCAGCCGTACTTCTTCTCCCACTACTGGCTGTCCTTCGCCGACCTCATGCGCGAACCGGTCTACTGGGACGACCTGGTGAAGAACCTCGGCCTCCAGGGCCTGTACGCGGCGGTGTTCGGCTCGGCGGCCTGGGCGCGGTTCATGGCGAAGGACGTGACGGCGTAGATGCCAGGGCGTAGGCGTCACGGCGTGACTCGGGCCGCCTCGTAGGGGAAGCGGGCGAGCGGTGCCTCCTGCGCGAAGAACGTCTTCGCGTGGGCCAGCGCGGCCTCGTCGTTCAGTACGTCCCCGCGCCTGCTGCCGTTGCCGAGCAGGACCCCGCCGAACCGCATCCCCATGTACGCGGCCGAGTTGCTGAGCGTGCCGACCAGCGGATCGGCGACCTCGAACTCCTGGTGGGCGAGCGCGGTGACGCCCCAGAGGGTGCGCCCGGCCATGGTCGCCTTGAAGTCGAGGCCGGGGGTGCGCAGCCAGCCCGACCAGTAGTCGAGGTAGCGCTTGACGTGGGCGGAGACCGAGTACCAGTACAGCGGCGAGGCGATCACGATGTCGGTGGCCGCGAGGGTCGCGTCGAGCAGGAGGGCAGGGGTGCTCCCCTCGGGCGCGCGCACGTGGTCGCTGTCGCGGCGCAGGTCGACGAAGTCGGGCAGCGGATGCTCCGCGAGGCTGATCCACTGCTGCTCGACGCCCGCGGGCAGCTGCTCCGCGGCCCGGCGGGCCAGCAGCTCGGTGTTGCCCTCGCTGCGGCTGCTGCCGAGCACGAACAGGAAGCGGCGGGTCATGGGAATCCCCCAGATGATCGGCGTACGACAGGCAAGCGAAGTAATCGCACATGCATTATATGCGTGCGCAATTACTTGTCCAGGGTGGGCCGGGGGAGGGCCGGGCCACCCGCATACGCCTCCGCCGCCCTGGCCACGTCGAGCAGCAGCGCCTCGTCGCTGTGCCGGGCCACGATCTGGAGGCCGACCGGGCAGCCGTCGGGGCCGAGGCCCGCGGGGAGGCTGAGCGCCGGGTGCCCGCTCAGGTTGAACGCCCAGGTGAGGGCGGTGGAGTAACGGTCACCCGGGCCTTCGTGGCCGTGCGGCGGGTTGGGTGTCGTCGGCGTCAGCAGCAGATCGGCGTCGGCGAAGAACACGTCGAGGCGACGGTCGTTGGCGGCCCGGACACGGTCGGCGTCCCGGAGGTCGGCGCCGGGAGTGCGCAGGGCGAGCCAGGCCGGGGCGGGGTCGTCGAGGCGGAGGGGAGTGCGGGGACGCGTCAGCCGTACGACACCGGCGTCCACGAGTCGCGCGGCCGCCGCGTGGGCGAGCTCGACGATCCCGGCGTCGGGGTCGGCGAAACCGAGGTCGGGGGACCAGGCGGCGGTGACGGGAAGTGCGCGGGGCGACTCGGCGCCGTTGGTGCCCCCGGACATCACCCGCCAGTAGGCGGCGACATCGGCGGCGTGGCGGGCGAGGACACCGGGGGCGGTGAGGCCCGGGCGGTCGGAGGCGGCTCGGGCGGGGTCGGAGGTGGCTCGGGTGGGGTTGGAGGAGGCTCCGGTGGGGCCGGAAGTGGCTCCGGTGGGGCCGGAGTTGGTGGTCTTCAGGCCGATCACCCCGCACCAGGCCGCCGGGATCCGTACCGATCCCGCTCCGTCGCTGCCGGTCGCCAGCGGGACCAGGCCCGCGGCCACCGCGGCCGCGGAACCGGCCGAGGAGCCGCCCGGGGTGCGGTCCGCGCGCCAGGGGTTGACGGTACGGCCGTGCGCGCCGAGTCCCCAGGTCTGCCAGGGAGTTCCGGGACCGGGCACGGCGGTGGCCCCGACGGGCACACACCCGGCGGCGAGAAGCGGGGCCGCGCTACGGAGCCCGTACCGCCCCTTGACCCCGATCGGCACCCCGGCCAACGGCGGTCGCTCACCCGCGTCGACACGGAGGTCGACCTCGCGTGCCCGCCGTAGCGCCTCCTCCTCCCACACCTCGGCGAACGCGCACAGCCGCGGATCCACCCGCCGGATCCGCTCCAGTGCGAAGGCGGCGAAGTCGACGGCACGCGGGGACGGCGACCGCGACCCTGATCCCGACCGGGACCGGGGGGACCGGGACTGTTGTACGGCTGAGGCGATCTCCCCGGCGGACAGGGAGGCGAAGTCGGAGGCGGGGCCTGTCATGAGGTGATTCTCGGCTCCTCGACGGACCCCTTCAGCCGGTGGGCCGGGTGAGGCGGCCCAGTGCCTCGGTCCCGCGGGGCGGGGCCGCGTTCAGGTCGCCCAGGCGCCAGGCCGGTACCCAGGGCACGCGGTACACGTCGACCGTCGACTCGATCTCCCGGATCCGTTGGGCCAGCGGGCGCGGGAGCCGCCCGGGGGCGTCCGCGACGAGCACGACGGCGTCGAGGTCGAGGCCCGGCGGGTGCTCTCCGCGCCGGAAGACATCGAGGGCGTGGCGGGCGGCGAACAGCCCGGAGGCATGGGTGCGGGCGACGAGCAGGACGGAGGTGGGGGCGCCGGGCGCGGGCCAGTCGCGTCCGCTGTCGTGACCGCCGTAGACGGCGGCCAGGGTGGAGACACCGGCGCCGCCGTGGGTACCCACCCAGGCGTAGCGCCTGCCCGGCGCGGCCACCGGACCGCGGATCCAGATCTCCGGCCCCTGCTCCACGCTGTCCGCCTTTCGCCGCACGTCAGTCCGCATGCCCGCTCCCCGCCACTGTCATCCCATCCGTCCACCCCCTCCTGGAACAGGCCTGTGACATCACGGTGACGTGAGAACCGGGGGCGAGCGGAGAGACTCGACAGTACGTGCACGATCGTGAGGGATGAGATGTCTCGACTCAGCCGCGAAAAGAAGCGGGACCACCAGCCGGGGGCGGCCCCGATCGACGTCCGGGTTCCCCTGACGGGCGAGCCCGCGACGGTGGCCGGCACCCCGGTCACCGCGTCCCCCGGCGAGGAGCTCCATCAGGCCGTCCTCACCCACCTCCAGCACCTCGCCCTCACCACCGGCCACACCGTCCACGCGACCATCCACGACGCCCGCATCGGCTACGTGGTCCCGCTGGAGGTGTCCCCGGACGGCTCCAGCCGCTTCGCCGCGGAGCCGGTACGGATGGCTCCGCCGGAGCGGATGGCTCCGCCGGAGGAGCAGGAGGTACTCCCGGGGACCGGAGCGCCCGCGCCCGCCGAGCTGGACCGCCCGACGCATGTCCTGCCGCCGCTCCCGGAGCCCGAGCAGGACCCGTCCCCCACGTTCCGCCTCCGGAACGTGTCCGCGCCGCAGCCGTCGGCCGACGAGCCGTCGCCGACCCACGTCCTACGACAGCTCCCGGCACCCCAGCCCGTTGACGAGCCCCCGGCTCCGGGGACGGTCGTACCCCCGACGGGCGAGTTCGGCCCGCCCCCCGTGATGGACGCGCGGCCGACACCGGCCCCGGCCCCGGAGGCGCCGCCGGCCGCCGCTCCCGCCCCGGACTCGGCGTGGCCCCAGGTCGACGTCACCCCCACGCCGCTGCCGCTGCCGACCGAGCCCGGCTCCGAGTCGGCTCCCCTCCCGCGCTCGGCCACTCCGCGCCCCGCGCCCCTCGTCGACCCGGTGCCTCTCCTGGACGACCCCGATCCCAAGCCGACCCCGGTCCGCGGTTTCGACGCCGTCGCCGAGGCGGTGCTCGGTGAGGGGGACGCCGACGGGTACGGCGACGGGGTTCTCGCGGAGCCCGTCGCCCGGATCAGCGCGGCCGTGCGGGAAGGGCGGATAGACGTCGCCACGGAGCTGGCGGAGCAGGTCACCGTAGAGGCGACGGGCGCGCTGGGGCCGGTCCACCCCGAGGTGCTGCGGGTACGTGAACTCGCCGCCTACATCGCCTACTTGGGCGGCGAGCTCGTCCTCGCCGTCGAGGTCTCCCTCGACCTGGCCGGCATCCACCACCGCGCCGGAGACGCCGAGGCGGCCTACGGCAACGTGCAGAGCGCGGCCACCGCCTGGAAGGCCGTACCGGATCCGCTGAAGGGTCTGGCCCTGGGGCGCGAACTGCTCACGCTGTGGACGGAGATGGCCGCCGGACAGGGCCCGGCGGCCGAGGACCCGGAGCGTCTGGAGTCGGCCCGCGCCCGCATGCTCCGCCTCGCGGAACGCGCACGCGCCGCCGACTCGTAGACGGGAGGGCCCGTTACTCCGAACTCCGGTACGGGAAAGGCCCGTTACTCCGCCAGCTCCCACACCGCGTACGCCACGGCGTCACTGTTGCGGTCGAGCGCCGTGTCGTTGATGTTGGCCGTGGTGTCGCAGGAGGAGTGGTAGCAGCGGTCGAAGGCGAGCCCCGACGTGCCGCCCCACTTGGCCGCCTGGGCCGCCGTCTTGACGTAGTCGGCCCCGCTGAACAGCCCGCCCACCGGCACGCCCGCGCTCTTGAACGGCGCGTGGTCGGAGCGGCCGTCGCCCTCGGTCTCGATCTCGGTCGGGACGCCGAGGCCGGCGTAGTACTCCTTGAACGTCTTCTCGATGGCCGGGTCGTCGTCGTAGACGAAGTAGCCGGGGTTCGGCGAGCCGATCATGTCGAAGTTGAGATAGCCGCTGATCCGCGAACGGTCCGAGGTGGCCAGCCTGTTGACGTAGTACTTCGAGCCGACCAGACCCAGCTCCTCAGCACCCCACCACGCGAACCGCAGATGCTTGGTGGGCTGGAAGTTCGCCCGGGACACGGCGAGCGCGGTCTCCAGGACGGCCGCCGAACCGGAGCCGTTGTCGTTGATGCCCGCCCCGGACGTGACGCTGTCGAGGTGCGAGCCCGACATGATCACCTGGTTGGCGTCGCCGCCCGGCCAGTCGGCGATCAGGTTGTAGCCGGTGCGGCCGGAGGACGTGAACTGCTGGAGCGTGGTGGTGAATCCGGCGGCGTCCAGCTTGGCCTTCACGTAGTCGATCGAGGCCTTGTAGCCGGTACGGCCGTGCGCGCGGTTGCCGCCGTTGGCGGTGGCGATGGACTGCAACTGGGTCAGATGCGCCTTCACGTTGGCCACCGGGATGTCCGGGGCCGCGGCCACCGCGGGCTGTGCCACGGGGGCCGCGCCGGCTATGGATCCGCCGGCGAGGAGGGAGACGGCCGCGACGACGGCGGTGGCCGTGACGCGTCCGGGAACCGAGAGCTTCATGTGGGGGGCTCCGAATTCCATGGGAATCCCTGAACCCACAGGGATTCCACAGCGAATGGGTGCCTGGATGGTGAAGCTGAGGTTGACTCACCGTCAAGGGCGGAATCCGGTCACGCCTGTTCGCATAACGGACCTCAGGGGCCTCACCGGCTCATTGCACGCAGAATTCGTTGCCCTCCGGATCCGCCATCACCACCCACGCGCCGCCCTGCTCCTTCACCTCCCGCAGCACGCTCGCGCCGAGCCCCGTCAGCCGCTCGACCTCGGCCGCGCGCCGCCCGTCCCCGGCATGCACGTCCAGATGGAGCCGGTTCTTGACCGTCTTCGCCTCCGGCACCCGCTGGAACAGCAGCCGCCGCCCCAGCCCGGTCCCGCTGTCCTTGTCGTACGGGTCGTCGGGATGCCGTACGGCGATCAGGTCCCGGAAGGCCAGGCGCGCGTGGTACTCGACGGTGGCCTCGCGCGGCACCGCGCCGAGCTCCAGCAGCCGTTGGACGAGCGCGTCGTTGTCCTCGGCCACGTAGTGCAGGGCGGCGGCCCAGAAGTCGGCCTGGGCATGCGGGTCGCCGGCGTCGACGACCAGCTTCCAGTGAAGGGGCGCAGGTGAGTTCTGTGTCATACCGTCACTTATAGCGCCGCCCACTGACAACGGCCCGCGGTCACGCGCCCCGAGGCCGTACGCGGCGAGGGCTACGGCTTGGCGGTCTCCGCCGGATCGGGTGTGACGGCCACGGTCTCCACTTGCCGTACGACACCGGCACCCGCACCCGCACCCGCTCCACCCGTCACCACGGCGCCGTTCCCGACCCTGCCCGCCAGCCTCCTGGCCGTGCGCGCGGTGCGCAGCGCGTCCCAGGTGAGGAGGGTCAGCGCGAGCCAGACCAGGGCGAAGCCGGCCCAGCGCTCGGGCGGCATGGCCTCGTGGAAGTAGAGGACGCCGAGCAGGAACTGGAAGACCGGGGCCAGGTACTGGAGCAGCCCCAGCGTGGACAGCGGCACCCGGATCGCCGCCGCGCCGAAGCAGACGAGCGGGAGTGCGGTGACGATGCCGGTCGAGGCGAGCAGCGCCGCGTGCCCCGCGCCCTCGGAGGCGAAGCTGAGATCGCCCCGCGTGCTCAGCCACAGCAGGTAGCCGAGCGCGGGCAGGAACTGGATCGCGGTCTCGGCGGCCAGCGACTCGACCCCGCCGAGGTTCACCTTCTTCTTGACCAGGCCGTACGTGGCGAAGGAGAAGGCGAGCGTGAGGGAGATCCACGGCGGCTGGCCGTACCCGATGGTGAGGACGAGCACGGCGGCGGCGCCGACCCCGACCGCCGCCCACTGCGCACGCCGCAGCCGTTCCTTCAGGAGCAGCACGCCCATCGCGATGGTGACCAGCGGGTTGATGAAGTACCCGAGCGAGGCCTCGACGACATGGCCGGAGTTCACGGCCCAGATGTAGACGCCCCAGTTCACGGTGATGACGGCCGCGGCGACGGTGACGAGCGCGAGCCTGCGCGGCTGCCGCAGCAGCTCACCGGCCCAGGCCCAGCGCCGTACGACGAGAAGCGCGACGGCGACGAAGGCGAGCGACCACACCATCCGGTGGGCGAGGATCTCCATCGCCCCGGCGGGCTTGAGCAGGGGCCAGAACAGGGGGACGAGCCCCCACATGCCGTAGGCCGCGAAGCCGTTCAGCAGTCCTATGTGTCCCTCGCCCCTCGACTTCACGGACCCTCCTCCACACGCCGTCCTCGCCCGCACGAAGGTAACGCCGAGCACCCCCGCCTGTCATGCCCGTATCGGCATACGGTCATGACAGGCGGGGGGTCGGGATGCCCAAGGGCTTCTCGGGGGAGTGTCAGCCCTTGAGCGCGGCCGCGATCGACTCGGCGATCGGGGTGGCCGGACGGCCGGTCAGCCGGGAGAGGTCGCCGGAGGTGACGGCCAGCTCGCCCTTCTCGATGGAGGCGTCGACGCCGGCGAGGATCGCGGCGAGCGGCTCGGGCAGCCCGGCGCCGGTCAGGATCCCGACGTAGACCTCGATCGGCACCGGGCTGTAGGCGATCTCCTTGCCGGTCTGCCGGCTGACCTCGGCCGCGTAGTCGGCGAAGCCCCAGAGGTCGTCGCCGCCCAGTTCGTACGTCGAGTTCTCGTGGCCCTCGCCGGTCAGGACCGCGACGGCGGCGGCCGCGTAGTCGGCGCGCGAGGCGGAGGTGATACGGCCCTCTCCGGCGGCCTGGACGACGGCGCCGTGCTCCAGGACGGGGGCGAGGTTCTCGGTGTAGTTCTCGTTGTACCAGCCGTTGCGCAGCAGCGAGTAGGGCAGACCGGAGGCGAGCAGCGCCTTCTCGGTGGCCCGGTGGTCGTCCGCGAGCGCGGCGGTCAGGGAGCCGGGGGCGCTGGTGTACGCGAGGAGCGCCACGCCCGCGGCCTTGGCGGCGTCGATGACGACCTGGTGCTGGGCGGGGCGGCCCTTGTCGAACTCGTTGCCGGAGATCAGCAGTACCTTGTCGCCGGCCGCGAGGAGGGTGTCGAAGGTCTCCGGGGCGTTGTAGTCGGCGACCGCGATCTTCACGCCCTTGGCCGCGAAGTCGGCGGCCTTCTCCGGGGTGCGGACGACGGCGGTGATCTGCTCGGCCGGAACCTTCTCCAGCAGCTGCTCGACGACGTGGCGGCCGAGATGTCCGGTGGCTCCGGTGACGACGATGCTCATGGTGTGGGATCTCCTCGTGGTGTGCGGTGCCGCTAACCCTAGGGGAAGCGCTAACTCTGCGAAAGTACCCACTTTGAAGTAAGGTACTGGCATGTCAGTAAGTACCGTGGACGCCCTTCCGAAGTACGACTCCGGCGAGGCGATGTGCCCCTACCGCCTCGTCCTGGAGCACGTGACGTCCCGCTGGGGCGTGCTGGTCCTGATCGAGCTCCTCGACCGTCCGTACCGCTTCAGCGAACTGCGGCGGGCGATCGGCCGCGTCAGCGAGAAGATGCTGACCCAGACCCTCCAGACCCTGGAACGCGACGGCCTGGTCCACCGCGACGCCAAGCCGGTCATCCCGCCCCGCGTCGACTACTCCCTCACCGACCTGGGCCGCGAGGCCGCCGAGCAGGTGCGGGGGCTGGCGGAGTGGACCGCGAGGCGGATGAGCGCGGTGCAGGAGGCGCGGGAGGTGTACGACGCACGCAAGAAGGGCTCTGAGCAGGACTGATGTACCGGGCCGTGGCCACCTGAGGGCATGTACACGGCGCCAGGGGGCACACATGTCTCAGGGCGTCGGCCGACATGCGAGACACGTCCACCCATGCGCCCCCTCTCCGCCTCCCGCGCCGGGTTGATTTGCCCGGCATGCTGAGGGCGGGGGTGTTGCCGTGCCCGTCCCGCGCGTCGGTTCTCGTGTCGCCCATGAGATTGCTGACCGGCGTCCGGACGCCTGATTCGGGGGTTCGCTTTGGCCACACGGAAACCGAACGTGCGACGGAACGATTCAGCAGCGGAG
>Ga0307508_10006647_pt1 | contig 10860 bp, 10 predicted proteins | sample 9_EM_MG_FD_203089 | JGI IMG/M metagenome (GOLD analysis project Ga0307508, IMG submission 203089) | Populus trichocarpa ectomycorrhiza microbial communities from riparian zone in the Pacific Northwest, United States - 9_EM | ecosystem: Host-associated > Plants > Roots > Unclassified | place...
GAGCGCAGCGAGCTGCGGCTGCGGGCCCGGGCGGCGATCCTGTCCCTGGGCACGCGGATGGTGACGGACACTCGGATGCGGGGCAAGATCGACGGCTGGCTGGAGGACGCGGCCGTCTATGTGGTGACGACCTATCGGAACGAGATCACCTCGCTGATCAGCGAGACGGTCGCGGGCTGGGACGCGGAGCACACCTCCCGGAAGATCGAGGCCCATATCGGCCGCGATCTGCAGTTCATCCGGATCAACGGCACGGTGGTGGGCGCTCTGGCGGGGCTGGTCATCTACACCGTCTCGCGGGCGCTGGGCGGCGGGTAGCGCCGCGTTTGCCGGGGGCGCGTCTCTGGCAGGTGCGCGCCGCAGGGCTTATCGTGCCCCTCCCGGTGGCCTGGGTGGGGAGGTCGGTGTGCGAGTCGGTGTGCGACTCGGTGTGCGACGGCGGCGGATACTGGCCCGGGCGCTGTGGACGGGCGGCGAGGTGGCCGTCACGATCGGGATCGTCGTGCTTCTGCTGGTCGTCCACCAGCTGTGGTGGACCAACCGGGAGGCGCGGCAGGGCGCGCACCGCCAAGTGACGGAGCTGGAGCGGCGGTGGGGCGCCGACGATCCCACGGTGCCCTCGTCCGGTACCGGCGGGGACGGTACGGAATCCGGCGGCGATACGGAATCCGGGGGCGCGGGCGGCGCGAGCGGTGCGCACCGTGGAGACGACGGCGAGGCGACCGTGACCGTGCACGACGGGACCCCGCGCCGCGACCAGACGTACGCCGTGCTCCGCATCCCGCGCATCGGGCTGACGGCCCCCGTCGCCGAGGGCATCAGCAAGACCAAGGTGCTCAACCGGGGATACGTGGGCCACTACCCGGGAACGGCCCAGCCGGGCCAACTGGGCAATGTCGGGCTGGCGGGCCACCGCAACACCCACGGCGAACCGTTCCGCCACCTCGACGAGCTGCGCCCCGGGGACACGGTGGGCATCGAGACCGCCGCCGCCCGCTACACGTACGTCGTCGAGCGCGTCCTGCCGCGCACCTCGCCCTCCGACGGCACGGTGATCGCCAAGGTGCCGTACAGCTCGGCCCATCCGCGCTACCGCTACACCGAGCCCGGCTCCTACCTCACGCTGACCACCTGCACCCCCGAATACACCTCCCGCTACCGGCTGGTGGTCTGGGCCAGTCTGACGAGGGCCGAGCCGCGCGTTGTCGGTGGTGCCTCGTAGATTGATGTGCGACTGACCGGGGCGGGTGAGAAAGGGGGAAAGCCGGATGGTCCATCGCGTCGAGACGCTGCGCCTGCACCTGGGCGTGCTCCTCTTTCTGCTGACCGGCACCCTGCTCACCCAGACCGGGCTGATCAGCGCCGTCGCCCTGGCCGCCACCACCGCTGCCGTCGCGGCCGCGCTGCTGACCTGCGCGGTGCTCGCCGCCCGGGGCCGGGTGCCCGCGCCCCCGGGGCGCATACGCACCGCGATACGGGACCGGGAGCGCCGCACCGCGTTCCTGCCGCAGCGGGACCCCGATGCCGCGGGCCGACCCAGGCCCCGGGCGCCCGGCCGTCACCTCCCGACGGCCGCGTAGGCGCACGCACCCGCAGCATCCCTCCCAGCACCTCACCGCACCCGCTGCACCCCGCCGTGCCCGCGCGGCTCGTCACGCCGATCCGACTCTTCGCTCGGCGGGCAGCGGGGGCTGGTCTACCTCGGCCTGTTCGCGCTGATCGCGGCCGTCGCGACCTGGACGTATGTGCGGACCCGCAAGGCGGCCCGCGACGCGGCGGCTCCCGGGGCGTCCGGGGCGGCCTCCGGGGTGGCGCGGGTGCTGCCGCTGCTGTCGTTCGGCACGCTCGTCACCGCCGCCGTGGTGCCCCTGGCCGCCGCGCTCTACCTCGCGACCAGCACCACCTGGACGGCGGTGGAGCGGGCCCTGCTGCTGCGCGGCCGGTGAGCGAGGGGCGGGTCCACTCCGTGAACGGGGTCTTGCGGGGTGGAAGAGGCTCATGCAGGATCAAGCGGCCAGAGGCCATGGTGTCGCCCCTGGCCACCGTCCTGAGACCAGGGAGTTGTGAGGATGAAGCTGCTGCGCGTCGGACCGGCTGGGGCGGAACGCCCGGCCCTCCTCGACCAGAACGGCACCCTCCGCGACCTGTCCGGCCTGGTCCCGGACATCGATGGGGCCCTGCTCGCCGACGAGGCGGCGCTCGGCCGCATCCGGGCGGCGGCCGCGGCCGAGGGCGCCGACGCGCTGCCGGTGATCCAGGACGGTGGCGTACGGGTCGGCCCGCCGCTGGGCCGTATCGGCAAGATCGTGTGTATCGGGCTGAACTACCACGATCACGCGACCGAGACCGGCGCCGCCCTCCCGGCGGAGCCGATCCTCTTCATGAAGGCCCCCGACACCGTCATCGGCCCCGATGACACCGTGCTGGTCCCGCGCGGCAGCCTCAAGACCGACTGGGAGGTCGAGCTGGCCGTCGTCATCGGCCGCACCGTCCGCTACCTCGACTCCGACGAGGCCGCCCTCGACGCCGTCGCGGGGTACGCGATCGCGCACGACGTCTCCGAGCGGGAGTTCCAGATCGAGCGCGGCGGCCAGTGGGACAAGGGCAAGAACTGCGAGACGTTCAACCCGCTGGGCCCCTGGCTGGTCACCGCCGACGAGGTCCCGGACCCGCAGGCGCTCGGCCTGCGGCTGTGGGTCAACGGTGAGATCAAGCAGAACGGCACGACGGCCGAGCAGATCTTCGGTGTCGCCCATGTGGTCCGCTACCTCAGCCAGTTCATGACCCTCTACCCGGGCGACGTCATCAACACCGGCACCCCGGCGGGCGTCGCCATGGGCGCCCCCGAGCCCAAGCCGTATCTGCGGTCCGGGGACGTGGTGGAGCTGGAGGTCGACGGGCTGGGCCGCCAGCGCCAGGAGTTCAAGGACGCGTAGCCGCCGAAAGTCGAAAGCCGAAAGGCCCCCGGCGGACGCCGGGGGCCTTGTCGCGGGCCCGGAGGTCATTCGGCCGTATGGGCGGCCTTCGCCTTCCGGGGGCCGGCGCTCGGCGTCGAGCCGTACGCCTTCAGGAAGCGGTCGCGGAAGCTGTTCATCTTCCACACCGGGGTATCCGCGCGGGGCATCAGGCCGTCCGCCCAGTGCCAGTCGGCGATCCGCTTCAGCACCTTCGGGTCACGGGCGACGATCGAGACCGGCACGTCCCGGCTCGTGTGGTTGCCGCTGACCCGGGCCAGCGGCTGGTGGTCGCCGAGGAAGACGAGCACGGTGTTCTTGTTCCCGTACTTGATCATGTAGTCGATGAGGGTGTTCACCGAGTACTGGACGGACTTGCCGTACTCCTGCTTCACCTTGGTGGAGTCGGTGAACACGTCCTCGGGCCGCTTGCCCGCCTTCTCGATGTCCTTGTAGACCGAGCCGTTCCCGACCTTGCTCCACGGGATGGTCTTCGGGATGGGCGCCCAGGGCTGGTGGCTGGAGGTCAGGATGTTCAGTGACATCAGCGGCTTGTCGTGCTTCTTGCCGTGCTCCAGCTGCTCGAACGCCTTCAGCGCGTACTGGTCGGGCATGGTCGACCAGCTGAACTTGGGCCCCTTGTAGCCCAGCTCGCGCGAGTCGTAGACGTGGTCGAGGCCGTAGAACGTGCCCTCCGGCCAGCTCTTCTGGACGCCCGGCATGATGCCGACCGTCCGCCAGGCGCCGGTGCGCTTGAAGGCGCGGGTGATGGACAGGTGGTCACCCGCGGTGACGGTGCGGTAGCGGTTCTGGTTGTCGATCCACAGCCCGGTCAGGAAGGTGGAGTGGCCAAGCCAGCTGTTGCCGCCGTACGTCGCCGAGGTGAGCCAGCCGCTCTTGGCGGCGTATCCGGCCTTGTCCAGCCGCCCGGTCGCCTTCTTCAGCGCCGCGTCGACACCGGGCGCGATCGCCGGGTCCTCGATCGCGCTGCGCCCGTAGCTCTCGATGAAGGTGAAGATCATGTCCTTGCCGCGCAGCCCGGTCAGCAGCTGATCACCCGGGGTGTCCCCGTAGGTGTCGAACGCGGCGATCTTCTTGAACTCGCGCTCGTCCTTGATCGTCTTCTCCACCCGCTCCGCCCGGTCCTGGACCGCCGCGGACGTGCTCCGGGACGCCACCGGCACCCCCGCGACCTGCGCGCCGACCGACGCGCACACGACCCAGACGGTCCCGGCCGCCAGGGTGGTACGGGTCGCCACGACGCTGTTGCGGGCCATGACGTTGCCGATCCGGAGGACCGCCAGCGCCATGAGGGCGAACACGGCGAGGACGAGCACCGCGACCCCGACCACGGCGGCCGCCGCGGCCGTCTGGCCGACCGAGTCCTCCAGGTACGACTGGGCGTCGTCGAAGAGAATCCAGTCGAGCACCACGTTGAAGCCGCGGCCCAGGAACTCGTTGAAGCCCATGTCGAGCATGTTCAGGATGGCCAGCGCGGCCAGGAACAGCCCGGACAGCACCGCCACCACGCGCCGGGCGACGGTCGGCAGGAGCAGCAGCAGACCGGCCCCGAAGATCAGTTCCACCGGGATGCGGGCGAAGTGCTCGGTGGTGAGGAGTTCGAGCTTCGCCGGCAGCAGCAGGGCGACGAAGACCAGCGCGAGGGACAGGCCGGTGGCCGTCCACGACAGGGCGCGCGCCGCGACGGGATACCGGTCCCGCCAGCCGCCGCGGCCCCCGGCGGGGACCGGGTCCGGGCCGTCGTCGTCGGTGCCGTCACCGGCGGTGGCGGCACCGAGCAGCTCGGCGGGTGGGCCGTCGTCGTCCGCGGCTGCTTTGTTGTCGGGGGCCTTGTCTCGGGTGGTTTTGCCTTCGGCTTCGTCGGCCTTGTCCTCGGCCTTGTCCTCGGCCTTGTCCTCAGCCTTGTCCTCGGCGTTGTCCTCGGCGTTGTCCTCGGCGTTGTCCTCGCTCTTGGAGTCACCGCCCTTGGGGTAACCCTCCTTGGGCGTATCGCCCTCGGAATCTCTGTCCCGGCCCTCGGCGGCGGCGTCCGGCTCCCGCCCCGGCGGGCGGCCTTCCGGGGTTTCACCCTCCTCCGGGGCAGCCTTGTCGGCGTTGTCCTTGTCCGGCAGCTGACGCATCCCGAAGGTCCTTCCGTGCGGGGCCCGGTGGTGACTCGGCGGACCAGGCTCGGGGGTCATGGGCCGCCGTTACCCGTACGGCCCGGCGGCAGGATGTGTTCAATGACCAGCGTGTCCGTCCGGCCCGCTGTACGCGTGGACCACGGCGAGCCGTCCGTCCGCGGTGTGCCAGTCGGCGGTCATGGCCCTGACGAAGCGCCACCCGGCGCGCTCGTACAGCCCGATGGCCGCGGTGGCGCCCGAGTCGACCTCCAACACGGGCCGCAGCCCGTCCGCCACCGCCGTCCGGGCCGCGTGCCCGAGCAGGTCGGCGGCCAGGCCGCGGCGGCGGGCGGTGGTGGTGACGAAGAGTCTGGCGATCGCGGCGAGCCCCTCGGCCGGTGCGCCGATGGCGTCCGCGAGGGCGGGATCGGTCCGGGTGAGCGTCACATGGCCGAGTACGGCGGGGCCTTCGGCCGCGACCCAGGCGCCGAGCATCCCGTCCGGGGTCAGCCAGCCCTCCGGGTCGTCGGGCAAGTGGACCGGGTAGCGGTCGGCCCGCTGGACGGTCGCGAGCGCGGTGGCACAGGCCGCCAGGTCCTGGTCGGTGCGGGGACGTATCTGCGAGGGCACCGCAGGATCATGGCATGGCGCGGTCGACGGTGCGCAGGGTTATCAGGGCCCCCGCGAGGAAGGCCAGCCCCGCGATGGCCAGCGCCGTATACAACCCGGCCAGGGCCCCCGCACCGGCCAGGGCGCCGAGCAGCGCGACGCCGATGACGCCGCCGGTCTGCCGGGACGCGTTGATCACGCCGGAGGCGAGCCCGGCCCGCTCCCCGGGCACGCCGTCGGTGACGGTCGTCGTCGCGGCGGGCATGGTGAACGCCATCCCGAAGCCGGTGGCCATCAGCGGCAGCACCAGCAGCGGATACGGAACGTGCCCCACCGCGGCGGCGAGCCCGAGCAGCCCCGCCCCGCCCGTGACCAGGCCGATGAGCATCGTGGGCCGTGGGCTGCCGACCCGGGCGGTGAAGCGCCCGGACAGCCACGAACCGGCCGCCACCACGCCCATCTGCGGCAGCAGCGCGAGCCCGGCGCGCAGCGCGGAGTAGTGCAGGGTCTGCTGGAAGTAGAGGTTGACGACGAACAGTTCGCCGTAGAAGCCGAGGTTGATCAGCAGCCCGACCGCCGTGCCCCCGGCGAAGGTGGGCGCGCGGAACAGCCCGAGGGGCAGCATCGGCGCGCGCACCCTCCGTTCGACGGCGACGAACCCGGCAGCCGCCAGGACGAACACCAGCGCACCGGCCGCCACCAGCGCGTCCACCCCGGAGCGGCCGCCCTCGATCATGGTGAGGGCCAGCGCGGTCAGCGCCGTGACGCCGATGATCTGCCCGGCCGGGTCCAGCCCCCTGCCGGTCTGCGCGCGCGGCGCCGGAACGTACCGCTGGGTCAGCGCCATCGCGGCCAGCCCGATGGGCACGTTCACGAAGAACACCCACCGCCAGCCGACCTCGGCGACCAGGACGCCGCCGAGGAGCGGACCGCCCGCCGCGGCCACCCCGGCGATACCGCCCCACACCCCGACCGCGCGGGCGCGCGTCGTCCGGTCGGCGTATGCGGCCCGCAGCAGCGCCAGCGAGGCCGGGACCGAGAGCGCCGCCCCGGCGCCCTGCGCCACCCGCGCGAGCACCAGCAGCGATATGCCGGGGGCCAGCCCGCAGCCGAGCGACGCCGCCACGAACACCCCGAGCCCGGCCTGGAACACCCGCCGGGCGCCGAAGCGGTCCGCGAGCGCCCCGCCGGACAGCAACCCGGCCGCCAGCACCAGCAGATAGCCGTCGACCACCCACTGGAGAGCGTTCACGCCCGCCCGTAGATCGGTCCGCAGGGCGGGCAGGGCGACGTTCACGATCGTGCTGTCCAGGATGACCATGAAGTAGCCCGTACACACCGCGACCAGCGCGAACGACAGGATGCGCGCCGATGTACGCGGGGTCGATATGTCCGGGGTGCCGGTTTCCGTCGCCATGCCCTCACCGTAGGCGCGGAACGCTTCGGCGCCCGGCGAAGTTATGCCGTGGACGAGGGCAGGTCGAGGAACCCCTCCAGGGCCGCCACCACCAGCGCGTGGTCCTCCGCCTGCGGCAGGCCCGAGACGGCGACGGTGCCGATGACGCCCGTACCCGTCACATGGAGCGGGAAGGCGCCGCCGTGCGCGGCGTAGCGGTCGGGGTCGAGCCGGGAGGACTCCTCGAAGGTCGTGCCCTTCGCCCGGAACCGGGTGCCGACGAGATAGGAGGAGGCGGCATAGCGGTCGACGACCCGGCACTTGCGCTCCAGCCAGGCGTCGTTGTCGGCCGAGGTGCCGGGCAGGGCGCGGTGAAAGAGCCGCTGGCCATGGCGACGTACGCCGATGGTGACGGCCGCGTCGCGCTCCTCGGCCAGCTCGGCGATCAGGCAGCCGAGGCGCCAGGCGTCGTCGTTGGAGAAGGATGAGAAGCGCAGTCGGCGCTCGTGCTCCTCCAAGCGGGCGATGAGGTCCGCGATGTCCTGGGTGCTCATGCGGCGCCCCCGATGTGGACCGTACGGCCTTCCGCCGCCGACACCCGGGCCGCCTCCAGTACCCGTAGCGCCGCCACCGCCTCGGCCGCGGTGACCGGGGGCGGGGTGCCGTCGCGGAGGGCGGTGGCGATGGCGGCGTAGTACGCGGGGTAGTCGCCGGGAACGGTCGGGACGGGCCGTCCGCCCCCGGTCAGCGGCGACTCGCCCGCGCCCAGCCGACCCCACGCGGACTCGCGCTCGGCGCCCCACGCCCCGGATTCCGCCGGGCGCAGACCCTCGCGGAGAGCCGCCTCCTGCGGGTCGAGGCCGTACTTCACATAGCCCGCCTCGCTGCCCAGCACCCGGAAGCGCGGGCCGAGCTGGGCGGTGATCGCGCTCATCCACAGCTGCGAGCGGACGCCGTTCGCGTGGTGGACGGCGATGAAGGTGTCGTCATCGGCCTGCGCCCCGGCGCGGCGCACGTCGACCTCGGCGTAGACGGAGACGGCCGGGCCGAAGAGGGTGAGCGCCTGGTCGACCAGATGGCTGCCCAGGTCGTACAGCAGCCCGCCGATCTCGGCCGGGTCGCCGGACTCCCGCCAGCCGCCCTTGGGCTGCGGCCGCCACCGTTCGAAGCGCGATTCGAAGCGCAGCACCTCGCCGAGCGCGCCGTCGGCGAGCAGCGAGCGCAGGGTGCGGAAGTCGTTGTCCCAGCGGCGGTTCTGGAAGACGCTCAGCAGCAGCCCACGGGCCTCGGCGAGCGCGGCCAGCTCCTCGGCCTCGGCGGCGGTCGCGGCCAGGGGCTTGTCCACGACGACCGGCAGCCCGGCTTCGAGCGCGGCGCGCGCGAGCGGGACGTGGGTGCGGTTGGGGGAGGCGATGACGATCAGGTCCAGCTCACCGGCGCGGGCCCACAGCTCGTCGGCGGACGCGGCGATCCGCACGCCGGGATGCTCGTCGCGGGCCTGCCGCTGCCGCTCGGGGCTGGCGGTGACGACGGTGTCGAGGACGAGGCCTTCGGCGGCGGCGATCAGGGGGGCGTGGAAGACGGAGCCCGCGAGGCCGTAACCGATCAGTCCTGCCCGGAGCACGCTGTCCCTGCTGTTGGCATCCATGCCGCCACTTTGACAACAGTGTTGCGAAAGCGCAAGCGATGGCCACAATGGGGGAGTGAACAGCACGATGTCGGGGGCGGCCGGGACCGGAGCCAATCTGTCCGCCCTGCGCAGCCACAACGCCGCCCTCGTCCTGCGCCTGCTGCGCGACGCGGGCGAGGACGGGGTCAGCAGGCTGGAGCTGGCCGACCGCACCGGCCTCACCCCGCAGGCCGTCAGCAAGATCACCGCCCGGCTGCGGGCCGAGGGCCTGGCGGCCGAGGCGGGCCGCCGCGCCTCGACCGGCGGCAAGCCGCGCACCGTGCTCCGCCTGGTCCCGGGCGCCCGCCACGCGATCGGCCTGCACCTGGACCGGGACGAGCTGACGGCGGTCCTGGTCGACCTCGCGGGCACGCCGGTGGCCCTCCGTACGGCACGCTTCGACTTCGGCGCCGAGGCGGAACGGGCGCTGACGGAGGCGGCGTCGGAGGTCGAGGAGCTGATCGGCGACACCGACGGGGAGGGGCTGCTCGGAGTGGGGGTCGCCGCGCCCGGCCCGCTCGACCACGGCTCCGGCGTACTGCACCGGGTCACCGGCTTCCCCCACTGGGACGGGTTCCCGCTGCGCGACGCGCTCGCCGGGCGGCTCGGTCTGCCCGTCGTCCTCGACAAGGACACCAACGCCGCCGCCCTCGGCCTCGCGGCCCCGGCCGTCGATTCGTTCGGGTCGTTCACGTCGTTCGCGTATCTGCACCTGGGCACCGGCCTCGGCGCCGGGCTCGTGCTCGACGGGGGCGTGTACCGGGGCGCGCGGACGGACGCGGGGGAGTTCGGCCACCAGGTGGTCCAGCTCGACGGGGAGCGCTGCGGCTGCGGCAACCACGGCTGCCTCGAAGCCCTCTGCCTGGCCGCCGTGGCCCGTGGCGAGCAGGCGCACGCGGCCCGGCTGCTCGGCGTCGGCGCGGCCAACCTCGTACGGCTCCTCGACATCGACCGGGTGCTGCTCGGCGGCCGGATCGTGCTGGCCGACCCCGCCCCGTACGCACGCGGCGTGGCCACCGTGCTCGCCGAGGACGCCGCCCGCACCAACCGCCCCACGGTCCCGGTCGACGTCGTACGCGGCGGGGCGCGGGCGGTGGTCGAGGGAGCGGCACAGCTCGTGCTCGCCCCGCTCTTCGCACTGGGCTGATCGAGGGGTTGTTGACGGCCAGTCGGGGTCAATCGGCGGCCCCGGCGGTGTGTCGGCGTGCGCACGCGGAATGTGGCGGAGTGCTCGGGGATACGCCGCTGCCAGCAGAGGTCACCCATGCGCCTGCCCACCGCCCTGTCCCTCCGTGCCGCCCGCTCCCTCCGTACTGCCCGGTTTCTTCGTACCGCCCGGTCCGTCCGTACCGCCCTGCCCGCGGCCGCGCTCGCGCTCGCCCCGGCCCTGTACGGGATCGGGGCGCAGGCGCACGCCGCCGCGCCTGAACCCGCCCCGGCCTGCGGGGACGAGACCACCTCCGACTTCCCGATAGAGACCCGGCTGCGCGGCGGACCCGACCACTACGCGCGGGGCGCCGGGTGGCAGCAGTGGCACCTGGAACTGCGCAACACCACGGACACCGGATGCCGGGCGATCCACCCCGTCGCGGTCCTCACCGACCAGGGCCATGCGCTGCGGCCCCGCCAGATCCAGCTGGAGTTCCTGGACCCGTACGCGGACGGCGGCACCTGGCGGGACGTCTCCTTCGAGACGACCGACGAGGACGAGAACGTCGGGGTGTTCGAGAAGGACTTCAAGGGGTTCACGGTGGCGGCGGGCAAGACGGTCGACGTACGGATACGTTCCCGCTTCACCTCCGACGCCCCCCTGGGCCCGGTCACGGCCAACGCCATCGCTGTACAGCGGCGCGCGGACGACGGGAGCTGGGTCGGCCAGTCGAACGACTACGCGTTCCGGATCGACGCGGGGGCGGTCCCCGGCGCGGACGGTACGTCGGGGGCGGACGCGCCCGTACCGGATACGAAGCCGAGCGCCCCACCGCAGGCCGAGCCGAGCGCCGAGCCGAGCGCCGAGCCGGAGCGGGAGCCGAGCGCCGAGCTGGACCCCGAACCGAGCGTCGAGCCCAAGGCCGACCCCCAGACCGAGCCCAAGGCTGATCCCAAGGC
>Ga0307508_10006649_pt1 | contig 10860 bp, 9 predicted proteins | sample 9_EM_MG_FD_203089 | JGI IMG/M metagenome (GOLD analysis project Ga0307508, IMG submission 203089) | Populus trichocarpa ectomycorrhiza microbial communities from riparian zone in the Pacific Northwest, United States - 9_EM | ecosystem: Host-associated > Plants > Roots > Unclassified | place...
TTGCCGGTGCCGCCGTTGGTCGCCGCGTTCGCGGTGGCGTATCCGCCGCCGAGAAGGACGACGGCCGCGGCGGCCACTGCTACGCCGCGCCAGCGTCGCCGGGTGGGCCGGGCGGGCTGGCCCGCTTCCTTGTTCACCAATTACTCCTTGTGATGGTTGAGCCGTGGATGCTCGTCGCTGTGCGGGCCGGTGTCCCATCGATGGACTCCGCCGCCGCGATTCGCCACCAGATTGTTGACAAAAAGATTTGGAATGCGCAAGGGACGGGCGTGGTAAATGTTGGTGACGGCACCTCATCAGGCAAAATAGATCCGCGAGCGGCCAAATACACAGGTTCGGAACGCACTCTCATAGGGTTTTGCCAGGCGGCTCAAACGCCAGTCATAAGGCGGACGACTATCTCGCCGACCAGCTTGGGAAGACCTGCAGTCCGGTCCGAGTGCGGGCGGCCGGGCGGGAGTCTGATTACGTGGAGTAACAAGTTGCCGAGGCTTGGCCCGCCTGGCAGGGTTCGGGTCGTGTCGATCATCCGGGTGGAGGGGCTGGTCAAGGAGTTCCGCCGGCCCCGGCGGCTCGAGGGGCCTTTCGGCGGCTTGCGCACGTTGTTCTCCCGCCAATACACGGTCAACCGCGCGGTGGACGGCGTCAGTTTCTCGATCGAGCCGGGTGAACTGGTCGGCTACCTGGGGCCCAACGGCGCCGGCAAGTCCACCACGATCAAGATGCTGACCGGGATCCTGGTGCCCACGTCCGGCCTGGTGGAGGTGGCCGGGGTGACGCCGTGGCGGGACCGCGAGCGCAACGCCCAGCAGATCGGGGTGGTCTTCGGCCAGCGCAGCCAGCTGTGGTGGGACCTGCCGCTGCGGGACTCGCTGCGGCTGATCGGCAAGCTGTACAAGGTGCCGGCGGAGATGTTCCGGCGCAACGAGGAGCGGTTCACCGAGCTGCTCGGGCTGGGCGAGTTCCTGGACACCCCGGTGCGCCAGTTGTCGTTGGGGCAGCGGATGCGCGGCGACCTGGCGGCGGCGATGCTCTACGAGCCCAGCATTCTCTATCTGGACGAGCCGACGGTCGGCCTGGACGTGGTGGCCAAGGAGCGGATTCGCGAGTTCGTGGCGGAGCTGAACGCGGCCGCGGGCACCACGGTGATCCTGACCACCCACGATCTCGACGACGTCGAGCGACTCTGCCGGCGGATTGTCCTGATCGACCACGGCACGGTGCTCTACGACGGCGACGTCGAGTCGTTGAAGGCGCGCTACGCGCCGTACCGGGAGCTGGTCGTGCACGCCGGCCGGCCGGTCGAGGTGTCCGGTGTGCTCGCCACCCGGTACGAGCAGGGCCGGTCCTGGTTGCGCTTCGACCCGGCCAGGACACAGGTCGCCGACCTGATCGGCGCGGTGCTCGCGCGGTACGAGGTGACCGATCTCTCCATTGTGGAGCCCGAGCTGGAGGGCGTGATCCGGCAGATCTACGCGGCCGGCGACCGGTCGTGAGCCGTTACCTGGCTTGCGCGCGAATGCAATTCGCCACCGTGCTGACCTACCGCACCGACTACCTGCTGACCGCTGTGCTGCTGTTGGTGCAGGTGTACCTGCTGCGGGTGGTCTGGACCGCGGTCTACGCGGACCGAGGCGTGGCCGACGGCATCACTGTGCACACCATGATCGCGTACGCGACCCTGGCGACCGTGCAGTACACGTTGTTCAGCCCGTGGCGGTTCTCGCAGATCCCGGAGCGGGTCCGGGAAGGCAAGGTGGCCATGGACCTGCTCCGGCCGGTCGGCTTCTGCGGGCAGATGCTGGCCGCGCAGGTTGGCGGCACCGCTGCCCTGGCGCCGTTCATGGTGCTGGCCTTGCCGTTCGCGCTGCTGGTCGGCGGAGCCACGGCACCACCGTCGGCGGGGGCCGCGGTGGCCTACGCGGTGAGTCTGCTGCTGGCGTACGCGATCAGCCAACTCCTGGCCTTGCTGGTCGGCATGGTCGCGTTTTGGACCGTGGAGAACACCGGCATCTTCATGATCTACCGAGTGGCCGCGCAGTTCTTGTCGGGCGCGCTCGTGCCGTTGTGGTTCATGCCGGGGCCGCTGCGGGTCCTGGCGCAGGTGCTGCCGTTCCAGGCCACCGCGTACACGCCGACGGCCACCTACCTCGGCGAGATCCACGGTTCGGGCCTCGCGGTCGCCCTCGGGGTGCAGGCGTTGTGGGTGGGGCTGCTCACCGCGCTGGCCCGGCTGGTCTGGTCCCGGGCGGTGCACCGGGTCGTCGTGCAGGGCGGGTGACGATGCGGGCGTACCGGATCTTGCTCGGCGCCGCGGTGCGCGCCGAACTGCAGTACCGCGCGAACTTCCTGATCAACGTGATCGGCGGGATCTGCTACCAGGGCGTCGGGTTGGCGTTCATCTGGGCGGTGCTGAGCCAGTTCGGCACGATCGGCGGCTGGTCGCTGCGGGAGGTGGCTTTCCTGTACGCCATCCGGCTGACCGCGCACGGCCTCTGGATCGTGCCGTTCGGGCAGCTGATCAGCGTGGACGAGGTGGTCCGGCAGGGCGAGTACGACCGTTACCTGGTGCGGCCCGCGAACCCACTCGTTCAGCTGATCACCCGGCGGATCCACCTCACCGCCTCGGGAGATCTCCTCGGTGGCCTCTTGCTGCTCGCGATCGCCTCGACCCAAGCGCCGGTCGCGTGGTCGCCGGGGGCGGTGGCGTTCCTGCTGCTGGCGGTGGTCGGCGGGGCGATGGTCGAGCTGTCGCTGCAACTCGCGGCGTCCGCGATGACCTTCCGGCTGCTCAGCACGATGTCGCTGAAGTTCGGCATCGACGCGGTGTTCAACGAGGTAGGCAGCTACCCGCTGAAGATCTTCGGCGGCGCGGCCCGGTTCGGGCTGACGTTCGTCTTCCCGCTCGCGTTCGTGGCCTACCTGCCGTCGACGGTGTTGCTGGACCGCACCGGCGAGTTGGCCGTGCCGGCATGGCTGGCCTGGGGCTCGCCGGTGGTCGGCGGCGTTCTGCTGACCGGCGCCTACCTGTTCTGGAGCCGGCAGTCGCGCCACTACAAGAGTTCCGGCCACTGAAGGGGACGCGTCGGCTATCCGCGGATTTGGTGGTGGTCGGACGTGACGTGTCGCAGGGCTTCCAGGACTGCCTGGACCGCCCGGCGAGAGGGGGTTTCCGGGCGGGCCAGGACGTCGATGTGACGACCGGCGGGCAGGCCGGCGAGCGGGCGCAGCACCACCCGAGGGTCGGGCGTGGTGGTATAGCCGGGCAGCAGGGCGAGAGCCGCGCCGGAGGCGACGACCGCCGCGGCGACGGTGAAGTCGTTGATCCGGTGGACGACGGTCAACGGGCGGCCGGCGGCCGCGGCGATGGCGGCCAAGGTGCCCTCGAGCGGAAAGCCGTCATGGACGCTGATCCACGGCTGGGTGCTCACCTGCGCCGCGGTCAGGTGTTGCTGGGCGGCGAGGGGATGGCCGGCGGGCAGCGCGACGTAGAGGGGCTCGTAGACCATCGGGATGACGGCGAGCCGGTCGGCCGGCCAGGGTGGGCTGTGCTCTAGCCGGTGCGCCAGGACGAGGTCGTAGTCGGCGACCAGGGCGGGGAAGTCGGCCTGGGCGACGTCGGCGTCCGCGCAGCGCACGGGCGGCCCGCCGGTCGCGGTCAGGCGCTGCAGCAGCGGAGCGAAGTAGGCCAGGGCGGCGCTGTGGAAGCCGGCGACGGTCACCGGCACGGTCAGGTCGTCGAGGTAACCGTTGACGGCTTGGGCGGCCCGGTCCAGCGCCGCGACGACATCGCCGGCCGCCGCGGCCAGGGCATGACCGGCGTCGGTGAGCACGAGCCGCCGGCCGCGCCGCTCGGTCAGCGGCACCCGGGCGGACCTCTGCAGAGCGCCCAGATGCTGGGAGACGGCGGACGGGGTGACGTGCAGCGCGCGGGCGACCGCCGCCACGCTGCCGCGCTCGCCGAGCTCCCGCAAGACCTTCAGCTGATGCACTTCCATAAGCACTAACTAAACCATTAGTTCAGAAACCCAAGTCTTGTCTACATCATCGCCGGCATCGACTCTGGCGGCATGCTGACCTCCTCGCGCTTGCAGATGTGGCTCCCCCGGCGGCAAGGCCGGCTGGTGGACGTGCTGTTGCTGGCCGTCGCCCTGGTGTGGGGCAGCAGCTATCTGTCCGCCAAGGTCCTGACGGTCGCCGCCGGGGTGCTGACGGTGCTGGCGCTGCGGTATCTCATCTCGGCCGTCGCGATGGCGGTGGTCAGCGTCCTCTCGCACCGGCGGCGGCCCGGTCGCCGCGAGGTCGCGGTCGGAGTTCTGCTCGGGTTCACGCAGGCGTCGGTGCTGGTGCTGGAGACCTACGGGGTCTCGCTGACCAGCGCCACGAACGCGGGCCTGCTGATCAGCCTGACGATTCTGTTGACGCCGGTGCTGGAGTGCGCCGCATCCCGCCGGTGGCTGCCGCGCGGGTTCTTCGTCGCCGCCGCGGTGGCGATGACCGGGGTGGCCCTGCTCGTGACCGGGAACGGGATGCGCGCTCCCTCGACCGGCGACGCGCTCATGCTCGGTGCCGCCCTGATCCGCGCGCTGCACGTAACGGCATCCGGGCAGCTGACCCGCGGCCGTTCCTACGACACGATCACCTTGACCCTGCTGCAGACGGTGGTCGGGGCCGTTGTCTGCACCGTCGCCGCCGGGCCGGCGCTGACCCGCGCGACGGTCAACCTGTCGGCCGAGCAGTGGCTGGGCCTGGCGTATCTGGGGCTGGGCTGCACCGTCTTCGCGTTCCTGGTGCAGCTGTGGGCGGTGCGGCGCACGTCCGCCGCCCGGGCGAGCTTGCTGCTGGGCACCGAGCCGGTCTGGGCGGTCATCGTCGGCCTGTCTCTCGGCGGCGACACCCTCAGCATCGTCGGCGCGACCGGCGCGGTACTGGTCGTCGCGGGCACTACCTGGGGACAGCGGGTCGAGAGCCGGTTCCGGAACGGCCCGCGCGCCGACCGTTCCGCTCAACGAACCGCGGCCCGGCCGGCGGCCCGGCTGGCCGCCCGCCGCTGACCTGCTGTTTTGCGGTGCGGCGCCGCGTGTAGCCGCGATTTAACAAAGTTCAACCTTGACCCCGGTGCGTTGAACGGTACGTTGTACGACCATGGTTGACCTGCAGTTTTTGGCATCGCCGCGGCGGTGCGAATCGGTCGGGAGGCGAGCGCCTTGGCCGATCGTCGGCTGACCTTCGCCGCCACCGGGGACGCGATCATCACCCGCCGGTTCGCCGGCCCGGGCAGCCCGGCCGTGCGGAGCATCTTCGCCGGCCTGGACGCCGTCTTCACCAACCTGGAGCTGACCACGCCCCGGCCGCCGCTGGTGCCGCACGCCGAATGCCAGGGCTCCTATCTCAGCGCGCCGGCCTGGGTCATCGACGAACTGGCCGGGCTGGGTTGCAACCTGTTCTCCCTGGCCAACAACCACGCCGTGGACTACGGCCAGCGCGGACTCACCGACACGATGGACGAGCTGACCGCCCGCGATCTCGTCTTCGCCGGGGCGGGGCGCACCTTGGGCGAGGCCCGGGCGCCGGGCTATCTGGATCTGAGCGCCGGCCGGGTCGCCCTGATCGCGGCGTCGGCGAGCTTTCCGAGCGGCGCGCAGGCGGCCCGGCGCCGCGATGACGTGGAGGGGCGGCCGGGGATCAGCCCGCTGCGCCACGAGACCCGCTACCAGCTCGACGCCGGCCGGCTGGCCGCGTTGCGCGAGATAGACGAGGCGCTGGGCACGGCCGCCGTGGTCCGCAAGTGGGACCGGGTGCTGCCGCCGCACAACTTCGGTGGCGCGCACCGCTTCCTCAAGTTCGAGGGCGAGCTGATCCTCTTCGAGGAGGGCGAGCGGCCCGGGGTGGTGACCCGCTGCCACGCCGGCGATCTGGCCGAGATCGGTGCCAGCGTCGACGCGGCCCGCCGGCAGGCCGATCTCGTGGTGGTCAGCCTGCACGCCCACGAGGGGCTGACCGGCGACCTCAACTCGGCCGAGCCCGCCGAGTTCGTCGTCGAGGCGGCGCACCGGTTCATCGATTGCGGGGCCGACATCGTCGTCGGCCATGGGCCGCACCAACTGCGGCCGATCGAGATCTACCGGGACAAGCCGATCTTCTACTCGCTCGGCAACTTCATGTACGAGGCGTCCACCGTCGCCCGCTACCCGGCCGAGATGTACGACAAGGTGGGCCTGCCGCCCACCGCCACCCCCGCCGACGTGCACGACGCCCGCACCCACGACGAGGACGGCCCGCGCGGCTTCCACACCGATCCGGTGTTCTGGGAGACGGTCGTGCCGGTCTGCGAGTTCACCGGGCGGCGCCTCGACTCGCTGAAGCTGCATCCGCTGGTGCTCGAACGCGTGCCGGCGACCGCCTCCGGGGAACCCCGGCCGGCCACCGCCGACGAGGGCGTCGCCATCCTCACCCGGCTGCAACAACAGTCCGCCGCGCTGGGCACCGACATCAAGGTGTCGGTGCAGGGCTCCACCGCGATCGGTGCGGTCATCGCCGGGTAGCTGACCAAGACCTCCCAGGAAAGGGCGGTGTCCATGTCCCAGCGCAGCATCCTTACCGGCGGGCCGATCATCGACGGCACGGGCGGCGACCCGCTCCTGCGGCACTCTGTCGTGCTCAGCGGGTCGACGATCGAGGCGGTCGTCCCAGCCGCGCAGCTGCAACCGCAGAGCAACGATCTCGTGTACGACCTGGGCGGCCGGACCCTGCTGCCGGGGCTCATCGACGCCCACGTGCACCTGCTCTCCAGCGCCGGCCGCAAGCGGTCGGACGTGCACCTCTGGAACGTGCTCACCCCCATCGAGGAACAGACCCTGCACGCCGCGGCGAACGCCCGCACCGCCCTGTATTCCGGGGTGACGACGGTCCGGGACGCGGCCGGCGGGCGGGCCGAGGTCGCGGTCAAGCGGGCGGTCGACGACGGCGTTGTCGAGGGCGCCCGGGTGCTGGTCGCCGGGTTCGTCGGGATGACCGCCGGGCATGGCGATCTGATGACGCCGGCGGCGCTGCCCGACCGGTTGTTCCGGACCGCCGACGGCGTCGACGAATGCCGCAAGCTGGTCCGCGAGTACGCCCGGCTGGGCGTGGACTGGATCAAAATCTGCACCAGCGGCGGCGTCCTGTCCCTGGGCGACGAGGGCGAGTGGCGCAACTACACCCGGGCCGAGATCGACGTGATCGTGGACGAGGCGCACGCGCTGGGCAAGCGGGTGGCCGCACACGCGCACACCACAAACGGTGCCCGGGTCGCCATCGAGGCCGGCGTGGACACCATCGAGCACGGCTCGGGCCTCGACGAGGAACTGGCCGGGCTCATGCTGGAGCACGGCACGGCTCTCTGCCCCACCCTGACGGTCGCCGAATACGTCCGGCTGCACGGCGCCCGGCGGGGCCTGCCGGAGGAGTCGCTGCGTAAGGGCCGCGAGCTGTACGAGCGGCGGCTGGCCGCGATCCGGATGGCGTACCGGGCCGGCGTCCCGCTGATCATGGGGACCGACGCGAACAACACGGTGCCGTTCGGGTTGCACGGCTGGGAGTTGCAGCTGCTGCACGAGCTGATCGGCGTCCCGGCCGGCGAAGCGATCGTGGCCGCCACCTCGCGGGCCGCGCAGGTGCTGGGGATCGGCGCGCAGACCGGCAGCATCGAGCCGGGCAAGTGGGCCGACCTGCTGGTGGTGGACGGCGATCCGCTGGCCGACATCGGCCTGCTGGCCAACCCGCAGCGGCTGGTCACGGTCTTCCAGGCCGGCCGCCGCATCGACCTGGGGCACGCCGCGGAGAGCGACAGCCAGGCCCGGCAGTTGGCGGAGGTGATCGGGTAATGGCCGGCTTTCTGCTGCGGCGCGGGCTGCGCGCGCTGGTGGTGCTGCTGGTGTTGAGCCTGCTGATCTCCGGGCTGACCCATATCGTCCCGGGCGACCCGGCCACCATCATCGCCGGCGAGCAGGGCTCTCCCGAGCTGCGCGCGCAGATCCGGGCCCAGCTCGGGCTGGACCGGCCGTTCCTGAGCCAGTACCTGTCCTGGCTCGGCAACGCGCTGCGGGGCAACCTCGGATCGTCGCTGCTGGACGGTCGGCACGTCGCCACGATGATCGCCGACCGGCTGCCGGTCAGCCTCGAACTGGCCCTGATGGCCACCGTGCTGGCCCTGCTGTGGGGGGTCACCGCGGGGATCCTGGCCGCCACCTACCACGGCCGGTTCCTCGACGCCCTGCTCAACGGCGGCTCGTTCGCCGGGGTGGCCGTGCCGCCGTTCGTGGTCGGCACCCTGCTGGTGCTGGTGGTGAGCATCCTTGCGCCCGCCTGGCCGGTGCTGTCCTATGTGGCGTTCGGCGCGGATCCGGTGGGCAACCTGCAAGTGATGCTGCTGCCCGCGCTGGTGCTCAGCATCCCGTTCGGCGCCGCCCTGTGCCGATATCTACGATCGTCCATCTTGGAGATTCAGGACCAGGACTTCATGCGTACGGCTGCGGCCAAGGGTGCCTCGCGCCGGCGGATGATCCTGCGGCACGCCACCCGCAACGCGCTCGTGCCGTTGCTGACCGCCACCGGCCTGCAGTTCGGGGTGCTGGTCGGCGGCACGGTGATCATCGAACAGGTCTTCGGGCTGCCGGGCCTGGGCTCGCTGGTAGTGAACTCGATCGGCCAGCACGACTTTCCCGTCGTCCAGGGTGCGATCCTCACCCTCGGCGCCACCTACGTACTGCTGAACCTGGTGGTCGACCTGCTCTATCCGGTGGTCGATCCGCGGATCCGAGCGGTGGGAGCCGGTCATGGACGTTGACCTCGCACCGGTCCTCGCGCCGAGCGCCGGCGCCCGGCGCCGGCGGCGGTGGCCCGCCTCGCTGGTGGCCGGGACGCTGATCATCGCGACGATGGTCGCGCTGGCCCTGTGGGTCACCCTGTTCGGCCGCTACGGCGTCAACCAGCCCAGCGGTGACGTGCTGGCCGGGCCGTCAGCGGCGCACTGGGTGGGCACCGACAACATCGGCCGGGATCTGCTCACCCGGGCGTTGCTCGCCGGCCAGACGTCGCTGCTGGTGGCCACCGGCGCCACCCTGCTCGCCGCGCTGCTCGGGGTGCCGATCGGCCTGATCGCCGGCTACCGCGGCGGGCTGGTGGATTCGGCGCTGATGGCGTTCGTGGACACCGCCCTGTCGGTCCCGCCGGTGCTGCTCGCGCTGACCCTGGTGGCGATCTTCACGCCGGGGGTCTGGACCCTGATGCTCGGCGTGGGGCTGATCTTCACGCCGTACTTCGCCCGGCTGGTGCGCGGGCCGGCGTTGTCGGTCCGGGAACAGGACTTCGTGGCCGCGGCCCGGATCGCCGGGGTCGGCGGCGGCACCATCGTGCGCCGGCACGTGCTGCCCAACGTGGCCGCGCCGGTCCTGGTCCAACTCGCCAACACGGCGGCCACCTGCATCCTCATCGAGGCGTCGCTGAGCTATCTCGGGCTCGGCGTCCAGCCTCCGCAGCCCAGTTGGGGCCGGATGGTCCTCGAGGGACAGCGCTACATGCTCGAAAGCCCACTGCTGGTGATAGTGCCGTGCGCCGCCCTGGTGCTGGCCTCGATCGCCCTCGGCCTGTTCGCCGACGGCCTCCAAAAACAACTCAACCCGCGGCGCTGAGCGCCCGTCCAGGCAGAAATGAGAAGGCAGATGAACCGGAGTAGCTTGCGTCGCGGGGCGTACGCCGTGGCGGTCGCAATGTCCCTCGCCCTGATCGCCGGCTGTGGCGGCGGCCCGACTGCAGCGGCCGCCAGCGGCCAGCCCGTCGCCGGCGGCACCCTCACCATCGGCGCCGAAACCCAGCCCACCGAAGGCCTGGATCCGCAGGTGGACCAGACGTACGCGGCGCAGAATTTGATCTCGAAGCTCTATGAGGGTCTGCTGTCGCTGGATGACAACGCGAACATCAAGCCGGGCCTCGCCGAGAAGTACGAGCAGGTGAACCCGACCACCTACCGGTTCACCCTGCGACCGGGGGTGACCTTCCACGACGGCAGCGCGCTCACTGCCGAGGACGTGGTCTTCAGCCTGGAGCGGATGGTCAGCCCGGGCCTCACCTCGCCGTTCAAGAAGATGTACAAGATCAAGTCGGCCAAGGCGGTCGACGCGCAGACGGTCGAGTTGACCCTCACCCAGCCGCAGCCGTCGCTGCTGAACCTGCTGGCCCGCCCGTGGAGCGGCGCGATCATGAGCAAGAAGTGGGTCACCTCGACCGCGCCCGACAAGATCAAGACCAGCGAGAACGGCACCGGGCCCTTCACCCTCAAGGAGTGGAAGGACGGCGTGTCGATCACCCTGGGCAAGTACGCCGGCTACTGGGACAAGCCGAAGCCCTATCTGGACACGGTGGTGTACCGGCTCATCCCGGACGAGTCGTCCCGCGTCGCGGCGCTGCGCTCCAACGCGATCCAGATGACGACGTTCCGCGACCCGCGGGTGGCCAAGGACGCGCAGAACGCCGGGGCCACCATGGGCAAGGGCAAGCGGGCCTCGTCGTACTGGATCGGGATGAACGCCAAGACCGGGCCGCTAGCCGACGAGCGGGTGCGCCAAGCCGTCAACCTGGCGATCGACCGCAAGGCCATCATCAAGGCCTCCGGCAACCCGGACGCGGGGCTCGGCTACATCATCCCGCCGGGCGACCCGTACGGCGCGACCCCGGCCGACAACGACCCGGCGTACATGCAGGATCAGGCCAAGGCCCGGCAACTGCTCGCCGAGGCCGGCCAGCCGAAGGTGTCGCTGACCCTGATGGCGGCCAGCGATGCCTCGTACGCCGTCGAAGTGTCCATGTTGGAGCTTGTCAAGG
>Ga0307508_10006650_pt1 | contig 10859 bp, 13 predicted proteins | sample 9_EM_MG_FD_203089 | JGI IMG/M metagenome (GOLD analysis project Ga0307508, IMG submission 203089) | Populus trichocarpa ectomycorrhiza microbial communities from riparian zone in the Pacific Northwest, United States - 9_EM | ecosystem: Host-associated > Plants > Roots > Unclassified | place...
CGGGCCGTCGAGGCGGTGACGTCATGCTCGACTCCACAGCTGATGACCACAACAACGCCGACGCCCGCCAGACCCCCGGGATCGACACTCCTGCAGACGACATTCCCTTCGTTCAGGTTGCCCGGCTGGAACTCGACGACCTCCTCGAGCAGCTTCTGGTACGCGCCCGAGAGGTCCAGGCCACTCAGGGACGATTGCGTGGCCTGCTGCGCGCGTTTTTGGAAGTCGGCCGGGCGGAGACTCTCGACGCCGTCCTGCGGCACGTGGTGCACTCCGCGCGCCAACTCGTCGACGCGCGCTACGCCGCGCTCGGCGTCGTCAAACACGACCGACTCGTCCAGTTCGTCCACACCGGTATGACGACCGAACAGATCGCCCAGATCGGGCACCTGCCGCAGGGCAAAGGACTGCTCGGCTCGCTGGTCGAGGAGCCGCAGACGCTCAGGCTGCGGGACATCGCCGATCATCACGCGTCGGCCGGTTTCCCGGAGGGTCACCCGTCGATGCGTACGCTGCTCGGCGTGCCGGTCCGCTCGGGCGACCGGACTCTCGGCACCCTCTACCTGGCGGAGAAGGCCGGGGGCGTCGATTTCACCGCCGACGATGAACAACTCGTCCAGGCCCTCGCGGTAGCGGCGGCCGCCGCCATCACCCACGCCACGCTGCTGGACGAGAGCCGGCGCCGGCACACCTGGCAGACCGCGATGGTCGATGTCAGCACCCAACTGCTCGCCGGCACCGACTCCGACGAAGTACTCCAGCAACTGCTCCAGCACGCCTGCCACACGCTCGCCGGGCTCGGCGCCGCGGTCTCCGTGCCGACCGACGATCCGCTCGTCCTCCGCGTTGCCGTCACGGAGGGCACGGTCTATGACGCCCGCGCAGGCGAGCTCGTGCCGATCGCAGGCTCGGTCAGCGGCACCGCCATCACCGCCGGGACTCTGGTCGTGATCGCCGATCCTCGCGCGGACCCCCGCACCACAGCGACCGCGGAGCGAACCAGCGCCACGATCGGGCAGTCCGTGGCGGTCCCGCTCATCCGCGACGGCGTCGTCAACGGAGTCCTGACCGTCTCCCGCGCCCCCGACGCCGACCCGTTCGACGACGTGGACCTTGACCTGATCACCGCCGCCGCGGCGCACACCGGACTCGCCCTGCACCTGAGCCAGGCCCGCACCGACAGCGCCGAACTGCAACGACTCGCCGACCGCGACGACATCGGCAACGACCTGCGCCACCACATCATCCACCGGTTGTTCAACCACGGACTGGAGCTCCAGGCGGCCGCGTCCCGGATCACCCACCCCGCCCACCGCGTAGCCCTCCAGAAACAGATCACCGAAGTCGACGCGATCATCCGCGACATCCGCAACGTCGTGTTCGCCCTCAGCAACAGCCCGCTAGAGGAGAGCCCGGCCACCGAGCCCGACCGCCGCCGTAATACGGACCGACAAACAGGACGAAACACCGTCTCGGCCGCCGACAGGTGAGGCTCCTGCAAGGGGCCGAGACCTTCGGCCCAGGACCGACGTTCCGAGACCTCCGGCCCCCGAACCCACCCCCGTGGCGATAGGCGAGGTCACAGAGACGCCACCGCGCGGTGGCGTCCGAGGTGGGGGTGCTTGCCCAGGACGACCATCGCATCGTGGGTCTGAGGTGAGGGTGCTTGCCCAGGGCGACCATCGCACCGTGGGGGTCTGGGGGCCGCCCCCCAGGTAGATATGCGAAGTCCCCCTGCCCCGCGCACTTTGCGGACAGGGGGACCCCGGGAATGAGCGGGTGACGGGAATCGAACCCGCACTGTCAGCTTGGGAAAATCATGTAGATCATCCGGCTGGGTCGGTGTCGGTCCCGGAAACGGCTCTGACGTGCGGATACGTCGCAACGCCATCCGGCCTCATCCGGGTTCAGACGGGTAGGTTCGGTGCCGTTCCCCAACAAGATCCCCAACAAATCTGCCGGGGAACGGCGCCGATTCTGGACCTGCAAACGGTGGAAACAGCTGTCGACAGGGACAGTGGGGGAAGACGGACGAGGCCGCCGGTCAGACCCCGATCCTTGCGTATGAGGTCGCGTGCGGATTGATCGCCATCGCTGAACCGAACGACGTGCGGGTGGTCGGTGGCTCCTCGGTCTTTCTTGCAGCTGGTCAGGATTCCGTTCGGTTGTCGGCAGCCAAGAGGTCGACGAGGTCTTTGATCCTGGTGTTGGGTCGCTCGCCGTAGTCGCGGGTCAGTGCGTGTAGTTTTTCGGCGAAGTGTTGTTCGCTGGAGACGGTTTCGATGCTCCTGGCAGGGATGCCGGCGAACGCGAGGGCACCGGGAAGCTCGACGAGTTGCGTCATCACCAGTTCTTCGCTGCGGGTTGCGACATCGAGGCGGATCGCGGTGAACATCTTGCCGGCAAGCCAGGACTCGACGGTGTACCGCCACGCCCGGCGACCAGCTGAGTCAGGTGCCAGCTCTTTGGCCGCCCCGAGGCGGAAGGTGAACCAGTCGTGATCGGTGTCGTCGGAGAGCGCTTCGATAAGCGCGTCCCGAAGGACGCTTCCGTCATCGTCCTCGGCGCGGGTGGCCACGTCGAGATCCTTGGTGGCGCGAGCTCGGCTGGATAGCCGGAATTCCAGAGCGGCGCCGCCCTTGAGGATCCATTGGCCACGTGGCGCCAAAGCGAGCCGGCTGAGCAGTCGATCGAAAACAAACATCCGACGGAGCCGACCCAGATCTGTTCCGTTGTCATCGGCGGTCTGCTTGAGTCGCGTCTCGATCGCCTGCCGCAGAGCGGACGCGTCGGCATATCGGCTCATGATTGGATCGCTCGCAGCGCGCGTTCGACGGCGAGTTCTCCTTGCGGCCCCACCCGCTGAGCGGCGTGAAGGACCTGGCGACTGGTGGCCATCCCGCGCTTTAGGAGATCGGCTACAGCAGAGTCGATGACGTCCTGATCGGTGCCATCAACGCCCGTCTCGGCGATCGCCCGGATCGGCGTAGTGACCAGGAAACCCGCGTGCTGTTCGATGTCATCAGAGTCCAGCACGGCCCGGTGCAGGATGACCGCCGGATCGCGTTGCCGGAATCCGGGCGGCACGCTGAGGTGGATCTGGGCCGGGTTCGCCACGCCCAGATCGTGCACCGCCAGGGCGGTCGTGTGGCTGACCACGGCACGGCCACGGCTCCACAGGAACCACCGGACCAGATGGTCGTTCTCTTCGCTGGGCAGGTCGGAGTACTCGCGGAACCGGAAGATGCCACGGTCGACGCGTAGCCAGTTGCCACGTTGCACGTGGAAACTTTGTGCCTGATAGCTGTACCCAGCACCACGGGCCTGCGCCGCACTGAAGTACCCCCGCTGGCTTGCGCCAAGACGCCAGAGCACGTCGTGGGCACTGCGGGGCTCAGCGAGCATGACACGATGCTAACACGCAGAATACTTAACGAAACTTGTAGTTCTGCGTGAGGCAAACGCACGGAACTCAAGTTAACTTTGATTTTTCTTCACGCCGAACAGTCGAGTTTCAAGATCGTCGGAGTGCCGAGTGCCGCTGTCACCTCCACTGAAGCGCTCGGCTCGCGCGGGCTGCGGCCCACTTACACGGCGATCGCCTCGGCCGCTACAGCCGGCCGGCAGATTGGTGCGCACCCCGGACGGCAACTCCAGCAACGGGCGCCCGTGGGCCTCACCGCCGTCGGCCAGGGAAAGGTCTCTCTTCCGCGAGCATCGCCACTGTCGACGCGGTCGTCATCGGCGGCAACGTGTCAGCCTCTCGTTTGGCCGCACTCAGCCGATGGACGAACGCCACGCCGTCCGCCAGACGGACCACTTTGACCCAACCCGCACTGATTTCGAGCAGGTGAGGATGCGGAGGATGCGTCTGCAAGAACCTCAGCAGCTCACCGCTTCGCACGCTCGGCGAAATGGACGCCCGTCCGCCAGCATCGTCGCGATGTCCGGGCCTCACCCGGGAGCGGCTATTCTCCTGCGGCCATGGGCGTATGCGTCCGTGTAGAACGCTTGACGGCCGGCTCAGGTACCCCGCGGAAGGCCGAGTCGTCGCCGAGGTGGAAGAAGATGTGCCCATCGATCGTGCCGTCATCGGCCAGTGTGGCCCAGTCACGACCGCCGACCTGGTCGCCCTCGTCGCTGCCTTCCCACGTGAACTCGACTCGGGCCGGCCCGTCGCGGGTGGACTCGCGGCAGTCCATCCACCCGTGTACGGCAATGAACCCGAACTGCCCGGTCCCGTCAGGGTCAAATTTGATGAACCCCGGCTCTACCAGGTCGATGGCGTCGGCGTTTGCACCGGTGAGGTGGATCGCTGTGAGCTGGTGCTGAACGGGATGCATCGCCGGCTCGCGTGTGGCGCCCGTGCTGTCCGGGGCCAGAGGTGACTCCTGTGGCGACGCTCGTTCCCCGTCAAGATCCCCAACTGCTGCGCTGGTCGTGATCAAATTTGGTTGATCAAGCTGTCTAGCTGCATAAACGTGGAGCGGGTGACGGGAATCGAACCCTCACTGTCAGCTTGGGAACCGTACAAGATCGCCTGGCTCCGTGGGGACAGGCGAGGTCGCGGCGGCACTGACTGGCCTGGAGTGGCCTCCCCTGGCCTCGACTGATGGCCCGTTAATGGCCCGGCTTGCCTTGCTGGTCGGCTGCCGTCGCTCTAACCGCGCCGCGCGCTCCCGCGAGCCGACCGTTGCGTTTGCTTCGAATGTTGCAGATAATGCGACTACAGTGGGGATGGTGGCAATGACAACGGTGGCAGTCGGCTCGGTCAGCCCGGACGAGGATTCGATCGCGGTCGCCGCGGAGGCTTTGCCCCGCGTGCAGGAGTATCTCCGCCGGCATACGGAGGGGCCCACCGTGGTCCGCGTGGTCGACGGCGAGGATGGCGAGCAGTTGGTGGTGCCGCGCGGCGCCGTGGAACTGCTCGCGCGCGTGTTGGCCCACATGGCCAACGGGCACAGCGTCTCAGTGGTGCCGGCTCACGCCGAGCTGACCACCCAGCAAGCGGCGGAGATCCTGAACGTTTCGAGGCCCTACCTGATCGGCCTGCTAGAGGCGGGCGAGATCGAGTACCGAAAAGTCGGGACTCACCGCAGGGTGCTGGCCGGCTCGGTCTTGGGCTACAAGCATCGAGACGACCTGCGACGACGCTCCGCCGCCGACGAGCTGGCGGAGCTTGCGCAGGACATGGATCTGAGTTGACTCATGGCCTTCGTTGTCGTCTACGACGCAAGCGTCCTATATCCGAGCACTCTACGTGACCTATTGATCCGGATAGCCCAGTCAGGTCTTGCGCAGGCCAAGTGGACGGACCACATTCTTGACGAGATGTTCGATGCTCTTCGGAGGCAACGACCGGATCTCGATAGTTCGCGGCTCGACCGAACTCGGGAGTTGATGGGGCGTGCGGTTCGCGACTGGAAAATTACGGGCTACGAGGTCCTCATCGACTCCCTCAAGCTGCCGGACCCCGACGACCGGCACGTGCTGGCCGCCGCGGTCAAGGCGAAGGCGCAGGTCATCGTGACCGCGAATCTCCGCGACTTCCCGGCCGAGGCATTGCGTCAATGGGAGATCGATCCCAAGTCACCCGACGAGTTCGTGCGTGACCAGATCAGTCTTGATCGCAGCGTCATCTACGCGGCTGTCCAGCAGATCGCCGACTCGTGGCGGAACCCGCCCGGAAGCGTCGACGATGTGCTTGACCGGCTAGAACGGTCCGGTCTCGCGATCAGCGTGGCCGAACTCCGCGTTAGCGGCTGATCGCCGGGTAGACCTCGCCCGACGTTGCCACAAGGATCCCTTGCCGTGACTGAACGCTCAGCAGCCAACCGCACCGTGGGGGTCTGGGGGCTCGGCCCCCAGGCAGATATGCGAGGAGGCCGCGGTCTGCGCTTTCCGCAGACAGACGGCCCCCGCATCCGAGCGGGTGACGGGAATCGAACCCGCACTGTCAGCTTGGGAACCGTACAAGACCCCCAGGTTGCCCCCACCGGACGTAGGTCAGAGCGGCACCGAGTGGCCTGGAGTGACCCCCTGTGGCCTGCCCGAATGGCACGCTAATGGCACGCGATCTTGACGCCCAGCGCATCGGCGTTCCGATCCCCTGGGGGACACGCTACCGGACCTGTCCCCGACATCTTCCCAGCTCAGTAGGCGTCGGGGGACAGGAGGGACACGGGGGACAGGTAGCCCCGAGGGCTGGCGGACCCCCCGGGGCTTCCCGTCACTCTTCACCGCAGGGACCCCTAGCAGGTGGACGTGCCGGACCGCCCCCGCATGTAGATCTTTCAAGGTGGAGTGCCGGGTAGGAGCCACCGACCGGATCCAAACTGGAGGTCCTCGGCTTCCTGCGGCGTAAGTAGCTCGGCCATCAATGAACGTTCACCGCGCTGACTGAGGCCTGAGCGCTGGTCCCACCCCTCGTCGCCGATCATCTCGACTCGGGGGTTGTCGGCGGGACCTCTTAGCCAGATCTTGAATCTCACGCCGCACCCCCGGCTGTCTCTGACCACCCGGCTGCGATCGCGATCTGTCGTACGGCCTTGTTCTGGGTAAAGCGGCCCAACGGGGTGCCAGAGCTACCGTCCCGGCGAAGGTATGCGTTCCACTGGTCGCCACTGCTTGCGTGAATCCAGCCAATGAAGTTGCCGTTCCACTCGACCGCGAACCCGCCGAGAGGGCTGCGGGTGAGGGTGACCCCTCGCGGAAACGGGTCGTTGCTTGTCATGTCTCACCTTTCGGCCGAAAAGGCACTTGTATTAGCTTGTACATGCTTGTTCTTGCTCGTTCGAATATGTAGTTAGGAGTATCCGGCTGATCGTGTTCGTTTACCTTGTGAATTGTGATCGAGCCGGATGGGCCAGTACCGCCCTATCTCCAACTTGTCGAGATCCTCGCCGAGCGGATCGAACACGGCGACTGGCAGCCGAATCGACCCATTCCGAGCGAGTTACAGCTTGTTCAGGAGTTCGGTATTGCGCGTGGGACGGTCCGCAGGGCGGTTGCCGTTCTCCGCGAGCGCGGGTTGGTCTTCACCGTGCCCCAGCGAGGCACCTACGTTGCACCCTCACCGGCCGCCCCGGCCGAGTGACTCTTGTTCGTCCGCCAGTTCGCACCTCCTGACGAGCGCTTCAGCGATCGGCGCCATGCTGGTAATCACCAGTTCGGCCCCGGCCTTGCGGAAGGCGTCGACCTTCGGCGGCCGGTTAGCGTACGCGATGACTCGCACTCCGGCCGCCCTTCCGCCCTCGATGTCCGATATCGAGTCGCCGACAAGGACGCTTTGGCCTGGTGACACGTCGAGCGCTCGGACGGCGCGCGAGATCGGTTCGGGGTTGGGCTTCATCCGTCCCGGCTCGGCGTACGCGCGGCCGATTACGGCCGCCACGTGCCCGGCAAGTCGGTGCGTCGCGAGGTAGGCGGTTACCGCGCCGGCCGAATTGTTGCTGACAACCGCCACCGGTAGCCCGGCCTGTCGAGCAGCCACGATGACCTCCCGGCCGTAGGGCGTGGGCGCGGCGGTCTCGACAGCGCGGCGCTCCGCCTCGCAGAGGGCATCTTCGACCTTGCGTGTGATGCCCTGGTCACTGATCGATCCGGTCCATCGCAGCACCTCAAGCGGGTCCTCTTCGCTGGTCAGCCGCGCTGGCACTTCGACCCCATGGCGGTGCAGGAGATCAACCAACTCGGCTGCCACGTCACGCGCCGGGTATCCGGCGAAGATGCTGCACACGGGGCCGTCGAAGTCGAGCAGGATGGCGTCAACCTCGGCGAACAGCCGGGCGAGGTCGGCGCTCATCCGTCGTACCGGTAGGCGATCGTCGACCACACGGAGTCGAACCACTGGCGGGATGCCTCAACGAATTGGTTGCCGTGGGAGGCGTCGTCGTCGGTTACGGCGTAGTGGAACAGCGGGACGTCTTTGCCCATCAGGTCGTAGATCGCCATCGGCTCGCCCTTGATGGAGATGGTGCGTTCAACGACGGGATAGAAGCCGTAGAAGACCTCTTCGCCGTTGAGAATGTAGAGCTTGAACAGCGGCGATGCCCGGTGCATCCGAACTTCGACGGTGGCGGAGCGGATCAGGCCCAGGTCACCCAGCTCGCCCACCTGGTCGATGATGCCGTCCACCGCGCGGCGCGTGATCCGCTCGGCGCGCTCCCGGACGGCCGGATCGTCCGACTGTGTCTCGGCTCGTGCGGGCAACGCCATTGGTGCGGTCATGTCGGAGATCAGTACCCGTACGGCGATCGTTTCCGGGGCGAGGCGCCCGACCCTGACCTTGTCGAGGGCTTCGGCGAGTGCGTCGCGCAGGGTCTCGCCGGAGAACCCTGCGAAGTCGATGGAGACATGTGGCCGCTCGAACGCGGCTTCGATGTGCGGGCGCAACTCGACCGCGCGCTGTGTCTGAGCGCGCACGAACGCGCCGCTCCCCTGGCGAGTAACGATCAACCGTTCGGCGCGGAGCAATTCCAGCGCGCGTTTTACGGTCTCCCGGGCGACGCCGTAGCGGGTCGCAAGGTCGGGCTGGGACGGAAGCTTGTCGCCCGGTGCCAGGCGACGCGTGAGGATCGCCGCCCGCAGCTTGTTAGCGATCTGCTGAGACGCCTGCTTCGGGTCATCGGGATCTAGCTGGCCAAGGAAGTCAAGGTTCTCGGTCACCCCTACACGGTAGCTCTGACTAGCCAAGTTAGGGAAGTTCGACTTTAGGGCTTGACCTGACTAGCCATGCTGGCTTACGTTGATCTCGGCCAACCTGACTAGCCAGGCGAGCCAAGAAGTTCCCAGCAAGGTCGGGCTTGGGCACGCCTGCGTTCTCGCAGGAAGGCCCGGTCGTGACTTGTTTTCTGACAACTGAATACGTGACCTTGCGGGGTTGCCTCGGGTGTTCGGCCGTTGACGGCCGACTAGACATGTCCGCCCGTCGGCTCAACGTGAGCGCTGGGCAAGCGCTTACGCCGCACCTCGCAAGGTCACGGGGTCGCGCCTAGCAAGCGCGGTCTTCCTGCCCTCCGCAGTCATTCCCCCTGTTTCCGTTGGTCGGCGCGGCAGTAGCCGCGTTCGCGTTGCTGCCGCGCCGATCCCGCTCTTGGAGGACATCCCGTGAGGAAGCGTCACTTTGACATCGACGGCCCGTCGACGGCCGACCTGGACGCGATCGAGGCCGAGTGGCCACTGATCGCCGCTGAGCTGGACGTGTTGGACGCCGAGATCGCCATTATCAACGCCGCCGACCGGGGCGGCCCGACCGTCCTGGACTGGCGTCGCCTGCGCCGGGCCGAGAACAACGTCATCCGCACTGCCGCTGAGCTGGCCGTGCGTCCCGCCGTCCGGAAGGCGGTGGCGTGATGCGCAAGCCTGCTGTGACCGGTCGTGGTTGGGCGTACATCGGTGCCGCTCTGGGCGGCACAGTGTCGATCGCCGCGAACGTCGCGCACTCCTACGTTCCGCCGGTCGTTGCTCCGGCCGCCTGGTCGCCGCAGACCGGTGCGGTGGTCGGCGCGATTTTCTGGCCGGTCGCCCTGTTCGTGGCGACCGAGATCCTGGCCCGTGTGGCGTGGCCGTCCGGCCGCCGGTGGAGCGCGCTGAGGTTCGCCGGGCTGCTACCGGTCGCCCTGGTCGCAGGGCTCGTGTCGTACAAGCACCTTGCCGGGTTGCTGCACTTCTACGGCGAGGACGCGGTGACCTCGCACCTCGGCCCGCTGGCCGTGGACGGCTTGATGGTCATGGCTACCGGCGCGCTGCTGGCCACCGCCCGGCGCGTCGCCGCGCACGCCGAGGACACCGCGCCGGTTGCCGTCGCCGCCCCGGAGATTCCGCCCGCTGCTGTGATCGACGCTCCGGCCGCGCCGGTTCCGACGCTCCGGAAGGCGCCGGTCAAGCGGGTCACGCCGCGTCCCGCATCCGCCGCGAAGGTCGCCAAGGTGGCCGCGAAGATGCCCGGCGCGTCGGCTGCCGCGATCGCTGTCAAGGCCGGTGTTTCTCCGTCGACCGTCCGGCGTCACCTCGCCGCGCTGGCCGCCGCCGACGCGTCACCATCTGCCCCGGTTCCTGCGGAAACGCCCGTCCTGATCGCCGCCTGACCGACCACTCAGAAACGGAGACCCGTGATGCACACCGCAGAGCAGGCGCACGCCGAGTTGCACAACCTGCGCGCGGAGCTGTCGGACCTGAGCGGCTGGGCCGATGAACAGCTCAACAGCGAGCACGACCGGCAGTACATCGCCGAGCACCTGACCGACGTGATTGACGCGCTGCTGCGCTACCAGAGTCCGCCGCCGCGCCCGTTCTGAGTCCGCCCGGCGGCACAGCCCTAAGCCTGCCAGCCATCGCTGTGCCGCCGGTTCCCCATCCCGCAAGCCCCGTTCGACCCACAGGAGAGAACCTGATGGTCCCGCAGAATCCGACCCCTGACGAGAACAACCGCTTCGACTGGACGGCCGCCGAGAACGACGTGGCCGACGTCGTCGACCTGGACGCCGAGCGGACCCGCCGGGCTGCCGACACGCACTTCGACGTCAACCTCGATGAGCGGGCGCAGCGTGGCGGGATGCCCGTCGACACCCCACCGACCGGGCCGTCCGGCCGCCGCCCGATCGTTCCGGCCAACTGGTCGACGTGGCCGAACATCCGGCACAGCCTCGCGCAGGCTGGCGAACTCGCCTTGTACCGACTCGGCTTCCACGCGCTGCGCTCGCCGCTGTACGCCGCGCTCGCCACGTTCTGGGCGGTCGTGGGCGTGTTCCGGCTGACCGGCCGCCAACTGAAGTGGTGGTGGGTGACCGAGCAATACAGCCTGCGGCAAGCCGCCGCCGACGCCAACGACCCCGCGATGTGGCTCAAGCTGCACCGCG
>Ga0307508_10006651_pt1 | contig 10859 bp, 23 predicted proteins | sample 9_EM_MG_FD_203089 | JGI IMG/M metagenome (GOLD analysis project Ga0307508, IMG submission 203089) | Populus trichocarpa ectomycorrhiza microbial communities from riparian zone in the Pacific Northwest, United States - 9_EM | ecosystem: Host-associated > Plants > Roots > Unclassified | place...
GAAATGATCACCAGGTTTTGTTCCCGGAAAATCCTAGTAGTAAAGTGACCTGCGTCACACTCTCCTCACTCCTGAAGGTGAAGCCCTACGCGCCGACCTAAGGCCCCGGACAGTCGGGTTGGACCAACGGCCCAGGGCCACTCTGCTAGGCCGTCAGAGGGCCCTCTAGGGCCCTTCCTGAGGTCACTCTGCCCTGTCGGGCTCACCCCAGAACTCAATGCGGCTCACGTGGATCATCCAGGGCGTGTCACCTACGTTCTCGGCGATCATCCCCATCACTCGCCCCTCGTATGTCACCCACCCGAGGAGCCACGCCTCGTAGTCCGTCTGGTAGGTCGCGTCATCCTTGATCACCCGGATGCGTATCACTTGGTCTCCTCTGGTATGTCGCTCCACTTGGTGGTCATACGCTCACGGACATACTCGGCCTGCGCAGATACGCTCTCGCGTACTACGTATGACACGTCGGTAAGTCCGTATGACGCGAAGAGTATGTTCAGGTCCTTCGCGAACTGTTCGGTGACCTTCACGGTGATCTGCTTGCGGTCCCGCATGTCGGGATGCGCCATGATCTAACCTTTCTGGTATCATTGTGGACATGGCGAAAACAAAGAGCACCCTCATCCTGCCTGACATCCAGTACCCGTATCACGACCGGGTGATACTCGACAAGATCCTCCGTATCGCCCGGACATACCAGCCCGATCAGATCGTGCAGATCGGTGACGGCATCGACTTCCCCCAGGTATCACAGTGGTCCAAGGGTACCGCTGGAGAGTATGCCGACACGCTACAGGAGCACATAGACGGCTACCGGACCGATGTCCTGATACCGCTTCGGGAAGCGGCCCCACAGGCCCGCGTTACGTGGATCGAGGGTAACCATGATCTTCGCCTTCGGGAGTTCGTCCGGAAATACGCAGCTCCACTGACCAACCTCCGGGCGCTGGAAGTAGAGTCCCTCTTCGGCCTCGAAGACCTCGACATCAGCTACGAACGTGGACCGCTGCGTGTAGCCACCAATACCCTGGCAGTACACGGCCACGAGGCTGGCGGCTACTGTGCCAGCGCTTCGGCCTGGGACGCCAAGTTCAGCAAGAGATACGGGAGCGATAAGAACATCCTGTTCGGTCATACCCATCAGCCTTTCTTGATCACCCGAGCATTCGGGTACAACGGGAAGGTATCGCCGAGGTTCACGATGAACGTCGGGAGTATCATGGACCCGGTCGCTGCGACATACGTGAAGGACGGCAGCGTGTCGTGGGTTCCCAGCTTCGCATGGCTGGAGGACGACGGCAAGAGGGTCTGGCCGGAACTGGTGACCATGGTTGACCGTCTCTTCTACTTCAAGGGCGAAAGGTACTGACGTGCTGGACTGGAATCGACTTACCCCTGCCGTAGAGCGAGCTGCGAGCATCGCCGCAACCAAGTTCCCCGAGCACCACGACATCAGCGACGTGAAGCAAACGTTGTGGGTCTGGGTGATGGAGAACAAGCCGACTGTCCTCAGGATTCTGAGTGACCCCGACTCCACTCCTGCGGCTATCGTTCCGCTGCTTGTGAGAGCAGCGAGTGAGCACCTCAAGGCGGAGGATGCGGCGGTCTACGGATACGCCGAAGAGGACAAGTTCTACTACTCGACCGACCTGATCAAGAGCATCCTTGAAGTGGTCTTCAATTATGAGGACTGGCAGTCGTTCGCCCAGTCGCAGGACACGCAGCCCAAGGCCAAGGCCAATCCGGCACTGGGAGGCAACAACCTCGCCTCGTACGCCGACGTCAGCCGAGCTGTGGACCAGCTGCCCGAGGACCAGTACAACGCCATCGTCTGGCGGTACAAGTACGGGTACACCCATCAGCAGATCGGCGGGGCCATGGACTTCAGCCGACAGCGTGCCCGAAAGGTTCTGGACGGGGCTTACGCGGCCATTCAGAAGCACCTGGGGGAACAGTCCCTCAGCGAGCTTCGGAGGGGCCACAGCGAGCGCACAGAGGCTCGCAGCAGTGTCTCTGGACAGGTCCAGGTGGAGCGTGACTACGAGGGATAACGGCGAAGCCGTATCCCAAGAGCTAGCGACTTACGTCGCGTCGCGAAGGATGAGTGGGTGGCTGGGACTCGCACCCGGCCGTCTGCTAGTCACCCTTGGGGCCCCAGCCGGAAGGCTGGGGCTTCTTGCGTTAGCGGCGGCTGTTCAGCATGACCGTAAACAAGAGTGCGAGGATCGCACCGGACTGGCACAGGTCGATGAACGTCTGCATTACTTCTCTCCCTCTTGGGTCCACATGCGGAGCACTTCGTCCACATCGTCTTCCTGGTCCACCATGTACTCGACCGCATCACGAAGACTCTTCGCCCGGTCATACCAATGGACGGCGGCGCTTGTGGCGCCTGCCAACAGTAGGCCACTGACGAACGTCAGCGTGTTGGCTTTCACTCTTCCTCGCTCACGTACCGGGCGGGGATGACGAAGATCTCCTTCGTCTCCGGATCACCGAGGGCGGCCATCAACTCTCCGGTCACGCTCGGTACCATCATGATTAGGTCCGCCTCGAAGTCCGCGTAACCCGGGGCCCCAGCGACCTTCACCATTCTGACTCCCTCTTGTAGTACCGCTCAAGGTTCTTGTTCGAGTCGACGTTCAGGATGCCGGACTTGACGTCCGTCATCAGCACACAGGCGGGGCCGGTGGCGATCACCTGGAAGACATGCTCTCGCTGGTGCTGCGACACCTTGTCGCCGACACTCCAGTCCGGATTGGACCAGGCTTCGTCGATATCCTCATCGGTCATCTCGACCAGTTTGAACTTGGGCTTACCGTCCGGAGTCTCTCCGTTCGGCACACGCTTCTTCGGGCGGAACTCCTCACAGTACTGCCAGGAATGCGGGGACAGAGGACCGAGCCAGCCGTACGAGGAGGTCTCGTGAACGATCCACACTTCTCCCCGCCCCTTGTTGTTCAGCCACGCCACTCGGCGTACCTTGGCATCCCATGGCCCTTTGATCAGCATGCCCGACCGCAAGGGAGTGGCAGGCTTCTTGACTCCAGCAAGCAGGAAGTCGTGGTACCCGTCGACGATCTCCGTAGCGATCTCCTTGAGAGGTCGCCCTTCGTTCCTCTCGGAGTCCAGGAACCTCATGACTTCACTGATCTGCTGCGTCCTGGTAGGCGGAGTCAAGGGTCACCTTCTTGCTCTGGAGGTCGGGGGTGTAGACGACTTCCTTGCTGATCCTGTACGAGCCGGTGCTTTTGATCTCCACCTCGTACACCCAGGCGGGCTGATCGGTGGCCTTGGCGTACTTCCCGGCACACACCTGGGCGTCGAGCAGGCCCTCCATGTAACCCGAGACGATAGCGATCTGCCACTCGGGCTCAAGGGCGAAGTTACTGTTCCCCGACTTGGACACTACGTAGATCTTCACTTACTTCCCTTCCGTTGCTGCGGACTGGCCAGCACGTGAGTGAACAACCCTCGCGACTTAACTCGGGGCCCCTACTTATGTTTCGGGAACTCACGTGCTGACTAGACCGCACCCACATCGTGGGTGACGGCTTGGGGCACACTCAGGCCAGCTCTACCTTGATAATCACCTTGTACACCTGGTAGACGTCGCCGCTGTAGTAGAACGGCCGGTCCTCCGAGAGGAATCCGTCCGTCAGGTGGCTGATCTGTGCCAGCACCTCTTGGGCGTCGCTCTGGCGAGCGAACGCCGTGCCTTCGATCTCGTCGGCACTCTCTATCCTGAATCCCACGTCACGCCTCCGGGTAGATGGACTTGCTGACGTCGATCAGGCCAGCCTTGAGCATGCTGACCGTCGCGTCGTGAACAAGCAGGATCTCATCCCACTCTCCGTGCGGCGTGGCGTACCGCACGGCCTTGTAGCCGTTCTCTTCCGACAGGTCGCCAAGGGCGCCCTCGGGGCCGACGTGCATGATCGACGTCTCCCAGGCGGGGGGAAGATCCTCTTTGAGTGTGGTCCCGAGCAGCACCCTGACCAGCAGGAGAGGGCTGCTCAGCTCGGGATTGTCTTCGGTGAGGACCGCATAGTCATCGACGTACGTGATCAGCCGTACATACTTGCTGGGCTCATCGATGTACTGCTCATCGACCCGGAAGTGAACGGAGCACTCAGCCCCTTGGGGGCACTCCTCGGCTCGCACCTCGGAGTAGGCGCCCTTCAGGATCTCCTCTGCCTCGCGTTCGGCGGAGTTGACAGGCTTGTCACTCACGTGGCCTCTTCCCTGATTCGGTTGACATCACTGTGATGCCGCCAATACCGGCACCCCGAAGGGTGCCGACAAAGGTTGGTCACACTGACAGGTCAGTAGCTACCGTTGAACGAGCATCCCTTGAGGGCCTTGGTGCTCACCAGGCGCCGCAGGGTGTAGTTGAAGCCCTTCGGGTGCTGCTTGAGTGCCTTGCCGTTGGGGCGTCCGGCCTGCGTCACGCCCTTGTGCCTCATGCCACCCTGTCCGTAACGACGCATCTTCGCAGAAGTCATGTCACTTCCCTATCCGCAGACTTCGTCTGCGTGTTCGGACGCTCAGCCTCGCTGAGGCGTCACCTTTCGGACTCCAGCACGAGCAGTGAGGCCACTCGTGCTGTCTTCTATTGACCATACCCTTTGCGCGTGGAACCTGGCAAGCCTGGCTTCGCCGAACTTGATGGTCTGCTTAAGCACAGTCCATCTCCATCAGATCGACGTTGTCCATGAGCGGCTCCTGCCGCTCCATGCCGTACCACACATCTGAGCACGTGGCCGAGCAGATGAGCACTTCATCTGCGACCAGGAAGTCACAGACGATGCACCTCGCTGGCTCTTCATAGGTGTTCTTGTAGTTCATGCTGGCTTCCCTCGATAAAGGGCTCAGGAAGGGCCCTCAGTGCCCTCTCACGGCTCGAACGTGAGTGCATGCCATCAGGGCTGTGACTGGGCTACCAGCCTTCCGACCAGTCTGACTGGAAGGCCTGGAACATGGCCAAACTTGCGTACATGTACTGTCCGGTCATGGTTGTTACTATCTCCGACTCCTTTGCAGCGGCGGCGATCTTCCCCATTACCCTCTTGCGGGTCCTGCCGGACGACACGAAGTCGTCCACGAACACCCAGCGGGCACCAAGGTCGCCAAGGAGCTGACCGGGTCCGTGGTGGCTGTCGTCGGTCTCCTTGCGGATGAGGACGAACTTCTTGCCCATCGCAAGAGCGAGCGAGGGGATCACGATGCTGCCCGAGAAGCCGGTGCCGACCATGGTGTCAAAGTCGACGCCGTCCAGCTCCTCCTGGGCAACCTCGATCACCTCAGACAGGTCGAAAAGGGCTTGATCCATGTACCACGTCTTGAACTTGGTCATCGTTCCCTCCTACCGGCACGCCTTCAGCGTGCCTACGGTTCAAGCGGAGCCCGAACCTCTTTGAGCGAGGCTTCCGCCTCGCTCTAGTGCCCCTCTACGGCTCGAACGTAGACGCATGCCATCAGGGCTGCCCCGGAAAGCTGCTAGGCTCCCTATGGGGCTTGTGTAGCTTCTGGTACCTGGTAGTAGGTGTTACCGCCCCGGTTCATGCAGCTCCCGCCGAACACCAGGAGTACGACGACCAGGAAGATCGCACCTACAATGTGATGTGTCTTCACTTGTTCTCCGCATCAACAAGACTTGAAGTCATCCTCGATGTCGTAGAACGCCTGTTCCCAGGCGTCCATGATGCGCTTGACCTCCCATGGATCCATGCCGAGACGGACGGCTGCGAGTATCTCAGCGTCCGTGGGATGCCCTTCAGGCTGAGTGTTCACGCCTACCCCTTCGCTAATCCTTGAAGAGCGTCATGGCGTGACGCTCGCCGTGCAGGTACGTGCCGCAGCCTTCGCACTGTGAGCGGCTGAAGGTGTTGGTCTCGCAGTCACATTCGTCGGCGCTGTTCATCCAGCTCCCAGCGATGTTCACCGAGCAGTCTTCCGAGTGCTCCTCGTGGCTCATACCCATGGCGGGGTGGAAGTCCACGAGGAGCCCCAACGGCTCCTTGTCGTGACCGTGGTCACCGTGACAACCGCCGCATTCGCCGTTGACGTGGTGCGTCATGCAGTCGCCGCACACCCATATGGTTCCGTAGCTCTCCACGATCAGGCCTCTTCCGAGTAGCCGTCGAACCAGGGTCCGGACCGGGAGGTCCGGCGCAGCCCTTCCACGTTGGTACAAGTGGAAGAGGAGGTCTCGGGGTCGTTGCAGTGAGCCTGAGCCTCTTCCAGCGTGAGGCCGGTGGCGATCACTACCCTGCGGCCGGAGTCACGAAAGAACCTGACGGCCTTGTAGGTGTCAGCCACGGCTGGCCTCCGACGTGAGGAGAGCGGAGAACTCCGTGGCCGTGAGCCACATGATCTCCGAGCCCCACAGGATCGCACGGTCACCATTCTTCCGGAGACCACACGACTGCCACGACTTGTTGCCCAACGTTCCCTTGTACATGCTCTTCTCCTTCTCTTCGAGCGAGGCAGAAGCCTCGCTCTAGCGCCCTCTCAGGACTCGAACCTGAATGTATGCCGTTAGGGCTTGTTGCTAAATCTCTCCGCACACCACCGCTAAACCTCTTTGCGATCCAGGATTCTCACGGAGTAGTGCCACACTGTCGTGCCCCACTCCTGAATGGAGATCAACTCCGCCAGGAACATTGACGGGGTGTCGATGCCTGCGTTCAGCACAGCCGTCTCCGGTTCACAGTGCCCACCAAAGGCCCTCTCCCACGTGATTTGAATCATGCCACCCCCCTTAAAGCTGTGCCAGTCGGGCGTATTCGTCGTACGTCGCCCCACCGCAAGACCAGCCACGGATGACTGTCTTGCCTGAGACGGTGACCTTTGCGGGGGACTCAGCCATCGAGTAGCCCCCTCCGGGGCGCTGCCAGTACTCGACGCGCTGACCCAGACTGTTGGTCATGCTGAGCGTGAGCTGCCAAGCCATGTCCATCTCCCTACTGCAAAGGACAGCCGGAAGGCTGTCCTGAGTGGGCGGGGGAAGAGTTGCACTTCCACCTTCAGGCTTGGTTACCTGTCGCCCAGCACAGCGTTTATCACATGTCGTTCAGGGCGCCTTTCAGCGCCTCTCCCCAAGAGAGCCCGCGATCCTGCTTCGCCTGCACCCTCCCCAGGAAGAAGTGCAGGTTCCCCTGGGTGCTGATAACGCCCTCGCTCTCAAGGTCATCAAGGAGCGTCCTGACGGGTATGCCCATGCCCGGGTCTGCGTCCATCAGCCGTTCGATGGGCACGCCCACGCTGGCCAGGAACCGGCCGATGATGCAGTCAGGCTTACCCTCGTGCACGTAGACGCACCGATCACCACGATCAGTGTTCCTGGGGGTGTACACAAAGTCCTGGCCGAACTCTGCCACCAGAGCCTTGATGCCCCTGGTGGCAGAGTCGAGTGTGATCTCGATCGGACTCATACTGTCCATCTCCCTTGTTCAGCGACGCTTGAGCGTCGCCCAGCGGGCGGGGGAAGAGTTGCACTTCCCTTCAGGCTTAGAACCTGCCGCCCCGTACTTATCTGTAGATGTAGTAGCAGCGCAAGCAAAACCACGCATCCTTGATGAACGCATGGCGCTTGCTTGCACCAGCGCAGCGGGGGCACTCGTTCATGCTCAGATCACCCTTCGGCTTCCCCTGGCAGGGATGATGCCAGCGGCGTTGCGCTTGCCCTTGACGCCGTCGTTCATGGAGCGGTACTGCATGGCGATGCTAGGTGCAGGCTTCTTGCGGCCTCCCACCTTCTTGCCACACCAGCACTCACGTGCCGGATCGGTGGAGTAGATCTCACTCTCGTAGCAGCACACCGTGTCGGCGTGCTCCATGCAGTGAACCTGTCCGTCGAAGCCGACGATGCCGACTACCTTGAGTGTCATCACGCCTCTTCCGGAAGGAAGGTGCAGGCGACCTTGGCCGCCCTGGCGTGAGTGGCAGGTAGAGGGACGTAGAACGGCTCTTCGCTCATTAGCACCTTGCCGCTCTTGCCGCCCTCTCGAAGGGTGATCATCCATCCTCCGGTGTACTGGCGAGGGGGCGTGCCGCCCCCCATCTTGTTGACCTGAGCGTAAACGTCGTAACCCGGCACATAAGCCTCGTACTCGAAGTCTTCATGCGCCAGCTCGCTCGGCTCGCTGAGCCACTGCTCGTCTGTCATGATGTTCCTCTTCCTAGCGGGCGGTCATGGCGTTCAGCCAGTCCATGGGGTCCATGCCGTCGATGACGGGTGATCCCGTCTGGTCGAGACTGAAGTCCATGGTGGTGAGCTGAATGCCGCTGTCGGCCGCTTGCCTGATGACTGCGTAGACCTGGCCCTGGACTGCGGACGTCTGGTCCTCGATGTGCATCATGCTGTTCCCCTTAGCGCCAGTCGTATCGTGCGGTATCGTCGATGACCTCTGCAAGCCTGTTGAACTCCTCGGGGCTCAGCCCCGAGAGCACCAAGGGCTCACGGTCATCCTCCTCGTTACCGGCGAACGGCTGCATCTTGAAGATGATCATTTCCATGCTGTCCTCCTTCGCTCTGTGACTACGTCACAGGCTCCGGCAGCACGGCTTACGCCGTGCTTGCTTCTCTGCGGAACCATGGCCACCCACCCCTACCGCAAGGGGCGACCCAAAGGGTCTGCCCCAACAGCGTCGTGACGAGTCACGAACGCACGCCTCGGGATGGATGACACTGGTTCTTACAGGGAATGCAGTACGACGGGCCGACGTGTGATGATCATGCCTAGTTGGCCATCCCACCTTCCGGAAAAGAGCTCACCGATATGGCGGGGAGGGTAAGGCGACGCAAGCGAAGCTTGCTAGCAGAAGCTAGCTCACTCCGTGAGCGTCGCGGGCAATCGCGTTACCGCTACGCCTGTCGTACTGCGTTGGACTAGGTGTGTGAACTGACTGCCACCCGTATCGCTACGTGCATTACCCACGAAACTGCCGTGGCTAGAGACACGACCTGACTTACGCACAAGGGCTGTCGCGCTGCCTACATGTTCTAGGGCGCTCACCTCGGTACCGTCCGGGCGTTCATCGCGTCGGTGGTGGGAGCTTGAGGGGCTGCGTTCACCCTGCTCACACACTTCTCACTGTTGAGTTCTCAAAGATCAGGTCATCCGGGCTCGCATGGTCTTCTGTCGGTGTTCCCGTGGATCCAAGGTCTGCCGCCTGGCTGCTGCGACCGGCTGTTGTAGCCCTTACTCCCCTCATGATGCGAGGGAGAGGTCTGACTCGCCGTCCTGGTGTCCACGGGCGCCCTTGCGCCCGCTTCCAACGGTTCCGACTGTCTCACGCCCCGGAGGGCGTGTCAAGTAAAACAACAACCCGTTTCGGGCTGCATGAGTGCTGCTGCTTACCAGCGACCCTTCCAGGTCGCAGACCGCACATTGCGTCAGAACGCTATGGGCTCCCGGTCGTAGACCAGGTGGCGCTTGCCGATCACTCACACCCCTGACGTAGCGGGCGAGTCGGAACCGCTGTTGAGTTGAGTAGGAACTGTGTCTCGCCGCTGGCTTCCCACCACCGCTGTCCGAGCCGGTTTCCGTGGTGCCTTGCTGCTGACAACGAGAACATTGGCCGTTTGCTCGAATCTCGTCAAGCATCGCAGGTCAGAGGGGTTGTGGATCACCTCCGTTTGCTTCTGCGTGGGGGTGGGTGAACGCCCTGCTGGTAGATATGTCCGTATCGCATGTCGAGACTCCCTGGTCACGCCTACAGCGTGACGCATAGCGGGGGGAAGTGGGCACAACGGACATCCAGCCCAGAATGCCGGCTCTTGCTACAAACAATGGTACAAAGCTGGGATAGAACGTCCATGAATGTCTGGTTCTAGAGCAAACGTTGCTGGTGTGAACGCCCTTCACGTGTGTATAGGAACGCGCACACCACGCGCAAGCGTGGTTGCTTTTCCGTGCGCGCATAGCGCTGGCACGGGCGCGCGTATGTGCATGCCTACGCTCATGTGGTGCGTGTGCTGCTCATGTGAGCGTACCTAAGCAAGCGCTTAGAGTGTCCTTATGTCCTTACATACTCCTTGCGGGGGATAGCTCTACACGGCTGTAGAGACAGTCCCTCCCCCCATTCCCCGCTCATCCTTGCCCATCCATGCTCATATGAGCGCACATCTTGGACTATGTGGACACATCTATACATGTGTGTACATCCTGGCTCATCTATGTACACACCATGCCCAGCCAGGCCAACCATGCCCACCCTGCCCACGCCGTGACCAACTGGGACACAACTGGACAACCAGGACAAGCGAGGCGGGGAGGAAGTGGGGCAAAATGGGGCAGACCGACCCCGGGTTGTTAACTGGTGGCCTAGGGGAGGGGAGTGAGACCCCATAGAAATATCCCATAAAACTTGCACTCACAGTGACGAGACTGCCCAAGTCCGACTACTCTCCGAAGTAGTTTAGCAAAGTTTCAGCAAAGTGGTTACAGATGGGCTCTTGCGCCGCCCCTCTCTACTAGTAGAACTAGTGATCAGCGAAGCAGGATCGGGGGAGCCACCTACTAGGGACTCGCTCCAGCGAGGACCCACAGTAGCTACAGTAGCTAACTAGTACTACTGTAGGCAGCCTCAAGGCTGCCTGAAGGTAGCTACACAGTCACTCTCCTTCCCGGAATCTCCCCCGCCAAGTAGCTACACGGCCGTGAGGACGTGGAGCGTAGGACTGTCAAGTCCAAGTATGAAGGGGAGTCAAGTGGCTAGACCAGTCAACAGAACTACCAGAGAGAAGAAGGATACGGTACTTACGTACCTACGTAAGGGCATCCCACTTTCTCAGGCTCTGGTAGACCTGGATATAACCAGGCAGGCTGTTCAGTACTACAAGACTTCTGACA
>Ga0307508_10006652_pt1 | contig 10855 bp, 11 predicted proteins | sample 9_EM_MG_FD_203089 | JGI IMG/M metagenome (GOLD analysis project Ga0307508, IMG submission 203089) | Populus trichocarpa ectomycorrhiza microbial communities from riparian zone in the Pacific Northwest, United States - 9_EM | ecosystem: Host-associated > Plants > Roots > Unclassified | place...
CCGGGCACGTTGCTGTGCAGGTAGGCGAGCATCCCGCCCTCGAAGTCGATCAAGGTGCCGACGACATCGAAAGTGAGGACTTTGAAGTTCCGCAAGGACATGGTGGTTCCGTCAAGGGTTGGAAGTAGATGATGATGAAAAGCGCGAGGACACCGCCGCGCCGATCTGGCCGGCCTGGTACTGCCCGGGCGTCATGCCGCACAGCCGCTTGAAGCGGCGCGACAGGTGGCTCTGGTCGCAGAAGCCGGATTCGCTGGCGGTGCTCGCGAGCGTCGCGCCCTGGCGCAGCAGGGCCTGCGCGTGGCGAACGCGTTGCAGGTTCACGTATCGGTGCGGCGCCATGCCGATGCGCTCGCGGAACACCGTCGCGAAGCGCCACACGCTCAAGCCGGTGATCGCGGCCAGGCCCTGCAGCGACAGCGGTTCGCCGAGGTGGGCGGCGATGTGGTCCAGCACCGGGGCGAGCGAACGTGCGTGGCGGCGCGCGTCGGGTGGGTTCGGGGCCGTGCTCATGGGCTTCAGCTTAAGAGCGATGCCGCGCGCGAGGGCGCCAAAAGGCGCCGGCTTCGCGGCAGCGAATTGCGTTGTGCGGCGCCCGCTGCGCAGATCCTGCGGTGCGACAAGAGTGTCCTATCGACCGCTGAGCGGCGTCGCTAGGCTGCACGTCTTTCATCGCAGCCCATCACCATGACGATCCAGATCCTCCGCCAATCCGCGACTCTGACCGACCTGCAGGACGAGGGCCCGGTGGCGCGCCCGCTGTCCCAACCCGCGTGCCTGACGCGCGGCATCGCCGTCGAGCTCGCCGGGGCCGGCGCCAACCGCAGCGGCCTGTGGGAATGCGCGCCCGGCCGCTTCGAGCGCCAGCTCGCACAGGCCGAGGTCATGCACATCCTGTCGGGCGCGTGCAGCTTCACACCGACCGGCGGCGAGGCGCAGGCGATCCGTGCCGGCGACACGCTGTTTTTCCCCGCGAACACCACGGGCGTCTGGCACATCACCGAGACCTTGCGCAAGGTCTACGTCGTGATGGGCTGATCCTGCTCGGCGGGCGCAAACCGGCCGATCGAAAACGCGTCGATCGGCGTCGACGTGCGCCCGGTCGCGATCAGCTCGGCCATCACCTCGCCGACGCCCGGGCTGATTGCGAAGCCTTCGCCGTTGAAGCCGAACGCATAGTGCAAGCCCGGCACGCGCGCGCTCGGGCCCATCACCGGCACCCAGTCGTCGGTGTAGCCCTCGATGCCGCTCCAGACGCGGATCAGCTGCACGTTCGCAAACGCCGGTACGAAGCGGCGCAACTCGCGCAGCTGGCGCAGCGTGTTGTCGGGCTTCACGTAGGCGCGCATTGCATCCGCGAATGCCGGGCCCTTCAGCCCACCGCCGAAGACGATGTTGCCGCGCGCGATCTGTCGGAAGTACAGGCCCTCGGTCTCGATCGGCGTCGAGACGCCGATCGAGGGGCCGATCGCGTACGGCAGCGGCTCGGTCACGCCCATTTGCGGGCCGCGTGCGTCCAGCGGCACGGGCTCGCCGAAGTCCTGCGCGAAGCGCGCCGACCATGCGCCGGTCGTCACCAGCAGCTGCGGCGCGCGGTACTGCCGCCCATCGACGGTGTGTGCAACGAACTCGGCGCCGACGCGCTCGATGTGCGCGACCTCGCTGTGCTCGTGGATGTGCGCCCCGGCGCGCTGCGCGGCGCGCCCGAAGGCCGGGCCGGCCAGCCGCGGGTTGGCGTGGCCGTCGAGCGGCGACAGCGAGCCCGCCACGACCTCGTCGCTGAAGATGCCCCAGCGCCGACGCAGCGCCTCGGCACTGAACATCTGCAGCTCGAGGCCGAGCGGCTGCACATCGCGCACGTGCTGCTCGAGCTTGGCGGTTTGTGCCTCGGTGTAGCAGACGCGCAGGTGGCCGTAGGGCACGAACTCCAGGTCTTCGCCGAGCAACTCGTTGACGCGGCTCCAGACGGCGCGCGCGCGATTCGCCAGCGGGATCTGCGCGAGGTCGCGCCCTTGGCGGCGCACGTTGCCGAAGTTGGTGCCGCTGGCCTGACGGCCGATCAGCTCACGCTCGAGCAAGGTCACGCTCAGGCCGTGATGGCGGCGCAGGAACAGCGCGGTCGTCGTGCCCATCAGCCCGCCGCCGACGATCAGCACATCGCTGCGTTGCTGCGTCGTATCACTCATGTTCTTGCGTGCTCATCAACAAGGGCTTGACCGGCGCCTGGCTGCGCAGCCGGCCGATCTGCTCGACCGGAATGCTCGCGGCGGCCGCGACGATCTCGGCCGCCGCGTGGCCGCAATAGCGGCCCTGGCAGCGGCCCATGCCGACGCGGCTGAAGGCCTTCGCACGATTCACTTCCTGGCTGCCGAATTCCAACACGCTGCGGCGCAACTCGCCGGCGGTGACCGCCTCGCAGCGGCACACGACCGCATCGTTCGGCAGCGCGGCCGCGTGTGCATGTGGCCACGGGAAGGCCTGCGCCAGGCCTTCGCGAAAGCCGTTCATCGTCGCCAGCGTGCGCTGCAGGCTCATCCGCTCGGCCGCGAACAGCGTGCGACCACGCGCGTGGTTCAGGTCGTGCAACGCCGCCAGCGCCGCGAGCCGACCGGCCGCCTCCGCACCGTCGGCGCCGAGCAGGCGCGCGCCGTCGCCGGCGAGGTACACACCCGGCGTGCTGCTGCGGCCGTCGGCGTCGATGCGCGGCAGCCATTGGCGGCTCAAGGGTTCGAACGCGAACTCGCAGCGCGCCAGATCGGCGAGCTGCGTCTCGGCGCGCAGGTGCCAGCCGAGGCCGACCGCGTCGCACGCGAACGCGCGCTCGGCACCGCGCGCATCGTGGATGGCGACCTCCGCGACGCCGCCCTCGGGCGTGCCTTCGATGCGCAAAGGCGTGATGGCGTTCAGCAGCTTGACGCCGGTGAGCCGCAGCATCGCTTTCAGTGCGAGCCCCCGCAGCAGCAGGCGCGGTCGGTTCAGCAGTCCGCGCAGGGCAGCGAACGTCGGCAGCGCGGGCGCGGTGTCGAGCACGGCCTCGACCTTGGCACCCGCTTTCACGTACTGCGCGGCGACGAGGTAGAGCAGCGGTCCGCTGCCCATGAACACGACGCGTGACCCGATCGCGCAGGCCTGTGCCTTCAGCGCGATCTGCGCGGCGCCGAGGCTGTAGCAGCCGGCCTGGTTCCAGCCTGGCACCGGCATCAGCCGGTCGGTGGCGCCGGCGCAGACGATCAGCGCATCGAAGTCCAGCGTCGCCGTCTCGCCGCTGCTCGCGTGCACGGTGTGGAGCTGGCCAGGCGTCACGTTCCACGCCAGCGTCTCGGGGCGGTAGTCGACGTGCTCGCGCAGCGTGTCGAAGCCCTCGTGCAGGGCTTGGGCCTTCGCGGCCTCGCTGCCGTAGAGCATCGCGTGCGTGCGCGTGAAGCCGTCGGGTTGGCGGCGGTAGATCTGGCCGCCGTCGCGCCGCCCTTCGTCGATCACGATCGGGCGAACACCGGCCTCGACCAACGCCTGTGCGGCGCGCACGCCGGCCGGGCCGGCGCCGACGACCACGACGCGCGGTGGTGTCATCGGAACACCTCGCCGCGTTCGCGCGCCGCGACCTCCGGCGTCACCGGCCACAGCGAGGCCGGCGGCGTGGTGCGCACGGTCATGCCTTCGCTGACGACGGTTGAACAGGCGCGCAGGCGATGGCCGGCCTCGTCCCAGACCCAGCAGTCCTGGCACGCGCCCATCAGGCAGAAGCCGGCGCGTGTGCCGTCGCCGAACTCGGAGCTGCGCACGCGCCGGCCGTGCGTCAGCAGTGCGACGAGCAGCGTGTCGCCTTCGAGTGCCGTCGCGGGCTGGCCGTCGATCAGCAGTTGCAACGCAGGGCGCCCGGTCTCGGCCAGGCGCACGAAGCGCCCGCCGCTGCCGGCCGAGGGCAGGGGCTTGCTCATCGGAAACTCGAGCTCAGGGGTTGGACGGGAACAGCCGTTCGATCGGGTAGTGCGTCTTGATGAACGGCGACTTGATCACGATGAAGCTGAAGTACTTCTCGATGCCGATGTTGCGCTCGAGCAGGTCCTCGATCAGCGCCTGGTAGTGGTTGACGCCGCGCGTCGTGAACTTCAGCAGGTAGTCGTAGCCGCCACTGACCAGATGGCATTCGAGGATCTCGTCGACCCCGCGGATCGCCGCCTCGAAGCGCACGAAATCCTCGCGGTGGTGATCCGACAAGGTCACCTCGGTGAACACCGTCAGCGTGTCGCCGAGCTTTTCGAGCCGCAGCTGCGCGCCGTAGCCCGAGATGTAGCCCGCCTGCTCGAGCCGCTTCACGCGGATCAGGCAGGGGCTGGGCGACAGGCCGACCGCATCGGCCAGGTCGACGTTGGTGATGCGCCCGTTCTTCTGCAGCTGGCTCAGGATGCGCAGGTCGAGGCGGTCGAGCTTGAGGGAAGGGCTGGTCACGGTGGGCGGATGAGTCAGGAGTTGCCCATTGTGCGACGGGTCGGGGCGCGCCCACCCTACTTCAGCGCGGCGCGCACGTCGGGTGCAGCCAGCACGTCGTCCAGGGTTTTCTTCAGGCGCTGGCCCATCTGCGCGAACTCGTCTTCGGTGAAGCACAGCGCCGGCGCGAAGCCGAGGATGTGGTCGCCGAACGAGCGGAAGATCAGGCCGTTCCGGTAGCCCGCGTCGAACAGCCGGTCCGACAAACCCAGCGCCGGGTCGAAGCTGCGCTTGCTGGCCTTGTCGCTCACCAGCTCCAGCGCGCCCAGCAGGCCGCGATAGCGCGATTCGCCGACCAGCGGGTGATCGCGCAAGCCGTCGAGCACGGCCGCGAAATGCGGTGCGACGGCCTGACCGTTCGCGAGGATGCCGCCTTCGTCGTACAGCCGCAGCACCTCGAGCGCGATCGCCGCGCTCACCGGGTGCGCCGAATACGTCGCGCCGTGGCCGATCGGTGCGCCGGCCGGGGCGCCGTCGGCGATGCCGGCGTAGACCTGCTCCGACACCATGGTTGCGCCCATCGGCGCATAGCCGGCGGTCAGGCCCTTCGCGAGCGTCATCAGGTCGGGCTCGACGCCCTCTGCCTCGCACGCGAACATCGGGCCGGTGCGGCCGAAGCCGGTGATGACCTCGTCGACGACGAACAGGATGTCGAGCTCGCGCGTGGCCTCGCGCATCGCCTTGAGCCAGCCGACCGGCGGCACGACCACGCCGCCCGAGCCCTGGATCGGCTCGCAGAAGAAGGCCGCGACGTTCTCGGCGCCGAGCTCGGCGACCTTGGCGCGCAGCGCCGCGACCGATGCCGCGATCACCGCCTGCGGATCGGCGCCGACCGCGCTGCGGTACGCGTACGGCGAGGCGATGTAGTGCTGGTTCGGCAAGGGCAGATCGAAGCCGCGATGGAAGACCGGCAGCGCCGTCAGCCCGGCGCCGAACGACGACGAGCCGTGGTAGCCGCGCTCCAGCGAGATGAAGTGCTTCTTGCTCGGCCGGCCGGTGTTGTTGTAGTACTGCGTGATGAAGCGGCTCGCCGCGTCCACCGCCTCCGAGCCGCCCAAGGTCAGGTAGACGCGTGTCAGCGAGGCCGGCGTGATCTCGACGAGTTTGGCCGCAAGGCGGATCGCCGGCTCGCTGCCGAAGTGGAAATAGCCGGTCGCGTACGGCAGCTTGCGCATCTGCTCGGCCGCGGCCTGCACCACGCTCTCATGGCCGTAGCCGATGTTGACGCACCACAGGCCGGCGAAGGCGTCGAGCAGCTCGCGGCCGTTGGCGTCCTTCAGCCAGGCGCCATGGCCGGATTCGAGCACGGTGACGCCGCGCTGCTCGTGCTTGCGCCAGGGGGCTACCGGGTGGATCAGGTGGTCTCGGTCGAGCGCGACCAGCGCATCGAGGGTGGAAAGGTCTCTGGACGACATGCGGAGGACTCTTGAAGATGAGCCTCCAGAATAGGTCGACCTTCCCAACGGGTGGTGCTGCTTTGGGTGCGCCTCACGCAATGCTTCATCGTTCTGCGCGCGGGTTCGGCAGAAGATGTGGCGGCCTAGAACTCCAGCAGCGGCGGCTGCATCAGATCCGCGTCGAAGCCCATCAACATGCTGGCCAGCGCGAATGCGCGCCACAGGTGCGGCGGCATCTGCAGGATGGCCTCGGGCGTCTTGCGTTCGGCGATCCACGCGCCGATCTGCGCATGCTGGTCGGGCGTCAGCAGGTGAAGACTTCGCATCTCGTCGAGTGTCTGCATGGGGCTGCCTGTCGTTGAAGCTGTCGGGCCGTCAGTCGCCACGCAATGTGCGGGCCAGCTCGAGCACACGCGCGACGAAGTCATCGTAGCCGTACGGCCAGGGTTTGCTCTCGGGCCAGTCGTCGCGTCCGGCAATTTGTCGCACCGCGACCAGCCGCGCGCTCGGCACGACGACGATGTACTGGCCGAGGTAGCCCTGAGCTTCGTAGGCCTCCATCGGTGCCGTGTGCCGCCACCACAACAGCCCGTAGCGTGCGGAGAACGGCTGGCTCTGGGCGACCATCTCGTGCATGAAGCCCGGGGCTATCAACTGGACCGTGCCGACGCGTCCTTCATCGAGCACGAGCTGGCCCACGCGTGCGGCGCCGGCCGCGGTCGCGATCCAACCGGCCATCGCGTACGGATGACCGGCTTGGTCGTAGCCGCCCTGCTCGTTCCACGACGGGCCGCGCACGCCCAGCGGGCCCAGCACTTCGCGTTGCAGGTACAGGTCCATGCGCTCGTTCGCGGCCCGCTCGATCACGCCGGCCAGCAGGTTCATCGCCTTGTTGTTGTAGCTGAAGCGCGCCCCCGGCGCGTCGCTGAGCTCCGCCGCGAGTGCGAGCTGCAGTCCATCGGGCGCCGGGTAGATCTCCATCGTCGTATTCGGAACGTTCTGCAACCCCGAGGTGTGGTTCAGCAGCATGCGCAGCGTGATCGCGGCCTTGCGGCCCTGCTTCCACTCCGGATAGAAGTCGGCGACCGGCTGGTCGAGCGAACGCAGCTTGCCTTGCGTCAGCAGCCGGCCGATGCCGAGCGCGACCAGCGACTTGGTGCACGACATCATCTCGATCGCGCCCGGCGTCGCGCCGCTGCGGTGGTGATCGAGCAGGATCTGGCCGTTCTGCAGCACCAGCACCGCGTCGGATTCGGAGGCTTGCGCGCGGGCGGCCACCGCCCGCAACGCGGCCTCCTGTGCCGGCGTCAGCGCGGCCATCGCGCTGGCACACGTCAAGGCCGCAAGCGATGCGAAAACACGGAACCATGCGCGCATCTGGAGCCCTCCGCCAAAAGCGCCAGATGCTAGCGCGCCCGCGTGTCAGTAACCTCGCGACCGATCGACGCGCCCGACCATCGCTTCACCCGCGTCGAAGCGGCGCAGGTTGTCGAGCACCACCTGCGCGGCGGTTTCGGGCTGCGTCATGCTCGCGATGTGCGGCGTGAGCCAGATGTTCGGATGCTGCCAGAACGGATGCTCGGGTGGCAGCGGTTCGGGGTCGGTCACGTCGAGCACGGCGTCGCCGAGCTGGCCGGTGGCTAGCGCGGCGAGCAGGTCGTGCTGAACGAGCTGCGGGCCGCGGCCGACGTGGACCAGGCCGGCGCCGCGCGGCAGCTGTGCGAACAGCGCAGCGTTCAGCAGGCCGCGCGTCTCGCTCGTGAGCGGCAGCAGGCAGACGAGGAGGCCGGTGCGCGCGAGAAACGCCGGCAACTCGTCGCTGCCCGCAAAACACTGCACGTCGTCGAGCACATGACGCGAGCGGCTCCAGCCCGCGCAGTCGAAGCCGAAGCCGCGCAACTGCGCGAGCGCCGCCTGCCCCAGCGAGCCGAGCCCGAGCACGCCGACGCGGCATTGCCCGGCAGGCCGCACCGGTGCGGCCTGCCACTCACCACGGCGCTGCTGGCGCTGGTACTGCGGCAGGTCGCGGTGCAGCGCGAGCACGGCCCAGCTCACGTACTCGACCATGCCGTTGATGATGCCGGGTTCGACCATGCGCACCACCGGCAACTCGGGTGGCAGCGCCGAGAAGTCGAACTGGTCGACACCCGCGCCGGACGAGAACAGCACCTGCAAATTCGGGAACAGCTCGAGGATGTTGGGCGGCGGCTCCCACGCGGCGAGAAAGCGCACTTGCTCGGGATCGCCGATGTCGGGCCAGATATGGAACGGCAGCCCGGGCGCCTCGCGCGCGAAGACCTCGGCCCACTGGCGGCCGCGCACCGGGTCGGATTTGTAGACGAAGCTCATCGGAGCCAGCCGCCGCCGGGCCGCCCCAAGGCGGCTGGGCGCCCCCTCGGGGGGCAGGAGCGAAGTGACGTGGGGGTTGTCATTTCAACCCAGCGCCTGATTGACCAATGCGAACAGCCGCACGTCGGCAGGCGAGGTGGGCGCCGCGCCGCGCACCATCACCGTCGGCGCGTCCACGCGCAGCAGGCCCAGGCTTTCGAGCCATTCGGTCAGCCCACTGTCGAAGTCCACATCGATGCGCACGAACTTGCCGGCGCTCAAGCCCACGAGATGCGCGATCAGCGCTTTCGCGCTGTCGGCATCCGGCGCCACCACCGGGCCGATCGCCAGGCCGCGGCCGAAGCGGCGCAGCATCGCGAAACCGCGCGCGCTGCCGTCGTGGTCGAGCACCACGGTGTCGGCGTGGCTCAGCAAGACCGTGACCATCGCCGTGCGTGGCATCCCGCGCGCCTGCGCGTCGAGCGCGGCCAGCGGCTCGGTGTCGTTGTGATCGGCCGGGCGCAGCCGCCAGCCCTCGTCGAGCGCGACCAGCGGTGCCGGCAGCGCGGTGCCCTGGTGCTGGCGCACCTCGCCGGCCCGCACGAAGCCGAGGCGTTCGTACAGGCCGCGGCCTTCGGGCGTGGCGTGCAGCAGCACGCTGCGGTCATCGAGCTCGGCCAGCAGCGTCTCCATCAGCCGGAAGCCGATGCGCCGCCCCTGGCAGCGCGGGTCGACGATCACCAGGCCGATGGTCGCGTGCTGTGCGCCCCAGCGCCAGGACTGCGCCGTCGCGACGAGCTCGCCGTCGCGCTCGGCGACCAGGCCGCTGCCGAAGTCGAAGTTGAACTGCCAGTCGGCCAGCCGGTGCGGCCAGTGCACGCGCAGCGACAGCGCGTGCGCGGCCTCCAGGTCGGCGGCCGTCATGGGTCGCAACACGACCCCGTCGGCGGTGGTGCTTGCATCAATCAATGGGTTCTCCAGCGCATGGTTCTCGCGTGATGGTTCCAAGCCTGCCACCGCATCGGATAGGACGATCTTGCTGCCCGAGGCAATACCGCAGCATCCGCCGTGCCGCCCCGGCGAATCGCAATTTGCTGCGCTCGCCGCAGCGCCTACGGGCGCAAATTCCGCGCCACCCTGCCTAGCATTTGTGGGTCGATTGAACCCTATTTTCAAGGCCAGCGTGCACACCTTCCACCCCGATCAGATCAACGTGCCCAGTGGCCACTTCATCGATGGGGTCCTCGTGCCCGCATCGCTCGAAGCGGGCATCGAGGTCTACCGCCCCTCGGACGGCAAGCCCTACGCCGATTTGCCGCTGGCCGATGCCGAGACCGTCGACCGCGCGGTGAACAACGCCTGGACCCGCTGGCGCGCCAGCGACTGGGCCCACCGCGCGCCGCGCGAACGCGCGCGCGTGCTGCGGCGCTGGGCCGATCTGGTCGAGGCCGACGGCGCGGTGCTTGCGCCGCTCGAAGCGGTCGGCTCGACGCGCCCGCTGCGCGAAGCGCTCGCGTGGGACGTGCCGTTCACCGCCGAGGGCCTGCGCTTCTTCGCCGAGTACGCCGACAAGCTAGGCGGCGAGGTCGCGGCGACGCGCAGCGACCACCTCGGCATGACGGTCACCGAACCCTACGGTGTCGTCGGCGCGATCACGCCGTGGAACTTCCCGCTCGTGATGGCCTCGTGGAAGGTCGGCGCCGCGCTCGCGGCCGGCAACGCGGTCGTGCTCAAGCCCTCGGAGCTGACGCCGTTCTCGGTGCTGCGCCTGGCCGAGCTGGCGGTGCAGGCCGGCGTGCCGGCGGGCATCTTCAACGTCGTGCAGGGCGACGGCCGCGTCACCGGCGACGCGCTGAGCCGGCACCCGCGCATCGCGAAGATGACCTTCACCGGCTCGACGCGCACCGGCGCGGCGATCATGGCGGCCTGCGCGCTGCACGGCCCGAAGCCGGTCACGCTCGAGCTGGGCGGCAAGAGCCCGCAGCTGGTGTTCGACGATGTGCCCGACCTCGACAAGCTGGCCGCGACGATCGCCGGCGCGATCACCGGCAACGCGGGGCAGGTCTGTCTCGCGGGCTCGCGGCTGATCGTGCAGCAGCGCATCAAAGAGCCGCTGATCGAACGCATCGTGCGGCGCTTCAAGGCCTTGCGGCCCGGCCCGACCTGGAGCGAGGAGGCCACACTGTCGCCCATCGTCTCGCGCTTGCAGGCGGCGCGCATCATCGACATCGTCGAGCGCGCCCGGCGCAGCGGCGCGCAGACGCGCTGCGGCGGTGCGCTGGCCGACGTCAGCGCCGGCGGCTCGTACTACCAGCCGACGCTGATCGAGCACGTAGCTGCTACCAACCCGGCGGTGATCGAGGAGATCTTCGGCCCGGTGCTCACGGTGCAGACCTTCGACACCGAGGAAGAAGGCCTCGCGCTGGCGGCGCACGAGCACTACGGCCTCGCGGCCGGCGTGCACACCGCCGACATCGGTCGCGCGCTGCGCGCGATGCGCCACATCCAGGCCGGAACGATCTGGATCAACCGCTATGGCCGCACGTCGGACTTCGTGATTCCGACCGGGGGTTACCACCAATCGGGCATCGGCAAGGACCTCGGGCGCCAGGCGGTCGAGGCCAATCTGCGCGTCAAAAGCG
>Ga0307508_10006654_pt1 | contig 10852 bp, 8 predicted proteins | sample 9_EM_MG_FD_203089 | JGI IMG/M metagenome (GOLD analysis project Ga0307508, IMG submission 203089) | Populus trichocarpa ectomycorrhiza microbial communities from riparian zone in the Pacific Northwest, United States - 9_EM | ecosystem: Host-associated > Plants > Roots > Unclassified | place...
GGTTTGCAGCGGTTCGGCCTTCAGCACGACGATCGCGCCATGCTCGAGCCGCACCCAGTCGCGCGCCGCCCAGGCCCGCAACTGCTTGTTGATGCTTTCCCTGGTCATGCCGACCATCTCGCTGATCTCCTGCTGGGTAATCGCAATGGTTCGCCCTTGCGGCCCAAGCTTGTGTTTCTCGGTCAGGCGAAGCAACGCGCTGGCCAATCGACCCGGCAGGTTCTGAAGGATGATCTGCTCGACCTGATCGCTGGTCCAACGCAGCCGCGCGCACAACAGCTCGATGAACTTCATCGCGAGCGCCGGCTGGCTGCGCACAAACGGAATGAATTCGCGCCGGTCGATCGTGAAGAGTTCGCAAGATGAGTTCGCGATGGCGTCGGCCGAGCGCGCGGAGCCGTCAAGCAGCGCTATCTCGCCGAATATCTCGCCTGCCCCGATCAGGTTCAGAATCGCATTGCGACCATCGGGTGAGGAGATGCTGATTTTCACCGTGCCCGAGATCACGGCAAACAGGCTGACGCCCGGATCGCCCTTGGAGAATATCGTCGCTCCCCGCTTCAGCGTGGAATGCTTGGCGTAGCGGCATAGCTGATCGAACGCTTCAGGCTCGAGATCAGAAAAATATGGATGCTTGCGCAGCACCGACAATTTGCTGCTCGAAAATCCCTGTGCTTCACCGGTCCTTTGTTGAGGCACGCCAGTCCAACTCCAGCAACTATTCCGGATGCAGCTCTTCCGTAGTCAACGTCGGTGACCTTTTCAACCGCAAAGCATCATACTGCGTCGATTTAGCGGCCGAAGCACAAAAACCGTACACCGCGTTAACGGTCCGATAACCGTGGAACACCCGAAAGCACAACCCATTTGGCCGCACATCTGACTGTTTTTGCACCAAGCCAATCCCGCCACGTGGAAATAACCGAATGCCGGAGAGACAACAACCGCCGCCACCGACGTCACGTCCGCGATTGTTTTGCAATGGAATCGGACTGACGTGCCGATCGCGTTGGCAGTCGTCAGATTATTCGTTGGCGATCCCCATTTCCTTGATTACACGCGCATATTTGGCCAGCTGATCGCGTGTCATGCCACGTAGCTCCTCCGCCGAGCTGCCCCGAATGGCGAAACCCAACTCCTCGAGCTTGCGGCGGACTTCGGGATCGCCGACCGCCTTCACCACCTCCGCGTTCAACCGGGCGATGATGTTTTTGGGCGTGCCGGCGGGCGCAAGCATTGCAAACCAGGAGTTGAAGAAGAAGCCGGGCAAGCCGGATTCCGAGACGGTCGGCACCTCAGGGAATTGGGCCAATCTCTTCTCGGTGGTGACCCCGATCAGCTTGAGCTGACCGCCACGCACCAGGGCAGCGACGGTGCCGAGGCCCTGGAAGCCGACCGGAATCTGGCCGGCGGCAACGTCGGTAGCGGCCTGCGTTGCGCCCTTATAAGGCACGTGGGTCAGGGATATGCCGGCGGCGGAGGCGAACATCGCCATCGCCAGATGCTGGGGGCTACCCGGGCCGCCTGAGCTATAGTCGATTTTTCCGGGTGCTGCCTTCGCAGCCGCGATCAGGTCCGCTGCGTTCTTGAAGCTGGCCTGATTGCTGGCGATCAGTCCCCACTCCACGGTCGCAACCAGCGAAACCGGTTCGAAATCCTTCAGGATGTCCCAGCGCATCTTGGACTGCAGGTTTGGCACCATGGTCATGACGCTGTCGTTGAAGCCGCCGATCGTGTAACCGTCCGGTTCGGCGCGTGCCACCTGCTCGGCCCCGATCAGTCCGGAAGCCCCGGGCTGGTTCAGGATCACGAATTGCTGGCCCATATTGTCGGCCATCTTCTGCGTCACGATCCGCGCCGCCACATCGACCGCACTCGCCGCCGCCAGCGGCACGATCATCTTGATCGGCCGGTCGGGATAGCTCGTCTGCGCGCTCGCAGGGACGGCCATCATCAGTGCGAGCGCCGGGATCAGTCCATGGAACACGCGCATCTCAGGTTTCTCCGCAGGTATGGGCGGCACTCACGCACGCGTGCTCCCTATAGCAACTTCCCATCCGGACTGAAGAACGCGTGTGGGCCATCAAATGTCCCGATCGGTACCTGATGGGTGACCAACGTGCCCAAACCCTCGCCGGGAAACCAGGTGTGAAGGTGAAAGGCCGGCGGCTCCACCTTGAACGAAGGCTCGCGAAGCTGAGCCAGATCGAGATCGACTGCATGGTTCGGCGCCGGACAGATCGTGGTCGGCACGCCCGCAAACATCGTCAGCGCAGCCCGGTGAATATGGCCGGTCGCGATCAGTTGCACGCGACGATGGCGCCGGATGATGGGTTCGAGCTCGGCGGCGTTGAGCAGATTCTGGCGATCCATGTGCCAGATGCCGGCCTTGAAAGGTGGATGATGCAGGAACAGGAGCGCCGGCCGTTCCGTCGAGGAAGCAAGCGTCGCGTCAAGCCAGCGCAGCGTGGGCTCCTCGAGTTCGCCATGCGGCTTGCGGTGGACGCTCGAATCCAGCAGCAGCAGATCCAGTCCGCCAGCCTCGATCCGCTGATTGAGCGGTCCTGATGCCAAGGCGTATGAAGAAGGAAACGCGGCGCGCATCAGCTCGCGCGAATCGTGGTTGCCGGGGATGCCGGCAAACGGCAGCTTGAGCGGTGCCAGCAGCCGCTTCAGATATTGATACTCTTCAGCCGTTGGGGTGTCTGCGAGATCGCCCGATATCACCACAAAGTCAGGCGCCGGGCTAAATTCGTTCAACGCCGCGACGCAGCGTTCGAGCGCCTTCGCGGTATCGACGCGGCCATAGGCCAACGCGCCCGGTGGCTTGATATGGAGATCGGAAATCTGGGCGATGCGAACCGGCTTTTGCGTCATCGGTAGTCTCTACTTCTCGAGCGGCAACAAACGGACGGCGTCCGGCGAAATCAACAGCCCGATCCGTTCGCCGGTCCTGGCTTGTACCGTATTCGGCGCATCGATGGTAAGTGGCTTGCCGGACACACCGCTGACGACCAGCCGTTGCCGGTCACCGATAAAGCTGACGCTATCGATGACGCCGGAAAGCGGCGCGCGGCCGCTCTCCACCACATGGATGGTTTCGGGGCGGATCATGGCCACCGCGGCCGGCATGCTTGCATCGCCGCCAATCGCCTGGCGCCCGCCGGGTAACAGCAAATGGCCATTCTCGATGGACGCCTCGATAATATTCGCCGCGCCGATGAATTCGGCGACAAAGCGATTTTGCGGCGTGAAGTAGATTTCGCGCGGCGTACCGATCTGGGCAATGGCCCCCTTCTGCATGACGACAACACGATCACCGAGTTCCATGGCTTCGGCCTGGTCGTGCGTGACGTAGATTGCGGTGATGCCAAGCGCGCGCAGCAGGCGGTTGAGTTCGCCGCGCAGTCGATCGCGCAATGCGGCATCGAGTGCGGTCAGGGGCTCATCGAGCAGCAGGATACCCGGCCGGATCGCCACCGCGCGCGCCAGGGCCACGCGCTGGCGCTGTCCGCCGGAGAGTTGGTCGATGCGGCGGTTCTCGAGCCCGGAAATGTTGGTCAGCGCGACCAGCTCGGCGACCCGCGCCGCACGCTGCTTTTCCGGCACGCCGCGGATCTTCAGGCCATAGCCGATATTGTCCGACACGCTCATGTTGGGAAAAAGCGCGTAGGACTGGAACACCATGCCGACATTGCGCCGCTCGATCGGTATCGATGTCATGTCCTTGCCGTCGAACAACACCTTGCCGCCGGCATCGGGCAATTCGAGACCCGCAATGATGCGCAGCATCGTGGTCTTGCCGCAGCCGGACGGACCAAGCAAGACCAGGGTCTCTCCACGGGCAATCTCGAGCGTCGCAGGTTCGAGCGCGCGTGTTCCGTCGGCAAACGTCTTGCCGCAGGCCTCGATGCGCACCGACGCGCCATGTCCCTCCGACGCACTCATCGCTTTTGTTCTTTCTCGGCAAAGAATTGCATGGCAACCAGCAACGGGATGATCATCACAAAAAAGATCAGCGTGTAGGCTGAGGCGACCTCCAGCCGCATCGAGGCGTAGCTGTCTGCGAGCCCGATCGGCAGCGTCTTGGTCAGGGGGGTGTGAAGCATCCAGGTCAGGTTAAATTCGCCGAGCGATAGCGTCACCACCATCAAGCTGCCGGCGAGTATCCCCGGTATGGCATTTGGCACGATCACGTCGCGGAAGCGACGCCATGGTGACGCGCCAAGCGATGCGGCGCCTTCATCCAGTGTCTTGATATCGACGGAGGCGAACACCGCCATCACCGAGCGCACCATGAACGGCATGGTGAAGATTACATGGCCCGTCAGAATGAAGAACCATGAGCGGCGGAAGTCGCTAAACCCTTGATAGGTGAGCAACAGCGCCAGCGCGATGGCGAGGCCGGGGATTGCGAGCGGCAGCGTGATGATTTCCTCGACGATCCGCGATAGCCGCCCTTCCCGCACGTGCAATGCATAGGCGGCGGGAACACCGACTACCAGGGTGACGGCGAGGGTCGCGAACGCGATCACGAATGAAAGCAAGATGGTGCCGGTATACAGGTCCAAAACCTGAAATACCCATTGCAACGTCAAGCCGGACTGGATGCCGCGAAAGTAATTTACCGTGACGCCGGCCAAAATCGACTGAACGGCAGGCACCACCAGGAATGCCGCAACAAGCAGCGTAAACAACAACTGGCCGATAAAGATCAGGCGATCGCGCATGGTCTCATCCGGCCGCGGCAACCGCGCTGCCGCTGAACGAGCGGGCCAACGCCAGGATGAACCAGGTGATGATGCCGAGCCCGACCGACAGGGCCGCCGAGGTCGAGAAATTCGCCGCCAGCGTGAACTCGGTGTAGATCAGCATCGGCAACACATCGATGTTGGTCGCCAGCGTAAATGCCGTGCCGAACGCTCCCATCGCGGTTGCAAAGGCAATCGCACCAGAAGCAACGAAAGCCGGCGCCAGCGCCGGCAGCACGACATCGCGCTGCACCGCCCATGGGCTGGCACCCAGCGAACGGGCTGCCTCTTCCAGGCCGACATCGAGCTTCTGCACCGCAGCCATGATGGTGAGAATGACGCGCGGGATCGAGAAATAGAGATAGCCGAGGAACAGCCCGTAGATCGAATAGGCAAACACCAGCTTCTCGCCAAACATGCGGTTGGAAAGATCGCCGATCAGCCCCTGACGCCCGGCGAGCAGGATGATCAGGAAACCGATGACCACGCCGGGAAACGCCAATGGAAAGGTCAGCATCGCGATCAGCACGGCACGACCGGGAAAGCGATGCCGCTGCAGGAACATGCCGGCGATGGTTGCCACCACCAGCGTCACGATGGTGGTCGCCGCCGCCAGCAGAACCGTGTTGATCAGCGTCGCGCGGTAACGCGGCTCGGTCAGGATCGCCAGATAGCCGGCGATGCCTTGGGGGCCTTCCGCGCCAACCACGACCAACCGCGCCATTGGCAACAGAAAGAATGCCGCCGTCACCGCGGCGAGCGGCAACAGGCAAAGCCAGACGAAGGATTTATGCGACATTTGGGTACAACGCCCTCAACGCAGGGCATCATACTGCATCAACGGACTTCGGCGAGATAGCGGTCGAGGAAGCTTTTTTGCACAGTTTCCATCCGCCCCCAATCGACACTCTTGGCACGGGCATAGTCGCTATCCGGCAAGAACTTCGCCTTGACCGTCGCGGGAAGTTCAATCTGACGAGCCGGGCGCAGATAGGCGTTGGTCCAGATCGCCTGCCCCTTGTCTGACAGCAGATAGTCGATGACCTTCTTGGCCTTATCCTTGTCGGGCGCATTCTTCACGAGGCCAATAATATAGGGGTACACCACCGACCCTTCGCAGGGGATCACGAATTCAAAACTTCCTTTCTCGGAATATTTGGCGCGATAGGCGTTGAAATCATAGTCCAGCAGGATCGGCAGCTCGCCGGAGACGACTCTCGCATATGACGTCTGCTTGGGAATAATCGGATCGTTCTTCCGCAGGTCCTTGAAGAATGTGATCGCCGGATCAAAGTTGGTTTCGGTGCCACCGAGCGCCTGGTTGATCGCGACGGCGCCGACATATCCGACAGCTGCCGACGACGGATCGAGATAGCCAACCATGCCTTTATAGTCCGGCTTCAGAAGATCCTTCCAGCAGGCCGGCACCGGCTTGCCACCCAGCGCATCCTTGTTGACGAACAGGCCAAGCGTTCCGGAATGGATCGTGGTCCAATAGCCATCGGGATCTTTCAATCCGGGGGCTACCTGATCCCAATTCGCCGGCTTGTAGGGTTCGAGCGCATCCTGGGCTTTTGCCTTCGCACCGAACGTAACGCCGAAATAGGCGATATCGCCGACCGGGTTGCTTTTTTCCGCAAGGATTTGGGCAAGGGCCTGACCTGAATTCTTGTTGTCATGTGGAATATCGTACTTGAGGTCGGCCTTGATCGCCTTGAGCATCGAGGCCCAGTCCGCCCATTCCGGCGGGCAATTGTAGCAGATGACGTCGGCCGCTTTGGCGGATTGCCCGGGCGCGACCAGCGACAGCGCCAACAAGGCAAGAACAAAACGGACGGTTTTCATGGATCACTCCGGCAAAGCGTGGCTGACAAGGATATCAGCACCAACCGGCGACCAAGTATAGGCGGCGTATGAAGGATTTGCGACGGAGCGTATTGCTATGCAGCAATCGGCCGAAAGCGCGCTGCCGGCGTCGGGGATTTTCGTCAGTTGACGAAATCCGCTAAGCTCGGCGGGAGGGGATCCGCGCCATGTACCAGCCTGCCGGTGTCAAGACTTCTGCCGATTTGCCGATTCCGGACCGGATGAAAGCCTGGGTGCTCGGCGACCCGGACCAGCTGGCTCTGCGCGAGAAGCCGGTACCGATTCCCGCGCGCGCCGAAGTGCTGGTCCGGATCGATGCGGTTGCGATCTGCGCAACCGACCTTGAGATCATCCATTCGGGCTCGCCGGCAAGCATTGAGGGCGGCCTGCCCTTCAACAAGAATTTTACGCCGGGGCACGAGTACATGGGCACCGTCGCGGCGCTCGGACCCGACGTCGACGAGTTCAGGATTGGCGAGCGGATCAGCGTGGAGATCCACGCCGGCTGCGGCCAGTGCAAACGCTGCCGCCAGGGCATGTACACGTCATGCCTGAATTACGGAAAGCCCGACAAGGGTCATCGCGCCAACGGCTTCACGACCGACGGCGGTTTTGCCGAATACGCGGTCAACCACATCAACACGCTGGCGCGGGTACCCGACACCATGAGCGACGCGGAGGCGACGCTGGTCGTCACCGCCGGCACGTCGATGTATGGCCTGACAGAACTGGGAGGGTTGGTGGCCGGCGAGAGCGTCGTGGTGATCGGCCCGGGCCCGATCGGGCTGCTCGCCGTAGCCGTCGCCAAAGCGCTTGGCGCCAGCCCGGTGATCCTGACGGGAACGCGCAACAGGCGTCTGGCCATCGGCAAGGAACTCGGCGCCGATCGCACCATCAACATCAACGACGAGGATGCGGTCGAGGTCGTCAAACAGCTCACCGGTGGCATCGGCGCCGACTATGTCGTGGAGTGCGCCGGGACCGAGACGACCATCAATCAGGCCATTCACATGACCAATCGCGGCGGCCAGATCTGCCTCGCCGCATTCCCGCATGATCCCGTCACGATGGACCTCGCCCATCTCGTGAAGAACAACATCTATGCCTACGGCATTCGCGGCGAAGGCCGCAGTGCTACCCGACGCGCCATGGCGCTGATGGCGGAAAAGCGCTTCGATGCGACGAAGATTCACACCCACACATTTCCGCTTGCCGATCTTCCCACTGCGCTAAGATACGCGCGCGAGCGTGTTGACGATGCCATCAAGGTGGTCGTTACCAATCGGCAAATGAGTTCGGCGGCGAACGCTGCTGCCGAGTGAGATCACGATCGCCTTGTTCAGATTCGGCCCAATGCGGTCAGGACGACCAGTGGCGTCAACGGAATCTCCGTGATGACGGTCCGAAATGGCCTCAGCGCATCATTCACTGCGTTGGTCACGGCAGCGGCGGCGCCCGCCGTACCAGCCTCACCAGCGCCTTTGGCTCCCAATTCCGTCTCCAGCGTCGGCGAGACCACATGGCCGATATCGATATCCGGCATTTCGCCGGACATCGGGACCAGATAGTCCGCCATATTGGCGTTGGTGAGTTGGCCCCGCTCGTCATAGATACATTTTTCGAACAGTGCAGCGCCGAGCCCCTGCACCACCCCGCCCCTGATCTGTTCATCGACCAACTGGGGATTGATGATGGTGCCGCAATCCTCGACCACCCAATGCTTCAGCAATTTGATGAAGCCGGTGTCGGTATCAACCTCCAGCCAGGCGGCCTGCACACCATTGGTGAAGGCAAAGGGATATTCGCGCGGGACAAAATGCCGGGTCGCCATCAATTCAGGCTGGACACCTGGTGGCAGTGTATCGGGACGGAAATAGACGATTCTGGCCAGTTCCTTCAGTTCGATGCGTGGCGCGCCATCGCCGGCGTTCACGACGTTATTGCTGACGATATCGAGTTCACCGGCTGTCGATTGCAGGATGGCGGCGGCGACATCGAGGATGTTCCTGCGCAGCACCTTGGTCGCTTGAAGCGCGGCTTCCCCGCCAATCCCGGCGCCGCGCGAGGCCCACGTGCCGCCACCATAGGGCGTGTTGTCGGTATCGCCCAGGATGACACGCACGCGATCCATCGAGACGCCAAGTACGCTACCGACAATCTGCGCGGTGAGCGATTCCGATCCCTGCCCCTGCTCGGTGATGCTGGTCTGGCAGATCACCGCCCCCTGCGCGTCGAGCCGCACGGCGACGCCATCCTGTGATGATATTTTGGCACCGCCAACACCGTAAAATGCCGCACTGGGATTGGTGACTTCGATAAAACTGGCGATGCCGATGCCGCGATGGATATTCTTTGCCCGCAATGCCGCCTGTTCCCTGCGCAGCCCATCGTAATCCATCATCCTGATCAGCTTGGCCAGCGAGGCATGGTGCGACAATTGCTCGAAGCGCAGGCCTGTGGGCGAGGCACAGGGATAGGCGTCATCGGCAATCAGATTGCGGCGCCGGATCTCGACCGGGTCCATGCCGATCTTCATCGCCGCCAGGTCGACGAGCCCCTCCGTTACCGAGCAGGCGATCGGATGACCGACGGCGCGGTACTGGCACATCACGTTCTTGTTCTGGAACACGACACGCGCGCGAGCGCGGTAGTTCTTGGTGACATAAGGCCCGCCAACCAGATTAACGACCTGATTAGCCTCGATCGCGCTGGTGCGCGGGTACATCGAGTAAGGTCCGATGCCGGTGAGATCATCGATCTCGAACGCCGTGATGGTACCGTCGCGCTTGACGCCGATCTTGCCTTTGCAGCGATGATCGCGGGCATGGATATCGGTGTTAAAACTCTCGATCCGGTCCGCAACGAATTTGACCGGCCGCCGCAGCAGCTTGGAAAGCGCATAAGTCGCCATCTCGTCGGCATAGATATGGACCTTGATGCCAAAGGAGCCGCCGACGTCCTTGCAGACTACCCGGACCTGGGACTCCTGTAGTCCGAGATGCAGCGCCGCAATGTTCTGCACCATGTGCGGCGCCTGCGTGCCCTGATAGATCGTAAGCCTCGCTTCAGCGACGTTCCAGTCAGCAACTACCGAACGCGGCTCCAGCGTCACACCGGTGTGCCGTCCAAAGATGAACTCGGCCTCCACGACCTCGTCGGAGCCGGCAAAGGCTTCGTCAACGGCGCCGGCGTCATGATTGCGCTCGAACGCAAGATTATCCCCGAGCGCTGGATGGATCACAGGCGTTGCCGGATCCAGCGCATTACCCATGTCCGTTACCGCATCGAGCTCTTGATACAAGACCGAAACATGTTCGGCCGCATCCTCTGCGATAGCTCGTCTGGTCGCTACAATTGCCGCGACAGCTTCGCCTTGCCAGCATACGCGGTCGATTGCGACAGCACTTTGCGGCGCGGATTTGAGGCCCTTCAGATGCGAGAGCACGCCAACCCACGGCGTGATGACGGCGGCAAGTTCCGGGCCGGTGACGATCGCGATCACACCCGGCATCCGCCTGGCTTCCGACGCGTCAATGCTGGTGATTTTTGCATGCGCGTGCGGCGAACGCAGGAACACCACATGCGCCATGCGTGGCAACTCGATGTCACTAACGTAGAGCCCTCGTCCCTGCATTAGCCGATCGAGATTCGGCCGCGGCACCGTCTTGCCGATGTAGGAGTTTGGCTTGTCGAGCACCGAAAGCGCCTGAGGATCAGGTGGGACCGATGTCATTGCCCGTGCCCCGCCCGCGCACGCGCGGTGTTCTCGACCGCGTCGACAATCGCCTGATAGCCGGTGCAGCGGCAATAATTGCCGGAGAGGTGCGCGCGAATCTGTTCGCGATCAGGCATCGGGGATTGTTTCAGTAGATCCTGTGCCGCCATCAGCATTCCCGGCGTACAGAAGCCGCATTGCAGGGCGTTCCGGTCCCGGAACGCCGCCTGCAGATCCGCGATCTCGCCGCCGTCGGACAGCCCCTCGATCGTTTCAACCGATCTGTCTTGCATCTGTATCGCCAGAATCAGGCAGGCGCGCACGATCTCGCCGTTCACGCGTACGGTGCACGCCCCGCAAACCCCATGCTCACAACCGACATGGGTGCCTGTCAGTTTCAAATGCTCCCGCAGGAAATCCGCAAGGTTAAGCCGCGGCAGCACATCGGCATCGACGCGTTCGCCGTTGACCTCAAGTGAAATAGATATGGGGGTCACGCAGCTGCTCCAGCGCGTAGATC
>Ga0307508_10006655_pt1 | contig 10849 bp, 13 predicted proteins | sample 9_EM_MG_FD_203089 | JGI IMG/M metagenome (GOLD analysis project Ga0307508, IMG submission 203089) | Populus trichocarpa ectomycorrhiza microbial communities from riparian zone in the Pacific Northwest, United States - 9_EM | ecosystem: Host-associated > Plants > Roots > Unclassified | place...
AGCGGGGACAGGTCTCGACGTCGACCGCGAAGGTCCTCTTGAGTAGCTCCGCCCAGGGGCGGTAGCGCGAGCCGGCCGTGCTCGGAGAGGCCGCGGTGCAGGGCGAAGCGGTACAGGGCGCGGCAGCGTCGTCGGTCGCTTGGCTCGGGCGCGGCTTAGGCACGATGAGGGGCCGCCACTTAGAGGCGGCGGCGAGGACGCCGAAGTAGCGCACGGTGTGGAACCTGGGCGCCGGCACGAGCGCGACCAGGCGGCACAAGAGCGACAGCGGGTCGAGGTCGACCGCGACCGTGCCATCACTGAACGGCTTCTTGAGAGCGATGCGCACGAGGCCATCGGGGCCGGGGAGGAGCCGCTCGGTGGCCAGCGGCGGGCGCAAGATGTACTTCAGCAGGGCTTGCCGTCCTTGCTCGTCGGCCGGTCCGGCGCGGGTCGCGGCGTGCAAGCTGAAGCCGGCTTCGCGCACCGAAAGCGGCGCGTCGATGACCACGCCGGGGCGTCCCGCGAAGGCTAGCTCGGCCGAACAAGCCGAGCGTGTCAAGGCCGTTTCGCCGCATTTGAGCCGCAGTCTCTGAGAGTGTGCCGCGCAGCAGGCTTGCGCTCAAGGATGGAAGGGCACGCGCGGCGCAAGGCGCGTTGGGGGTGCGGCTGGAGCGGCAGCGGCTGCGGGCGCCGGAAAGACCAGCACGCGTCGCTCGGGATCTATCGACACCGATACGACAGGTTCGTCTAAGACGACGCTGGCGGCCGCGCTGGTCGAGCTCGGCGACAGACCAAAATCGACGTGGGCGACAGCCGTTTCGTTGGCGGTTTTGAGCTCGACGTCGATCACGCATGGAAAGATGCGGCCCCGTGACTGCGACTGCGTGAGCGTGACGGTTGCCTCCGAGCCTGTCTGCTGTACCGTCGCCGATACCACTGGCCACTCCACCGGTTCGTCTCCGAACACCCAAGCAGCGAAATAGTTAGCGAGCTCGAGCCTTGACGTTGTCTCGAGGGCCGCGCGCAGGTCATCCATACTGCGCGCGACCGGGTCGCGAAGAAATAGCTGAATCGCCGCAAGCACGGCTGGGCGGCCAAGCCATGGCTCGAGCTGCACGAATAGAGCGAGCGGCGCCGTGTCGTAGCCGCCGGCGGCCCAGTCTTCGAGCGGCAACGGCGGAGGAGTTAGCGGGCGAATGGGGTAGGGGGCACCGAGGCCGGTGTTATGCCAGAGCGAGCGCGCCGACATGGCTTCCGGGAACGGACGCCGTTCGTCTTCGAACACGTACGCCAGGTACTCGGCGATCGCTTCTTTCCAGAGATAGTCGAGTGTGCTCGAGAGCGTGGTGCGGTTACCCGCCCACTGGTGCACCGTTTCATGGAGCAGCACGTGCATCGGCACGTTCGAGTAACCGACAAATAGGTTCGTGAGATCGTCGCGCACGACGATATTTGCCGGATGCTCCATGCCGAGAAATGTGGTGGGCGCCGAAGCCACGCGTAGCTCGTCGCCGTAGGGATACGGCCCGAGCAGCTGCGTGAGCCATTCGAGGAAATCGCCGAACGACGCGGCATCGAGCCCGCCGTACAAGCTGCCGGCCGGCGTGTCGTAGAGCACGACCGACACGCCGGCTGCCGTGACCAGCGGCGTCCGCGCCCAGCCCGAATCGGACGCGATCGCGAACGACGAATACGACGGTGCGAGCGTGTCGAGTAGCTCGCAATGCGTGGAGCCCTCAGTGAACGTGCGCACGCCGGGACAAAGCACGACGTCCGCGGTAGCGTGCGAGACGTCGAAGGTGTAGTGCGTGAGCCGCTGCGGAGCCGGGTCACAGGGTCCGAAGCGCGGGCACTGTTCGAGCCAGCCGAGCAGGTAGGAAAACTCGCGATTTGCGCGATCGGGCCGGCGCGAAAAGCCGACCTGTGTCTTCGGATCGGCGGCCTCGATAACCGTCTGTTTCGTCGATAGTTGGACGGCGTTGCCGGCAGTGAAGCTGCCGCAGAGCGCGAGCTCGTCGGCGCGCTGAGCTAGCTCGAAACCCAGCGGCGCGAGCGTGTCGCGCACGGGCAGGCTGCTCTTCAGGTTGACGCAGCCGGACCCCGAGCGCGTCACGTCGAAGGTGAGTGTGGACTCTGCTTCTCGGCTCGCTAGGTCCAAACGGTAGTCGTAGCGGGAGATGGCCACGCCGGGCTCGTCAAGCGCGCCGCCGCCCCCCAGATCTTGGTCTCCGGCGACTCCGCCATTTCCGGCGACAGAGCTGGTCGCACCGTCGGCTCCGCCGGCACCCGCACCTGAGTCCATGTCCGTATGCGCGTCCGTTCCCGCAACACCGGGCAGGCGTGCGCTCGCGCCGTCTGACCCGCTGCACGCGATGCAGGTGAGCGCCGTCACGAATAGACAGAGCGATCTCACCCTGGGTGTGTAGCGCGCGCGCTCGCGCCGTGCAGCCGTCAGCCGCGTCCGCCAGATCTGTTCGCGCAAATCACGTGCGTGCTCTGGGTCCGCTGGTTGCCCGCATTACCGCGGCAGACTGGATACTCTCGACTCGAGGTAGTCCTCGAGGTTGGTGTAGCCGTGGCGGGGGCTGGCTCGTTGCGCGAGGCGCTCAAGACGGCGACCGAGCCTCGCACCATCGTTTTCGACGTGGCAGATGTTCGAGCCCTCGATGAACAGCGGCGACTCGAGCGCGATCGTGCCTCATCTGCCAGCTTGGTGACGTGACAGACGTCGCCGCCTCTTCCACCCCGGGCGTGGGCACCGAAGCCCTGCGCGCAAGGAAAAGCCAACGGGCCATCCACCACCGGCGGGCAATTGGCGCCGGGAGCTCGTCGCGCTGCCGTTGTTCGTAGCCCCGTGGGCGCGCGCACCGCCGACGTTGCCGCGCCCGCCGTCGCTGCGCGTGTTTGCGGTGCGCGCCCGCTGCTGCCCACGTGAGCGTGACAGTGAGACGACGGTCCGGGTCTCGGCTCAGCTGAAGGATTGACGACCTGCCAACGGCGACCGCAACCCGTCGCTCGACACGACCGGGTAGCAGGAGGCGTTGGCACAAAGGCAGAGCGCGCGTGATCGTGGCGGACGGGGCAGACGGCGCAGCTTCAGAATCGACGTCGAGCACTGTGACCGCTGCGGCGGGCGGATGAAGCTCCGGGGCCTGGTCATCACCAACGCCGGCGTCGAACGCCACCTCACCTGGCTCGGCGAACCGACCGAGCCCCCCGACGCTCGCCCCGAGGGCGAACACGACGCGCGCAAGCTTGGACACCGACGCGATGAGCCCGCCCGCGGGGTCACTGCTGCCGTAGACTACCCGGGACAGGACGCAGAGTGAGGTGCGCAACGCAAGGGAGGGCGCTTATTCGACCTGCGCGCCTCATCCGATCTACGCGGACCTACGCGCCCCCGCCCATGCGCCGTCAGCGTGAGGCCCTACGGCACATGAGAGTCGCGAGCACTTGGAGGTCTTCTTTGCTCGCACTCCCCGTCGGCTGACCCAACGCCGCGTTACCGCCCCGTTCGGCCGCCTTTGGAAGAGCGCCTGCGTGCGTTCGCTCTGAACCCGTTTCCCGAGCTACGAATCGGGGGTACCGTGGAGCAACTTCTATTACCAGGACAACTACCCGCGGCTTCAACGCGCGAAAAAACGCTGGGATCCCAAGAACGTCTTTCACCACGCGCTCTCGATTCGCGCGCCGATCACCTGAATCCGATCGAAACGCCGGCGGAGAGACCTACGAAGCCCTAGCGCGTTACGTTGCTGAGCATCTTCTGCAGTGTCTCGATGACAGCATCGTAGTCCTCGGGTGTGAGGCCGCGCGTGAGCTGCTCGCGGACAGTTTGTTGGGTCTCGCCGGCGAGCCGAAGGCCTTCTTCGCCCACGGCCGTCAGCGTGTAGGCTTGGTCCGCTAGTCGGAGCCATTTGCGCGCTTCGAGCTCGCCCATCGCCGTCTGTAGCCGCTCGTTGTCCGCGAATTGACCGAGTACCTCGAAGATGTGATCAAGTTTGGCGCTGCTGGCCTGCTGGACGGCGTTGAGCGTTTGCCAATGAAGGCGCGTGAGCTGATGCGGTCTGAGGGCGTCGTTGGTGTAGGTGCGCATTCCGGTCCACTTGAGCGCTCGTTCCGCTTGGACTTGAGCGGACGTTCCGAAGCACTTGAGCGTGATCGGAGCGAAGCGACGAGTGACTGGGGTCAGGCGGGTTGGGGTTGAGTCTCCAGGGCTTTCTTTCGCCGCATCGATGGGCCGCCCAGCTTGAGCAGGTGAGCGTTGTGGACGAGCCGGTCGCAGATGGCGTCGGCGATAGTCGGATCACTGAGCGCTTCGTGCCAAGTTTTCGTCGGCATCTGCGTCATGATCACCGTCGACGTCTTGTCGTATCGGTCCTCGATCACTTCGAGCAAGTCACGACGTTCGATGTCGGTCATCGGGTTGAGCAGGAAGTCGTCCAACACGAGCACGTCGACGCGTGACAGCTTACCCAGCAGAGAAGCGTACACGCCCGCGGCGCGCGCCAGGGCCAGCTCCTCGAGCAGACGTGGGACGCGAAAGAAGTTCGCGCGGTATCCGGCGCGGCAGGCCGCGTCGGCAAGTGCGGCGCCGACGTAGCTTTTGCCCACGCCGGTTTTGCCTACCACCACCACGTTGTGCTTCGTCTTCACCCACTGGCAGGTGGAGAGCGCGCGCATGGTCGCCTTGTCGACGCCGCGCTCGGGGTCACACAGCACGTTGTCGAGCGAGGCGCGCGTCACGAGCTTGGCCTCCTTGAGCCGACGTGCAAGTCGACGGTTGTCGCGGTCAGCCCATTCGCGGTCGACGACGAGCCCGAGCTTCTCGTCGAATGAGAGTTGGTGGCCCGGCGCGGTGTCCATCAGCTCGCGCACGGCCTCGGCCATGCTGGTGAGCTTTAACTCGTGCAATTTCGTGAGCGTTTCTTCGATTGTGGTCAATGTATCGTGTCCTTTCTGTCGTAATAGTCGGCGCCGCGCACGTTCTCGTGCTGGAGCACCGACCCGCGTGTTGCAGGTACGTCGCGTTGATGTCGGGCTCGTACCGGTCCGGACCCTTCACCGCACTGCGCAGTTGGTCCGGCACGATCACCTCCGGCACCCCGCCGAAGTACTCGAAGCCGTGGATGGTCGAGCTCACGAAATCTCGCAAGCCCTGCGTGAGCGTCGCCTCCGCGTACGTGTAGTTGCTCGCCCCCAGCACCATCACGAAAAGTTCGACCTCCCGCCCCTCGCCAGTTTCACGATCAAAAATCTTCGGCTTCTTGCCGGAATAATCGAGAAATGCTTTCTCGCCGGCGAGATGCACGCGACGCATCGATGGCTTCAGCCGCACGCGCCAAGCGCCATACAACTCGCAGAATTGGCTGTACTGGTACGGCTTCAGATCGCCGCCGCGAGCCGCCACGCCCTCCTGATACTCGGACCACAGCAGCTCGAGCGTGGCAGTGCTCTTGTGCAACTCATGGTGCACGTGCGCGTAGTCGATGGCGGCGCGCCGCGCCGCTTGGTTGCGGCCACAGTCGCGAAACAGCAGTGCCTCAGCCTCGCTGTCCGTCATGCCCTGCACGAGCTCCCACGTCACGCCCGCCGCTTTCGCGCGCTGCAGGTAGCCGCAGATCGTCCCGACTGCCGTAGACAACGAGCTCGCTATCTCACGCTGGCTACGCCCGCACTCTTCGTGCAGTCGCAGCGTTTCTCGAATCTTGCGCATGGTGAGGCGTTCCGACATCCGGCCGCCGTCGCACCGCTTTGCGGCGCGCTCGACGACCCTGTTCGGCCTTCACCCTGTCCCTCGTTTCTTCGCTCCGGCCATCTGGCCCGACGCGTTCAAGTGCGTCGGAATCGGTGTTCAAGTGCTTTCGGAATGAGCGTTCAAGTCGTTTCGGAACAGCTGTTCAAGTGCTTCCGGAATACGCACGTAAGCCTGGGACCCCAACGCCAAGCAGATGGCGCGATTGGTGGAATCGATCGCCAGCGGCACGGCGTGAAGGCTCGTCGCGCGTCGGATCGTCTTCATGGTTCGGCCAAGACGGCCGAGTGCGACCATTCGCCATTCCTCTTCAAGAGGTATTGCCGGTGACGAATCCACCTGCGTCATCCAAGTATAGGCGGACGCCCTTGCTGTTGTACCAACGACGATGAGGTTGCTTCCAGCTTGAGATGCCATGGGGACCAGGGGGGGCCCGGGCTGAAAGTCGGGTAGCGCGGCCCTAACGAGGGCCTCTGACTTGAGCGCCGTTAGCGCGGCCACAAAGTTCTGCGTCGCTTCCACATTGGATCGCGCGCCAAGCCCAACGAACTGTAGCTGGCCGGTTTGGACCGCCGGTTCCGCCTGAGCTCGTAGGTAGCGAAACTGATCACTGTAGGAGGTCGCTCTCGGGTATGGGCCGATTTCGCCCCATCGTATTGTTTGACGGGTGTCAGGAAAGTCCTCTGAGACGTCGTTTGCGTTCAGGATCGCCTGGTCATCGGGGGTCGAAACTAGGACGGTGTCGAAGAAGAGGAGCTGCCGCTTCAGGCTTGCTTCCGAGGGCGGTGTATCATTGGGCAACACGATTGCTTTCATGGCTGGGCTCCGGGTCTGGATCTGCACACGCGTTTGTGGCTGGGGGTTTTCGTAAAGCACAGGTCGTCGGTTCAAGCCCGACAATCTTCGACGCTTCCGGCACTAGCGGTCGGGAGTGGCGAGCCTGCAGCCTTTTGTTAGACTGCGGCGGTGGAGAGCGCTCAGGAACTCTTACTCAGGAGTCTCACCGAATCCGCCATGGGTGGACGACATGCGTTTTTCCCAGACGTATTCAGGGAAGGCTCCGGTACTCGCGAGCCCGCTGATCTCGCGTGGCACTGCCGAGATACCGCCGTGCTTATGTGGATGACCGAAACGGCGAAGGGGTGGCAGCGCGACACCGAACATAACTCTCGCCAGGCCGAGGGCTGGATGAAAAGGTGGCGCAAGGGGCGGAGCCTGCAGGGAAGGAATGAATATCGGACGTTCAACATTCCTCACACCGATGGCATGGGCGTGATCATCCTGCTTGTAAGCAGTGACCCGAATCTGCACCGCATCGAGAAGCACGCGACTCTGGGGGCGAGGTTGGGTGTCGACCAGTGCGCAACGATTTCCACCGCATTCATGACCCATTTTGCGAGGAGCAATGGAAGCGTCACCGACCTGGCAGCACTTTTACGATCATGGGACGTTGTCGCGAACGAGAACCCGTTCTTGTCGGCGACAGACTTCTTCAATGTGTTGCGGAAGGCTTCTCTGGACAATGCTTCTGCAGCAGTCCGGTGGTCTCTGGACAGCAAGCCCTCCGAGTTCCTGAGGCGCGCTTACTGGAGCATGCTGGCGAGTAAGACTCCGCTGCTTACGCCCGCGCCCGACGGCCCCAACGAGATGGACCTCTTCGTCGATCTTTCGTTCTATGAACAATTCGTTTTGCTGTTGGCCTTAGGAAAGGGCGTGACGAACGTCGAGCTTGGCATGCCTTATGTGGTGTTGCCGGTGCAACTGGATCGTTGTCGTGGGCGAATTGCGGTTTCGAGAGATTGGTCGTACTTGAAGGATCTTCCGGCCCCAGATTCGTCCTTGCAGTTCATCTACACCTGCGAGCTCTCGATGGGGGGCACGTCAATGGCTTTTAAGGGAAGCGTTCGCACGCCGAGCCGCGCTTGGCGTACCCTGCGGGAGTCGCTGCCCTTGCACGCAGCTGGCGGGGAGACCGTGTGAAAGAGGAAACCGGCAAAGTGGCGGTCGAAGCATAGCGGTCGAATGACTTGGTGCTCGGCGCGTAGGTAATTTGATCGGGGTGGGCCCGAGATGGCCGTCCGCCACTCTTTCCCCAAGCCGAAGTGAGCCCCCCTGAACGGCCTTCATCCGCCCCCCGCAAAGCCGCCTTGACAGAAGGCTTGAGCAAGGAGCCGGTGTCGGCGTGAGGCTCCGCGCTGCGGCACGTTGCCGGTACCGGTGACGGAGTCTCAGTGTTCAGTGCTCCTCGAACAGTTGCTGCGGGGAGAAGGTCTCGGTTGGCTGTGGCCGTCGGACGACGTGGGTCTTGAAGTAGGGCGGGTCTCGGGGCGGAGCTCGAGCGCGTGGCACGCTGGGCTCGCCGCGGTGATGAAGGAAGCGGGCAACCTGAGTCAGGTCGGTGATGACGGCGAGCAGGCGCATGCGCCCGCCGCAGCGGGGACAGGTCTCGACGTCGACCGCGAAGGTCCCACCGGCATGGTGCACGCCGTGTAGTCTTCCGGTTTGTAGCCGCTCGCGTTTGCGCCGGCTGAACCGCTGCCGCCGTTCCGGCCGCCCCCCGAGTTACCCGAGCCGCCATTTAGGCCGCCCTGAGTCGAGGTGCCGCCGCCCGCGGGTGGGACTGCGCTGCCGCCCTGGCTACCGGCAAAACTCGCTCCGCCCGCCGCAGGGTTGGCTGCGCTGCTCAGGGAAAATCGGCTGCGACATTTTCGCGAACCCAGACAATACCTTTTGCGCGGCAGCGCGCTCGCGCGGCGAAGACCCTGGCCGCCGGCCCCTCGCCAGAGCTTGACCTCGGCGGATTGGCTGTGCGTCGAGGGTGGCTTGTAAATCGTGGTAACGTCCCCACGTGATGTTTCCTGAGTGGTTGGGAGTGGGAGCTCGAGCTCGAGCTGACGCCCCACGTCGAGAAACGGATGGAGGATCGCAGCTTTGCGGAGGTTGATCTCCGCCAAATGCTCGAGCAAGCGACCAGCTTGCGGCCGGATTTCGTCGAAGGCCGTTTCGTTGTCGAGACCGGGTTTGGGGGGCGGCCATGGGGGGTGGTTGTCGAGCCTGACGAACTGGAGCATCTGTGAGGTGGCATCGATTCCTCGAACCGTTGCGAGCCAAGAGACCGCGAGTGGACACGGACGTGGTTCGTTCGCTCGTTCAGGCGCCGTGGTTGACCGTGCAGGGCGGTGACGCGATCGCTGGCGATGTCTTGGACAATCCTCCGAAGGAAGCGTGAGATGAACCGACCCATTCGAGCCATTCTGTTCGATCTGGAGGGAACGCTGTATTTCAAGGGCGCGCTGTTGCCCGGAGCACTGGACGCGCTCCGGAGCGTCGCCGCGGCGGGGATTCAGCGGCGCTTTCTCACCAACAGCGACTCCAAGAGCAGCCATCAAATGGTCGCAGACCTCGCTGCGATGGGGCTCGAGGTTCCAGCGAGCGAACTCTTCACCGCCGCCACCGCTGGGCTCACGTTTCTGCGCCGGCACGACGACAACCGGTGTTTTCCTCTCCTGCCTGCCGCGTTGCAGGCGGAATTCTCGAGCTTCGTCGAGCGCTCCGGGCGCGTCGACTACGTGGTCGTTGGCGACGTGCGAGAATCGGTGAGCTACGAGAACCTCAACCAGGCGTTCCGCCACCTGCGAGCAGGCGCACGGCTGCTCGCGCTCCAAAAGGGGCGCTACTTCGTGCGCGCCGACGGGGAGTACCTCGACACCGGCGGGTTCGTACAGTTACTCGAGTACGCCTCAGGGCAGGAAGCACTGTTGATGGGTAAGCCGTCGTCGACCTTCTTCGAGCTTGCCTTGCGAGACGTCGGCAGCACGCCGAGCGAGACGCTGGTGATCGGCGACGACTTGTCGACCGACATCGCCGGCGCGCACGCGATCGGCGCGCGCTCCGTGCTGGTACGCACCGGTAAGTACGACCGCAACGCCACGACCGCCCTACGACCACCGACCGAAGAGTTGGACTCGATCGCCGATCTCCCGAGCCTACTCGCCCGTTCGCTGTAGGTCCGCGCAGCTCGCGGCCGCTAGGCTCCGTCACCGCTCGAGCGGACTGGCCTTTCCATCCTCGAAGGTCAGAAAGTCGAATTTTGCGGCGGTACCTTGAGCAGCTTGATTCGCGGCACGACGTCGAGCACGTCGATCTCGTTCGCGTAGGGAAGCATTTTTCCAAGGCAGACGAGGATGTTGTTCACCCGTTTCGGACTGAGGTCCTTGGCGAGCAAGCGCCCCTTCAAGGTCTCGATCGCGTGGGATGTTCATCGCACGGCGCCGAGTTTTTGGACGAGCGAGGGCCCGGATGCGAACGTTGCCGCCGAGCGGCTTTTCTCCGCGGTTTCGCAAACTGAGGCGCCTTGCCGCCCCGGCCTGCCGTCCCGGCGCGTTCCGGCATGAACAGCGTTGACGCTCAGAGGAAACGGAGCGCGTCAACGCCATTGTTTTCGCCCAACCTTGAAGCATTCTGCGAATTGACTCCGTTTAGCCCCGTCAGCTTTTCTCGGAGAGCCCATGGTCCTTTCAAAGCTTGCCCGCGTTTGGGGTGTTTCGTCGTGTCTAGTCGCTGTAACGGTTGCGCTTACAGTGCCGATGGGTTGCTCGGATACGGGCGCCACCGGTCCAGCTGCCGGTGGCGGTCCAACTGCCGGTAGCGGTCCAACTGCCGGTAGCGGTCCAACTGCCGGTAGCGGTCCAACTGCCGGTAGCGGTCCAAGCGCCGGTATGGGCGGCGTCAGCGTAGTCGCCGGTGCAGCCAACATGGGCGGAGCCAGCGTCAGCGGCTCCTCCAGTACCGGAGGCGCAGCGGCGGGCTCGGGCGGAACGTCCAGCGGCGGCGCTGGTGGCGTGGGGCCTGGCGGCGGCACTGGTGGTAACGCCACGAGCGGTGCGGGCGGCGGTAGCGGAAGCGGCGGCGGACCACCGGTCGCTGCGATGTGCGAGACCGCGATGGGAGCAGTGCCCACCTTCAAGCGTGTGGCAGCTTCCGACAAGCCCATTCCGGGCGCCGTGGGCGTGGTCGGTAACCCCGAGTCGCCCGACGTTATCTACGTGCCCCAGCACTTCACAGGTGACGTGCGCATCGTACAAGGCGGCAAGCTCGCCGACGCTCCGCTGC
>Ga0307508_10006656_pt1 | contig 10848 bp, 21 predicted proteins | sample 9_EM_MG_FD_203089 | JGI IMG/M metagenome (GOLD analysis project Ga0307508, IMG submission 203089) | Populus trichocarpa ectomycorrhiza microbial communities from riparian zone in the Pacific Northwest, United States - 9_EM | ecosystem: Host-associated > Plants > Roots > Unclassified | place...
ATACTCGGACGGGGCGTTATCGGATTCTCGTTTGAGGACAAGGATCATCTGACACCAGATACTCGCAGCCTCCGCCCGATAACCAAATCCATCCATGTCACCCGCAATCACGTCGATGTTGCCAATGATTTTTGGTAACATCTTGAGATGTCTGCGATGAGAAGAGCCGAACGAAGCCTCCCACATTTCGTAATCGACCTACATAAGCCCACATTAGAGCGTCATAGCACTAATCAGTTTAACATGTACCCACGATTGTCTGGCGAATCACAGTGTTTCGTCGTGCAAACCGTATATCATCTCGGAGTGTTCGGAGTGTTCCGGCAATCTGCATTACGTTGCTAGGTCAAGCTTTCCACGTAAAATTGAGAGTAGAGCCTACCGTGATAGGCTCCGGCATGTGGTATATCTGCTGGAGTTGCAACCTTGACTGGAGGGCCAGGTTCTGGTAACGGGGCACCAGCGGAGAAATCTGATGCGACACCTCAGCGAGCCACACCAACAGGTCTTGGAGTAGAAAGCTGAACATCCAGCAATTCCGCTGCGGAAGTCCGAGGTGACAAGCCAGTCAGGCCTTCGTTTTCACCATAACAGCTTTGCAATAACACACCATGAATAACGTATACCGGGGATGATGCCGGCAGATGACATCAATCACAACGCTAAGGTCGCGCAGAGTCGGATGGGGAGAGTCCAGCTGAAATTCATTCTCTTGGCGATAGCCTTTCCTGAACAAGATTTCTCGACGGTGTTTCAGGAATTGACCCTGAGCAAGATGCTTAGTACAGTATACAACGGGCCAGTGCGAGTGGAATGAAGTCTTACCTCATCCTTGGCGGTAGTACACCCGAAACCACGTATAAGCGCGATTTTCGAATCCGGTCTGCGCTCAAGCTTGAGCCACAATTTCTCATCGTCCAGCTGGAGTTCGAGGAGTATGAATCGATGGGACACCGTGCCATGCATAATCGCAGTTGCCCAGGGCATGCGAAACGCCCGTAGGGAGATTATTTTGTATTGGGCAAGAATCGGGTCATTCTCGATTAACCCTCGGATGTCATTCAAGCTTCGAGGTTGTGTTTCAAGTTGGTCCAATGTGTAGGCGCCGCGAGATTCTATGCCTATTTTTCGCGGAGATATTACACCGAGGGGCCCCTGTTCTCGCAGTTCAGATGGTGAAATCGGGTCAGAGTTCAGTTCAGGCTGGCAATCGACAAACGTAAACCTCATGAGCAGACTGACAGGAATGTGGGGCGTACCGATTCCATAGAAAGACTGGGTCGGCTCGTTGTCAATCAGAAGCGAAGACGCCAAAAAGTAGGCAGCAAACTTGTCAGTGGCCTGAGAGCGAGATAGATGCGGACGCCGATGCTGGGGGGGGGGGGGGGCAAAGAAACGTGTGCCTTCTGCACAGGACATTAACGGGAATTCAATGAGTGGTTTTCGCGCAGCGCATTAGAACATAAGGCAGTGCCACTGTTGATTGACTCAGCCTCTGGTGTCAGACGTGACGGTCACACACGTGGGAATCCCTGCCTTTTTAGGGTGCGCGCAGGTTCGATCTCCCGCCGGAACGAGCGCTGCCCCTCGAATTGGTCGTGATCGGGAGCGTTATTTTGGTGGCTTTCCTTTATTTCAATGAGATGTAGTGACACGATTTGTATGACCGGGCGTAAACGGCGGGCATATATCATCACGCAATCATAGGCTCTCGGTCTAGTCAAGTGCGACCACATGCCCAACCATGCCCGGTATTCTCATCATCATCCAGGACAGGGAGACTATTCTCCATAGGCAATAGTGGGGCCTCCTTATCGTTGTTGATACTACTGTCACTGCTGGGACCTGTGTCCCGTGTTCTGATCGAAGAAGCACGCTGAGCACCTCAAGAAGCACTGCCTTGGCCACAATAGTAATCCAGCACATTCTCTTCCATTTAGTCGTCTTCGTTACTGTCCGAGACCATATTGAGGAAATGCAAAGAGTCATCTTTGTCCGGCCTCATCATAGAATACAACGGCTCCATCTTGCCATTGCCATACATTTCCATTCCCACCGCCATGACTATGGTCATAGTCGTAGTGGCAGTGGCATTCAAGTCCTTTGTCATCTTGAATGAAAGCGTCGTTATGTTGCTCAAAGGCGACGGAGAGGTGGCAGTACTGCTTTCAGGAGAGTTGTCTCTGAAATGCTGACAAAGCGGGATGCTGCTGGTTGAGGCGTTCCATGTGTACGCTGATAGCTGCCGGAACCCCAACCTGGTGGAGACAGGAGCGGAGGATATGTCAATGGGAGTGAGGTAAAGATGAGGCGTTTGTAATTTTGGTAGTTATGCACAACCCTCCGACGACAACCAACCGCCCTTCGTTCCAAGCGCCCCAGCTTGCAGATAAGCGGGAAGGAATTGCCCTCGAAGATCACACCACCCGTCTGAGTGTAATGATGCTATAGGAGTCGATCATTGCCGCACCCGTACGTCATAAGAATACGAACATCAGGCTCGTTCACACTGGATACAACATTGTTGCTCTCGGCCTTCTCACCGGTACCCAGGTGATCGCACGATCGAGTAGGTCTTCTGATCTGATCCACTGACAATCATCGAAAAAGGCGACCGAAGTGATTGTTGGAGTGCGACATCAATAACCTCCGCCTGCTGACCAGAGATTGACCAGACTCACACGATTTTCTAGTCCCTCTGCTCTGAAGCACTAATTCGTTGTCTTATCATTCTCGTTGTTCTTTGATCCTTATGAGCCATGTGTGTAGTACGCGTAGGTTGGGTGAGTTTGTCGATAATAGGGGGTCAAGGCGAGGCATCTCAGGATCTGGATACAATGCTTTGGCCGTCGGGGGGGAAGGCAACCGATGTGCAGACCGAACGTGACCGGTGAACACTCGCCCCTGCCCCTCGGAGAGTGACCAGATTTGAACAGTGCCATCCGTGGATCCCAATAAGACGTGTAGGCCATCAGGAGAGAGGGCGATCGGCCCGACTACCTTGGTATGAAGATTCAAGATCCGCCCTGCCTCACCCGACACAAACCAGACTCGCGCCGCGCCGTCCAAATTGACGGTTGAGGGAAAAGCTAGCCTAATGTGTACGGCCGCGGAAGATACGCTTCTGCGCTCCAGAGATTGACCAGATTCGCACCGTAGAGTTGCAAGATCGGGATGCGGGCGGCATCAATCAGAAAATCGACTTTGATATTGGCAAGGTTAGCAGGCGTCTCTGGAAGTCGGAGGAGTAAAAAAAAAGGTAGTCGGATTGAGTATCAATCGTAAGTGTAGACGTGATCTGCAGAGCGATTACAGATCAGCCTGTGTGCTGAGCAAATCGCGATATCGATACTTCAAACGAAGCTGTCGAACTTCATTCACATCCATGTCAGGATCGTACGCTAAACCCTGGGACTGAGATGATTGGATGCCATAATGCCGTGACCCGGATGTTCGCCGGCGCGGTGTGGCGGAGTAACGACCAAACAGATACCAACAGAACAGTGTCCATGAGCTTCGCGTGGCATTGCAACTCGATCCCATGGATGTTTTGAATGAGCACTTGTCGCGAGTCCGGGAGGTAGGGTGGAAAGCCTTTCATCCTGGCTATGCTGAGATATGCTTCACGAAGTAGAATTGCGCGAACCTTCAAGCGCACAAAGTGCGTACTGCCACTAGCGAATTGGCCAGACTCTTCCACAAACTGAGGCATAATAACTCAATTCCCAGCATGTTGGCAATCAAATCAGCCTGAGAGCTACCCAAGCCGTGGTTTACGCTGACGAGCTCCAAGAAGACGACGTTCAAACATATGCCGAGCGACTGACCAAGTGCGTGAATACAAGATTTGCTCAATATGTGACCGCGAATCCAATCCCAATTAAACAGGTCATTTGGGATGTTTCTTGGCAGCACGGATAATTGTGATCACCTGAGTCCTCTGGACATCGTAATTCGTCGGAACACCATATATAATGCACTGAGGACTCTGTTCGAGGAGATAATGACACTGCTAACGCAATATCCGGTGGGAACTATTCTTCGTTACGAGGTCAATTTTTCTCAAACGAATCTCAGGATGACATTCGGTTCAATTCCGCCAAATGGAACAAGGAACTAGAAAGAGCCGAAACGTCAGACAACTCCGAGCTTAATGGGTTGGCAATGAGAATCGCTTCCAATTCTCGCCATATGTTGCAAGCTCAGTCCTTGTCCGATTCTGAAATTTCAGACTTATGCGACCTATTCCAAGTTAGCTTCTTGCCCAATGTTCAACAGTCACCAAATGCTGAAATGTGCGCCCAGGATATGGCACCGCAGGCTTTAGAGGAGCAGCGTCAGATTCTGCATAGCTCTGTCGACACGCTAAAAAATCCTCAATTCGGCGGCCTTGTCGATATGACGGATAAGCTCCGAATTCTCGGCGACGTTCCAATGGTGACAGGTAAATACATCACAGATGATAATATGGATCATCGCATCTCACCCCACAGCCCCTAGGAGCTATGGCCGATTTCTGGCTGGCTGGCACGTCTTCCGGGGATCTTGTCGCCGCCAAAGTGATGTGGGGCTTCTTTGCACGAATGGACGAGGGCTTGGTGCATTTTTCTTTGCCTATGCCTTCACTAATGCGTGGCGTACGTCACTGAAACGAGTTCCTCTGATCAGGCTATTGTCCGGGAGGCTAAGATTTCGGCTCGCTTCGCACATCCTAACGTCCTCCCCACGCTCGGGATAGCGCGCATGATGGATTCGGTAGCCGTTATCTCGCCATGGGTGCGGAATGGAAATATTTCTGAGTATTTGAGTCGGAACCCTACAGCTGACCGGCTTCAATTGGTGAATTCTTAGTTTGCAGAATCCCTCCCAGCGACTGGGCTGATGCACGTTAACTCCTAGTGTTATGAAATCGCCCAAGGGGTCAAATACTTGCACACTCTTGGAGTTGTTCATGGAAACTTGAGTGCTGTGAGCATTCTAGTTTACAATCTTAGACACTCTCTCAAGGGCCGGGACTAGTAGGCGAGCGTACTGGTTTCTGACAAAGGGTCGGCTGTCATTAGTGGCTTCTATTTTGCACACAGGGCCAAACCTGAATGCTCGGGAGGCAACGGTGATAGTCAGCCATTTGACTGGGACAGTATTGATCCACCCCCTGGGTATGAGTCGAATATATGCGTAAGTAAAACCGGTGACATTCGTTCCCTCGGCGCTCTCTTCGCGCGGGTCAGTCATTTGTGTTCTCGACTTGCCCAGTTGTAGTGATAAAGTTAACTCGCAGCTGCTCTCTGGCCACCGAACAGATTGGTACGGGCTATTCAAAGATTCGCGAGAGAGCGACTCCCCACCACGCATATTCATGGAGGAATCAAGCTTACGTTCGGACTTATGGCTCTTGATGAAAGAGTGCGCCCGCTTAAAAGAATCGCTTCCTGTCCGCAGTCAACACATAACAGCGCGTCATATCGTTGAACGTTTGTCGGCTCTTATTGCCCAACAGGCTAACAGCCCAGATGCGAACTTGCCGAGACGAGCATGGTCTTCATCTGCCGACAGCGGGTTGCCTTACCGGACTTGAGTGCGGAGGTCAGAAAGATCGGCGATATGCCCATCACGGGGGATGGATTCTGCGATATTTGGATGGGAGAGCGACTGGGAAAAGAGAAAGTTGCCCTGAAGGTGCTCAAAATGTTCGGCGTGCCTGAGCAAATCCGACGAGTGAGCGCAGCCAGCGCGGCTGAAAGGGAAGGTCAAGTTCACTTTGGACTGAATTCAATATTCTCAGCGCTTTCTTGCCGAAGCTACTATATGGTCCCATCTCAAACACCAGAACATTCTCGACTTCTATGGGATATGTGACCACGGCGCTTCAATTTCAATGGTAAGTCAAGCCTATAAACTGCTTCCGGCTGATAGACCCCCTTGACTGAGTTCATGTAAGGTTTCTCCTTGGCTGATAAGCTCTAATGTCCTCAACTATGTGTCAAATGTCAAACCAGATGCTAATCGCCTAAAACTTGTGAGCATTATACTCAATGAGTTATGTCGAACCCACTTGAATTTGCCATCAACAGCTTAATGAAGCTGCGGAAGGCCTACTTTACTTACACACCAGAAGTGTTGCCATAGTGCACGGTGATATTAAATGCGCAAGTACTGAACCATGGATAAATACCACGCACTAACCCATCGAATTTCAGGCAAATATCCTTGTTCAAGATGACGGTACGGCCTGTCTTGCCGACTTTGGATTATCGAGAGTCGTTCAGGAAGTGACGTCTCTGAGCCTGAGAGATTCAGGTTCACAACGGTTAGCGAGTTAAACTTGCCTCCGCAGTCCGGGTAACCACTCCGCTGGGTAGATTTATGGCGCCCGAGTTATTTGATGCTTGGGAAAATGAAACTGTTCCAGCTAAGACTCTGGCGAGTGACTGTTATGCCTTTGGTCAAGCCATTGTTGAGGTGAGGCGTGTACGCCGCCCCGCATTTTTGATTCATGTGATGACCACAAACGCCTCAAACGAAAGCTACTCTCTGGTCAAAAGCCGTGGTTCGAGTACCCTCAAGAAAATCTAGTGTTTATGGCCATTACCCGAGGCCATCGGGCCAAACGGCCAGAGACCGAACTGGCGAAACAATGGATGACTGACCCAGTTTGGGCACTTGTGCAAAGTGCGTATCCCAGCCATATGTAGTGGGCTGCGTGTATTCACCCGTCCGTGCCCTGATTCCGTCAGGGATGACGGCGACCGCGAAAGATAGGAGACCAACCATGCACGAAGTGGCTCCCCAGCTTAGATCGTTCTGGATTCTTTCCACGTCGACACCTCCGGATGATATCGAATTACCATTGCTTCCTAGTACGCACGCTGTCGCAAGCCGATCCACGGTGCTGCTAATGTGCGTGTAATCAATATAGCAATCCCCTCATCCCCTACATATTCCGACGCGGGCAGCATTTTCGTGGAGCTATCAGATGAGGAAACGGAGACATATATCCAATTGTAAATGTACTTACTACGAATACGTGTATACTTTGTATGTAATATACATATATACAAGCGTACTGCACACATTCAGACAAACAGCCTATCTCAGCGGGATTGCGCTGATCAGAGTTGCTTCCTTACATCAGCAACGACGTTCTCGCATGGCCTCACGCCTCCTCCCGCGTTATCTTCACGCTCCACTGGACAAGCACACGGGAATAGTGTATGTTGCAACCTACGCAAAAGGAGCGGCAAAGTATGTGTTGTCGGATGGCGGTCAAGCAGAGCCAAACAGAGGGGCGTTCTTGAGTAGACAGACACAAGCTTAAGGATTTGGGTAGCTACGGTATACTATATATATGCGAGAATGACAAAAGAGAAAGAACAAAGAATAAAAGACAATAGACCATAATCCGAGTGGTCGCTTTCGGGCGCTTAGAGCATTTTCTTCAACAGATCTTACTGGCCTGTCACTTCGGTAGTACTAACGAAGGATTGGTCAACTTAGCAAGTGGAGTTTTCTTGACTGGTAGGAGGTGGGAGTCCTAGTCGTCCTGGACATAATGGTGTCTGATTTGCGTAGAGGATGACGACAGTAGATAACGAAGAGCATGCGCGCAATATTTGAGTTGAGAGAGTGCTTGCTGCAATGCAAGCCTAATTAGGTAGCTCCGGTCGATGCCGTTTTCTGGTGAAACCATATTATCTAAGCATCCCCGTCTCAGAATGGAACCAGTCTCAGGGTTAGACTGGTGCTGGTGTGAAACCAGTCTATCCTTGAATATAGCCTACAATGCAAAAAGGCCTCGCGCTGCCTTCCCTTCGAGAATCCAGATACACCCTCGCATTCCGCTCTGAACTGAATATGGCAGACGCCCCCGCCCAACCCCCCGCCCCGCAACCCATTGCTAATGTTAATGTTGCTGCCGTGTCCGCAAACCTACGCAACATGGCTGATCTGTTCCCAGTGGTACGCGCATTTTCGTAACTCATCGTGTTGACTGATGTCAATCTTTGTATTGTATTGATAGGTCATGATGGATCTCGAACAACGGTTAGCGGTTGCATTTCATTTCCATACACCTGCATCTTATCGTTTATTCCGCAGAGTCGACGCTATGCAGGCGGATCCTCAGATTCTTCAGGAAATCCAGCAGCTTCGCGATGACCTTCGACAGTGCGTATATTCATATATCACTATCATGGTATATAAATCTCATCTTTTTCGGTATAGAACCTCGCTGTATTCCATCCGCGCTCTCAACTACCAGGCTGCGCGTAATGCACCAGTCAGTTACCCAGTCGGAACGGACCACGCTGCCCTCAGCCTCCTCGCTCCCACGAAGGCTCATGCAATCAATATCAGTGGTATGTGTTAATATCCCTTTCCAGTCGGCGGACCCTTCTGAAACAATACAACAGGTGCTAATGCCCTTGCGGCATTAAATCTTCTTGGCGTTCCAAACCCACCTCAGGGCGCTGCGGAGCGCCGCGAGCAATTCCTAGTATACATCGGAATCCTCCATTAGCCATTTTTCCATCTCGTTATTTTAATATTTAAACGAGGATATTCATAACTTTACATGACGGAACGACAATAACGATTTACTTTTCTTCGTCACCAAATTGCGATACAGTGCCAATTCCTATCCCAGTAGTCATCCCTCCGAACCTATAGACAAGCTGGAGTCCATTCACTTCCTACTTCCACCACCTCCATGTACATCCACGCCGTTAATTACCGCGCGCGTGCGAATAATAGCCTTTTCCCTAATTACAAAGTGATGACAACGTCCCAATCTTTAACAATCGACACCAGAGGCTTCTTAATCACCAACTTGCTCGCCACCCCTTCTCCTTGACCTTGACCTTGACCTTGGCCTTGTCCCTCACCACCACTACCCTTCGCCTTCGTCCTGGTTTTGGTCCTAGCCTTCCTTGCCCCTTCAACCGAAACGCCCTCAAAATAAGTAAATTCGAGTTCCTGATCGCCTACCCGCACAGACGACGGCCTTCCTTCAATTCCCAGAATAACAATTCTCTCCACGTGAACCACGTCCGCTATACTCTTTGCAAACGCGTTGCCTTCAGCATCATATATTGATGCACCGACTTTCATAGCCGTGGTAGGGGTGGTGAACGAATTGGTTGTCTCGACGATAGGTTCACCCTTAGCTAGAGCAGGCCTGACGAGATCCCTGCTCTTGAGCGTGAACACCTTGGCAGCACGCTTCTTGCCCTTCTCCTGCCTACGCGACAACGTAAAGCCCCGCCAGATGAGCTCACCACGCGTATGCGCATACGTTTCCCCATCATCCATGTATAATTCGCCAAATGCCTTGATCTCATCATTTCCACCAGTGAACGATGACGACGACAAGGCGACCGTAAGGGTGAATGGATCGTTTTTCATGAGAGGGGATGAACGGCGTGGGCGTTGTCGTGTTGGTACGATGTGACCACCACGAATAAGTAGAGGAACTTTGGCTAAAGGCGCAGGAACATAGACATGAACCCCGCCATCTTGAGTCCCGTGGTAGATGGTAGAGTCGAAGTAATCGTAGTACGCCTAGAATTCAACGAAACAATTTGAAATCGTATAGCGCAGATCGTCAAACACACCACGAGTAATAATTACCTGGTCGTCGGCCAAGTAGATGGAGACCTCGGTCACTCTTGGATTCGTCACTGGCTTGACGAGCAATCCAGACGAGCCAACATAAAACTGGTCATCAATGGCGAAACCATTCGCATCTTTCGGGAAAACAACATATTGTGGGCTAATCCGTTACGCTCAGCTTGGGAGTGCTGCTGATCAATCACCAGAAAAACAACACACCGCATGCTTGGGACTCCTGTCGCGCTTGCTTCTCGAGCAGCTGTGTACCATACCGGCAACAACGAGTACCGCAGCCTTAAGATGTCCCGCACGATAGATTTATATGGCTCTTCAAGGAGATATGGTTCTCGGCGCTTGGTATCGATATGTCCATGAGCCCGGAAGAATGGGGCAAATACTCCGACTTGGTACCATCTCACGAGCATCTCAGGATCAGGGTTACCGAAAAATCCGCCCACATCAGCTACATCAAGAACCCAAAACCACTCAGCGCTCATCGACAAATGCCGCGTGAAGAGCAAATGATAACTCACACCCAATAAACTGCATTCCAGAGATACTGTCCGTCAATGTCATTTTGATACCGGCCGCCATATGCTCCCAAGTTCCCAGGTTGTCACCGGTCCAGACGGCTCCCCATCGTTGCGACCCTGCATAGAAAGACCGCGAAAGCACGAAAGGTCGCCTAGGAACGCCGTCCCCGGTGCGATTAACCAACGCAAGTGCGGTAGCACGATGCTAACCCATAAGGCTGAGTATCTGGAACGCCTCGAAACGGTACACAAAGACACTTACGAAGAGCATACCATTCACGTTGTGCACATCACGATGCTCCCATCCACCGTGATGGATGTTATCTTTTGGCATGGTAACCTCTGGGCCATTGAAGACGGCAGGCTGGAACCGGGGGTACGCTTTGGTAATGTGCACTATAAGCCTCAAGGCGAATCCATACCTCGTTCATGTCATTCCAGATGAACGCAGAGCCAGTTACCTCCTTCCACCGCCAACCAGAAATCCACCCTCCCCACTTCTGATCTACAAGGCTGAAGAGACCTTTCCACCATTCCGTGCTAGCCGGATTAAAGAAGTCAACCCAGGCAGAGCTTCCACTCCAACACCATCCTTCGTAATCATCGCCGCTGGACTTCTTAACAATCAAGCCTCCTTTTTCGGCCTCCGCAAATACAGGGTAGTCTTGGACACGCTTGAGGTGGGGGTCGATGATAACGACCATCT
>Ga0307508_10006657_pt1 | contig 10848 bp, 9 predicted proteins | sample 9_EM_MG_FD_203089 | JGI IMG/M metagenome (GOLD analysis project Ga0307508, IMG submission 203089) | Populus trichocarpa ectomycorrhiza microbial communities from riparian zone in the Pacific Northwest, United States - 9_EM | ecosystem: Host-associated > Plants > Roots > Unclassified | place...
CAAGCCGGCTAGACGAGTAATTCCGATCTCTGACGCGGCGAAACAGCTGATCGGCGGCGCCTGACCGCACGCCGGAGCCGACTACAAACGGCCAAGTGTGCGCTGGATCCGCCACCTGTGCGCCGGGGCGAGCTCGCCGCTCGCATGAAGCCCGGTGCCAAAACCGCGCGGTCCACCACCGAAATGACCGGTGTCGAGTTCACCACGTGCGAGCGGGCAGCGCGGTCTTATGGGATCGCTGTGCGAGTGGATGTGCAGGCGGCTCATGTCAGTTCGGCGATCACCGCGCGGACCATGCGGCGGCCGTGCTCGGCCATGCGCGGGAAGGTGTGCCGGTAGTAGTCGATGCCGGTCAGCGACGGTGCCAAGGCCCAGCCGCAAGCGCGGCGCCAGGTAGCGTCGTCGTACCCGATCGCCTCCCGGTAGGCGTCCCGGGCCGCGCCGGTGAAGGTCCACAGCGCCGAAGCCACGTCCGGCGCCGGATCGCCGAGGCCGAGCGCTCCGAAGTCGATGACCGCAGCCAGTCGGCCGCGGTCGGTGATCAGGTTGCCCGGCTGCAGATCAGCATGGATCCATACTGGGCCGCGGTCCCAGTCACGAGCGGCCAGACACGCCTCCCAGGCCGCCTCGGCCGCGGCCACGTCGAAGCCGTCGTCATGCTCGGCGAGCCGGGGCAGCACCCGGCGGACGCTGTCATCGGCGTGGCGCAGCGCTGACCCACGCGAACCCGGCGGCTTGACCGGACCTCCGGCCGCATCCACCCTGTGCAGGGCGCGAGCGAAGGCCGCCACATCACGTGCCAGAGGCACGTCATCGCAACCGAGCCTGGGCGGCGTGCTCCCCGCGATCCACGGCACCACAGTCCACCGCCACGGGAACCCCGCACCCGGCTCGCCCACATGCAACGGAACAGGAATCCGCACCGGTAGGCGGGACGCCAGCACGGGCAGCCACAGCGCGTCGGAATCGGCCTGGGCGACCGCCCCGGCGATCTTGGGCATCCGGGCGACGAGTTCGTCGCCGATCCGGAAGAGGACGTGGTCGGTACCCTCCACCTCGTCGGGCAGGGGTGTCACCGGAAGGTCAGCCCACTGCGGGCACTGGGCCGCCACCAGGCGGCGCACCTGCTCGACAGCGGCTCGGATCTCGTCGTCATGGATGGGCACGGCTGGCACGGTACGGCTAGGCGGCACGAGTGCCAACCGATTAGTCGTTCCACAGGCTGAGCTGCGTGGCATGCGGCTCGGCCGGTGGTACGGGTTCCGGCGCCTGCTCCGACTCCGGCTGCGGCTCGGGCTGCGGGAGGTTGCGCGCGGCCCCGCGCTCGGGGCGCCTCAGGCCGAATTCCGCCGCGTATTCGTGCACCAGTGCGGTGACCTTCTCGCCGTACCAGGCCGGGAGATAGGAACCGCGGCGATACAGGGTTCGATATCGCGGGACCAATTCCGGGTGATGCTCTTTCAGCCAGTCCGCGTACCATTCCCGCGCGCCCGGCCGCAGGTGCAGCATCAGCGGGGTGACGGACTCGGCCCCGGCCCGCGCGATCGCCTCGACGGTCGCGCGCAGTTGCTCCGGCGAGTCGGAGAGGTGCGGCAGGATCGGGGCCATCAGGACCGAGCAGCCCAGCCCCGAATCGGCCAGCGCGCGCACGGCGTCGAGGCGGCGGGCCGGGCTCGGGGTACCGGGCTCGACCTCGTGCCACAGCGTCTCGTCCACGAAGCCGATCGACATGCTGAGCCCCACGTCCACGTCCCGCGCGGCGCTCCGCAGCAGCGGCAGGTCGCGCAGCATCAGCGTGCCCTTGGTCAGGATCGAGAACGGCGTGCCCGACCCGGCCAGCGCCGCGATGATGCCGGGCATCAGCCGGTAACGCCCCTCCGCACGCTGGTAGCAGTCCACATTGGTGCCCATCGCGACGTGCTCGTGGCGCCAGGACTTTCGGGCGAGCTCACGCCGGAGCACCTCGGGCGCGTTCACCTTGACCACGATGCGGGTGTCGAAGTCCAGCCCCGCGTCGAAGTCGAGGTAGGTGTGCGTCTTCCTCGCGAAGCAGTAGACACAGCGGTGCCCGCAACCTCGATACGGGTTCACCGTCCAGCCGAAGAGCGGCGAGTCGCCGGGGACGCGGTTGAGCACGGTCTTGGCCCGCACCTCGTAGAAGGTCGCGCCGCGGAAACCGGGGGTGTCGAACGTGCGCACCACCGGCTCCGCCTCGAACAACGCGCCCTGGCGGGGCCCGCCGTCCTCGGCGTCGATCAGCTGGCCGGACCATCTCATCCCGTCACTATAGAACAGGTGTTCGAAGAGAAGCCAGGTGTCGGGTTATCTGCGCGCGCTCAAGGCCCGGGTACGCCAGTAGCCGAAGGCCGCGGCCGGGTCGCCGGCGAGCGACCACGGATTGCTGGCCGCGAGGTCGCCGATGGCCTCGAAGACCGGCGCGGCCTGCTCGACGCGGTTGCCGAGGCACAGGCCGTGCGCCAGATAGTGCAGGTCGTGCACGTCCTGCGCGTGGGCCTGGGCGCGGCGGTAGAACCAGCGGTCCAGGGCGATGTCGAGGTCGTAGAGGGCGTCCTCGTCGATCCAGACGTCGTTCAGGCCAAGACCGCGTTCGTCCGCGCGGCTGGACCGGAACTTGAATTCCTCGACCCGCGCGGCCAGCGGCAGGATCGCGATCGGCGAGCCGTCCGGGGCCCGCTGCGCGCACTCCCGGGCGAAGCTCTGCACCATCTGCGCGGAACCGTGGTACCGGCTGGAGAAATAGCGCAGCACCTGGTGGCAGGCCTCACGGTTGAACGGGTCGCGGCGCTGCATCTCCGCCCACCAGCCGTCGATCGCCTGCTGCCCGCCGGGGAACAGGCGCGCCACGGTGAGCATCGAGACGACCGGGACCGGGTCCCGCGGCGCGGCCTTCGCCGCGGCGATGCAGGCCTGGACGGTGGCGTCGAGGCGCATGGTGGCGACCGCCCCGTCCCGCGCGACGACCCGGAACACCCGGACCACCTCGACCTCGGCGCGCAGCACCATCGCGTCCACGCTGTCCGGCTGCGCGACCTGCCAGGCCTCGATGCACTTGCCGCCCGCCGCCGCGTCGGCGAGCACCCTGACCCGGTGCGTGCGCGAATCCCAGTCCTCGCCGGTCGCCTCCAGCAGTTCACGCGGCCCGGCCCAGCGGCCGATGCCCACATCCTCCAGCGCGGTGCGCAACTCCCGGTCGCCCAGGCAGATGTCGAAGACGGGCTTGAATCCCCGGCCCAGCGGCGCCATGGCTACAGGTCCGTGGCGAGCACGTCGTTCGGCGCGCCCGCCCGGGTCGCGGCGGCCAGCATGCCGTCGTCACGCTCCGCCGCGTCCTCGGTGAGCATCGTGGAGAGCGAGGCGTCGAGCCGCTCGGTGCGGTAGTAGGAGCTGCCCTTGCGCCAGAACCACACCAGCGGGATCACGCCGAGGGCGAGCGCGCCGAGGCCGATGACCTTTGTCTGGGTGTCGAGCGTCGGCAGGCTCTGCACGAAAACCCAGCCCATGAACAGCGCCCCACCCAGCGGCCAGAGCCCGATGAAGATCGCGTTGCCCAGCGACTTGAACAGCATCTTGCGATACGCGACGATCACCGCGACCGCGGCCAGGCTGTAGTAGACGCAGATCTGCAGGCCGATCGCGCTGAACGCGTCGCTCATGATGGTGCCGAGCGAGCCGATCCTGTTGGAGGCGACGAACAGGCCGAGGCTGACGACGCCGACGACGCCGAGCGCGACCCAGGGTGTCTGGCGGCGCGGGTGCACCCAGCCGAGGGAGCGCGGCAGCGTGTGGTCGCGACCCATGGCGAACAGCGAGCGGCTGGCCTGGATCAGCGTGGTCTCCAAGGTGGCGGCGGTGGAGAGCATGACCGCGACCACCATGATCTTGCCGCCGGGGCCGGGCCACACGACGTCGCCGAGCGCGGTCAGCACGTTGGCCGCGTTGCCGTTGATCTGGCCGGGCGTCAGGTTCAGGTTGATGACGACGGCGTAGAGCTCGAACAGGCCGAGCGAGAGCACCACGCCGACCAGGCCGCTGGGACCGGTGGTGCGCCAGGCCCGCTTGGTCTCCTCACTGAGGTTGCAGGTGACGTCCCAGCCCCAGTAGTAGAACGCGGCGACGAGCGCTCCGGCCGCGAAGCCGGCGCCGCCGTGGAAGCTGCCCAGGCTGAACCAGTGCCAGTCGAAGTGGGTCACGTGTCCGCCGCGCACGAGCGCGACGAGGCCGAAGACGATCAGGATGCCGACCTCGACCCCGGTCATGATCCACTGTGCGTGCGCGGTGATCCGCACGCCGACGCCGACCAGCGCCAGCATGACGAGGAACCAGATCGCGCCGACGATCAGCGTGTCGGTGGTGTTCGACGCGGCGGTGGCGGAGAACAGCGAGAGCGTCGCTGTCCCGGCGGGCAGCGAGCCGATCACCATGAAGATGAGCGCGGAGACGACCAGCGCCCACCCGGCGATGAAGCCGAGGGCCGGATGCAGCGCGCGGGCGACCCAGGAGTAGCTGGCGCCCGCGTTCACGTCCACCCGGGTCAGGTAGCTGAAGGCGAAGGCTATGCCGAGCATCGGGATGCCGCAGTAGAGCAGCGCGGCCGGTCCCGCGAAGCCGACCGCGCCGATCAGCGCGGCCGTGGTCCCGGCGATGGAGTACGCCGGCGCGGTGCCGGCCACGGCCATCACCGTGGAGTCGAAGCGGCCCAGCGATTCACCGCGCAGCCGGGTCGCGGTCGGTTCGGCGGCACGCCTGGTTCCGTTGGTCATGTGCTCCTCGCTCATCGCTCTACATTCCGTGGTGCAGGCAGGTGGTGCGGAATCGCGCTTGGTGCAAGACGTGCAATGAGGTGCAAAAGAGTGCAGGAGGTGCTGGGGGAGACCGGGGGTGCCACCGCGGTCGTAAGACCGCCCCCGTGGCGCCTCGGACCAGGGGAAACCGGTGAGGTGAGCCAGTTGAGAGAGCACAAACAGTACACGGACCCGGCCCGAGGGCAAAGCTCGTCCGTGCCCTGGGGATATCGCCTTGTCGTTATGAGATCTGGAATGAAACCTGATTGTGACTCAGCAGAACACGACGGCGTGGCCGCTCGCGATGCCGGCTCGGCAGGCCTCGTACAGCCGCCACCAGGCGTACCGCTCCGGTTCGAACGGATCGTCCGACGGGGTCGCCTCGAGTTCGGCCTTCGCCCGCGCCGTCAGTCCGCCCTTTTCGTCGGCCTCGATGCCGAGCGCGGGGGCGATGCCGATGAGTTCGGCGAGCAGGGCTCGGCTGGAGCCGACCATTCCGGCGCCCGCGATTTCCGCGCCCTCGGGAAGGAACAGCGGATCGTCAAAAGCGACCGGTATGTAATAGCCGGCATCGTCGGCGTGGCAGAGCAGGTGTGAGGAGAACATCACCATCTCGTCGTCGATCCGCTCGCGATCGCGGCGTTCCTCAGCCGTGCCGTGCGCGGGGGCGGGCGTGATCCGATCGCCTTCCTGCGCGAGGACGTATATGCGGCGCAGCCGGGTCAGGTAGCCGTACGGAAAACCACCCGAGTAAACGGCTCCGTCACCCGTCTCCGGCTCCTGCCAATCGACGCCCGCCTTGGCGAGGGCCGCGCTCAGCTTGCCGAAGGCCTCGCGGTATTCCTCATAGCCCTCGGTGTCGTTGCGCTTCAGGTCGGCGAGCAGGCCGACCGAGATCGAGAGTCCCATGGCCACGGGAGCCTAGCCGCGGGCCGCCGACACAGCAGGATTCAGCCTTGATCCGACTCTCCCTCTTGCCCAGACGGTTACCGAGCGGTAAGACCAGATCACACTTGCGACGAAGGAGCCTGCGATGCCGATCCGGAAGACGCGGCGGCCCCTGCGCGCCGCCGCCTCCGCCCTTCTGCTGCTCGGCACGACCGGCCTGTTCGGCGCGTCCCTCGGCGAGGCCCCGGCGCATGCCGCCACGTCGAGCACGCTGTGGTTCGACGACGCGGCCGACTCCGTGCTCACCGTGCAGAACGGTGAATACGTGGACGGATACGGTCGCGAGGTCGTGCTGCGCGGCTACAACGTCTCCGGCGAGTCCAAGCTGGCCGAGAACGAGGGGCTGCCGTTCGCGAGCGTGGCCGACGCGCAGAAGTCGGCGGCGGCGATGCGCGATCTGACCGGCGCCGACACCATCAGGTTCCTGATCACCTGGGCGTACGTCGAGCCGGAGCCCGGACAGATCGACTACGCGTATCTGGCGAAGGTGGTCGCGCAGATGCAGGCCTTCCTCGACGACGGCATCTACGTCTTCGTGGACTTCCATCAGGACTTGTACTCGCGGTACATCTTCAACGAGGACAGCTGGTACACCGGCGACGGCGCGCCGCAGTGGGTGATCGCGGACGGCGGCTATCCGGCCGAGGACTGCGGCGCCTGCGTGACCTGGGGGCAGAACATCACGTCGAACGCGGCCGTCGAGGACGCCACGTACGACTTCTGGCACAACAGGACCCTGACGACCACGGCCGGGCAGATCTCCGTGCAAAGCGATTTTCTGTCCACAGCCGAGAGTTCGCTGACGTATGTCAAGGCGCAGTTGAGCGCGGCCGAGTTCGACCACGTACTCGGCGTCGATCCGTACAACGAGCCCTATGCGGGCAAGTACGACTCGGGCCAGACCAGCGCGACCTGGGAGAGCGGCGTGTTGTGGCCCTTCTACCAGAAGTTCCGCGCCGAGATGGACACGGCGGGCTGGCAGACGAAGCCCGCGTTCATCGAGCCCAACGTGTTCTGGAACTCGGACATCTCCTTCGAGCAGCAGACGGGAGGCCTGGCGAACATCGGCGCGATCGGCGACCGCTACGTCTTCAACTCCCACTTCTACGACGAGGCGGCCATCTCCGGCGTCTTGATGTGGGGGGACGCGTCCGACGGCCAGTACGACTCGGAGTTCGACACGATCCGCAGTCAGGCGTCGTCGCTCGGCACGACGGCGATGGTGAGCGAGTTCGGCAGCCCGGTGACGGGCTATACCTCTGACAAGAGCCCGAGCGTGCTGAAGGCGATGTATCAGGCCTTGGATTCGAGCGTGGACGGCGCGAACTGGTGGTCCGAGGCGGCGGACTCGGGCCCGGTGCTCTCCGGCACCGAATGGCAGTGGGACATCTACAACGGCCAGCACAACGAGCTGATGAACGACAATCCGGACAAGGTCGAGAGCACCGCCGATGCGTGGAACGGCGAGGACTACTCGGTCGTGGACATGAACAGCACTGGCACGGTGGGCTTGCGGTACAGCGCGCAGTTGCTTGATCAGCTCTACCCGGAGGCGGTGGCCGGGACGACTCTCGCGTTCACCTACGAGGACCGCTCACCGGACGGATCGACTGTGATGACGTGGAACCCGGTGCCATCCTCGCTGCCCGTGGTCTCAGCCCTCGTAGGCAGCGGGCAGTACGGAGTGCTGGTGTGGAAGTCCAACGGCGGCAGCGCGCCCACGCAGCTGAACCTCCCGCTGTCGTTCACCTCGGCGAACACGACCGTCGTCTCCGACCTCGGCGCGGTCACCGACCCGCCGACGTACTCCGCCACCGGGCAAGTGGCCAACGCGGCTGTCGCGCTGGCCGCGTTGCCGAGCGGGGGCGGTGCGCAGCGGCTGCTCCTCTCGGACACGAGTGCCGCGGGCACGGTGCACTACGCGCTGGTGACCAACGGCTCGACGAGCACGACGGCGGCGCAGTTGGCCTCCGCGCAGCAGGAACTCGCCACGTGGGCGGCGGGGCAAGGGTTCTAGCGGGCGAGGAGCGTGAAGGGAATCGGGCGCCGGACGGTGAAGCCAAGCTTCTCGTAGAGCCGGACGGCGCCGGTGTTGGACGCGGCGGCATGCAGAAGGGGCGTCTCACCGCGCTCCGCGATGTCCACCGCCACTGCCCTCACCAAACGTCCGGCGAGGCCCTGACCGCGGTACGCGTGGTCGGTGCAGACGGCGCTGACCTCGGTCCAGCCGGGCGGACGCAGGCGTTCCCCTGCCATGGCGACGAGCGCGCCGTCGCGGCGGATGCCCAGGTATGTGCCGAGCTCGATCGTGCGCTGCCGGAAGGGGCCCGGCTCGGTGCGCGCGATGAGTTCGAGCATCTCCGGCACGTCGGCGGGGCCGAGGCGCACCGCCTCGGGTTCGGGCGCGGGCTTGACCCCGCTGCCGTCCATCTGCACGCCTTCGATGCGCGTGACCAGCTCCCAGTCCTCAGGCCACGTGGTCACGCCGGGAAGCACCAGCGGTGCGCCCGGTTCGAGCAGGTGCGCGGCGTCCTCCCAGGCACGCGGGTCACGCTCGTCCTCGATGGCGACGAATGGGGCAACGTCGGGCTGGTAGCGCACGGCCCGGCCGTGGCGTTGTGCGAACCGGGAGTGATGGCCTTCGAGCGAGGCGGCCACGACGCGGTCGAGCACGTGCACGTGGGTGGTGGCGGACATCTGATCGGTCTCCGGACGCGGTGCGTGGGCTGTCGACACGCTCTCTCAACGCTTCGCCGGGAGTAAGGATTCCGCGCGGGCCGGGCACCCGCCGGAACCCCGACCGTCAAGCCGCCGCCCGGGCCCACTCCGAGGCCCGCAGCGTGTTCACCATCAGCATCGCGATCGTCATCGGCCCGACCCCGCCCGGCACCGGCGTGATCCAGCCCGCGATGCCCTCGAGTTCGGCCGCTCGCACGTCCCCGATCAGTCCGGCCTCGGTCCGGTGGATGCCCACGTCGATCACCGTCGCCCCGGGCTTGACGTGTTCGGGCCCGATCAGCCCTCTGACTCCCGTCGCGACGACCACGATGTCGGCGGGACGGGTGACGGCCGCGAGGTCCACGGTGTGCTCGTGCGCGACGGTGACCGTGGCCCCGCGCCGCAGCAGCAACTGCGCCAGCGGACGCCCGACCAACTCGCCCCAGCCGACGACCGCCGCGTGCGCGCCCAGGATCGGAATGCCCGCCGCGTCTAAGAGTTCGATGACGCCACTCGGGGTGCACGGACGCAGCCCGAACTCGCCGCGCGTCAGCCGTCCCGCGCTGGCGGTGGTGAGCCCGTCCACGTCCTTGCCGACCGGAATCCGATCGATCAGCGCGGCGGCGTCGAGTCCTGGAGGCAGCGGAAGTTGCAGCAGGATTCCGGAGACCTCCGGATTCGCGGCGAGCTCGTCGATCACCGCGGCCACGTCCTGCTGCGTGGCCTGCCGCGGCAGCGCGCGGTGGAAGTCGCGCATCCCCGCCTCGCGGATCGCCCGCCGCTTGGCGGCCACGTACACCGCGCTGGCCGGATCGTCGCCGACCAGGATCGTCGCGAGCCCCGGCACGACCCCGTGGCCCGCGCCGCTCGCGACACTCTCGGCGACGCGGGCCCGGATCTGCCGGGCGATCTTCCTTCCGTCGATCTTCGTGGTCATATTCGTCACGGCACGCCGCTACGCGAAGACGATGGTGTGGTTGCCGTTGCGGATCACGCGGTCCTCCGCGTGCCAGAGCACCGCCCGCGACAGGACCGCGCGCTCCACGTCGGCGCCGCGCCGCATCAGGTCGGCCGCCGTGTGCGCGTGCGTGACCCGCACCACGTCCTGCTCGATGATCGGCCCCTCGTCCAGGTCCTCGGTCACGTAGTGCGCCGTCGCGCCGACCAGCTTCACGCCGCGTTCCTTGGCCTTCGCGTAAGGCCCCGCGCCGATGAACGCGGGCAGGAACGAGTGGTGGATGTTGATGATCGGCACCTCCAGGTTCGCGATGAAGTCCCCGGTCAGGATCTGCATGTACCTGGCCAGGACGACGAAGTCCACGTTGCCCTTCAGCAGCCTGAGATGCTCGGCCTCGGCCGCCGACTTGTCCGGGCCCGTCGACGGGACGTGGAAGAACGGGATGCCGAAGCCGCGCACCTCCTCGGCCATGTCAGGGTGGTTCGATATCACCATCGGGATGCTGACGGGCAGTTCCCCGCGCCGGTGCCGCCAGAGCAGGTCGAGCAGGCAGTGGTCTGATGTGGACGCGAAGATCGCCATCCGCTTCGGCACCGACAGGTCGCGGAGCTCGTAACCGAGCCCGTACGGCCGCTTGACCTGCTTGTCGAGGTCCCTGGCGATGTCCGGCAGCACCGCCTGGAGGTTGTCCAGGCTGAAGACCGTGCGCTGGAAGAACGCGCCGCCGCGCGGGTCATCAGAGTACTGATCCAGCGACACGATGTTCGCCTGGTGCCTGCCGAGCACCGCGGCCACGGCGGCGACGATGCCGGTGCGGTCCTCGCCCTGCACGATCAGCGAGGCCAGCGTGCGCGCGGCGGCCCGGTCGGCACGCGGGCCGCGGACCCTCGTCGGCGACTCGATCGTTACGGCGGTCATCTCAGCCTTCTTCCTTGAATCGGGCGGCCCACTCCGCGGTCGCCCTGAGCCCGCCGAACGTGTAGAAATGCACCTTCACCTCGCCGTGCACGACCGGGTCGTAGCCCCCCGCCAATGCGCGCAGGAACCTGTCGGGCCCGGCCGTACCCATCAGGTTTGCGAGTGAGAACCCGTACTTCTTGGCGATCGACGCGCTGGTGCCCACGCCGAACCTGGCCGCGTACGTCATCAGGCGTCGTACACCGGCGGGCCCCGGCACGCCGACGCGCACCGGCAGGTCGATGCCGATCTCGCGGACCCGCCGCACCCAACCGAGCACCACGTCCACGTCGAAGCCGAACTGGGTGATGATGCTGCCGGACAGGCCCTGCGCTTCGAGCTCGGCCTGCTTGTCGGCCAGCGCGCCCCACAGCTGGTGCTCCGCTATGGCTGGGTGTCCCTCGGGATAGCCGCTGATCCCGACGTTCCGCACGCCGTTCTCCTGGAGCAGGCCGCTGCGGATGA
>Ga0307508_10006659_pt1 | contig 10846 bp, 7 predicted proteins | sample 9_EM_MG_FD_203089 | JGI IMG/M metagenome (GOLD analysis project Ga0307508, IMG submission 203089) | Populus trichocarpa ectomycorrhiza microbial communities from riparian zone in the Pacific Northwest, United States - 9_EM | ecosystem: Host-associated > Plants > Roots > Unclassified | place...
CGCCCGCGTTGACCACGTAGTCCGGCGCGTAGAGGACTCCGCGGTCGGCGAGGTCCTTCTCGACGCCCGGGTGGGCGAGCTGGTTGTTGGCCGCGCCGCACACCACCTTCGCGGTCAGCGCGGGCACCGTGTCGTCGTCCAGCGCGCCGCCGAGGGCGCAGGGCGCGTACACGTCGAGATCGGCGCGGATCAGGGCGGCGGTGTCCCGGACCGACTCGATCCGGGGGTGGCGGGCCAGTACCCGGTCGACCGACTCGGCGCGCACATCGGTGACGACGACCTCGGCGCCGTCTTCGAGGAGGTGCTCCACCAGGTGGTGGCCGACCTTCCCGACGCCCGCGATGCCGACCCGGCGGCCGCGCAGGGTGGGCGCGCCCCAGGCGGCCTGGCCGCTGGCCCGCATGCCCTGGAAGACGCCGTAGGCGGTCAGCACCGAGGAGTCGCCGGCGCCGCCGTTCTCGGGGGAGCGGCCGGTGGTCCAGGGGCACTCGCGGGCGACGACGTCCATGTCGGCGACGTAGGTGCCCACATCGCAGGCGGTGACGTAACGGCCGCCGAGGGAGGCCACGAAACGGCCGTAGGCGAGCAGCAGCGCTTCGGTCTTGATCTCCTCGGGATCGCCGAGGATCACGGCCTTGCCGCCTCCGTGGTCGAGCCCGGCCAGCGCGTTCTTGTAGGACATGCCGCGGGCGAGGTTGAGCGCGTCGAGGACCGCCGCTTCCTCGGGGTGCTCCTCGGCGCTGTAGGCGTGGAAGCGGGTGCCGCCGAGGGCGGGGCCCAGGGCGGTCGAGTGGAGGGCGATGACGGCCTTCAGCCCGCTCTCCCGGTCCTGGCACAGCAGGACCTGCTCATGGCCGCCGAGATCGCTGCGGAACAGCATCGACAGGGGTGAGAGAGGGCTCGGCACGCGACTCTCCGTCGGACCGTCGACGCTGACGGTGTGACGTACGTCGGTCACGGTGGTGACTCCCATAGGTCGGGTAAGGCGCCCTCCGTGCTGGTGGGGAGGGCCGGTGGGCACGAGCGTAAGCCCTGGGAGGGCGCGGGAGCGGCCATGTCCCCGACGAGTCCGCATGGTGGGCGTGGGACGATGCCGTGAGCAGGGGGTAGGCAACTCCTGGCGGTGGTATCGGCCTTGAGGGAGCGCATGTGACCTTGGCGTCTTCGGTGATTGTCCCGTATGCGGCGTATCTCCGTGTCTATGAGCCATTGGCCGCTTTTCCCGAACCGGAGCGTACGCACTGGGCACGCTATGCCAAGCGCGACGACCTCCCCGGTGCGCAGGACGAGCTGCGGCGCTCGCTCGCCGACCTGCTGCCGGTGCCGCCGGTGGCGGTTCCGGTGCACGAGAGCGCGGACGCCTTTGTGGCGGTCGTGGACGGCGTGACATGCGTCTGTCCGTGGCGGACGCGGCTGCGCGGCTGGTTGGCCCTGGAAGAGCTGCCCGAGCGCCTTCCCGGCCCCCTCCTGGACGCCGCGCTGCCCCCCGTGGTGCGCCGGCAGGCCTCCTCGGACTACGAGCAGTGGCTGGAGCGCAACCCGGACGCCCGGCCGTGGATTCGCTCGGCGACCTGGCATGTCCCGGTCCGCTGGTTCGTGCTCTTCGCCGACGGGGAGCGCGAGTACACCAAGGGTGACGAGGGACTCATCCTGCGTTACCGCACTCCGATGGTCCAGGCCAGGCGCCGGGTCGCGCGCGGGCTTAAGGTGCTCAAGGAGGCTCTCGGCGAGGGGCCGCTCATCGACGGCCTGGTCGACGTGGGCCGGTGGCTGGAGGAATTTCATCCCCGGTCGCTGGTCGAACTGGACTACGGCGGTCTGGTGCACGTGGTGCCCGCCGGACAGCTGGAGGACGACCGCTCGGCGGCGGATGTGGCGGAAGGGCTCGCGGCACTGAAGGACGGGGACGGGGAGCGCGCGGGCAGCGCGTACGAGCGGCTCACGGACCGGTGGAGCGAGATCCGGAACCGGCAGAACGCCAGCTGAGACGGATCGGGTCCGGGGAAACGGAGCCATCGGGCGGCGGGGTGCGTCAGAGAACCGGAGCGGGGGGACGTAGGTCCCGATCCGGGCCATTGCGTCAATGGTGATCTAAAGCACTGACTTCGGGTCTTGCGGCAATCCCCCATCCTCGTGTCAAAATAGGACAAGGAGTCCGGGAAGTTCTCCTTCCGCCCAAGTATGGGCGGATTAATCGGTATTGCCCTCCTTGGTGGATCTGATACCCCTGATCCTGTTGTGACTGATCGTCACGGTCGTGTGACTGTCCGCTATGGCATGGTCCATCGGCTTCCGTCGAGGTTGGGCACCTGAGAGGGCAATTCCATCGGTTTGGCCGACGGGGCTGGACAGATGGTGTAGTTGTAGTGCCGAGGACAAGCCGTTCGTCCTATAACCGACTCGGCCCGCGTCCGCCATTTCGGGCAACGCGGGTCAAGGTGCAGAATTTAGAGGAAAGAACCGTGATGGTTCGGTTCTCCCGAGGAGGCCGCTCATGACCGCTCGCACCCCTGATGCCGAGCCGCTGCTGACCCCGGCTGAGGTTGCCACCATGTTCCGTGTGGACCCGAAGACGGTCACGCGCTGGGCCAAGGCAGGCAAGCTCACGTCCATCCGCACGCTTGGAGGGCACCGGCGCTACCGCGAAGCGGAGGTCCGTGCACTTCTCGCGGGCATCCCGCAGCAGCGCAGCGAGGCCTGAACAACCGCATAACCGGGCATATCCGGGCCCCCCAGCCCGGCTTTCGCCTGTATGGCTCCACCACGACGGGTGCCTGCCCCAACAGGCCATCACCGCTCGACATGGGTGCGTCGTCGATCGCGCTGGACTCCGCCGGGTCCAGCGCGATCTTTTTTATGCCCGCGTGACGGGCGCTCCGCACCCGTCTGACGGGTCGTCCGCCGGGGTTCGGGACGGGGCCGGGGAGGGTCTTGACGGCCCGCGAAGGGTGCCCGGCCGGGGGTGTGGGTATGGCCTGGGAATGGCCCGGACAGAGGGTGCAATTGCACATATTAAATTGACCTGTTGTGAGGCGGGTGTAAGTTCCCCCACTCTCCCGGCGCTTCCGGTGACTCCCGTCACACAGTTCAACGCTTGTCGATTTCCGGAGAACTGCGGTAAGGGCTTAACGAGTTGACGGATCATCGGCGGACACCGGCCCCGAAGCCTCCCCGGGCCCGGGCTCCCCGGGTGCCGCCTCCGGGGACGCCGCGGCCTCCGCGGGCTCCATCGCCAGCCGCAGCAGCCGATGGCAGACCGGGCAGCGCCGGGTGAAGTGGCAGTAGCCCGAGGCGGCCGCCAGATGGGCCCGCAGCAGAGCCCTGGTCTCATGTTTCGCGGTCGTCGTCATGTGCCGCACCTCCCGGCCAGCCCCACGCCACCTTCAGTTCTGGGTACCGCCGCGCGCGGGTCGCCGTCAAGACGACCGAAGGCCCGGATTCTGTGTGCGAATCCGGGCCTTCGAGTGTTGTGCGGTCCTGACGGGATTTGAACCCGCGGCCTCCACCTTGACAGGGTGGCGAGCACTCCAAACTGCTCCACAGGACCATCAGTGACGCTCCACAGCTTGTTCGCTGTGTGCCTCGCTGCTCTGCGTCACAGACTCTACAGCAGGTCAGGGGGTGCGGTCGAACTCGCGCCCGCCCGGCCCGTCCGGCGGCTCCGGACGGGCCGGACGGCTACGGCGCCACCGCGTCGATGGCCTTCACGATGCGCTTGTCGGAGACCGGATAAGCCGTGCCCAGGGCGTGCGCGAAGTAGCTGACCCGCAGCTCCTCGATCATCCAGCGGACCTCCAGCGCCTCCGGGGGCACCGGGCGGCCCGCCGGGAACTGCTCCAGCAGCCAGGCGTACTCGTCCCGCATCTCCTTGACCTTCGCCATCCGGGTGCGGTCCCGCTCGGCGTTGGTGGGGAGCTGCTGGAGGCGGCGGTCCACGGCCACCAGATAGCGCATGAGGTCCGGGAGGCGGCGTACCCCGTGCGCGGTCACGAAGCCCGGCGTGATCAGCTCCGAGAGCTGTTCCCGGACGTCCGCGAGGGACGCCAGCAGCACCGGGCTCTTGATGCCCTTCAGTCGGCGCTCGCACGCCTGCCAGGCCGCCAGCACCTCCTGGACCTTCCGGACGGTGTCCAGCGTGGCGTCCGCGATGTCGGCCCGTACCGCGTCGAAGAGCTTGCGGAACGATTCCTCGTCCCACACCGGGCCACCGCGCGCCGCGATGAGCCGGTCGGCGGCGGCGGAGACACAGTCCTCGAAGAGCGCCGCGATATTGCCGTGCGGGCTGCTGGAGAGGGCCAGCTTGGCCTGGTTGGTCAGCTTCCCCTGGGCGAACTTCGCCGGGTTGGACGGCAGCTGGAGCAGGATCAGCCGACGGGTGCCCCGCCACATCGCCCGCCGCTGCTCGGGCTCGGTGTCGAAGAGCCGCAGCGCCACCGAGGCGCCCTCGTCCACCAGCGCCGGATACGCCTTGACCGGCTGGCCGCCGCGGCGGGTCTCGAAGGTGCGCGGCAGCGTGCCGACCGTCCACGAGGTCAGCCCGCTGCGCTGCTCGATGCCGACGGCCTCCTTCGAGGACTCGAACACCTTGGAGATCGCCGCCCGGGTCTTCGGCTTCAGCCGCTGCTTGAGCGCCTCCAGGTCCTCGTCCTCGGCGAGTTTGCGGCGCCGCTCGTCGACCACCCGGAAGGTGATCTTCAGATGGTCGGGGACCTTGGCCGGGTCCCAGTCCTCCGGCTCGATCCGCACCCCCACCATCCGGTGCAGCTCCCGGCCCAGCGCGGCCGTCAGCGGCTCCTGGAGCGGCACGGCGCCGTCCAGGAAGCGCTTGGCGTAGTTCGGCGCCGGGACGTAGTGGCGGCGCACCGGTTTGGGCAGCGACCGGATCAGCTCGGTGACCAGGTCCTCGCGCAGCCCCGGGATCTGCCAGTCGAAGCCGTCCGGGGTGACCTGGTTGAGCACCTGGAGCGGGATGTGGACGGTCACACCGTCCGCGTCCGCCCCCGGCTCGAACTGGTACGTCACCTTGAACTTGAGGCTCCCCTGGCGCCAGGAGTCCGGATACGCGTCCTTGGAGACGCCCTGCGCCCGCTCGTTGATGAGCATCGACTTCTCGAAGTTGAGAAGCTCCGGCTCTTCATGGCGCTTGTGCTTCCACCACGAGTCGAAGTGCGCACCCGAGACCACATGCTCCGGAATGCGCTGGTCGTAGAAGTCGAAGAGCGTCTCGTCGTCCACCAGGATGTCGCGGCGCCGGGCCCGGTGCTCCAGCTCCTCCACCTCGCCCAGCAGCTTCCGGTTGTCCTGGAAGAACTGGTGGTGGGTGCGCCAGTCGCCCTCGACCAGGGCGTTGCGGATGAACAGGTCACGGCTGGTCTCGGGGTCGATCCGGCCGTAGTTGACCTTCCGCTGGGCGACGATCGGCACGCCGTACAGCGTGACCCGCTCGTACGCCATCACCGCCGCCTGCTTCTGCTCCCAGTGCGGCTCGCTGTAGGTGTGCTTGACCAGGTGCTGGGCGAGCGGCTCGATCCACTCCGGCTCGACCTTGGCGTTGACGCGCGCCCACAGCCGGGACGTCTCGACCAGCTCGGCCGACATCAGCCAGCGCGGCGGCTTCTTGAACAGCGCGGACCCGGGGAAGACGGCGAACTTGGCACTGCGCGCGCCCAGGTATTCGTTCTTCTCGGTGTCCTTGAGGCCGACGTGGGAGAGCAGCCCGGACAGCAGCGACTGATGGATGCGGTCCGGCGCCGCGTCCTGCTCGGACAGCTGGATGTCCATGGTCTTGGCGACCGTACGGAGCTGGCTGTAGATGTCCTGCCACTCGCGTATGCGCAAGTAGTTCAGGTACTCGTTGCGGCACATACGGCGGAACGCGGACGAGGACAGCTCCTTCTGCCGCTCCCGGATGTACGTCCACAGGTTGAGGAAGGCCAGGAAGTCGCTCGACTCGTCCTTGAACCGGGCGTGCTGCTGGTCCGCCTGCTGCTGCTTGTCGGAGGGGCGCTCGCGCGGGTCCTGGATGGACAGCGCCGCCGCGATCACCATGACCTCGCGGACGCAGCCGTTGCGGTCCGCCTCCAGCACCATCCGGGCCAGCCGCGGGTCCACCGGCAGCTGGGCCAGCTTCCGGCCGACCGGGGTGAGCCGCTTGCGCGGGTCCTTCTGCTTGCCGTCCAGCGCGTGCAGCTCCTCCAGGAGCTGGACGCCGTCCTTGATGTTGCGCCGGTCCGGCGGGTCGAGGAACGGGAACTTCTCGATGTCGCCGAGCCCCGCCGCGGTCATCTGGAGGATGACGGAGGCCAGGTTGGTACGGAGGATCTCGGCGTCGGTGAACTCCGGGCGGGTGAGGAAGTCGTCCTCGGAGTACAGCCGGACGCAGATGCCGTCGCTGGTCCGGCCGCAGCGGCCCTTGCGCTGGTTGGCGCTGGCCTGCGAGACCGGCTCGATGGGCAGCCGCTGGACCTTGGTGCGATGGCTGTAGCGGGAGATCCTGGCCGTGCCCGGGTCGATCACGTACCGGATGCCGGGGACGGTCAGCGAGGTCTCCGCGACGTTCGTCGCGAGGACGATCCGGCGGCCGCTGTGTCTCTGGAAGACCCGGTGCTGCTCGGCGTGCGACAGCCGGGCGTACAGCGGCAGCACTTCGGTTGATCTGAGCTGCTTCTTGGTCAGCGCGTCGGCCGTGTCCCGGATCTCCCGCTCGCCGGAGAGGAAGACCAGGATGTCGCCAGGACCCTCGGACTGGAGCTCGTCCACGGCGTCGCAGATCGCGGTGATCTGGTCCCGGTCGCTGTCCTCGCCGCCCTCCTCCAGCAGCGGCCGATAGCGCACCTCCACCGGGTACGTACGCCCGCTGACCTCGACGATCGGCGCGTCACCGAAATGGCGGGAGAAGCGCTCCGGGTCGATGGTCGCGGAGGTGATCACGACCTTGAGATCGGGGCGGCGGGGGAGGAGCTGGGCCAGATAGCCGAGCAGGAAGTCGATGTTGAGGCTGCGCTCATGGGCCTCGTCGATGATGATCGTGTCGTACTGGCGCAGCTCGCGGTCGGTCTGGATCTCGGCGAGCAGGATGCCGTCCGTCATCAGCTTGATGTGGGTGTCCGGGCTCACCTGATCGGTGAAGCGGACCTTCCAGCCGACCGACTCCCCGAGCGGCGTCCCGATCTCGTCCGCGATGCGCTCGGCGACCGTGCGGGCCGCGATCCGGCGGGGCTGGGTATGGCCGATCAGCCCCTTGACGCCGCGGCCCAGCTCCATACAGATCTTGGGGATCTGGGTGGTCTTCCCGGAGCCGGTCTCGCCCGCGACGATCACCACCTGGTGATCGCGGACGGCCGCGAGGATGTCGTCCCTCTTCTGGCTGACCGGCAGTTCTTCCGGATAGGTGACGTCCGGTACGGCGGTGCGGCGGTTCGCGACCCGGACTTCCGCCCGGTCGATGTCCTCGGCGATCTCGCCGAGCACGGCCGCACGGGCCTCGGGCTTGCGTATCCGGCGCGCGCCGTCGAGCCGGCGCCCCAGCCGCTGCTGGTCGCGCAGCATCAGCTCGGGGAGCCGCTCCAGGAGGGCGGGCAGGGCGGGGGCAGGAGTCGTGGACATACGGACCCCAGGATCTCACCTCGGCAAAACGACTGGCGAACCATTTCCGCCGGGTGTTGTCCGGGCCACGTCGTGCGATATGCCGGGATGGTCCGTTCTACGTTGAGCACATGGTGGACGACGACTCCCTATGGGCCCGGTTCAAGCGCAGCCCGTGCTTCCCGGCCGCGGTCATCGTGCTGATCATCTCGGCGGGCGCGGGGCTCTTCGCGGGCTCGTACACCTACGCCTTCGCCAACCCCACCCCGCGCCAGATCCCCGTCGCCGTCGTGAGCACCCACCGGGGCGAGGTCCCGCCGCGGCGCTTCGTCGCCGGGATGGAGAAGGCCCTGAACGCCTCGCTGCGGCTGCACCACGAGCCCGGTTACGGCCGCGCCCGCTGGGCCGCCGAGGAGCAGCGGATCTTCGGGATTCTGCGGACCCGCGGCCGCGGCGTCGAGCTGGATCTGTCCTCCGCCGCGGGTGCCAGCGTCGCCCAGGTGCTCGCCTCGGCCGGTACGAAGGTGGGCCGGGCGGTGGGCGTGCCCGTCGTCGTACGGGACCTGAAGCCGCTCCAGCCGGGCGATCCGCGGGGCCTGGCGGTCTTCTACATCTCGCTGGCCTCGGTGATCATGGGCTTCCTGGGCGCCGTCCAGCTGAGCGTCAACGCGGCCGGTCTGACCCCGGCCGGGCGGATCGCCTTCACCCTCGCCTACGCCCTGCTGGGCGGCTTCGTCATCGCCGCGATCGTCGACTGGGGGCTCGGCGCGCTGGACCTCCCCTTCGCCGGGTCCTGGGCGATCCTCGCGCTGACCATATTCACCTCGGGGATGGTCTTCTCCATGTTCAACGTCCTGTTCGGGCGCTGGGCGCTCATCCCCACCTGGGGCCTGATGGTCCTCCTCGGCAACCCCTCGTCGGGCGGCGCGGTCTCCTGGCCCCTGCTCCCGTCCCTGCTCGGCACCGTGGGCCGCTGGCTCCCGCCGGGCGCCTCCGTCAACGCCCAGCACACCGCCGTCTACTTCGGCGAGCACCAGCACGCCTTCCCGTTCCTGGTGCTGGCCGGGTGGTCCCTGGTCTCGACCGTCGTCTTCTGGATCTGGCGCCACCGCCACCCGGGCGGCCGCCCGGGTGGCGGCGACACCATCCGCGTGAGCGCTTGAACGAAAAAGATCCCCCTCCTGGCATCAGGAGGGGGATCTTCTATGGAGCGCCGAGCAGGCCTTGCACCTACATCCCTCGTTTGGAGACGAGTATCTTGCCTTAGACGACCGACGCATCAACTCCCGCCCCTCGGGGCAGTGTTGCAAGATCTACTTTACCCCATCCGGGGGCCCGCCGCGCAATCGCCGTGACGGCGCGGTGCGGGGGCGCCGCGCCGCAGTCCGTCGTTGAGGCGCCGGGCCTCTTCGAGCTGGTCCTCCAGGCCGACGATGCGGCAGGCGGCGTCGATCGGGGTGCCCTGGTCGACGAGGCGCCGGGCACGCGCGGCGATGCGCAGCTGGTGGCGCGAGTAGCGGCGGTGGCCGCCCTCCGAGCGCAGCGGTGTGATCAGACCGGCTTCGCCGAGGGCCCGCAGAAAGGCCGGAGCGGTGCCGAGGAGGTCGGCGGCACGGCCCATGGTGTAGGCGGGGTAATCGTCGTCATCGAGCCGGTTGTGCTGCTGGTCCTCGGCCACTGACACCTCATCCGTCATCTCGTCGGTCGCGTCTTCGGTCGCGCGTCGAGGGGCCCTGGTGCCTTTCCGGCACCAGGGCCCCGAGGGGTTCAACACCATTTTCCGCGAACTCGTCTGCGCAGACGAGCATGCGGGGATCGCGGATCTCTGACCGGGGACCACCTTCCCTTCAGGGGCATGCGGTACCCGAGCGGACTCAACTCCTCGCCCGGGCGATCCTGATGGTGTCCGCCTCCTTGTCGTCGGTGACTGCCGCGCCCTTCCGGGCGCCGTGACTACGACTGGGAATCTAACTCCGGCGAGCGGTCCATGTCTACAGTCGCCGCGACAGATTTTCATCGGTGCGGAAGGGCAGAGATCTGGCACACGCGGGCCAGCCGAGCGTGCGGGGCGGCAGAGCGGGCAGACGAGCCTCTGCAAAGCGGCATAACCGATGCGACCAGGGGTGTACGTCTATGAACGGCACGAAGACCGCCAATACCCGGCCCACAGCCTCCACCGTGGTGCGGGGTGACAGCCCCGGCGGCATCCACCGTGCCCGCGCCGTCACCCGGGCCTTCACCAGGGGGCTCAGTCCCGCCCCGGCGTCCGACGCGACCGACGCGATACTCCTGGTGGTGTCCGAACTGGTCACCAACGCGCTGCGCCACGGGGGCGGCCGGTACACCCTCGAACTCTCCGCGGGCCCGGACACGGTGACCGTCGCCGTCAGCGACCCGAACCCGGCGGCTCCCCGGGCCCGTCCGCCCGACCTGAACACCGGCACCGGCGGCTTCGGCTGGCACATGGTCCGCCGTCTGGCCCGGGAGGTGACCATCACCCGGGGCTGCGGCAAGACGATCTACGCGAGCCTCCCCCGCTGACCGCGGACGGCCCCGGCGCGCACCTCCGGTCGTGCGCACGCAAAAAAATCCCTCCCCTGGCATCAGGAGAGGGATCTTCTATGGAGCGCCGAGCAGGCCTTGCACCTACATCCCTCGTTTGGAGACGAGTATCTTGCCTTAGACGACCGACGCATCAACTCCCGCCCCTCGGGGCGGCGTTGCAAGATCTACTCTACCCCACCGCGGCACGCCGCCGTTTCCGTCGGCCGCGAGATGGTCCTCCACCGCCGCCCGCAGGGCCGTGAGCAGCGCCTCCACCGCCGGGGCGCGGGTGGTCTCCGCCCTCAGCAGGGCGTGCAGGCGGCGCGGCGGCCAGTCGCGGAGGGGGCGGGCCACCACCCGCGGGTCGGGCCGCGGCGGCAGGGCCAGGCCCTCCGCGACCGCCGCGCCCACGCCGTGCGCGACCAGGTCATGAGCGGTGGCGGGGTCGTTGGTGATGGCGACGGCCCGTGGCTCGAAGCCCGCCCGGGAGCAGGCGGCGGCGAACTCCTCGCGGTCCTCGTCCAGCACCCAGGACTCGTCGGCCAGCGCGCTGAGGGGGATCGTCCGCAGGTCGGCCAGGGGGTGGTCGACGGGGAGCAGTACACAGCGCGGATCGCTGATGAGCGGAAGGTCCACCACATCGGCCTCGGCCACGACGGGCCGCGCCCCGGCGCCGGGGACCGCTTCGGGATCGGAGCCGGAGCCGGGGACCGCCTCG
>Ga0307508_10006661_pt1 | contig 10845 bp, 8 predicted proteins | sample 9_EM_MG_FD_203089 | JGI IMG/M metagenome (GOLD analysis project Ga0307508, IMG submission 203089) | Populus trichocarpa ectomycorrhiza microbial communities from riparian zone in the Pacific Northwest, United States - 9_EM | ecosystem: Host-associated > Plants > Roots > Unclassified | place...
ATCCGCCCTCACATAAACTCCAAATTGCGTGTTTAGCCCACGCGCCCTTCCCTCGCAACGAGTACGTGTGATCCCGACCGACAATGTGGGGCATATCAAATAACTGCAGCTAATGTACGGAAATACACGCTCCCTTTTCTATATTGTACTAAGCTTGCTTCGCAGTACTAAACGTACTATTTTTAGATCCACCCAAAGAGGCCCATGCGGCGCAGCCCTCCTCCACTCTCCCTGGGAGTGAAAACGGCTCATCCAGGCTTCTTCCAAGATTGTTCCCTTTTGAGAAAAGCCGCAAGCTCGCTTTAGGAATGGTCACCTGTTCTCGTGATGGGAGGCGCTGTCACGGCAATCGGCGCAATTTCTGAAGGTGAGTCAATAACACAATACGGTGGTAGGTATACGTGAGACATCTCGAGTCCGCTTCCCAAAGTGACATTTCTTCTATATTTTCTTCATTCTGGCGCAGCGAGGTTTTACACTTCCTCCCTTTGTCATACGGCACATATTCCTCGTTGGTTCCCGAAGGCGTAGGTTGACCATGGAGGATGGATCGTGCCAAGTGCAAGAGGAAGCGAAATCGCGCGAGCAGAAGCAAGAGCTGAGCTTCTATTGGGATTCCGACTCTGCATATCCGTAACAATGTTTGAAAGGGCAGCTTTCACGACCAGAAACAGCGACATCTCATGTGCCTCAACTGATCAATTTACCCGCTATCATTCACCGCAACCGCAACCGCATTCCCGATTTTATTTCACCACCAGCGACTCGTAGCATGAACTCCGGTTGATCTCGAAAGTCCCTGTCCTTTATCATCGTGGCATTATGACCATTATCAAGGCACTGTCATCAACCAAAGTATCTGGGACCGCAGAAAATTCACTCACTCTTGCTAGAGGACCTCGGCAATGCGTATGACGAAACTACGCAAGGAACACTACCTTGGCACGCGTTGCACGCTTGTCCCATCACTTGATTATCCCGTACCCCATGCGATCACACATCAAGGCCCCTGTCCACTGTGATTCACTAACAATAGCCATTTGTTCCTTTCAATGATTTGCAACAGAGATCATCCTCCTGCGTTCCATTGATAACCACGGATTTTGGATAACATCTTTTGGATATCTTCCCCACTTATGCCCTCACTTGTTTTTTCTTCATTTTTACAGTCTACATAATGGAAAAGACCCTGTTTCAAGTACATTCTAGGGGCATGATAATGCACCAACTCACATAACTTATTATCGGTTGTCGGGTGCGGGATTCGACAAATTAATGGCCCCTGCGAACCGAATCTCTGAGGCAGTTGAGGGTGATCTGATCAAGACACTGAGATGCAATGTCACAAAATTCCCAATACTAGTCACATGCAGAGCCGTGAAGGTCAACAATGTGAAAATTTTCGTGTTGAAAGACGTTTCTGAAGTGGGAAAATACCAATCGAGGATCAGGCACCTGCCGCCGCTACATATTGTTTATTGTTTACCACGCACGCTCAGCTTGCCTTCCCCTCCGCCTCAGAGAGCGACTCCTGAGCTTAGCTTGCAGCACCATAGGCCTCCAAGTAACCATGGCATCCGGTGGGTATACAAATCTTCCGCGAAAACGCAAAAAAGCGCGACACGTACTTTACTTTTTCGGGTTCGCTCTCTGGCTGGGTAAGCCAATGTCATCGATCGCGTCGCGCTTTTTTCAAGTACAGGCCTCGGCTCTAGCATCATTCAATAGTGGCGGTCTGGTTGCAACATTCCTGGTAGAATATAGACTCGTATGTAATACGATTGGGCAGTAAAACATGATCTTTAAATTTCCTATTCCGTACTGTGATGTAAACATGAGACAATACATGAATTCCTGATCTACGGATCCATCCCGCAGTGGGTGATGTTCTGGTCTTAGATTTAAAAGCGCGTAGCACAGCTATTCCTGGCGACGCCAACCGCCCCATTTTCATTTCATAAAACAACGCCTTGACACGTATATGCGTGTATATGGTGTATATATACTAGGAAAACAAAGCAAGCTTCTGCTTCAGGCGTAAGTGATTCGCCGTGGGCTGTACCAGGTGCAGTGGCTGCCGTACGGTTGCTCATGCGCACAAGCAAGATATCGGTGTCTGTTTGAACTCTGGTGCAAACTATTGCCTGCTAGCGGTGGTCGCGAAAGTGAATGTGCAAATCTGTCTTAGTACGCGGCGACGTGGCTATTGAACACGAAGAACCAAGGCGCAACGGGATACCCGGGGTGAATGCTGGGGCGTGTTATTGCTGCACAGTCGGGATATCCTTCAAACTTTCGGTGCATTGCAGGGAAATTTCGGCTGGGTACGATCCAGTGACCAGGAGAAGCGGCTACTATGCCGGAGGGTACCCTGACCTGGTGTATAGTTCACAATAAGAGGGGAAAGGTAGTGCAGGTGTTCACAATGAAGGATGTAAAGTGGGCTTCATGCGAGGAATTCGCGAGGAATTCGAGTGCTGCGCTTGCCTGAAATCCTCTTCGAAATCGCGCGCGGATCCCTGGAAGAATAAAGAGATGGCGACCTAGAACAATTAACGTACTTCTCGGGCGTCATCAGCTTGCGGCTTCATGCAAATGTTACGTACCCTTCAAGCATATCAGTGACGCCAGCTTCCACAGCGGAGTGGAACGATACATACAACCAGTCGAGCACGCGGACAATCCAGTTGCGTGTTAACCCGTACGCGTGCTCTGCAATAGGATGGGTAAGGTGGGTGAGGGATGCCGCTGACACACAATCCTCCACAATAATACGCGGCTATAAAGAAAGGCTCATTATACCCAAAGGTATATTGAAGCATGGAAGGCAAAACCCAGGAAGGGGAAGGAACACGAGGCGTGATAGTTATTCAGATACAGGACATTCTCCAGTGATTCTGAACATTGTGGAATAAAGCCACAAAAAGCGTATCTCTGCGCCCTGCAGAGATAGATCTAGTCGTTATTTGATACGAGACATGAGCACAAATGGTGGAACTGGAAGGCACAGTCGTCGCGTGCCTGCGGCGTGACATCGCGCCGCAATAACAGGGCCAAATAAACAACAGGCCCTTCGTGAAGATGCGTCAACGGCGAAGATGGGTCTTGTATCAATACAATGCGAGTATGGGATGATAGTGAAAAGAAAATTCAACAAGATGCAACTGGGAAGTACATTTCAGAAAGAGCATTAGAACCAGATCTCGAGGAAACAAGTTCAACCCACATGCACGGGGAGAACAATGTACTTAGGATTCATTGGCGAGAAAGAGCGGAGGTGAGCGTCAGCATCCACAGCGGTGGGCCCTCGACAACGATGGCGCAGAGCAGGGAGTGCGAACGCGGTCTGGTTGTCAATCCGTAGTGATGCAAGTGATTCGTTAATTAGCGCAGCCTCGAGCGAGAATCCGACTGTGACATGAGAAGTTGGTAATGATACAAGTCGCTGGAAACATGGAAGGTCCTTCCAGAGTGGATGTGATCGTTGGCTTTACACATATAGCGCTTGGTCTGCTTAAATAGGCGGGAGGCTGACCCTGGATCATTGGAGGTAACGCGTGCCAACAACATAGCGAGGCAGAATCTGAAATGTGATACAGCTCGATTTGGAGAGTAGGATTGGCGATAAAATATGGGATAAGCCTGTGCCGATAGATCGTCAGCCTAGGTCGAGCGGCGCGTGCGCAGAATTAGTTGCGATCCAATCGACCCAAATTTGAGTCTATTCGATATTGGACAACATGCAGTGTTACGTGCTATGTGGCATGAGAGCGCTTCTAGGTGTCGGGGAGTTTTCGTCATCGTCCCTGTGCTGGTCTGTACCACGGCCACGAGAATGGAAATCACCGTCGCCATCGCCAGTATCTGGTTCGTCCACTGACATCGGTGATGAGATTTGCATGGCAGTGGCAATCCCATTGAGTGAAAAGTCGACACTTTTGCCTTTGCCTTTGCTTTCAGGTTCCTCATCTTCCTTGGCGCCTATGGCGGTTAGTTGCGAGTTACGAAATTCCTGAGAGCCACCATACAGTGTAGCTGATGGCGATGATGATGCAGGAAGAAAATCACCAGGATAGATGATTTCAGGCGCAGTACGCGTCTGGTGATGACTGAATTCCGCGACGCCCCCTATTTCCGCGCGCTGACGGTCAAATGAGCCCATAGAGTATGCGGTTGAGCGGCTGGGCCCAGCTTCGGATTTGGCGCGGCCCAACGTGTCAGAATGTGCGCCCAAGTCGCCGTCATCTAGGGATGAAACCGAGTTCCCTGAAGGGAATAACACGCGACCTGCATTGCGGCTCATAACGCGCTCTGGTCTACGGACAGCGGGACGTGCTGGGGATGGTGAAGTAGCAAGGTAGAGCATCATTTCTGCCGCATCTGCGTCTGACGCCGGCTTTGGTGTAGCACGTCCACCCTGTGACAAGCCTCTAGGAGAAAGTAGACTGCTACTTGCGCTCAATCCACTTGCACTAAGGTGGCTTCCCTCACGTCTTTGAATGCCCGAACCGCCCGCTATTGGGACGCCAAGCTCAGTGAAAGATGACGCGTGAGAGGGGGTCGGTGAGTGTGGAACGGATGCGCCGCTTCCACTGCTGTTATTAGCCGTATTCGTCGTATTGTGCAAAAGAGACGTTAGTGCAGCTGCAGCACTGAGATCCTCAAGTTCCGTAGTGCTGCCTCCATCGTGCATGTCCACATCGACCCCTCGCCCAGATCGCGTGCTCGTGGAGGAGCGCACACTCGGACTCGTCGCTCGCAGTTTCTTTTTCTTTCTAGGACTTCGGGGCGATGGATTCGAGCCACGGACAGGCTTGGAAGTCGAGGCTTTGTGCTTGGGAGACGCGGGCGGGTTGACGGGGGAAGAATGACGCGCACGCTTGTGCGCTTGCGAGGCGGGTAGAGCAGACGAGGTGTCTTTCGACATCAATGATGAGTAGAGGGATGGTGTAGATGGCGGAGGCATCATCTGGCTCTGAGCGGAACGTCGACGCGGGCTTTGTGCTACAGCACCCCCATTAGCAACCTCCTCACTAAGATTTCGCTCCGTGGACGAGGATCGGGGCGCGTCAGCTAGTTGTTGCTGTTCAAGGGTGTGAAGAGGCACATGGGAGAGGTTGTTAGCGACCTTGTACGAAGCATATGCGAGACGAGCGCGCAGGGCGCGACTGGCCTGTGTGATAGAAAAACATGGTCAGCACAAGGAACACGGTTAACGCGGATGAGAGTGTAGGGAAGGATAGGCGCAAGCACGTCGGCCCTCGAGAGGAAACGCGAAGACTAGCGCACGCGCTAGCGACAGCTCATCGCGTGGGACCAGGAATGCCCCCACCACGAGCAAGACTGCAGACGTGTCACGCAGTTTGCCTAGAGGGCTGGCTACTTCAAACACTACCTGCACGCGATGGGGACATGGGAGAAGTGGTGTGTCAAGTGAAAAGTCTTGACACTGACCTTGGCGAGCTCCGCCCTTGCAAGGAATGCATCGAGACCGCGTTCGTTATGCGCAGCACGGACAGTAGCGACGCTCTCAAGGAGGCTCTGCGCATTCATGGTGGGGGAAGCTGGAGAGGAGGGCGAGTTCATGAGGTGACCTTCAGTCGCGCGCTGTTGGGCGATAGCGATTCAGTGAAATCGCGTGACGCGACTCGCCAACGCGCTTAAGACACCGCGAACACCACAAAATCGCAAATTCAAAGTATTTCCACGAACCGTGTTCCAATGACACGTGTATATTAGCACGTAGACTTAAAAAAAAGCCTGGCTGTGAAAGTGACGATGCGTCGTGAATGACGCGGCAGGTTCTGTGCGGAACAGTGCAAATGCAACATGTGGATGCACTGCCATAACGACTTGAATTATCCTATATGTGAGCCCTACGGTAGGCGACTGAGGCCGTACGGAGGGGAAAGATTAATGCATAAATATGACGTTCGCAAATCTGTGACGAAAGCAGAAAATCTGTTTCTCAATGGCTAGTTATCCTTCGGCGCGCAAACCGCGAGGCGATGTCAATTAGGACACGTGTTAACTGCGCTTGCGGTGAGTGTCTCGCTACGAGGCACAAACTGCTGGGAAACAGTCTCATGACAATTACTGTCAAAGCAGCACCCTGATGCCCTGGCCGTTTCGGCGCATCCCCACAATGAATCAACCACGAGCCAGGAGATGACGGTAGTTTCGATCCATTTGATGCCAGCGAACAATTGCTTCACGTCCAGTGTTGGCCTGCCACCCCAATTGGGCCCCGGAGTCTGTTAGCTGAACTGCAGAGGACACGACAGATGATATTGACGGTATTGCAGGTGTCCCAAGGACTAGGGCAGCACTATGTGGCGATTCTGCTCCTCGGCTGTTAGGGACAGTCCTGCAAATAGGGTGGTTTCCACAACGCAAGAGTTTCCTGGAATCTTCTACGCGTGGGGCAAGCGTTGCCACTTAACCCATGTCCACAACCCTACTAAGCTTGGAAGCAGAGTCCCGGCAACTCTCCGCTTACGATGTGTCGAAGTTGATAATCCAGCAGATAGCGCAGAGGTTGTAATTCGGGCCACTCGTTGAAAGCGATCACGCATATATAACGAATGGTTGAACGAATTAGCTCAGCATCGCTCATTCCGTCAGACTGATCAGCTTGCAGCACGGGCGTGGTGTAGCAGTGATTCAGAAGTGACCGCGCGGACTCAACGGGGCGCGGCAATCCCACCGCAATAATGAAGTGGAATTGGCCGAGAATGTTCTTCGGCATTCCAGAGTCCTGATCCAACATTTCGTTGAGTCCCTGATTGCTGTCGATTCTCTGCGAAGTGTTCGGGGAACGAGTGTTGAAGCAAGCTGATATAAGCAGTTCCCAGGCGCAAACTTCCTTCATGTCTTCATCTTTGCGTTCCCTTCTGAGTGTTTACCATTTTTCTGGTTCTATACATCGGCCTTTGATCCGGAGCCTGCACACACTTAATAAAATAGAATCCGAGGAGGCGCGAAGATGGGTGGAAAAGTTCCGTGCAACTCCTCTTCAACGTTCCGACGTTGAGCTTTCCTTTGCTCGCAGCTCTGGCCCTGGAGGGTAGGGAAACTGGCAGCTCTTGTTGGCGTTATTCTGGTTGACTCATCTAAGTGATCTATCTCTTGGTATAATAGTCAGAATGTCAATAAAGTGAACAGTAAAGTGGTGGCGAAGTGCTCCGTGGACAGCCCATGGATTCCTCACTGGACTCGCGAGAATCTCAGGTTGTCTGTTAGTATGTTTTACTGTTTTGTTTGATTTTTATTGCATCTCATTGCAACACCGTTCTCCTATGTGATGCGTATAGCCCGCGTACGTGTCAACTGCGCGATGCTTGCAGGTAACATCAACACTTTCGCGCTCCCAAGCCCAAAATGTCGACGATTGTCTGAGGAAAGTAGGTCTATAATCTGTTCTGACGTTCTCTTCCTTACGCTTCTGCATCATGAGCTCCATGCGCTCCTGCTAGACACTGTGATTTCTTCCATATCTAATGAGCCTTCTAATGCCCAGAGGAAACGTGTTTCCAGGCTTATAAATGCGGAAATATCGCGGACCAAGGTTCTAAAGGCAAAACGCAAAAATATCAAGGGCGGTAGATCACGAGTCCTTGGCAATGATCTGTAACTGGCACGATATACCCTTGCGCAATTGCTTGATGCACCGGCTTTCTCGTCACCGGTGCGTTCTTTGAGAGGTGGCGTGGAATCACTGTAGTGTACCGACGCGTAGTCTCATGTCGCGGTGATTGGCGTTGCTCCATGTTTTTGTCCTGCACCCGAACATCCCCCTACCACCTTTCTGATCTATCTTATCATGTCAAGAAGCTGCAACCTTTCATTATTCACACAATCCTATTGTAACAAGCCGCCAATCTATATGTTCCTCCACACTGCTCATCCATGCGGCCGGCTTTCACAGCTGCTCCAATAGGGGGGCTTGATGGATTGATGGAAATATCCCGTTGCAAGATCATATTTTCATTCCGCCCCACTAGCCAGGGTTTTGGTGATTCCGTTTTCCACCGACGCCCGGCTCTGACTTTATTTCACAGATTTAGGCCACAATTGTCGTGAGTCCTTTGTGTATATGTGAGCCTCGGAGGGTGCTTGGTTGGATCACACAATACATACTGTAGCTTTTATGTGCACCCTTTATTAGAAACGGATCCAGTCCCTCGTGAAACTGCTCTTCTGTATGTGCACCCCACCATGCTCCAGCCACGCATGACATTGCTCTTCGGATGGACCCTGAACCCATACCTTGAGTGGATTAGAGATTAGTGGGATAGCGGGATTCTGAGAATATCAACGTTAGCTGCACCGTAGCAATCCGATGGTAAATTCAAGTGTAACACGGTATATTAAAGGTTGACGTTGTTAATAAAGGAACAGCTTTGGGTTATTAGATCGTCGGCATGTTAAACATCTCAAGGCTGCCATATATGTATATACGTATGCTTGGAATGAAAAGCTTGAAAGACCACACCCACTATTGGTAAACGCCGCCTCCCAAGTTGGCATTTTGGGTAAATAGTTCTGCTCCTGTATTTTTTCTTTTTTAGAGTCTGTTTCCTCGCACGACCCCTGATCGGTAAATCGATCGAGTTGTATATCGCTACATCGTTGTTGCGCTTATCTCAATCTCAATCTTAGAGAAAGTAACACTTCTCTCCTCTCATCGGATGCCACAAATCTACGTGGGGCTCTGGTCCGGTACCATGGGCATCATCGAGTGGAAACTCACGACCGTTCACGAAGATCACCAAGGCCAAGTCACTATACACGTGTACTCAGTAGCTCGAGTTGGGCCTACAAGTACGCGACTCATCGAGACGCATACTACCCAAGTTATTCCAAGTGCTAGTACGGAACGAATGATCGGAGCCATTCGTCTAGGAGAAGTGATCGATTCTGCACTTGTTCATATCGAAGAGTCTATCGTGAATGCAGAAGCGAATAAACCGGAGGATGTGGCAAGTGAGTCTTTTTTTGGTTAATGATTGTGAAACGCGGTGGTATATACCCCACCGCCTCCATTCTTGGGGTGCTCGCAAAACAAATAAAATAAAAATCCTCACTCATTATTCATTTGCTTTCCTTTAGAGCCATGGGATTGGTCACCCCAACTATGGATCGCTGCCCGCGTCGACGACATCTTTCGATCAGAGCTTATTCCTATCCCAGACGATTACGGAGGTTCACCGTACGATCCCGGCGAATGGGAGTACAACGGTCTCAAAGATAGGCTCAAGGAATTGGCGGAAATCGTCACAAATAATCATCGATTAAACGGCGTAGGGAGCTTCGACAACGTCGTGGATTTTACGAGCTGAAATTATTATCTTTTTCCGTTTCTTCCTTCCTTGCAATTGCTTGCTTGCGGGAAATGGATTATTCGTTTTTGGAGGGTTTTCCCCACAATGGTTTCATTATCAATCCTTTCGAAATATGCCATGTACCACCACCCGATTACTTTCATTTCGAACCAACATTTGAAATTCGCGGTTCAACGCATCTCCCTCTTCACGCTGCCCTGCAAGAATAGTTCGAGTTCAATTTACAGGTGAGAGGCTGTGTAGGAGTGGATGACGTCTTGATGTGGGTGACTCGCAAAACATGCTGTGCCAAATTGCCAAGGCAAGCCATCTCAATAAAGTAGCGAACTCATATCAGTCAAATAAACCAGCATTTGGATATACACAGGAGGTCGGACAACGTTATGTACATGGATGAGCTGAAGAGTCCATTAGGCGAGTCAACATGTCGTAAACGTGGGCAAAATAGTGGGAATGATACCAGTACTAGTATGACTGAGGTGTAAGAGGTAACACATATTGAAATCAGTGACCGTGTACAGGAGAGAAATTTGCTATCGACGAAAATTGCAAGGATGAACGATTGCAAATGGGTACATAGAGCCATAAAAACACAGAGGAGAGAGTCAAGGGGACAGGAGAGAACAAGAGAACATGAGACACAGCCAGGAATGGAAAGAATGAAGATATGAATGCGATCAATATTCGAAGCGTCTTCATGGACAGCGTGAGATGAGCGAGGTGCGCGGAGAAGGTAATTAGCCGTCGTCCGATGGACCAGGAACCGCAGTATTCATGACCGATGACAGCCAGACATGTCGTTAGAGAGTCCAAAGTATGGTCTACTACGTCATACCGCGGGCTCTTCGGATGCGCTGGCTTCGGCTATAGGAGGTGTAGCTATGGGTGACGGCCCAATTTCGACGGTGGTCGAGGAGATGGTGTTGCCATCTTCATCGTAGGCAGGCACGGGTTTTCGTTTGATCATAGATGTGCGCCGTGATTGTTTAGAACCCATGTCCACATCCGCAGCACTAACGGGGATATTCGCCGTCACCGTAGTAATAGGCGTACTTTCCGAGGTAGATTCGGTGACAGTTGTCACAGGAGCGCATTTATCTTCGTCGGGGACAGGAGCTGTCTCGTCCTCGCGTGACTCTTGAATTGGTTCTATGGACGAAACCGTAGGAGTGGCGAGCTGGCAACCGCATCAAAGTCGCGTCAATTTGTTATGAGGGAAGAACAATGATGTGGTCAGTTAATGCTGTTTGGGTGGTAGAGAGCAAAGTTTGCGTACAGCTTGTGGTTGGCATTCAGCGACCGCTCGCTGTAAGAGACTAATGTCTATCCCAATGATTTCTCTTGCGCTCGACTGTTACAAGAATGAGTAAATGAATACAGCCGCCGGCGATAAAATGCATTGCTTGGGCGCTAGGCACGCTGCAGCGACCGCCAACAAGCACGAGGACGCGCGAATGCTTACCGAAGTTGAAGAGCTATCGACATGAGAGAGATGTACAAA
>Ga0307508_10006662_pt1 | contig 10845 bp, 9 predicted proteins | sample 9_EM_MG_FD_203089 | JGI IMG/M metagenome (GOLD analysis project Ga0307508, IMG submission 203089) | Populus trichocarpa ectomycorrhiza microbial communities from riparian zone in the Pacific Northwest, United States - 9_EM | ecosystem: Host-associated > Plants > Roots > Unclassified | place...
GTTGAGTCGTGTTGAGGGGGCGGTGCGGTGGGCCAGCCGAAGAAGAACACGTCGTCGCCTGCGGCGCAGTACTTCGCGGAGGTACTACGCCTTTTGCGTACGGCGAAGGGGCTCTCGCAGAACGAGTTGGGCGACTTGATGGCCTACTCGGGAGCGGCGGTCAGTGCGGTGGAGACATGCGCGAAGCCGGCGACGGATGAGTTCATCGAGGCGGCGGAGAAGTCGTTGGAGGCGGGCGGGCTTGTCCTGGCTGCCGCCAAGTACCTACGGCTGGAGAGGTATCCGGAGCACTTCCAGGGGTTCGTGCAGCTGGAGCAGGAGGCGTTGAGCGTGTCCTCGTACTGCACGCAGGTCATCCACGGCCTGTTGCAGACCAAGGAGTACGCCCACGCCCTGTTGAGCTGCGCCTTCCCACCGCTGGAGGAGGACGAGATCGAGGGCCTGGTCTCGGCGCGTATGGAACGCAGCGCGCTGCTGGACCGGAAGCCGGTCTGCGTCATCAACATCGTCATCGAGGAAGCGGCACTCAGGTGCCGGGTCGGCGGCTCCGAGGTCATGCGAGCGCAGTACGAGTACCTGCGTACCTGCGCCCAGCGTCCCAACGTGGTGATCCAAGTCATGCCGTCGAACACTGCGGGGCACGCGGGACTTCAAGGGCCGCTGACCGTGCTGGAGACCCCGGAACAGACCACCCTCGTCTACATGGAGGGCAACGGCCACAGCACCCTTGTCTCCAAGCCGGACGAGGTCGGAGTGCTCGCCCGCCGTTATGCGATGATCAGTCGGCAGGCCCTCCGCCCGGAGGAATCCGTCGCCCTGATCGAACAGTTGGCAGGTGAGCTATGACTGAACTGACGTGGTTCAAGAGCAGCTACAGCGACTCCAGCGGCGGCGAGTGCGTAGAGGTGGCCGTTACCTCCGCCCTCCACATCCGCGACTCCAAGACCCCCGACGCCGAACACGTCACCGTCTCCCCCACCGCCTGGGCGTCCTTCCTCACGCATCTCTCGGAGTGATCGTCCAGTGATTGCTCCGTAGGACCCGGTCGGCGAACGGCACGTTCGAGGGCCCGTTGCTCACGGACCGCGCCCTTGCCGAGGCCCCGCCCCTGGAACTCCGGCAGCACCATCCAGCCGATCTCCGAAAGAAACCCGTCCGCGGCCTCGTGGGACCAGATGGTCACCGACCCCGCCACCACGTCGGGCCGGTCAGGCTCAGGGACGATCATCTTGACCCGGGCCCGATCCGCCGCCGCGTCCTCCGCGTCCCGCCGCACCTTGTCCGCCATGCCCTCCCGCGGCAACGGGCCACCGAGCTCGCCCATCATCGCGGGATCGCACCGCATCCGGACGTAGGCATCCACGTCGTCCACCGCGACATCACGCAAGCGCACCATGCCGCCCCCTCATCCCCGACGAGCCACGAACCCCGCCACCCGCTCCCCCAACCGCTCCCCGCACTCCGGCCACTCCTCCGCCGTGACGGAGAAGATCGCCGAGTCGCGGAGGAGGCCGTCCTCGCCCGGAGCCCAGGAGCGGGACCAGTTGCGGAGGATGCCCTCGAAGCGGGCGCCGACGCTCTCGATGGCGGCGCGGGAGCGGGCGTTGCGGGCGTCGGTCTTCAGGTCGACGCGGGAGACGCCCCACTCCTCGAAGGCGTGCCGGAAGAGGAGGAGTTTGGCCTCGGCGTTCACCCCCGTGCCCTGGGCCGACCCGGCCAGCCAGGTGAAGCCGACCTCCACCGCGTCGAGGCGGTCGTCGGAGAGCCAGCAGCGTGGCTCCCAGTACGACGTCGCCCCCACCGCCCGCCCCGTCGCGAGCGACACCTGTGCGTAGGGGGCCAGTCGTCCCGTCGCCGCCCGTTCCAACTGCGCCTCGATGTAGTCGCCGACCTCGTCGGCCCTCGGCACCCACGTGAACGCGTACGTCCCGCGCTGCTCCTCCGCCGCCACCGCCAGCTCGGCCGCGTGCCGGCGCTCCAGCGGCTCCAGACGGACCAGCGCCCCCTCCAGAACCGGGCCCTCCAGCTTGAAGCTCACCGTCCGATCACCGTCCGATCACCCTCCGATGCCCCGTCGCAGCTCCGCGAACGCCTCATGGAAACCGGGGAAAGTCTTCCGTACGCACCCCGGGTCGTCGAACGAGATACCCGGCACCCGCAGCCCGGTGACCGCGAAGGACATCACGATGCGGTGGTCGCCGTACGTCTTGATCTCCGTGCCGTCGCCGGAGACACCGGGCTGGATCTCGATCCAGTCGGGGCCGGTCGAGACCGACGCCCCCAGCCGCCGCAGGTTCTCCGCGCAGGCCTCCAGCCGGTCGCACTCCTTCACCCGGGTGTTCGCCACGTCCTCGATCCGGACCGGGCCGGAGGCGAAGGGCGCGATCGCCGCGAGCGTCGGCATGGTGTCGGAGATGTCCCGCATGTTGACCGTGAGGCCGCGCAGCTCGCCCGTGCCGCGAACCGTCGTCCCCGACGCCCCGACCGTCACGTCCGCGCCCATCCGCCGCAGTACGTCCACGAAGCCGAGGTCGCCCTGGAGCGCGCCCGTGGCGAGGCCCGGCACCGTCACCTCGGCGCCCGGTGTGATCGCCGCCGCCGCGAAGAAGTAGCTGGCCGTGGACGCGTCCGGCTCGATGGCGTAGGTCGTCGCGCGGTAGCCGCCCGGCGGGACGACGAAGACGTTCCCCTCCCGACCCACCTCCACCCCGAACTCCCGCATCATCGCGATCGTGATCTCGACGTACGGCGCCGAGACCAGGTCCGTGACCCGGATGCGCAGACCACGGCGGGTCAGCGGGCCGAGGAGCAGCAGCGCGGTCAGGTACTGGGAGGACTGGCCCGCGTCCAGGACGACCTCTCCGCCCTCGACGCCGGCCGCCCGGACCGTCAGCGGGTGGTGGCCCTCCGCGCCCTCGTGCCGCAGGTCCACGCCCAGGTCGCGCAAGGCCCGGGACAGCGGCAGCAGGGGACGCCGGCGCATCTGCTCGGACGCGTCGAAGCGGTAGGTGCCGTGGCCGGCCGCGGCCAGCGTGGGCAGGAAGCGGGCCGTCGTCGCGCCGTCACGGCAGTAGACGTCCGCCTCGTCGGCCGCCGGTCCCTGCGGGCGGCCGTCCACCTGCCAGGCGTCCGGGGAACGGCCGACGCGGTAACCGAGCCGCACCAGGCCCTCGGCGAAGCCCTCCGTGTCGTCCGACCTCAGGGGCCGTACGAGGGTGGTGACCCCGTCGGCCGCGGCGGCCAGGAAGAGGGCGCGAGCGGTGATGGACTTCGAACCGGGAATCGCGACGGACTGCGGAGCGGGGATGTCGACGGGCATGCCCCTCATGATCGCCCCACGACCACCTGGAACGCCGACACGTCCACGGGATGGAACAGGGCCGCGTGTCAGCTACGCCGGCGCCCGCGCCGCCACCTGCCGTCCGGCACCGGTGCCTTCCGGTCCGCCTGGACCTGGATCTCGCAGTACGAGTCCGAAGCCGTCCCGTGGAATGCCTCGTCGTACGCGGCCATCGCCCCGCGCAGGCCGCCACCCGCCGTGCCCCGACGGCGGACGTGGCGAGCCAGCAGGGTGAAGAGGGCCAGGGTCACGGCGAGACCGGCGAGGACGGTCAGGAGCGGCAGCAGCTGGCTCATGCGCCGACCCTACGCCGAGGGCGCCCGGCGCACGACGGGCCCAAGAAGTCGGCTCATCCGCCCCGTTGGCCCCGCCCCCACCAACTTCGGGAAATCCGGCCGCAGCGGGGAACCCCGCCCCGCCCCCGCTCGTCCAACCCGCAAGCTGCCGGAGAGTCACCGCAGTACGGCGTCGGCCTCGCTGCTGGCTGCGATCGCTGACCAACCCTCTCCTCCGTACTGCGGCCGGCAGCACGCCGTCATCGGCGCGCCCCCCTCCAACAGCGCCGATGGCGGCCCCTCCTTGGTTACCGTGCACTCCCTTGACTGGCGGAAACTTCCCGGATATTGGTGACCCCACGGAAGTTTCCTTCAGCGGATCACCTCCGGAAGGAGCGCACGTGCCCTCCAGACGTACCGTCCTCGCCGCCACCGCAGGCGTCGCCGCCTCGCTCGCCGTCAGCGGGACCGCACACGCGAACGACCAGAAGCTCCGCTCCCTCATCTCCCGGATGACCCTCCCGGAGAAGGTCGGCCAGCTCTTCGTGATGCGGGTCTACGGCCACTCCGCCACCGCCCCCGACCAGACCGACATCGACGCCAACCTCAAGGAGATCGGCGTCCGTACGGCCGCCGAGATGATCGCGAAGTACCGCGTCGGCGGGATCATCTACTTCACCTGGGCGCACAACACCCGCGATCCCCACCAGATCGCCGACCTGTCCAACGGGATCCAGCGCGCCTCGCTGGAACAGCCCCGCGGACTGCCGATCGTCATCTCCACCGACCAGGAGCACGGGATCGTCTGCCGGGTCGGCGCACCCGCGACCCTCTTCCCCGGCGCGATGGCCGTCGGGGCGGGTGGTTCCCGAGGAGACGCCCGCACCCTCGGCCGTGTCGCCGGGCAGGAACTGCGGGCCATCGGCATCCGGCAGAACTACTCCCCCGTCGCCGACGTCAACGTCAACCCGGCCAACCCGGTCATCGGCGTCCGCTCCTTCGGCTCCGAACCGCAGGCCGTGGCCGGACTCGTCGCCGCCGAGGTCGACGGCTACCAGGGCGCCCTCGTCGCCGCGACCGCCAAGCACTTCCCGGGGCACGGGGACACCGCCGTCGACAGCCACTACGGCTTCCCGGTCATCACCCACAGCCGGGAGCTGTGGGAGCGGCTGGACGCCGTGCCCTTCCGGGCCGCGATCCGCGCCGGCATCGACTCGATCATGACCGCGCACATCCAGTTCCCGGCGCTCGACGACTCCGGCGACCCGGCCACCCTCTCCCACCCGATCCTCACCGGCATCCTGCGCGGCGAGCTCGGCTACGACGGGGTCGTCGTCACGGACTCGCTGGGCATGGAGGGCGTACGGACGAAGTACGGCGACGACCGGGTGCCGGTGCTCGCGCTCAAGGCGGGTGTCGACCAGCTCCTCAACCCGCCCTCCCTGGACGTCGCGTGGAACGCCGTCCTCAAGGCCGTACAGGACGGAGAACTCACCGAGGCGCGGCTCGACGAGTCGATCCTGCGGATCCTGCGGCTCAAGACCCGGCTGCGGCTCTTCGAGAAGCCGTACGTCAGCCAGAGCGGTGTCACCCGGACCGTCGGCACCCCGGCCCATCTCGCCACGGCGGACCGGATCGCCGAGCGGACCACCACCCTGCTGGTCAACGAGGGACGGCTGCTGCCCCTCGCCCGGCGCACCCACCGCAAGGTGCTGGTCGTGGGCGCCGACCCCGCCTCCCCGTCCGGTACGACGGGACCGCCCACCGGGGTCCTCGCCGCCGCCCTCGCCGAACTCGGCTTCACGGCCACCGCCCTGTCGACCGGTACGGCCCCCTCGGCGGCCACCGTCGCCCAGGCCGTCACCGCCGCTCAGCAGGCGGACGCGGTGGTCGTGGGGACGTACAACGTCACGGCCGCCCAGAAGACCCTCGTCGAGCAGCTCGTGGCGACCGGGAAGCCGGTGGTGGCGGTCGCGATCCGCAATCCGTACGACGTGGCCCAACTGCCCACTGTCCCGGCGTACTTGGCGACGTACTCGTGGACCGACGTCGAACTGCGGGCGGCCGCGCGGGTGATCGCCGGGAGGGCGGCACCGCGCGGGCGGCTGCCGGTGCCGGTGCAGCGGGCGGATGATCCGGCCGAGGTGCTGTACCCGGTCGGGTACGGGCTGTCGTACGGCCGGTAGAACCCGGAGCGTAGTTCCCGTACGCCACGCAACCCGCGCACCGCCCCCGAAAGGCGCAAAGCACCCCACATGTCTGGCGTGGCCCCTCCGTGACGGTCACGCTGGGCAGGGGTAGTCCGGGGGGATTGCGATGCGCGAGAAGTGTTCCGCGGGGGTGGTGTGCGCGCTGCTCGCGCTGCTCGCCGCGCTGTTGACGGGATGTACCCAGTCTGCGGCCGGCACGGACGGCGGTGGCGGCGGACCGTCCGGCGCTGCGGCCTCGGCCTCACCGTCCGTGACCCGGGCCTCCGGATTCGGCGCGGTGTTCCTCGCGGTCGACGAGTGCAGCTCCTTCGGCAAGGCCAGTTTCACCGAGGTGCCCTGCACCAGTGAGCGGGCGGCGGCCCGGGTCGTGGCCCGGCACGACGGCACGGTGACCGACGGACCGCCGTGCCCGGCGACCACCGACTTCGTGCTGCACATCAGCGAGCAGAGCCAGATCTCCGACGAGGACGGCGACGGCTCGGTGCCGCAGGGGTACGCCTGCATGCGCAACCTGGAACCGCCGCATCCCGGCGACCCCGGCGGCGGGGGCGGGCCGCGCACCATCGTCGGCGACTGCGTGTACAGCTCGGGCAGCGGGCAGGTCCGGGAGACCTCGTGCGACGGCAAGGGCGCGAAGAAGCCGCAGTACAAGGTGGTGAAGGCCGTCACCGAGCGGGCCCGGTGCCCGCTGTCGACGGCCCTGTACGTCCAACTCGGCGGCGGCCAACCGGTGGGCTGCGCCCGGCCCCTGTGACCATCGTGTCGGTACCTGCCGGAACGGCCGACCGGCAGGTGAACCGGTCGGCCGTCCGAGCTGGGATGTCGATCGGCTACGGACGCAGCGCGGGCTCGCGCTCCACGTCCCGCACGTCCAGCCTGCTGTCGAACTTCGCGAGCGGCTTCCCCTCGGCGACCGCTGCCGCCGAGACCCCCGCCCACTTCAGGATCCGGGCGGTGGCGAAGGCCTTCTGGTCGGCGACCAGGCCCGCCACGTTCGCGCCGTGGTTCATGCCGGGCGCGGTGAGGACGTAGGCGTCCTTGGCGCCCTTGTCGACACGGAAGCGCTCGGAGCCCCACGGGTCGTTCTGGCCGTAGACGTAGAGCATGTGGTGGGCGTTGTGGCGCACCCAGTTGTCCACGTCACGCATCGCGTACGGCTGGAACGTCGTCGGGATCTCGCGCGGCACGAAGTTGCGCGGCGGCTGGTAGCCGTAGCGGATGTACTTCTTCTCGATGTGCGGGAAGTGGATGTTCGGCGCACCGAGTTGGGTGGCCGCCTGGTAGAAGTACGGCGTGTACGGCTCCAGGCCCTGGTCGGTGTAGAACGAGAACCCGGAGATCGTGTCGATCGAGTTCCAGATCTGGTCGTCGGTCGCGGTCTTCGCGTCCGGCGGGATCAGCTCGTCCTCGGCGCAGTCGGCGGCCTGGGCGTACTGCCAGAAGCCCCACACGTAGTCGAGGACGACGGCCTCGTACGCCTTGTCGAGGCTGCCGACGGTGTTGAACGTGAAGCCCTCGGCGGCGGCGTACTCCGCGTACTTCTTCTCCAGCGGCTCCCGGCGTACGAGGGCCTCGCGCTGCACGGCGTTCAGGCGGTCCCGGCACTCCTTGGTGCCGACCTTCGCGAAGAAGCGGTCGTACGCCGAGTCCTCGTCGTTCACCACGTCGTTGGGGGCGACGTACGCGACGACACCGTCCATGTCACGCGGGTAGAAGCGCTCGTAGTAGGTGGCCGTCATGCCGCCCTTGGAGCCGCCCGTGGAGATCCACTTCTTGTCGTAGATCTTCTTCAGCGCCTTGAAGATGCGGTGCTGGTCGCTGGCGGCCTGCCAGATGTCCAGCTTGGTCCAGTCGGCCGGGTCGGGCCGGGACGGCGTGAAGTAGCGGTACTCCATGGAGACCTGGTTGCCGTCCACGATCTGGGTGGGCTCGCGGCGGCCGGGTGTCGTGGAGACGTTGTAGCCGCCGGTGTAGAAGACCGTCGGCCGGCTGACGTCCTTGTGCAGCACGGTGATCCGCTGCTGGAAGGTCCCCTTGGACGGGTGCCGGTGGTCGACCGGCTGGGTGTAGTTGAGGACGAAGAAGCGGTAACCGGTGTACGGCTTCTCCTCGATCAGGCTCATCCCCGGTATGGAGAGCAGCCGGTCCTTGATGTCGGCGGTGGCGTTGGTGCCGTCGGCCTCCGGCTCGGCGGCGGTCGCCGCACCCGCCGTGCTGACGGTGCCTATGAGCACCACCAGCGTGAGAAGCCATCTGAGCGCCTTGCGCATGCACCCTCCCCTGTGAGTACAGATGTGCGCCGGACGCTAGCGGCGCAAGTCCGGTCCGCACCAGGGGAGATGGCACTTCAATGGGGAAAACCCTGTGGGAAATCTATGGTTCGGGGCCGTCAGGGCCGTCAGATTCGGATGAAGCGCCCGGAGTCGTACTTGCCCCGCCCCACCTCGCCCTTCACCCACACCTTGCGCTGTCCGGCGTGCACGGTGACCGGGCCGGCCCGGTACTTGTACCGGCCCACGTCCTCGACCGGCTGGAGGCCGTACGCCCGCAGGCTCACCCGCATGTGCTGACGGACACCGGGGCGTTTGGGGAGCGTGACGGCACAGAGGTAACCGCCCCGCTTGTAGACCTCCACGGTCCCGGTGGAGAACGGGAACGACCGCACCTTGCGCCCCTCGCACGCCGAGGCCGCCGCCTGCGCCTGCCCCGGCACGGCCACCGCGAGCAGCCCGGACGCGGTCAGCGCGGCCAGCCCGACGGCCACCCGCCGCCGTATCGCACCACTGTTCACTGCCGTCCCTCCCGCAGCTCTTGGAACGTACAGGTGTACGGACGCAGGACATGTGTCGGACGGTTGCACGACCGTCAGCGGGACGCGTCGACCGGCTCCCCCACGAACGCCCGCCACAGCTCGGCGTATCTCCCGTCCCGGGCGAGCAGTTCGTCGTGGGTACCGTCCTCCGCGACCCGGCCGTGGGCCATCAGGACGACGCGGTCGGCGCGGGCCGCGGTGGTCAGACGGTGGGCCACGACGAGGGTGGTGCGGCGGCCCGCGAGGCGGTCGGTGGCCTGGTTGACCTGGGCCTCCGTGGCCAGGTCGAGGGCGGCCGTGGCCTCGTCGAGGAGGAGGACGTCGGGGTCGACGAGCTCCGCGCGGGCCAGGGCGATCAGCTGGCGCTGGCCCGCCGAGAGGTTGCGGCCGCGCTCGGCGACCTCGTGGAGGTAGCCGCCGTCGAGCGTGGCGATCATCTCGTGGGCGCCGACCGCGCGGGCCGCCGCCTCGACCTCGGCGTCGGTGGCGTCCGGGCGGCCGTAGGCGATGGCGTCGCGGACGGTGCCCTGGAAGAGGTACGCCTCCTGCGGGACCACGCCGAGGCGGTGCCGGTAGGAGGTGAGGTCCAGGGCGCGCAGGTCGGTGCCGTCGACGGTGACCCTGCCGCCTGTCGGGTCGTAGAAGCGGGCGACCAGCTTGACGAGGGTGGACTTGCCCGCGCCCGTCTCGCCGACGAACGCGACCGTCTGCCCGGCGGGGATGCGCAAGTCGATGCCGCCCAGGGCCTCTTCGTCCTCCCCGTACGCGAAGTGCACGTTCTCGAAGGCCACTTCGCCCCGCAGGGACAGGACCTCCAGGGGCTCGTCGGCCGTCTTCGTGGACGTCGGTTCCTGGAGCAACTCCTGGATGCGGCCCAGGGAGACGGTCGCCTGCTGGTAGCCGTCGAAGACCTGCGAGAGCTGCTGGACCGGGGCGAAGAACAGGTCGATGTAGAGGAGGTACGCCACCAGGGCGCCGGTCGTCAGCGTCGCCGCGTCCACGCGTCCCGCGCCCGCGATCAGTACGGCGGCGGCCGCGACGGACGACAGGAGCTGGACGAAGGGGAAGTAGATCGAGATCAGCCACTGGCCCCGGATCCGGGCCCGGCGGTAGCTGTCGCTGCGTTCCGAGAAGCGTCGGCCTCCGTCGTCCTCGCGCCGGAAGGCCTGCACGATCCGCAGGCCGGAGACGGACTCCTGAAGGTCCCCGTTCACCAACGCCACCCGCTCGCGGGCGAGTTCGTACGCCTTCACGCTCGCCTTGCGGAAGAAGTACGTGGCGATCACGAGCGGCGGCAGGGTCGCGAAGACGACCAGGGCCAGCTGGAGGTCGATGACCAGCAGGGCGACCATGATGCCGAAGAAGGTGACGACCGAGACGAACGCGGTGACCAGGCCCGTCTGGAGGAACGTGGACAGCGCGTCCACGTCCGTCGTCATCCGCGTCATGATCCGGCCCGTCAACTCCCGCTCGTAGTAGTCGAGTCCGAGCCGCTGGAGCTGGGCGAAGATCTTCAGCCTGAGCGAGTAGAGGACCCGCTCCCCCGTCCGCCCGGTCATCCGGGTCTCGCCGATCTGTGCCGTCCACTGGACGAAGACGGCGAGCAGGGCGAGGAGCGACGCCGTCCAGATGGCACCCAACGCCATCTGTGTCACGCCGTCGTCGATGCCGTGCCGGATCATCACCGGGAGCAGCAGGCTCATGCCCGCGTCCACGGCGACCAGGCCCAGGCTGATCAGCAGCGGAGCGCGGAAGCCGCGCAGCAGCCGACGCAGTCCGTACGACTCCTCGGGCGTGACCGCGCGGGCCTCGTCGATGTCCGGGGTGTCCGTCGCCGGCGGCAACGCGTCGACCTCGGCGAGGAGTTCGGGGGTGGCCGGGGTGCCCGCGAGGGCCGTGTCCTTGGGCTCGCGGTCGCCGGTCCACAGACGGGGGGTGACACCGCGCTCGGCGTCGAACTCTGCGTCCAGTTCGTCGCGTACGGAGGTGTCCTCGTCCACGGCTTTCGCCGCGACCGGGTGGGCGTGGCCCGGGGAGGTGCCGCCGAGGCCGTCGGGGTCGGTGAGGAGGCGGCGGTAGAGAGCGGACCGCCGCTCCAGCTCCGCGTGGGTGCCGAGGTCGGCGAGGCGGCCCTTGTCCAGGACGGCGATGCGGTCGGCGAGGTTCAGGGTGGAGCGGCGGTGGGCGATGAGGAGGGTGGTGCGGCCC
>Ga0307508_10006663_pt1 | contig 10844 bp, 9 predicted proteins | sample 9_EM_MG_FD_203089 | JGI IMG/M metagenome (GOLD analysis project Ga0307508, IMG submission 203089) | Populus trichocarpa ectomycorrhiza microbial communities from riparian zone in the Pacific Northwest, United States - 9_EM | ecosystem: Host-associated > Plants > Roots > Unclassified | place...
AAGCCCGGAAATGCGCGGATATTTCCATCTTGGTCTGGGGACGGGAGTACCAGCTCCGATAAGGGCAGGCCAACACGGCTCTACCCAGCTTTCTCCAGATCCTCCCAGAGCACGTTTTCACTGGGATTGAAAAGGTAGAGTCAAAGTACATCGAGCGCATTACATAACCTGTTATGATGTTCGGAGTTTCAAATGCCATTCTCTGACATCGAACGAAGTGGCAGCAAGAATCGTGGTTCATCAGGTACGATCCATAGTATGTTTGACCCAAAAGAATATTTCTTATTCAAGTTATTGCGCAGAACAAATGAGCGAGGTATACGAATATACCCCCAATCCGCCTTGCAACTTACCCAGCGGTCCATGCGAGCCATGCAGTGAACTTGCACAGATGGAAGCTCAAATGGACCCAGGTCAGAAGGATCTCCATGTAATGCACCTCGCCATCCGTCGGAGAAGGAACAGCATCCACTGCTACATAAACAACCTTCCATATGACATCGCTTCCTACATCTTCGTTCTTTGTCTCCCACCCATCTACCATCCTCCCGCTGAATGCTTGGCAATCGAAACACCGCGCCTCCCAGTGGAACTATGCGCCGTGTGCCACGATTGGAGATCATTGGCCTTAGCCACCCCCGAATTGTGGTCTAGGATATCCATCGAGGTCGATGAGCCACCTTTTCCTTCTCTCAGCCAGCGCCTCCAGCTAGCTGGACCTGCGCCCCTTTTTATTCGATTGAAATACTCGTCCTGTTTCGACCTTGTAAATCCTGCTCGTGATACGATCGCGTTTGTCAAGCAGAACCTTCATCGTACCCGGTATCTATGTCTTGAATTCGCATACAACTACTTGGAACAACTTGAGTCCAAACGCAGCCCCCCTGTTACAAGAACTTCACGTCCACGGTATATTGCCAAAGAAATTCTACGATCTAAACTTATCTATCCTTTCTCCACGTCCACGGAGAGTTTCGATAGACGGAAACATTGCCAACTCTGCTAACCTCAATTGGGACCACGTTTCTCACCTGACGGTTGGCGGTTGGATGTCCTTCAACGATATGGTCTCACTGCTTTCGAAAGCGAAGAATGTCATCAACTTTGACGTGCATCTTCCAATTACGAGTTCAACACCCCCGTTGGCCATGATGACCCATAGCTCCATCCAAATATTGACCATCCGACATGATCGAGGAAATGGGAGTATACTCCTCCTTTCGCACAGCACCCTACCTTCCCTGGAAAAACTAATCATCTTCTCTCTTTACCCTAGTTTCTTTCTTGGATTATCCCAGAGTTGTCTGAGCTTCCTCCATCGGTCGGCCTGCCATCTAAAATCCTTGGACATTTCTTTCGAAGAATTTAACACCTGCACCCTGCATGCTCTGGAAGTCTTGCTTCTGCGGACACCAACCATTCAAGAGCTCAGCTTTCGTTCAAGGTCGAACTGGTATTGGCCGAACCTGAAGACATTGTTAAAGCGGCTTCGTTCTGTATCGACTGATCCACCACCTTATGGACGAAACACTCTATTACCACACCTGCGCACATTTAGTTATCACGGACGATCCAATATCCACCTTAGTCTGTTCCTTGACATCATGGTGAACCGATCCACTTCCTCCAATGCCTTCCAGACCCATCAACCAATGGACGAGTTGGTCTTGCATTACACCGACGACAACGTGAAACTAAGGAAGGGCAACTTGCTGCGGATTCTTCAACTCCGGGCGGCTGGGAAGTCGGTCTTTGTGGGCGCGTCCTGTCGCGATTTCTCGGACTGTCGGACGAGCGATGTGGTGAAGTTAGCGATGGAGACGTATGGTAATTTTGTCATGCCAGAAACCTATTATGGAGACTGGAGATTGTTGGAGAATGTTATAGATGACACTCTCTAGCTAGAAGGCTCGAAACTCGAGCTCGTACGGGGAGCATTCACGTTCCGAAACTATGATGTCTAAGAAGAGGGTTCATTCATATTCGCCTTCTTGTATGGATTGCCAACTATGACTACCCTCTACTATATCATGTCGATCCTGTTTCTTTCTTCCTTCCAAAACTAACGAACCGCCCGAACATCTCCCTCTTATGTACGTCGACCTTGGCCGCACCGGCGTCACTAGAGCCAGTAGATGGACCGCTAGGCCCTGGACCTGTAGTCATGGACCCAAATATACCATCAGAGCCGCCCAAAGGGAGTGATATTCCGCTCGCTCCAGGACTAATAAGACTTCCACCCGTATGTCCAGTCGCGACCGGATCCATATCGAGAGACGATAGGACGTGTTCTCAAGATCCGTTTTCGTGCTGGTGATGGTAAGGAAGGAGTCAAGAAGATTGTTTTGAGCAGCTTTCGGTGTACCTTTTTGGTATCATAAAAGCACTATGCCCATACAAGTAATTAAGGTCCTTACTAGATCTGAACTATCGATATTGGGAGACGCGTCTTTTGAACACAGTCTCAGAGTTTTCCTTTCTAGGTATCAACGCGCCTGTGAGTTACCTAAGAAGTTGGGAACTAAGTGCTGGTTGGTCCTGCTCAACATGTAAACAAAGAGGCGAACGTGTGCCCATCGATAAATCATTCATCTGAAATCTTACGTTTTCTGCAGGTACAGGGCCATGATAAGGATTATCAGTAAACGAAAACCGACCCGATGGCGATGAGAGTCGAATTGAGGAAGGTTCAAGGCGGGCAAATATGACCGTTTTTGGGAAGAGAATAGTCGAAAAACTCCTACCTGGTCTAGTCCTTACTAGACGTAACATATTATAGCATCTATTTGGGACATCTTTCCGATGATAAGAGAACCCCAATATTTCAAACCCTTGTCCTGCATTGCACGTCACTTGTAAAAATGTCTCCAGACCGGCCCTGGATTATTCAACTTCAAGTTAAATTACTGGAGCAGTGAGGTCCTGTTACCGGTTCACCTCATACCATTTCAAGTTATTGTCCTAGAATCTAGACCTCCTGGTACAAGATAAGATGGTCAATATCGCGTCCGTGTATTTGTCTCATTTTTTAAAAAAATATTTGCATTCTGTCGGTGAGCAGTCCCTTGGTCGAATCGACTTGTTTCTTTCTCATTTCTCTCTCTCTGCGTCTGTGCCAGTGACAACGGGTCATGACATTTTGACATCGCGAGCCCTATTAAACAATTCAATCGTTGGAGACTATTATTTGTTGGCGGAGAGAATCATCGGTTCCTGCAAACAAATGGCGCAATGCACAGCGCTCAGAAAGTTCTTCAGTCCTCCATCGGATCCGAATAGCGTTCGATCTTCGATTTCTGCCACTTTTGTGTAGATACTGGACGACTCTGGAGCATGCATTACCATACGCCGTCTTGACACAGCCAAGAATAAACTTGAACCCGGGCCATATTTCGAAAGGCTCTCTGGCTCAACTCATTACCCAAATGTATCATCAGTAACACAACGGCTGCATTAATACTTCTCCCCTAATCTTACTTCTGGCAGCGTCTACCTTCGGTGACCGGTTCTGGATTCCGGCGACATGATAACAGAGTCTCGAAGACGGTTAAAGGCAATATAAAATGGTGGGTAAAATCGTATCAAACCTAGGCTTCATGATAAGTTGCAATAATTGATGATCGTATTTAGACAACAAGTATGGTACGGTTGCGTTCCTTTCCGGAGGTTACGAGACCTTGCAGTCGTTTCCGGCTGCCCTCACATTGTAACTGAACCCATTCAAGGCGAGGGCGAGCTGTGGTTGTGTTTTTTGTTTGTAGGTACAGCAAGCCTGAGGTGTGTTAGGAGACGAGTTTCCGCCGTATGAGCTGGTGTTGACACACTGAGCAGCTTTCCCCTTTTAAATTGTGCAACGTACATCGGCAGCCTGCAATTAAGTGAATTAGGAATGACTATAACCGATGTAGACAAGTTCAAGAATGTGTCATATACCATGCGGCCTTTCAGCAACATCGAAAGGCAGTTCCAATTTGTTACTTATTAATTGGCACGTTAAATGTACTGTGCAACATAAAAACGACCAAATTTAAAAGCTCTGTCACAGTATTCCTCAACCCGGGCCGGAACCCCTCTGCTCATCACGTCGTTCATTAGTTTGTTTGTATACCCATTTCTTTGCTCTGTTCATTTGCATCCTTGCCAATTTTAAAATATCAGTATGTGCGTACATATATTCCCTCAAACTGAAAAACACCTTGTTCATCACATCGATTCTCAGAAAGTGCGTAAATACTTTCCTCATTGACACACTCGGATACACACTCTTCAAATCACCCTCGTCCCTTTCCACTCGTAGCAAGTGCATCCATCCATTTCTCGCATTCAAACACACTCCTCACTCACCATTTTTCGCGCATAGTATGCTGTTCGTAATTTCATTGGCCCGGCCTCTAGGCTCTTATTCCTCAAGCCGCAGGACCCGGCGGGTAAGTAAACCTCTTTTCTGACAATGGAACGTAATGCTGATATTTCACACGCATTCGCATCCCGTATAGAACGACACTGTGTACTTTTCTCTTTTGTCACATGAAAATCACTACTGACCTAATTCGTCGATGTACAGAATGTATGTACCTCTTTACTTCTAGTCATCCATTTTCATTCTTGAAAGTCGCAGTCCTTGGCCGAAGGTTTTACTCTCTCAGGACGGACCGCGATGCAAGGTTCTGATCCCCCGCCGGAGTCCTCCAACCAAGTCCTAATATATAATATGCGACCACTACCATCCTTGAGACAAACTCTTCGCTCTCAGCCCGATTTTCCACGACCAGCATCGGACCAACATATGACCCCCCATCACATATGAGATATTTAACCCGACTTATATTTGATTAACTATTATAGCAATTCCGGCGCGAAAGAAGAGACCGTCGAAACTGGATCAAACTCCCAAATTTCCCACACAGTCGTCCTCGAACCAGCGTGAAGGAGCCAGTCGCTCGCAGCTGCCAGTGTCTTTGAAGCAAACTTTTAGTTCTCTCCTGGATCAGGGCCACAGCCTTCCGCTGCCATCGCCGATTCAGGGTCCGAAGACATGTAAGATTTCCTACCACATACTAGTCTTGAGTATTTGATTTCCTTTATTGATCAGCTAGCGATTCAGGCGCCGAAGAGGAAGAAGAAGAAAAAGAAATTTTCGAAATTGAAAACCTTCTTTCCTTTATTGACTACATAGCGATGACTCTCGAAACTGGACCCAACTCCAAATCGGATCTCCCGCTGCCGCTGACGGCTGGGAGTCCCCGAAACCTCTCTCAATTGCCCCGCCACCGTTCCTGAACCACAGCCTACACTGCCTGGTGTCATAAAAAGCACTTGCACATACAAGTAAGTAAGGTCCTTACCAGATCTGAACTATCTATGTTGGGAGACGCGTCTCTTGAGCACAGTCACTCCAGAATTTTCCTTTCTAGGTATCAACGCGCCTGTGAGTGACCTGAGAAGTTGGGAACTCAGTGCTGGTTGGTCCTGCTCAACAAGTAAACAAAGAGGCGAACGTGCGTCTATCGATAATCATTCATCTGAAATCTTAGTACACGTTTTCTGCAGGTACAGGGCCATGATAAGGATTATCAAGAAACAAAAAGCGACTCGATGGCGATGAGAGTCGAATTGAGGAAGATTCAAGGCGAGCAAATATGACCGTTTTTGGGAAGAGCATAATTTCTACCTGGTTCATGGACTCTAGTCCTTACTGTACGTAACAATAGCATTTATTTGGGACACCTTTCCGTTGATAAGAGAACCCCAATATTTCAAACCCTTGTCCTGCATTGCACGTCACTTGTAAAAATGTCTCCAGACCGGCCCTGGATTATTCAACTTCAAGTTAAATTATCGGGAGTGGTGGGGACCTGTCACCGGTTCACCTCATACCATTTCAAGTTATTGTCCTAGAATCTAGACCTCCTGGTACAAGTGAAAGCAAGATGAGATGGTCAACATCGCGTCCGTGTATTTGTCTCATTTTTTTTTAATATTTGGAAACTGCATTCTGTCGGTGAGCAGTCCCTTGGTCGAATCGACTTGTTTCTTTCTCATTTCTCTCTCTCTGCATCTGTGCCAGTGACAACGGGTCATGACATTTTGACATCGCGAGCCCCATTAAACAATTCAATAGTTGGAGACTATTATTTGTTGGCGGAGAGAATCATCGGTTCCTGCAAACAAATGGCGCAATGCAGAGCGCTCAAAGTTCTTCAGGGGGCCTCCATCGGATCCGAATAGCGTTCGATCTTCGACTCCTGCTTTTGTATAGACATTGGACGACTCTGGAGCATGGATTATCATGATACGCCGTCTTGACACAGTCGAGAATAAACCATATTTCGAAAGGCTCTCTGGCTCAACCCATTACCCAAATACATCATCAGTAACACAACGACTGCGTTGATACCTCTCCCCCAATCTTACTTCTGGCAGCGTCTACCTTCGGTGACGAGTTCTGGATTCCGGCGACATGATAACAGAGTCTCGAAGACGGTTAAAGGCAATATAAAGTGGTGCAGTAAAATCTTATCAAACCTATGCCTCATGGATAATTGATTACCGTATTTAGACGACTAAGTATGGTATGGTTGCGTTCCTTACGAGACCCTTGCAGTCGTTTCCGGCGGCCCTCACATCGTAACTGAACCCATTCAACTTGTTTCAATTGTTCGTACTCTGTCCGACTTCACATGCTGCATCTACCCCGATGACACATGATCATAGGATAGCACCTTTTGTGAGTAAAATTCATCGCAACACTTATCGCAAGTCCCCTGATTTTTGATGAAATGATACACGCGTCATGCCAAGACCACACATTGTTACCTTCTGAGGAATGGTTCTCGTCATTTCCCGATAGTACGGAAGCATTCCTGGTTGGACGCACTAATTTAGGTAACCACCTCCTTGCGCACTCTGGATGTATAAAAGGGCAGTCAGTTTTGTTTCCAAGCCCCATTCGCACTTCGAAACGAATAAATCGCTATGTCTAAATCCCGCTCAGCCGCAAAGATTCCTCCTGGCATCAAGATAATCGCTTGCACTGCATATACTAACGTAGTTGCTGATTTAACCGATAGCAACCCAAATGGCTTAATCATCGGATACCCGTATAACCATGGTTCTCCCAACCAGCAGGTATGTACTCCCCTCCTTAAATCGGCCCTTAAATAGGACCTCATATTTGAATCCAAGTGGACCTTCAGTTCTCTAAAAATTCCCCAAAACAACAAGATCTTTACCACGGCGAGGGGACGCCACTTCCGCCAATCCAAGTGTGGTAAGTTGGAGGTTGTTTTATCATACGGTATTCATACCCAAAGATTGGAACGTATCAAAGGGCGACGTCGTTTACGCTAGTCCAGCTGGCACAGTCTACTTTGTAGAAACAACAGATGCGGGCAATTATACGTATGTATTACATTTGAATTCCTTTGATTGTGGTTAATGCTTACACTTTTCAGGATTAGTGTCAAATCTGGCAGCGACTCGGAGTTCCTTTTCTGGACTCTCGCGAGTGACACTCCGGGTACCAAGGTACATTTAAATTCATTTCCATTCGTCTCTCCGTGTCTCCTTTTAACACTGTTTCATCTTATGTAGATCACCCTTCAACCCGCCAATGGGTCTGCCACTCAGATCTGGTCTATTAATCCTCCCTCTTAAACCTTCTCAGACACGTTGGGCCGTTGTTGGAGACGTACGACGCATGCAGTTGTGATAAATGCGACGTTTCGGTGCCTGTCTGGTAGTACGCGAATCCAAAGTGAAATGCTTCTGTTATGCCTATGCTAAATTTGTAATGCGTATGTGAAATTGCGAACAATTAACATGTATTCCAAGATTGCTAAATTCGAACCTTGTTACTCGTCGCAACAATGTGCTGGACTTATTACACATTCTAGAGCCATGGTCATATTTCAGACATATTCTGAGCTTCCTAGACCCAAGTAACATAGTAGATGTCACCTCTCTCTTCCATCTCTGACGGCAAATGTTGACATCTCCTCTTGACCCTTGTTGCATGGCACACGAAATCTCTTCACGATCCCTTAGACCGGTGACCGTTCCCTCTATGATGTGCGCTGCAGGAGAACAGAGCTCAATTGTCCATCGCTGCAACAAACCTCTGGTCACGAGTCTAGCCCTACCTCAAACACAATCGGCGCACCTTGGGAAATGGTCCACCAGCTTTATGTAGGGTGGCACAGTACATGAACACATCAAGGACGTGGTCCCTGATTTCATCGGTGATCGATGAAGGTGGCGAAACTGTGGATACTCAGGAAGGTGGAAGTACTTAGATGGAACATGCCAGTGTTGATGAAGATGCACAGAGTCTGGGTATCTATCCTCAGGTTGAAGCGCAAAAGGATCGATCATCGATCGAGCCAAAATCTCTTTTCCTATTCAAGTTCTTCACCGTGTGTTTATGATATATATAGAAAACTTCACTTGTTCTGTTCCCACTGCCCATCCCCCCAATAGAATGGGATAATAGCAGAAACAGTGCATGAGATTTTGTGGCTCAAAAGAGCTACTAGTATTACTCAGTGGTGCGTATTAATGGCGTGACAAACATCAGGCCCAGCCGTCAGCGACAGCTTCCCACTGCCATTCGGTGTTTCTTGGGAGCTTTTGTCAACTTCTTGACTACCCCAGCTTCTCTTCAAATTCTTCCCCTTCTTTTTCGGTCGAGTCTCCCTTTCCCTGCGCATGATTGACTGTTTCCTTTTCGGGCTTTTCCTAGAAGGGGTTAAACGTTAAACGTTAATGCAAATGCCCCAACCGGCAACCATTTCCTGTTTCCGGCCTTCCGAGTCCTATCTTCTGTGACTCCCAGACATCTTTCCAAAACAAAAACCTCGTAGGCATCTATGAACTATTTAAGGTGCGCTGTTGCCAGTGGATAAATTTACAAATTACATCTGGAAGCCATGACACTTTTTCGATGGAGACTCGGTTTCAGGCGAATTGTGAGAATAACACCTCTAATCACACGGTCGTTCTCTAGAACTTGTGCCATGCACATGCCAGCATCATAATTTCAACTTGAGCACCCCACGCCGCCAAAAGGATGTCGAGTTCAGTTCCTAATGCTGTTGGAGTTACTGGCTGATAGTACATTCCGTGCTCCACAGAACATGCGATCTACAATCTCACCCGGCATCCGGCTCTCGTTTCAACACCGCGACTCTGATCCTTTCTCTCAATCCAGCTTGCACCACTAGTCTAACATTCTAATCGGACCCTTTTTTGCATTCTACAAGTCCTGCGCTTTACTTGGTGAGTTACCATAAACAACAAACACTTGGGCTGGACGAACCTTATAACTGGACGCTTGGTTGAGAGCAATTACGACTGGATCAAACCATCCGAGTCAATTGAGGTAATCTGACCACGAGGAACAGTGCAGATACCCCGTTCCGAACCTTCCGATAAGTCATTTTGGATATCGGTTTGTTTTAGTTGAAAATTTGGCGATTGTATCGCCTTACGCTGTGATGCCGTGATTGCTGGGATTTTGGAGGCACAGAATGGATAGACGTGAGCGACATCGTTGTACACGTTCATGCCAACAATTGGGACGCTTTTGCACGACCTTGGAGTGGAGGTCACAAGTGCCGAGTTGAAATACCTGTCTATCTGGAAGTAGTGTTGATTCCAATCTTGTGGATAGCCTTAGGTTCGGCCGTGCACTGCCGAGGTGGGACTCTGGGAGGTGACTCACTTTCACTGCAATAGATGTCTTTAAGACGCGCAGAGGAGTTACTGATTGACCATTGAAAGGGTAGAGTCAAAGTTCAGAGTAGATCGAGCGCATTACATAACCGTTATGATATTCGGAGTTCCAAACGCCACTGAACATTCTCTGACATCGAACGAGCAAGAATCAGGTACGATCCATAGTATGTTTGGCCCAAAAGAATATTTCTTATTCAAGTTATTGCGCAGAACAAATGAGCGAGGTATACGAATATACCCCCAATCCACCTTGCAACTTACCCAGCGGTCCATGCGAGCCATGCAGTGAACTTGCACAGATGGAAGCTCAGATAGACCCAGGTCAGAAGGATTTCCATGTAATGCACCTCGCCATTCGTCGGAGAAGGAACAGAATCCACTGCTACATAAGCAACCTTCCATATGACATCGCTTCCTACATCTTCATTCTTTGTCTCCCACCCATCTACCCTTCCTACCGTCCTCCCGCTGAATGCTTGGCAATCGAAACACCGCGCCCCACATTGGAATTATGCGCCGTGTGCCACGATTGGAGGTCATTGGCCTTATCCACCCCCGAATTGTGGTCTAGGATATCCATCAAGACCGGTGCGCCACATTTTCCTTCTCTCAGCCAGCGCCTCCAGCTAGCTGGACCTGCGCCCCTTTTTATTCGATTGAAATACTCGCCCTCTTTCGACTGTTTAAATTCTATTCGGGATACGATCGCGTTTGTCAAGCAGAACCTTCATCGTACCCGGTATCTATGTCTTAAACTCCCAAACTACTACCACTTGGAACAACTTGAATCACAATTCAAGTTTGATCGTCCAAACGCAGCCCCCCTGTTACAAGAACTTCACGTCCACTTTATACATCCAAAGAAACCCTACAATCTAAACCTATCTATCCTTCCACGGGGAGTTTCAATAGACGGAACCATTGCCGACTTTTCTAACCTCAATTGGGACTACGTTTCTCACCTGACGATTGGCAGGGGGATGTCCTTCAACGATATAGTCCCACTGCTTTCGAAAGCGAAGAATGTCATCGACTTTGACGTGCGTCATCCACTTACGAGTTCAATACCCCCGTTGGCCATGATGACCCATAGCTCCATTCAAATATTG
>Ga0307508_10006664_pt1 | contig 10843 bp, 8 predicted proteins | sample 9_EM_MG_FD_203089 | JGI IMG/M metagenome (GOLD analysis project Ga0307508, IMG submission 203089) | Populus trichocarpa ectomycorrhiza microbial communities from riparian zone in the Pacific Northwest, United States - 9_EM | ecosystem: Host-associated > Plants > Roots > Unclassified | place...
TCTACCGGATCGACTGGCTGCCCGGCACCGACACGCTGCACGGCGTCTGCCACTGCGGCGCGGAGCGCTCCGCCGAGGACCCGGTCGAGCTGTGGCAGTGGATGCTCGCGCACCCCGACGGGCACCATCTCGACGGGCACCACCTCGGCCCGGAACAGAAAGGCACCACCGCGTGAGCAGTGTCACCGAAGGCACCGAAGGCCAGACGTACGACGACACCCTGCTCGTCGCCGCCAGAGCCGAGGCGGCCACGGACGTGGTGACGCTCACGCTCCGTCATCCGGCCGGGTATGAGCTGCCCGGCTGGGAGCCCGGCGCCCATGTCGACCTCGTCCTCGGGGACGGGCTGATCCGGCAGTACTCGCTGTGCGGGGACCCGGCGGACCGTACGTCGTGGCGGATCGCGGTGCTGCGCGCCCCCGGTGGACGCGGCGGTTCCGCCCGGGTCCACGACACGCTCGCCGAGGGCGCGTCGGTGCGGGTACGCGGGCCGCGCAACCACTTCGCGCTGCGCCCGGCCGCCCGTTACGTGTTCATCGCGGGCGGCATCGGCATCACCCCGATCCTCCCGATGACGGCCGCCGCCGAGGCCGCGGGCGCCGAGTGGACGCTGCTGTACGGCGGGCGCACCCGCGCCTCCATGGCCTTCGCCGCCCAACTCGCCGACCGCTACGGCGAGAAGGTGCGGCTGGTCCCGCAGGACGAGGCGGGGCTGCTCGACCTCGCCGCCCATCTCGCCGAGCCCGAGACCGAGACCGAGACCGGCACCCTGGTCTACTGCTGCGGCCCGGAGCCGCTGCTGCGGGTCGCGGAGGAGCGGTGCCGCGCCTGGCCGCCGGGCGCGCTGCACACCGAACGGTTCCAGCCCCGTTCGGTTGACGAGAGCGACGAGACCGACGACAGCAAAGACAGCGACGACGCGAACTCCGGCGGTTTCGAAGTGATTCTCGACCGATCCGGACGCTCCCTCACCGTCGAACCCGGACAGAGCGTGCTGCGCACCCTCGACGAAGCGGGGGTGCCAGTTTTGTACTCCTGCGAGGAGGGCACGTGTGGTACGTGCGAGACGGATGTCATCGAGGGCGAGGTGGACCACCGCGACTCCGTACTCACCGACGAGGAACGGGCGTCGGGCGAGACGATGATGATCTGCGTCTCACGCTGCCACGGCCCGAAGCTGGTGCTGGACCTGTGAACGACCTGTGAAACGACGCTGAACGACCGCTGTCGCCTCTCAATAAATGGGACCGGGGTGGCCCCGACCACTGGACAAACAGGTTGGTTAGGCTAACCTAAGTACGCCTTCGGGATGCCGTCCCTGGGCTCCGTCCCCGTACGTCTTGAGAGAAGGCACAGCTCCATGCGGTCCATGCGCCACGCCAGAGAACTCCCGCTCTCCCGTCGCGGCCTCCTCGCCGCAGGCGGCGCCACCGGGCTCGGAGCCCTGGTCAGCGCCTGCGGTGGCAAGGGCGGTTCGGGCTCCGGCGACGGAAAGGGCGGCGGCTCCTGGTCGTTCACCGACGACCGCAAGAAAAAGATCACCACCGATGGCTCTCCCCAGCACATCGTCGCCTACGTCGCCGCGGCGGCCGCGCTGTACGACTTCGGGATCGACAAGCAGATCACCGGCGTCTTCGGCCCGACCAAGCTGAAGAACGACAAGCCCGACCCGCAGGCGGGGGACATCGACGTCGACCGGCTGACCAGCCTCGGCCAGACCTGGGGCCAGTTCAACGTCGAGAAATACGCCTCGCTCAGCCCCGATCTGCTGATCACCAACATGTTCGACCCGGGCGCGCTCTTCTACATCCCGGACGACAGCAAGAAGAAGATCCTCGCGCTGGCCCCCAGCTGCGCCATCACCACCGGCCGGGTCTCCATGCTGGAGCCCATCAAGCGCTACGCCGCGCTGGCCGAGGCGCTCGGCGCCGACCTCAAGGCCAAGAAGGTCACCGACGCCAAGGCCCGCTTCGAGAAGGCGTCCGAAGAGCTGCGCAAGACCGTCAAGTCGCGCAAGATCCGGGTCATGGCCTGCTCCGCCAGCGCCGATCTCTTCTACGTCTCCAACCCGAAGATCAACGCCGACCTGCTGTACTTCCAAGAGCTGGGCGTCGACCTCGTACAGCCGCAGAAGCCCGACAAGGGCGGCTACTTCGAGAGCCTGAGCTGGGAGAACGCTGACAAGTACGACGCGGACGTGCTGTTCCTGGACAACCGCACCGCGACCCTCCAGCCGAACGCCCTGACCTCCAAGCCGACCTGGTCGAAACTGCCCGCCGTCAAGGCAGACCAGATCACGCCCTGGAGCAGCGAGCCGCGCTTCTCCTACGCCGGTGCGGCCCCGCTCATCGAGTCCCTCACCAAGGCCATCCAGGACGCGAAGAAGGTCAGCTGACGCGGGCTGACCAGCACATGCGCTGACCTTAAGGCAAGCGAAGGGAAGACGTCGATCCCATGACGACCGCAGCCACCACCACCCGTCCCTCCCCCACCGCCGTACCGTTCCGCTTCTTCGACGCGCAGGTCGTACGGACCCGGGCGCTCGGACCGTCCATGTCCCGGATCACCTTCGGCGGCACCGGCCTCGGGACCTTCACCACCGGCGGCCGCGACCAGCGCTTCAAACTGTTCCTGCCGCACCCGGGACAGCCCGCCCCGGTCGTGCCGGTGGAGGACGGCGACGGCTGGTTCGCCACCTGGCGGACGATGGACCCGGCCGTACGCGGCATCATGCGCTCGTACACCGTGCGCGAGCAGCGCCGCGAACCCGACGAGATCGACGTCGACTTCGCGCTGCACCACGACAGCGGACCGGCCGCCAGCTGGGCCGCGCGCGCCGAGCGCGGCGACCGCGTCACCCTGCTGGGCCCGGTCGTCGAGGACAACGGCGGCGTCGACTTCCGGCCGCCATCCGGCACCGACTGGGTGCTGATCTCCGGCGACGAGACCGCGCTGCCCGCCGTCGCGGGCATCCTCGACTGGCTGCCCGCGGGCACCCCGGCGAGGGTGTGGATCGAGGTCCAGCACGCCGAGGACATACAGGAGCTGCACACCGCGGCCGACGCCGACATCACCTGGCTGGTCCGGGACGGCGCCACCCCCGGCTCGCCGCGCTCCGCCCTGCTGCTGGACGACGTACGCGCCACCCCGCTGCCCTCCGGCACCCCGTACGCCTGGATCGCGGGCGAGGCCGGGACCGTCAAGGAGATGCGCCGCCACTTGGTACGGACACGCGGCTTCGAGCGCAAGGCCGTGACCTTCACCGGCTACTGGCGGCTCGGCGCCTGCGAGGAGCAGCTCGTCGAGGAGGCCGTCAGCGGCAGCGGCCCGAAAGCCGACGACTGACCGCGTCCCCTCTCCCGACGCTCACTGAACATTCCCCCACTCATCCTCCACATATAGTCCATCAACTGGCCGACGGATTCCGATCGCCGCGGCGCGCCACCGCGCGCCCGGCGCCCCGGCCGGTGCACCCGCATGCCCCCACGCATCCCCCCATGCACGCCGCAGGCGCGCACACACCCGCACGCCCGCACGCACCACCGCACGCTCCAGGAAGGACAGACCGTGAGTTTCCTCGCGCAGACCGCTGAGGACCCGTCGCCGGAGTCGATATCCGGGGCGGCGGATGGCAGGGCCCACCTCTTCAACGACCGTACGGCGGAGAGCTACCGGCGCTCCGTGACCGACGGCGTCGGCCTGGTGGCCTCCACCGTCGCCCGCACCGACCGCCCGTTCACCGGCGTGACCCCGGGTGAACTGGCCCCCGAGATCTCCGGCATCGACCTGGAACAGCCGCTGGGCGACCCGGGCGCCGCGCTGAAGGAGCTGGAGCGCGTCTACCTCAAGGACGCCGTCTACTTCCACCACCCGCGCTACCTCGCCCACCTCAACTGCCCGGTGGTCATCCCGGCGCTGCTCGGCGAGGCGGTCCTGTCCGCCGTCAACTCCTCCCTCGACACCTGGGACCAGAGCGCGGGCGGCACCCTCATCGAGCGGCGGCTGATCGACTGGACCGCCGAGCGCATCGGCCTCGGCGAGGCCGCCGACGGCATCTTCACCAGCGGCGGCAGCCAGTCCAACCTCCACGCGCTGCTGCTCGCCCGCGACGAGGCCTGCAAGCTGGTCGAGAAGGAGGCCGCCGCGTCCGGGGAGCCCGTCCCCCCGAAGTCCGAGATCCTGCCGCGGCTGCGCATCCTCACCTCCCAGGCGAGCCACTTCTCCGTGAAGAAGTCCGCCGCCATCCTGGGGCTCGGCTACGAGGCCGTCATCTCGATCCCCTGCGACCAGGACCGGCGCATGCGCACCGTCGCCCTGGCCCGCGAACTCGACCGCTGCGACCAGGAGAACCAGGTGGTCATGGCCGTCGTCGCGACCGCCGGAACCACCGACTTCGGATCCATCGACCCGCTGCCCGAGATCGCCGAGCTGTGCGCCCGGCACGGCTCCTGGATGCATGTGGACGCCGCGTACGGCTGCGGACTGCTGGCCTCCCCCACCCGGCGCCGGCTGCTCGACGGCATCGAGCGCGCCGACTCGGTCACCGTGGACTACCACAAGTCGTTCTTCCAGCCGGTCAGCTCCAGCGCCGTCCTGGTCCGCGACCGCGTCACGCTCAGCCACGCCACGTACCACGCGGACTACCTCAACCCCGAGTGCAGCGCCGAGAAGCTGATCCCCAACCAGGTCGACAAGTCCATCCAGACCACCCGCCGCTTCGACGCGCTCAAACTGTGGCTGACGCTGCGCATCATGGGCGCGGACGCGGTCGGGGCGCTCTTCGACGAGGTCGTGGACCGGGCCGCCGAGGGCTGGCGCCTGCTGGACACCGACTCTCGGTTCGAGGTCGTCACCGAGCCGCAGCTGTCCACGCTCGTCTTCCGCTACGTGCCGCCGACCGGCGACGACTCCGACCCGGACCTGGTCGACCGCGCCAATCTGCACGCCCGCGAGGCGCTGGCCGCCTCGGGCGAGGCGGTGGTGGCCGGAACCGTCGTCGACGGCCGCCACTACCTGAAGTTCACGCTGCTCAACCCGGAGACGTCGCTGAGCGACATCGCGTTCGTCCTCGACCTCCTCGCCGAGCACGCCGGTCAGTACCTGGCCCTGCACATCGAGCCCGAGCTCAGCCACTCCCGCGCCAGCTGAGTCGCCGACCGCACGTCCCCACCCCGGAGAACCACCGTGTCATCCCCGCACATATATGACTTCATCGGCGTCGGCCTCGGCCCCTATAACCTGGGCCTCGCCTGCCTCACCGAACCGATCGACGAACTCGACGGCCTGTTCCTGGAGAGCAAGTCCGACTTCGACTGGCATCCGGGCATGCTGCTGGACGGCGTCACCCTCCAGACCCCGTTCATGGCCGACCTCGTCACCCTGGCCGACCCCACCTCCCCGTACTCCTTCCTCAACTACCTAAAGGAATCCGGGCGGCTGTACTCGTTCTACATCCGCGAGATCTTCTATCCGCTGCGGGCCGAGTACAACAAATACTGCCGCTGGGCGGCCCACAAACTCTCCAGCGTCCGCTTCGGCCACGAGGTGACCACCGTCACCTACGACGACGCCGACGGCCTCTACACCGTGCGCTCCCGGCGCCCCGGCGGCGAGACCGCCGAGCACCGCGCCCGCCATCTGGTGCTCGGCACCGGCACCCCGCCCTTCATCCCCGAGACCTGCCGGGGCCTCGGCGGCGACCTGCTGCACAACGGGCGCTACCTGGAGCACAAGGAGGCGCTGCAGGCCAAGGAGTCCATCACGATCGTCGGCAGCGGGCAGAGCGCGGCCGAGATCTACCAGGACCTGCTGGCCGACATCGGCAGCCACCGCTACCGGCTCAACTGGGTGACCCGTTCCCCGCGTTTCTTCCCGCTCGAATACACCAAGCTGACGCTGGAGATGACCTCGCCGGAGTACGTGGACTACTTCCACGCCCTCCCCGAGGACACCCGCTACCGGCTGGAGTCCGAGCAGAAGGGCCTGTTCAAGGGCATCGACGCGGAGCTCATCAACTCCATCTACGACCTGCTCTACCAGCAGAGCCTGGACGGCCCGGTGCCGACCCGGCTGCTCACCAACACCGCGCTGACCGAGGCCTCGTACGACGAGTCCACCGGTACGTACACCCTCGGGCTGCGCCACGAGGAGCAGGGGCGCGACTTCTCCCTCACCACCGAGGGCCTCGTCCTCGCCACCGGCTACCGCTACCAGGCGCCCGCCTTCCTGGAGCCGGTGCGCGACCGCATCCGCTGGGACGACCACGGCCGCTTCGACGTCGCGCGCAACTACAGCATCGACACCACCGGCCGCTCCATCTTCCTCCAGAACGGCGCCACCCAGGCGCACAGCCTCACCTCGCCCGACCTGGGCATGGGGCCGTACCGCAACTCCTGGATCATCCGCGAGCTGCTGGGCCGCGAGCACTACCCGGTCGAGAAGTCCATCGCCTTCCAGGAGTTCGGCGCGCCGGAGGGACCGCTGACATGAGCACCGCCGACATGAGCGCCGCTGACATGACCCTCTTCGAACATCACGACGACCGCCTCGGCGGCTTCGCCCTGCGCACCCTCGACCCGGGGACGGACGCCGAGCTGCTGCACCGCTGGGTGACCCACCCCAAGGCGTCCTACTGGATGATGGAGGACGCGAGCCTGGCCGACACCGAGGCCGAGTACCGCAGGATCGCCGAGCACCCGCACCACGAGGCCTTCATCGGCCTGCACGAGGGCGAACCCGCCTTCCTCGCCGAGCGCTACGACCCGGCCGAGGTCGAGCTGAAGGGGCTGTACGAGCCCCGCGAGGGTGACGTCGGCATGCACTTCCTGTGCGCGCCGACCGACACCCCGGTGCACGGCTTCACCCTCGCCGTGATCACCACCGTCATGGAGTTCTGCTTCGACGACCCCGCCGTCCGGCGCGTCGTCGTCGAGCCCGACGTCCGCAACGACGCGGTGCACGCGCTGAACGCGGCGGTCGGCTTCGACGTCGTCGAGAAGATCGTCAAACCGGAGAAGGACGCCTACCTCAGCACCTGCACGCGCGAGCGCTTCGTCGCCGCGCGCGCCGCCCAAGGAGTATTCCGATGAGCCCCCGCGATGCCGTCGCCCACCTCACCCCCGACCTGTGGGAGCGGGCGGGCCGCCTCCTCACCGCCAAAGCCCTCGCCGAGTTCACCCACGAACGCCTGCTGAAGCCCGAGCCCGAGGGCGACGGCCGCTACGCCGTCACCAGCGACGACGGCGCCGTGACCTACCGCTTCGCCGCCCGCGTCCTCACCCTGGACCACTGGCTGGTCGACGCGGACAGCATCACCCGCCACGGCCGGGACGGCGCACAGCGCCCGCTCGACGCCCTCGACTTCTTCATCGAGCTGCGCGGCGCGCTCGGCCTCAGCGACGACATCCTCCCCGTCTACCTCGAAGAGATCAGCTCCACCCTCTCGGGAACGGCCTACAAACTGGCCGCCGAGCCGGTCGGCGCGGCGCAGCTCGCCAAATCCGGCTTCCAGGAGATCGAGACGGGGATGACCGAGGGCCACCCCTGCTTCGTCGCCAACAACGGACGGCTCGGCTTCGGCATCCACGAATACCTCTCGTACGCCCCGGAGACCGCGAGCCCCGTCCAGCTGGTCTGGCTGGCCGCCCACCGCGACCACTCCACCTTCACCTCCTCCCCCGACCTCGACTACGACGCGCTGGTCCGCGCCGAGCTGAGCGAGGAGACCCGGACCCGCTTCGCGGACACCCTCGGCGGCCAGGGCCTCGACATCGCCGACTACCACCTGCTGCCGGTGCACCCCTGGCAGTGGTGGAACAAGCTGTCCGTCAGCTTCGCCGCCGAGGTCGCCCAGCAGCGGCTGGTCTGGCTCGGCACCGGCGAGGACGAGTACCTCGCGCAGCAGTCGATCCGTACCTTCTTCAACGCCGACCACCCGTCCAAGCACTATGTGAAGACCGCCCTGTCGGTCCTCAACATGGGCTTCATGCGGGGCCTCTCGGCCGCCTACATGGAGGCCACCCCGGCCATCAACGACTGGCTCGCGGGCGTCATCGCCTCCGACGACGTCTTCCGGGCCGCCCGCTTCTCGATCATCCGCGAGCGGGCCGCCATCGGCTACCACCACCGCCAGTACGAGGCCGCCACCAACCGGTACTCCCCGTACCGGAAAATGCTCGCGGCCCTGTGGCGCGAGAGCCCCGTCGCGTCGCTGGAACCCGGCCAGCGCCTGGCCACCATGGCCTCCCTCCTCCACACCGACGCCGACGGCGGCTCCTTCGTCAGCGCCCTCATCAAGGAATCCGGCCTCACCCCGACGGCCTGGCTCCGCGGCTACCTCGACGCCTACCTCACCCCGGTCCTGCACAGCTTCTACGCGTACGACCTGGTGTTCATGCCGCACGGCGAGAACGTCATCCTGGTCATCGAGGACGGCGCCGTCCAGCGCGTGATCTTCAAGGACATCGCCGAGGAGATCGCCGTCCTGGACCCGGAAGCGGTCCTGCCCCCGGCCGTCGAGCGCATCCGCGCGGACGTCCCCGAGGACAAGAAGCTGCTGTCCGTCTTCACCGACGTCTTCGACTGCTTCCTGCGCTTCCTCAACGGCATCCTCGTCGCCGACGGCGTCGTCGAGGAGGACACCTTCTGGCGGACGGTCGCCGAGTGCGTGCGCGGCTACCAGGACTCGATGCCGCACCTCGCGGACAAGTTCGCGCAGTACGACATGTACTCCGAGGACTTCGCGCTGTCCTGCCTTAACCGGCTCCAGCTGCGCAACAACCGCGAGATGGTCGACCTCCAGGACCCGGCGGGCGCGCTCCAGCTGATCGGCACGCTCCAGAACCCGATCGCCCGGTTCCGCCCCGGGAACTGAGCACGCGCCAACAACGGCACCGGGCACCGCTGCTGATTCGCAGCGGTGCCCGGTGCCGTTCGTGTGCCGCCGGTGATGAACCGCCGGTTATGAACCACCCGTGGCGACATACGGACGGCAGACCCCACCGTCATAGTCGGTGGCGATCTCCAGCACCTTGCTGCCGTCCTCCGACGGGAGCAGGCTGGAGCTGTAGTTGGGGCAGGAGTCGAGCTTGTCGGACTTCACGGAGACCGGCGCCGGGATCTCGCGCCACGTCCCTTCCCCGCCCTTGCTGTTGGTCCAGATCGTGCGCCCGCTGCCCTCGGCCCGGCTGCCGTCCTTGTTGTACATCGCCTGACCGATGAGCAGCAGCTTGCCCTGCGGATTCCCCTCTTCCGGCGCCCAGGCCAGATTCGGCGCGTGCAGGAAGTACTTGCCGTCCGCCGTCTCCGCCCGGGTGCCGAGGTCGGTGGGGTCGCCCCAGTCCCACCCGTCGGACGAGGTACGCAGGTGCGCGACGCACGAGAACTTGCCCCCGGCGGCGCAGATCTCGTACGTCATGACGTACGTGCCGCTCGGCAGCTTCCGCACGACCGGCATCCCGGGGCGGTCGGACTCCAGCTTGCTGGTGACGGTTTCGCGGGGCTTGCTCCACGAGACGCCGTCCTTCGACCGTGCGGCGACGAGCTTCTGGCTGTGGCGCGGATCGGTCTCGTCGGAGTAGTGGGCGACCAGGTTGCCCTGGGCGTCGATGGAGAACTCCGGCTCCCACAGCCCCCTGGCGTTCGGCGAGGTGGCGATCGTGGACAGAGAGCTCCAGTTCCGCCCGTGGTCGGTGCTCTTGAACACCCGGATCGACATCCGGGGCTCCGGCTTCTCATCCTGCCCGAACGACGCCGCCCACAGCAGCGTCCCGGCGGGCATGTCGCCGACCTGCTGCGGCAGCTCGTAGAGGGTCGCGCAGCACAGCCCCTTGCCGTCCGCGGCCTTGGGGTCAGCGATGGTGCCCGCGTGACGGAAGCTCTTGCCCCCGTCGGTGCTCTCCTGAATCTGACCGACGCCGTTGCCACCCTTGTGGGTGACGGACGAGGCGAGCACGCGCCCGTTCGCGTCCCCGCTGTGCCGCAGCCGGACCGCCCGCGGATACAGCGAACCGCCGTCCCCCAGCGGCTTGGCGTCGGCCTTCTCAGCGGGCGCCTGCCCGGGCGCCGCGTTGTTGCTCACCCCGCCCTTTCCGGACTCACTGTCCTGCTGCGGGTCGCCGCTGCAGGAGGTGAGGAAAAGAGCGGTGCATGCCGCCATGAGCGATATGAGAAACGCCGGACCGCGTGGGCGTGATCGGGGAATGGTACTTGTCGGCATGGGGCCTCTCGCAATCGACGTCCTGATGGCTCGCCACATCACCTTGCATCGATTTTCCCTATAGCGCAACAACGCTAAAGACGCCCCATTTTCGTTAGCGGCGCGTTAGTGAACCAATAGCGATTCGTCAGCACCGCAGGGCAGCCTTGTCAGCAGCACCTCACCGGCGTGAGCTGCACAGACATGGACAGCTATAAAGAAATGGGCTCGTACACGCTGATGTGGCGCCAGCTGGCGGCATCGAACGGCTCACCGTTCCACCGGCCACGCAGCCGAAGCCCCGCGATACGAGCCATGAGGTCGAACTCAGGCGGATAAGCCAGCCTCAATCTGATGGGACTAAAAACGAGACCATCGACACCAAGACGGACGTGATTCTCGTCCAGAATCTGGGTGACCGGGTCATAGCGGCAGACGTCCAGCCCGACGCGATCGGCCTCAAGGCGCTCGATGTCGATGAACTGGTGGCCCGGCCGAGCGGGCGCCGTCGGCACCCGGCGCTCCAGGACGAACACACCGTCGCCGGTCAGGTGGCGCGCGGCGTTCTCGAAACACCGCACCTGATCGTCCTGGGTCAGCAGATTGCCGATCGTGTTGAACACCAGGTAGACCAGCCCGTACGTCCGC
>Ga0307508_10006665_pt1 | contig 10843 bp, 8 predicted proteins | sample 9_EM_MG_FD_203089 | JGI IMG/M metagenome (GOLD analysis project Ga0307508, IMG submission 203089) | Populus trichocarpa ectomycorrhiza microbial communities from riparian zone in the Pacific Northwest, United States - 9_EM | ecosystem: Host-associated > Plants > Roots > Unclassified | place...
CGCTCGCCCACGACCTCGGCCACACGCCCTTCGGGCACGCCGGGCAAGACGCGCTGGATGAATGCCTGCGCCGTGTCGACCCGGACTCGAACGGTTTCGAGCACAACCTCCAGAGCCTGCGCGTCGTCGATGCGCTGGAGGAGCGCTACGCAGCGTTCGATGGGCTGAACCTGACGTTCGAGACGCGCGAAGGCATCCTGAAGCATTGCTCCCGGCGGAATGCGGAGGCGCTCGAACGCGAAGAGCCCGATGGCGTCGGGCGGCGTTTCCTGATGCGCACCCAACCCAGCCTGGAAGCTCAAGTCTGCAACCTTGCCGACGAGATTGCCTACAACGCACACGACATCGACGACGGCGTGCGCTCGGGACTGCTGGAGCATGAGCAACTGCTGGGGCTTTCGCTGTTCACGCGTTTTCATGCCAAGGTTCTGCACGAATTCCCGAATCTCGCGGGCAAACGGCTGTTGTACGAGACGATACGGCACATGCTGTCGGCACAGGTGTACGACGTCATTGATACGTCGGATGCGTTGATCCGGGAACACGCACCTCAGAACTCCGACGCTGCGCGCGGCATGCCTACGTTGATTCGGTTCAGTCCCGCGCTGCAACCCGAGATCGTCGAGGTCAAGGCCTTTCTGCGTCAGCACCTGTACCGGCACCCACGCGTCGTGGCCACGACCGAAGGAGCAAAGCAGGTGGTGCGGACCTTGTTCGAGGCCTACCGCGCGCAACCCGAAGCGTTGCCTGCACAGCATGCGATCGCGGACTACATCGCTGGCATGACCGATCGTTTCGCGCTACGCGAGCATGAGCGTTTGACAGGCACCGCGCCCGATTGGGCGCGGTAGCCAGTGTGCCACTCAGTCAACTGTTTGCAGTTCGCGCCAATTCAGGCGACGCAGTGACAAACTGTTTGACGGGTTGATGTCGATCTTGCTGACGACACCCGTGTCCGTCCCCGCTGTCAGTGTTGCCTTGCCGCCGACGCTCAGGTAACGCAGATCGGTGACGATACCCCCGATCGGAACATACGACACAGGCGCGAGATTGCCGCTGACGGTTGCCTTCACTGTTGTGATGCCGGACGAGAAATCTCGACCGTATACGCGACTGCTCCCGGAAGGGGTGCAGACATCTCCAACAGTAGGAAGTATGGATGCAAAGGCCACCGATCCTGCGAGCGTTGTCGCATCGCTGATGATGCGCCAGCCACTGCTGGTGGACGTGTCGATACCCAGGTCTTCGTACCACCCCGCGGGCGTGGTCGCATCAAGGGTGACACCGGCCAGCGCGTTGGAATTGTTGGCGAGATTGGTCCGCACGATCGGGAAGGACGAGCCTGCACTGAAGGCGGCGTTGGTGCCATCGATGAAGGAGTAGAGGGTCTGCATCTGCGGCGACGTGATGTCGGTTTGGTCGAGCAAGCGGCCAGTGCCGACCATCACATAGCGCTTCTTGGTGACGGGATGAATTTCGATCGCAGGTTTCGAGGTGACTGGCTGTGCAGCGCCACCGACGCCGGGCGCGGTCAGGAGCGCAAGTCGAGTGGGCGACGGGTAGGCGCCGCTGGCCGCGGTCACATCGAAGCGCCACAAATTTCCCAGCAAATCGCCGGCATAGACGGCGTCAGCGGTCCCATCAGTCGCGTCCACCACAAAGGCATTCGCCTGCGCCAGGCCCGCACTCGCGGTGACTGAGCCCACGCCGGTACCGACTCGTTCGAGCAATGCGCCGGTTTTCGGGTTGACGAACAGCAAATAGCCCTGACCGTTGGCATTGTCGTATCCCGAGGGGAAGATTACGACCCAGCCGTACTTCTTGGTTTTGACGACCACCGGATCGCCGAAGGTGTAACCCAACTCACCGGACATGCCCGTCGTCGAATTGCTGAACTCCCACAGCACCTTGCCGGCTACCGCGGTTTCGGTGGTCCACGCGGTCGGGTCGGTGACGTCTATCGCATAGTAGCTCTTGCCGCCTTTGCCCAAGCCGCCGATAAGGATCGATCGCCAATCGGACGACGTACCGCTTGCACCCGACGTCTTGTTGAAGTCGACGTCATAAACACTCGGCGTCGCATTCACCATGTAGTGATGCACAAAGTTCGGATTGCCCAGCGACGCCAGACCATCGACATTCGGCGTGTTGTTCGGGCCTTGGAACAGAGCCCTCGGCACGTAGGCGAACATCTCAATGCCCGGCACCATCGTGTCCGTGGTGGTTGTTGCCAAGCTGCCGTTGATCGCGTGCATCATGCCGTCGTTCGACCCGACGTAGACCACGGTGCGTCGGCCACCCCAGGTGGACTTGAAGGTCGCGTAACCCGCGTTGGTACTGTCCGAGAACGGAAAACTCGGCGGCCCGACAGGCCTCGCCTTTGAGCCGACGATATCGCCGAGAAGCTTCACTCGCGTCCTGTAGCCAGTCACGGTCGCCGTCGCTTCGTTGCTCCTCTCTCCTCGAAGGTAGTTGAGGTAATTGACGTGATCGTCACCCGACGTATAGGACGTGTCGAGCAAGGTCTGGTCGGAGGCCGATATCGTCGACGTTCCCGCCGAGCGGAAGGCGACACCTTGACTCCCGTTCCAACTCACGACGCGGCGAGCCGTGTTCCAGCCGGTTCCAGACAGCTGAGTGGCCAGTGTTTCCGTGAAGTTCCACTTTGCAGGGGTCACAATTTGCGGGACGTTCGAGCTGTCAAAGGTCAACTCGCTTGCTGATACTTCACCCGACCAGTTGTTGGCGTCGTACTTGCTGCTGTAGCTGGCGTTGCCCGTCTGCACCACCTGCGGCAATGCTGTGGCGAACGAGGTCGTGGTCGCGGCGCTTGCGTTGCTGATGCGACTGAACGCCGTCGTCAGGCCAGTCACCATCCTGTCGGCACGATTGGCGACGAAGAAGTTGTCCGGACGCGAGCCCAGGCCTCCTACGGTCTCGCCATTGGTGGTCCAGACCGCCGGAGGAGTCAATGAGTTCAGCGGAGTGGTATTGGTCGCATACGAGTAGCCTGTGGGAACGGTGAATCCCCCGTATTTTGCGGCCAGATAGAACTGGTTGCGTCCACTGGTGGTGCTGGCCTTGTAGTCATCCCCCTCCAGCACATCGAGCCAGTATGTGTCGATGGTCTGCATTCCGGGCATGTTCGCTTCAGTGCGAATGTCGGTCGTGTGGAACTGGTAGGCCAGCCCCGCGATGTACGCCGAGTTGTTGCTGGCGTTGTACTGGTTGGTCGCGCCGATCGAGCCGGTCATCCCCTCCAGCACGCCCACCTTGTTGGTCGCAGCGATGACATCGATGTCGGCGGTGTCGGTCGGGTGGGTGCTTGGCTCACTCGCGAGGTAGGTGCTGTTGCCTGGCAGATTCTTGTCCTGGTTCGAGTTGGTGTCGCCGATGCCAAGCACAAAGTTCTTCTGGCACGAGTACAGGATCGGGTCGGTCCAGTTCGTGATCACCGGGAAGCCGTCCTTCATGGCCGTCCTGTTTGCCGGGCTGCTCGAAGCGCCGTTGAAGGTCGACAGGTCGCTGTAGGCTGCCACGTCGCCCTTGTTGCGCAGATAGCGGGTCGCTGCGTAGTAGAGCTCGCTGACCGGGTCGAAGCGTTTGTAGGCTTGGGCCGACAGGCCGAACTGATTCAGATAATTGATGACCCCGCTCTTGGACACCGACGACGCCGTCGCATCGGTCACATCAGGATTGGTGATGAACTCACCGGTTGACGAACTCCACTCGGCCAGTGAATTGGTGATCGGGCTGGAGCCTGGCACCGGCTGATTGGGGCCGACGAACTTCATGCGTGCGCGCAGCACACCGCCATCGCGCATCTGACTGCCGCTGTCAGGCAATGGGTCATTGAGGTAACCGAATGCGCTGTAGCGAATCTTAGACGCGTACTGCTGGATCAGCCCCTGAGGCTTGTAGTTGCTGCCGTACTGCACGCAGTTGGATTCGACGCTGCCGCTGACGCAAACCTGGACACGCACTTCGAACGAGTACGTGGTGGTCGTCGAGGTGGCGCTGACGTTGCCGTCCCAAACAGTGACGCCGGAGGTCGGGCAGTCAGTCACCGTAAAGGCCGTCGTTCGATTGAAGATCAGTCGATTGCCACAGCGCAGCACGTGCATATGGAAGTTGCCACCGCTAAAGGGAACGACGCTGGAAACGCCTGACGTGAGCGACTTGTTCGGGAAGTTGTTGCCGAGCGAACCTTGATTGCTCGGGGCCCAGGCCTTCTCCAGAATCGTCATGGTCGGCGTGTCGATGGCGCGATAGCCACCGGTCAGTGCCCATCGAAACGGATCAACGGCCTGCATCGTGGCCCAGTTGAGAAAGTTGCCACTCCATCGTCCAGAACAACTGCCACTCGTCGGCGTGCCGTCGGGATAGAAATAGCTTCCGTTGACGGCTTCGTTGTAGCGGTAGGTGTAGCACTTGAGCGGGTCGAAATAGCCCAGGTACGTCGCCGACGAGGAATACGTGGTGGTGCGGTCCGCCGCCGTGACCGCGGTCGGGAATTCCACCGACAGTGCGAGCACAAGATTGCCGGGCACTCCCGTCGCAGAGAGCACCGGTTGGTCTGCCAGTGCGGTTTGCGCGTTCGCCGAGAGCGCGGTCAATGCGCCGAAGACCACGAGCGCGGTCAACTTCGCGCAGTCAACTGCTCGACGTATCGTTCGGGCGAATCGAACGGGACTGGGCAGGGCAGGCAACGATTTCATGAGGGGGCTCGTTTCGTGCAAGCTAGGACGGGACGGTGAACGTCGACTGGAAGAACGACTGGGTGTTGCGTGGCCCGGTGACCTTGACGCTCAAGCGGTACACCACGCCTTGCACTGCCGCTGGCGTACCGCTCGCTGTCAAGGCTCGTTCAGGACCTTGCAGATTGTTGGAGCTGGTGCCGGCCGGGGTTTGGTTGTCCGCCAGCATGCAGCTGCCAGCACCGAGGGTGGTTTCGAGGCCCTCGGTGGAACAAAGGCGATCGATGAGGTAGCGCACCGTAACGCTTCCATCAGTAGAGGAGAGTCGGTTCGATGCGGGGTAGGTGGTATCGAAGTCGGCTGCCACCAGCGCGTCGGGAACGCCTTGGCCGTTAACCGCCAGCATCCTGGCGCTGTAGTTGCTGCCAGATACCGCATTTGCTCGTTTCGCCGCTGTGTTCAGGCCTCCGGTGCTGAATTCCGTCAACGCGGCCTTGGACGCTCGTTCGCTCTGGTTTTGCATGTCCCGCTTGAACGCGATATTGCCAGCGGTGAACAACGAGCTGTTGAACGACCGGATCAGCGCCACGCCAGCAATCAGCATGACGACCAACGCGATCAGGGCGAACAGCAGCACCACACCTCGCTGGCGCGTAGGTGCCGCAACGAAGCTGGTAGATTTCCGTGGATGAGGGCGGTTGTTCATGTCTAGGGGGCCAACGTGACGTTGCGCAGCGGAATCGTGACTTCGAACGTGCGGTAGCGATAGTTCAGTTCACTGCCCGTCAGCGTGCGAGTCCGCTCCAACGCCGAGCCGAGATCACTGAACAGCTTCACGTCGGCAGAGGCCCGCTGATAGCTCAGTGCAGCGTCCGACGTCGATGCGGGGGTACGCTCCTCCAGCGAGGTGCGAAGGATTAGGCCTAGGCGGATGGAGACGATCCGTTTCAGTCTTGTCTGCGACGCGGAACTGCCGTCCATCAGCGCCGCCGCGTCCCAACCTGAGGACGATGGATCGATCCAGGTGATCGTGTTCGTCGCCGGGGAGGTGTCGGTTCCGTAGAGCGCGCGCAATTCGACGACTCCATCTGCAATCGGCACGTCGATATTGGCGCCGGTCGGATTAGCCTGCAGCAAGTCGTAGCTGACCAGGGTGTTGTTGCTGCCCACGCCATACATCTGGAACTGCGGCATGTTGTCGGTCACGTTCCCGAGCTGCAAAGCCGTTGTCGAGGCTCCGAAGTTTGCGAGGTTGACGTTGGTGCCTGCAGCCGAGTAGTAGGTGCCGCCAAGTGGAAGGTTCTGATCGGTGCTGCCGGTCGTCGCCGTCGGGAACAATACCTGTTGCACCATGCAGCCGTTGGTCACGGATGAGTCGGCTAGCAGGAAAAGGTCGCCGGTCCGGAAGACGATCGTGTTTGCCAGTCGAAGATTGGTCGCGCTCACGCTACCGGGAACGACGAGCATGGGCGATTCGCCGAAGCCCGCGGTCCCGCCCATCACCATCAACACGTCACCGCGCACGTCGGACGACGTCGGATTGGCCAGATCCTTGGCGATGACGACCGGCGCGAGCCGCACCGGCAGCGTGGTGCTGGTGACTTTCGCAAAGGCCGAACCGGAGTTGATGGCGCTCGGTAGCGGCAGCACATGCAGGGCTGTCGGAGTGCTCTGAGAAACGTCCAGTCGACAACCATACGTGGTCAACCAGCTCTGCGAGAAGCCAGAGCCCGCACTGCGGATGGCTCGGTCGAGCAAATATGTCGTGTAAGCGCCGGTCTGACTTACGTCATTGACTGACGTGGTGCTGCGCTTGGTCGCCTCTCCGCGGATCATCACGCTGGTGATCGCTAGGGTCACGACCAAACCGATGACCATCGACACCAGCAGTTCGATCAGCGAGAAACCAGCGGTTGCGCGCGGCAGTTGAGTGTGCTCCGTCACAGGATCACCTCGGTCACATACTTGTTCGAAGCAGCGCCACTGGCCGCACTGGTCGGCGTCCAGGTGATCGTGATGAGCGCAGTGTTGCCGGTGACTACCGACGTTCCCGCTCCCGATGGCAGGCCGCCGGTGGTGGGGTCTGCTACGTGCGCTTGCCATGCCGTGAGATTGGGCGTCAGGGTTTGCTGGCTGATCATCGTCGTCGCCAACTCATTGGCCAACAACGCGGCGCGGCTGCTGTCTTCTGCGCTCATCGAAAATTGAATCGCCCGGGCCTGAAGGCCAACGAAACCCAGCAGCCCGAACGAGAAGATCAGGATGGCCACGAGCACTTCGATCAAGGTCATGCCGCGCTGGCGACGTTGCGAGGGGTGGTTCATGATCAGGGGCATCCGTCAGGTGATGTCGATGACAACGTGGGTCGATGCGGGTCGCACATGCGAAGCTGGCCACCAAGCTGCACGATGACGCGAAGGTTGCGATCGGCGTTGGCCTGCGTCACATCGAAGGTCGTGGTCGCCGCGGTACACGACGCGCCTGGTACGCCCGAGGCGGTGTTCAGCGCCAGGCGGCCGTTGGAATTGAAGCAGATGGCAGATGTCCCGCTGGTGATCACGACGGCGGACGCGACATCTGCAAGCGCGCCGCCCTGCAGGAACTCCCCAGTCGCATCGCCCAATGAAGGCACTGTCTGCAGCGACCAGTTCTTGCCGTTGGCCACTGCCGTTGCGTTGAGCGCCGGTGTCGCGTTGGTGAACGACATGACGACCTGACGGTTACGTCGAACTGCTTCGGCCTGCGCGGTCTTGATCCCGTTTTGCAGTGCCTCGGCGACTGTCCGCACTTGTGAGTTCTTGATCCAGGCCGTGAACGAGGGGGCGCTGAGCCCGACCAGAATGGCCACCAGCGTGACCGTGACGATCAGCTCGATGATGGTGAACCCGCCGGCAACGTGGCGGATTCGGTGGCCACGCATCAGCACGACTGACCCTTCTTCATGACCCAGCACGTGTTTGGGCTGGGCGTAGGCCACGAACTCGGGACTGTCGAAGTGCGAACATCCTGTGCGGTCACCGTATAAACAAAACCCAGGGCTGACCCGCTGCCAGTTGCGGTCAGCTTGTAACCGGTGCCGTCGCGATTGGAGCAACTGAGCGCGAAGGTAGTCGTTGAGGTCGTGCAAGTCGGTGGAGTGATCGATCCCACGTCGGCGTAGGTTCGGTTGTCTTGAAAGTACCGTTCCATGTTGGCGCGGCCGGCCGACAGCAGATTGGTACCCTCAACTAGTTGGCCGCGTAGGATGTAGTCGCGGTAGCTCGGTATTGCAACCGCCGCGAGGATCGCGACGATAGCCACAACAATCATGACTTCGATCAGCGTAAAACCACGCGTCGCATGGCGTGAAGTCGAAGGTGCTGCGGCGTGGAGAGCAGGGGCTTGGCGCATGTCGTCGGCTACCGGTGACGTGAAGAGTTGAACAAAGTATGCGGGTGCGGCTCGTGCGGGCAAAGGAAAAGTGCACACCTGATGACCACCATACGATCAACGGTGTCTTACGGACGATGAGCGGGCGGATCGGCCCGCAGATCGGGAAGCGTTGACGCCACAAGCAGCTCGATGCGCCGCACGCTCGCCACCAGCTGACCGGCGCGCAGCGCAGGCAGCACACCCGTTTCGCTGAGGCGTTTTTCGAGATCACGCTTGACGTCGTTCGCGAGGTTGGAGGGTTCGAATACCGTGCAACCGACGACCTCGCCGCGGTCGCTGATCAGAACCTCGAACACGAGCCGCTGCACGCCGATCTGGTCCAGCGTGTCGACATCGAGATTCCAGTTCGTTTCAGGAAAAGCCGGATCGTCGACCTCGCGGAATGTGTAGAACATCACTTGCTGCGCGGGTTCTTCCACCGGTGGGGACGGTGTGGTTCGCGCGGTCGGCGGGCTGGCCGGCTTCTGGCGCTGTGCGCTGGGCGGACTGGTGACGGCATGTGCTGTATCGCGGCTGGCGGCGCGCGTGGTCGCCACGGCTTCCGGTGCGGCGACCAGCAGCATCGCCACGAACCGCGGCTTCTCGCTCACCGGCGCGGCGACCGCATCCCAACGTGGCGACGAAGCCTCGGCCGCGAGGCCGATCGCGCCGGCGTTCAGGATCACTGCCAGCACTGCGCAGGCGGCCAGCGTGGCGGGTCGACCAGTGATCGGTGTGCGGTGAACGGTGGGCGCTTGGCGCATCAGGGGCATGTGGGGCGGATCGGACTCTGCGGTGGAGTCCACGGTGGCGCGCCAATCTAACAACACGCACGCACTGCCGCGCGATCCAGCAGACGAATGGCTGAGCCTGATCGACAGGCGGCGACATACCATCGCCTCGGTTGAAACTCCGCGCCCTGATCCATGGCCCGCCTCCCCAGACTCGACCTCGCCGGCCACCTGCACCTCGTGGTCCAGCGCGCGCGCGACGACCACCGCGCATTCGTGGACGACGATGACCGGCGTCGCTACCTCGGCGCAATGCTCGAGTCGGCACGCGAATGCGCGGTTGCGGTTCATGCGTACGCGTTGATGGACGCCGAGGTGCTGCTGCTGGCCACGCCCACCGAAACCGCGTCGCTTGCGCGATTTATGCAAGGGCTGGGCAGACGCTACGTCAAGGCCTTCAATCACCGCCACGGCCGCAGTGGCGCGCTCTGGGAAGGGCGCTATCGGACAACGGTCGTCGATCCGGCAAGCCACCTGCTGGCATGCATCCGGCTCGTCGAACAGGCGCCGATGCGCGCCGGCTTGGCAACGCGCACCGGTGACTGGCCGTGGTCGAGCGCCGCACACCACGCGGGACAGAAGGCCGATCCGATCGTCACCGAGCACACCGCCTATTGGCAACTGGGCAACACGCCGTTCGAGCGCGAAGCGCGGTATGCCCGGGAGAGCGCAGTGCTGCTGCCGGATCAGGAGACCGAGCGTCTGCTGGCGGCCGCGCGACACGGCTGGCCGATGGGGTCCGACGTGTTCCTGCACGCGCTTCGACGAACGACCGACCGGCCGGTGCAACCACGACCGCGCGGGAGGCCCAAGCAACCGCGGCCCGTAGTTTGATATGACCCCATATTTTCAATGCACTCTCGTTGTGCATTAAAAATTGGGGTCACAACAACGTAAAAAGCGCTTGAGCACGATGTTGCAGTGCAGTATCCTTCGCGAATTCCCCAGCTCAGGAGCGCGTCATGCATCAGGCGGACGGATCTCTCACGACTCCCCACACCACCCGCGACGAAATCGCGGCAGCATCTGAGCAAGGCCTGTACCAGGCTGGTCAGGAGCACGACGCCTGTGGCGTCGGCTTCGTCGCTCACATCAAGGGGCAGAAAGCCCACAGCATCGTCACGCAAGGCCTGAAGATCCTCGAAAACCTCGATCACCGGGGCGCTGTCGGGGCCGACAAGCTGATGGGTGATGGCGCCGGCATCCTGATCCAGATCCCGGACGAGTACTACCGCGCCGAGATGGCGGCGCAAGGCGTCGAGCTGCCGCCGCCGGGTGAATACGGCGTCGGCATGATCTTCCTGCCGAAGGAGCACGCGTCGCGCGTCGCCTGCATCCAGGAGATGGAGCGCGCCGTCAAGGCCGAGGGCCAGGTGCTGCTGGGCTGGCGCGACGTGCCGGTCGATGCCGAAATGCCGATGTCGCCCACCGTGCGGCTGAAGGAGCCGATCCTCAAGCAGATCTTCATCGGCCGCGGGCCGGACGTGATCGTGCCGGATGCGCTGGAGCGCAAGCTGTACGTGATCCGCAAGACTGCATCGAGCGCGATCCAGGCGTTGAAGCTCACGCACTCGCGCGAGTACTACGTGCCCAGCATGAGCTGCCGCACCATCATCTACAAGGGCCTGCTGCTGGCCGACCAGGTCGGCAAGTACTACAAGGATCTGCAGGACCCGCGCGTCACGTCGGCGCTGGCGCTCGTGCACCAGCGCTTCTCGACCAACACCTTCCCCGAGTGGCCGCTCGCCCACCCGTACCGCATGGTCGCGCACAACGGCGAGATCAACACGGTCAAGGGCAACTTCAACTGGATGCGTGCACGCGAGGGCGTGATGAAGTCGCCGGTGCTGGGCGACGACCTGAAGAAGCTCTACCCGATCAGCTTCGACGGCCAGAGCGACACCGCCACCTTCGACAACGCGCTCGAGCTGCTGGTGATGAGCG
>Ga0307508_10006668_pt1 | contig 10840 bp, 13 predicted proteins | sample 9_EM_MG_FD_203089 | JGI IMG/M metagenome (GOLD analysis project Ga0307508, IMG submission 203089) | Populus trichocarpa ectomycorrhiza microbial communities from riparian zone in the Pacific Northwest, United States - 9_EM | ecosystem: Host-associated > Plants > Roots > Unclassified | place...
TGTCTCTTAGTCTCACAGCTGCCAGGGTATGGCGGCGTCGGGTGCATATTCGGCCTGTTCTTCTTCGAGTCTATCTGCTTTCCATGTATTTTCACCCTCGGCACCAAGAACCTTGGCAAATACACAAAGAAGGGGTCGGGTCTGATGGTTATGGTGAGTCCATTCCATGCGCTCACCTGCCAGCTTACCAAGTCGGTGTTAGGGTGTCGGTGGCGGAGCCTGGTACCCGCCTGCGCAGGGCGCATTGGCCGATTTGACATACACTCGGCGGTCATATCTTGTCCCGTTGTCGGGATTCATCGCAATGACGTTATATGCTACGTGAGTGCCCAGATATTCTCATAGAATGCTTATCTCTGAGGCTCCTTCCAGTGGTCTCGTAGTGGACCAGGCAAGAAAGAGCGGTTTCACGATCAGAAATCGGGACGAGCTATCCGAGAGGAAAGCCGCATTGGAAAACAACGTTCAGTCTGCAGACGATACCCCTACCCCAGATACTCCAAAAGAAAAGTGGTCCGCGTGAGTACCTGGAGGAGGTATGAGAATGGGTACCCAGACAATTAAAGCAGCTTATTCCATGTTCCGAGGAGTTAGATATTCTGGACATACGACACCTGTACCAATTAAATTCCATCAAATCTCTATTAGACGTCAGCTACCTAGGAATAAGAAAATGTGTGATTGGCGAGTCCGTGACTAAACTGCCGAGGTTCTTGAGCCTGCTAGACGGTCTATGACCTACCACAGCTCCGTCAGTGGTTGAATCAACACGCGACCAGAATTACTCACTGGTCGTATGTAGGGCAGTGACAGGAAGGTGCCGACGAGAGGGAGCTGCCGCAGGAACGTCAGGACGACGGGAAAGAAGTCGCTAGATCGTACGGACGTAAGAGGCACGCGCGAGGTTTGTTTCAAGAGGACAACCCTACCCAAAGAGATTCAAGAATCCAAAGGTCTCTACGACCATCCCAATGAACGGGTATTTGAAAAAGACGAGCAGAACGCCACCGAGGAAGCAAATCGTTCCACGCAATTTTTGTTTGCGAGCAAAGAAATAAAATGTTTTCTGGGGTCCAATGATGAGTGTGAGGCCAGAGAGGAATAGCATCTAATGTGGAGGTAGAACGTGAGTGCCCGGACAGGTTGGCGTGGCGGTACACTGACATTTCCGAGCGCAAGCAGAGCAGCGTCAAAGAAGAGCATTACCCCCAAGAACATGAAGAGCGTCCCAAACGTCGTGAGTGCGACACCGATCTCTGTGCATGGAAGTCAGTGAATTGAGCAGGCGGGGTGAGTTGAACGGGGTACTGACTTTGTGCATCAGAGAGCCACATTGTGGATGTACTTTGGACGGTGGTCGGAGGGCAAGTAACCGTTGCTCGGTGTGCACGTCGGTGCTTGGGTTTGTCGCGTGCAAGCTGTGATGGACACGTCACCGCCACCTCACTCAGTCTTCGCAATCCACCATTTTGGCCCCGTTGATCGAGTTTCAGGTACTACTTGACCTTTGCACGGGTGACATTCCACACGGATCAGATCGGATTCATTGTCAGAGGAAAGCGATGAATGGCACTAACGTCGGGATTGTCACCGGGACATTGGGAACATACTACTAGTACATATGGTATCATCGCGTGTACTAATTATTAGAACAACCCGTCTATTGGTAATGCATTTGACAATAGAAAGTATAGAAACATGAATAAATGACGCTTTCAAGACTGTCCAATGTTTGGGTATCAAAAACATGCATGCACCAAATGCCGGCGGGACGGAGAGCCTTACGCCACTCCACCTTCCCGCTTCTGTAGTTCCCTAGCAGCAATGACCCTATCATATGACTCCTTCAACGGGCTTCTATGCATGAGAATAGACATGTGGGCGCTCAGATAAGGAGGCGGCAATAGCGGATGAACTGTCTCAAAACCTGCGGAAATGCTGGCAGGAGGAAAGTGGGCGGTATATTGCGGAGTGGATGGACGTGTCGTGGGAAGGTATGCTAGCGAGGACAGTGCCTGCACAGACGATGAAGAGGTGGAAGACATCGAAGAGAGTGTGCGATGGCGGTCGTGTGTTCTCCCGATGAAATGGGCTTGAATCTGTGGTTGACTCGGAAGCGTGGTTACCGAACGCACAGAAGAAACCGAGGTTCGACGATACTCTGCATATGTTGTCTTCACACTGGATGGGGAGGTCGATAGTTTCTCGGTTGGATCACGACCTGGTGACGACGCGGGTGATGCCTCCGAGGTGACCGTCAGCGGAGTGAGGGGTACCACTTTGGGCGTCATAGGCACTCCCTGACCAAATGATTGCCCACGTATCAGAGGATGCGGACGCAATGGTACTTCCGGTTTGCTGGTGGTAGAATGCGTGGAGGGAGGCCGTGTCATCGATAGCCGTTTGTACGATGGATGATGCGTCCGATTGACGGGGGAGGTGTTTGCTGAGCGTGTCTCCATGACCCGCGATTCAGCGAAGGGACGGTGTGTTGGCTCTGCATGACTGGACGGTGGCGCAGCCGCTGTTTGAGGCGCACGTGCAGTTAACACGGGCGTCTTCAAGGGCGTTTCCGGAGCACGGATAGTGGGCACGCGAGATAAGGACTGGGGACAAGCGCGCGGTGTATCTGGACGAGGTGTGAACTCGTCGACGGGGACCGTGGGTGTGGATCTGCGTTGGTCGACGGGTGTCTGGCCACTGCCTGAACCGATGCTGTTTGGGGTCACAACACCGCTTTCGCTGGACACCCATTCGTCCTCGTCGTCCACAGGAGGGCTAGCGAGAGTGAAGCCAGCCTTGGTCTTCCCCCCCTGCTGTCGCTGGGTCGGGGGCGGTGCATAGCGGTGAGCCTGTAAGTGTTCTCTGGGAGCTACCCGTGCCGTGCTGTTCACCCGTCGAAGGGGTGACGTATTCCGCGAGTGTGACTGGGGGAAAGGAAAAAAATCAGATAAAACTGCTGAGAAAAAAAAGACGATGAAGCAATACTTCGTTCGCAAGACCGACTTTCTTTGTTTTGTCGGGATGCTTTGGCAGGGAGGAGTCCTTCTGAGTAAAATGTAGATTTAATGCAGCCTTGGAAGAACCGGTCGAGGAGGTGCGGGAATGAGTGCGGGGAAGACCAGTTGCACCAGTGCGATGGGCCTTTGGCGCCATGGGGATGGGAGTGGTATACGAATTGGTTCTCCGCCATTTGCCACTTTATATCGATCTTGTCGCAGCTTGCTTATCGCACTCGCGGGCGGTGTCGACGAGCGCAAGAACGGGGACACACCTGGGCCCACGAGCCAGAAGCATCTGGAACTGCTGTGGGTTCACGCCGATCAGCGCTGCATGGCGATGCATCCACATCCACCCATCCCTCTGGGAAATCTGATTCGAACACTGATTCGTCCAGGTCATTGCTTGGCATCGCATTCTATTTCGATTAGTCCCCCGTTCCAATGGCAGTCCGAGGGTTTGACCTGTACGAACGTGGTCAATGCCAACTGCGACCTTGATGGATGTGTATCTGATTAGATTAGATGTGCCATGTTGTGGCACACAAATATTTCCACGCGCGTTGCCTCTGCTAACACTCGACATCGACGAGCCCGGACTGCCATCATGGAGAGAGTCCAGTTTCAGCAAGAGCAGGCGAGTCCAGTGCGGCCTTATTTCTGAGATCCGTCTCATTGAACAACCAGATGCTCGCTGAGCTCAAGGACCTGGTCCAGAAAAGCCTCTTCACCCAAGTGCGTCGTGCGGAAGCTAGCCTTGTACAGTTAGCACAGATCCATGTCTCACGTCGTGTAGGCGGAGGTGAAACAGATCTTGAAAAAACGGACTCAGTTCGAAACTGCTCTTGTGCGTCGGGTCGCAAAGAAGAGTGACTTTTTGCGGTATGCCGCGTATGAAATGGGCCTCGAACAGTTGCGACGAAAACGACTCCAACGTCTGAGTATGTGCTCGGATCTCATCGTGTTATCAACATCGTTCATACTACTTCCCAGACCTTCCAAAGTCAACGTCGACGATATCGGACTATGCACTCGTCCGGAGGCAGTTTCAAATATTCGAGCGTGCACTCAAGAGGTTCAAGTCAGACGTCGGACTCTGGACACAGTATATCCAGGTGGCGAAACGCCAAGGAGCACGCGCTTTAGTGGGGCGGATCACCGCACGGTAGGATCCGATCTTTTTTGGTCAGGAGTACGACTAACCTCGAGGGAGGCGCTTAGCGCTCTGCAACTTCACCCACATGTTCCCTCCTTTTACATCTTGGCTGCATCACACGAGTTGTCGCACATGTCACCGTCCGCTGCGCGCTCCTTGCTACAGCGCGGGCTTCGGCTAAATTCAGACAGCGTGGACATGTGGAAGGAGTACATCCGGATGGAGCTTGGTTTCATTGAAGGGATGCGAAGACGGTGGAATGTTTTGGGAATTAACACCAAGGAGGACGAGAGAGCGCAGGTGGGGAAAGGAATCGAGCCCGACATCGACATGGACGTCGATGAACAGACCGTCGTCATAGACGAACAGAGGGAAAACCCACCAGACGAGGTCATAGCCGCCGAGAAGGGTGGCGATGAAGGTGAAGCTGCGCGCAAAGCGATCATGGATGGAGCCATCGTCAAGTCTGCTTTGTCGAGTGCAGCAAAAGGTGTGTATTTTATGCTGTACCTCCGGAATATGACTTTATCGAGCTTTCCATCAAGCACTCCCCACTGTAAAGCTCTTCATGGAACTCGAAGCCCTCATTCGCAGCTATCCGTGTCAACTCCGTCTTCGTACCACACTCTTGGATCATGTCTATTCCCTTTTGCAAGAGGTGTTGCCCGATGATCCTCGGGCAGTCCAAATGCATGCTACTAGACGACTCCGTGAACTTGCCCTCCCGAAAGACGACGGCAAAGATACTGTCGAAGATGATCCTCATTTCATGGATAGTGAAGAGCTGATAGATGCCCTCCAATCTGCTAACGAGCGACTTACAACGGCTGTCAAGGCCTCCTGCGGAACGTCCATGAAGAGCGACACCTGCACCGCTGCTCACTCCAATATGTCAGGGATATATACTGATTTTGTGTCGGAATGGTGTCTGTCTCCGACGCTCGAGCCCAGCTTGGTGAGGCAGATTCTCGATCCCGTTCTTGAGTCTCTCAACAATCACAACTACATCACAGAAACAGTATCTGGTGGGGTCTCTACAAGCCCTAGCACAGGGCACCAGTGCATCACCAGTCTTGCAAGCCACGCACATCCGTTTACTCTTACGCGACAACTCATCGCCAAAGAGAACATTAAAGTTCGCCAGGAAGTATTCCTCTTCCTCTGTCTCTCCCGATGTGTGGCTTGCCCGGCTAGATGCGGAGAATGCGTGCGACGATGGCGACGTCAGGTCAGCCTGGGCATCTGCACGGACCACGGTGGTCGCGAGCCAAGATGTTAACGGCGCTGACAAAATCTGGTTGTGGGGACTTGACCACCAACCAGGTAATGCAGACGATCAGCAAGCTGTCTACGAGGTAAATTATCCCTATGCACGTGGTTCCCGATCGCTGACACAAATCCGCTACCCGACGAAAAGGACCTGTTGAGTCACAGCATGAAAGATTCGGCCACGCGGACTATCCACGAGACCTTGCTCCTTCGATATGTTTCTGAGGTGATACACTCTCAGGGGACCGACAGTGCCACGCGCCTCAAACTGACACGACGCATGTCGGGCGCGTATCTCCCCACCGCAGCCGTTTGGGAGCGCGTCTTCACTCTCGAACGTGCACGCGACAACCTTGCCGAGAAGTCGCTTCTCTGCGCGGTTTATGAATATTGGCGGGCCATAGATGGGATCTCGGCAGCATCAGCTTGGGCGGGGTGGCTCATGGACCATGGGGATGGCAAAGGAGCAACACAGGTTATCTCGGGTGCCATGGTACAACTGGGTGCCGAGGACAAAATTCGGTTGACCGAGGCGTGGAGCTCACGGCTAACAGGGGCCCAGACAAAAGATGAGGATGTCGATGCTATCGAGGACGATGATTTATCATTGGAACTGGAGCATGTCGTTGTACCTTGATCGACTCTGCGCATGTGCGCCTTTCAGATACCAAACATGCTTGGATTGGGTGACCAGCAGGATATATGGTATTTGACAAACAATCAAGCATGTTAGTTGGGTGATTATCCACTAGGTCAGAATCTGACATCACAGGGCGGAGTAGGGTCGACGCGTCAGGTGCTGAAATGCCAGAATAGAGATGATAATGCAAAGTAATGAATACAGGAGCTGTCGTCTACTCGTCTGGCACCTCGATTTCGCCCGAGTTGATGCCGTCGATGACGTCGTGAGGAGGCTTCCCATCGACCGTGCACCCAATGCTCTGCGCAGTGCCCAAAATCTCCTTGGCACCGCCAGCCAAGTCCTTTGATAGCGACTTGCTCCTCATCGTCCGGGCGATGTCAAAGATTTCGTCGAGCGAGACGTTGCCAGAGTGCTTGATGTTTTTCTCCTTCTTACGGTCGCGGGGGGGCTCTGCAACGAAGCTCAAGCACGCAAAACACAGGGAGAGATGGGCCGTACCCTTGAGAGCCTTTATGACAAGGGAGGAGGCCGAGGGCACAACCGAGACGGTCGCTTGTCGGTTCTGGATCGTCAGCTGAACGGTGACCCGTAGACCCTTCCATGCGGACGTCGCTTTTGCGATGTCTTCTCCGACCTTCTTGGGCGACTAGAGTATGTTTCAGCGCACGCGCATCGGAGAATGGGAGAACACCGCACCAGACCAAGAGGACCGATTTTGGGTGCGAGGGCCGAGGAAGCACCGACTTCACCACCTGTCGCCCGCAGGTAGATGATTTTGACTTCGGAGGGGTCCTGTGTGTCTGTGAGGTTGAACGATGCGCAGAGGGCTGTGTGAGCTCACGAATTTCGGGGCCATGTCTCGAGGACAGCAAGTCTGAGATGTCCGTGGCGTATGGACGGGTGGCTGATAAAATAAGGTTCAATCTCCGCTGTGGTACTGTACAGGAGGGCAAGCCGACGGTGTTTGCACAGGTTTGGTTTGCCTTGAAGACCCAAAGTGGCCGGCAGGTCTTATCCACAAGCCAAGACGGCGGTGAGTGCAATGGGTGTATGGACACCGCGGGAAGGGTCGCTTTACCCGCTGCATTCGAACACGCGGACATAGATAATCTTGCTTTGCTTATAGGTAATCACTCTCTGTCGTTGCTGTATCTTCCCCCGTTGACGTTGATGTCTAAATGTCACATCGAAGCTGATATGCTTGAGCGATTGATCGCCCATAATGACCGGATACCCTTGCTGCCGTAGGTTCTCCCGATGTTGACACCCGGCACGTCTTTGATCCTTCCATTCATACAGCGAAAGCTTAACCCGATTTCATTCGAGATCGGCGCCTGCAATTACCGTGCTCGATTACCTTCGGCGAATAATCAGATTTACAAAGGTCGAGGTGTGTCCATTTTTTTTCTCTCAAACGTCCGTCATCTGAACGATTCTCACAAGAAATCATGCCTGTTGCTCACCCTCCACTACGTCGATCAGATCTGCGCACGGATGCCTCTTTTTACGTTGTCTTCCCTCACTTGTCATCGATTCATCATCGCTTCCATCACTGTCTGCAGCAAGGGCCTATGCGATACGTTCTGCACCAACAGCCTCTACGCACGTGTCGGCGGCATTCCCGTATCCGAACTCAACGTCCTCGAACGCGAGTTTCTTGCCATGATCGATTGGCGATTAACGGTTAGCACGTTTTCCTTGACCCAACTTTCATCTCAACCTCGTCACCCACCCCCTCCCATTACCCGATATATCCATCCCCCCCTCTTCTTTCAAGGTTTCTCAGCACTTGACGAGGTCTTGACGTGTCTGTCTTTTTTTTTTGTTGTCGTTTCTTTTTCTTTTTGGCTGTACGCTTCGGCGCCCTCGTCAGTGCACGCGTGAAGTCCTTCAAGAATATTACGTCAATCTCGTCCGTACGGACAGCAGTGGCAGATTTTACATTCCTGGCTCGCCTTCTACGGCGGAGAGCTCAATCTCCTCGGAGAGTGATCTCGAGAGTATGGCATCGCGATCGCCCTCTCCAATGCCAGGCCATTCGCCCACGGATCCCCGCGTTCCGCTCATCCCCGGCATGCGCTCGCCATCGACGGCAACTCGCACACCAGTGCCTCAAGTCCCTACTCTGGAGCAAAACATGGCATTCGCAGACTTGCAGAGCTCACTTGGGGAAGGGTCTGGTTTTTCGTTGGGACAACCCTAGATAATAAAGGAACACCATCCATATTTTGTTAGAGGACGCTGGGGAAACAGGAGCAGTCGTCTTCCCACTGGTCAATGGCATAGTAACCAATTGTATTTTGTGTCACACATGGAATTTGGAACAAACACGCTGTATGTGCACTGAGAAAAACAAAGACCAAGACGTTGATCAGTAAAACAAAGGAGTGACTCTGCGATTTACAGTATTTGCTATGCTAGTAATGTGTTGTGGGTTATAGAAATGTTACAGTCCTTGTATCTGGTGAGCAGTGGGAATTGAAGAAAGAGTGGTTTGGTTTTTATAGATTTTCATCAGAGTCGCGGACCCGGCGACGAAAATAAGATGGACGTTCTCCTGGGCAGAAGCTGAGCACACATCAATACGCAGAACAGGATTGACTTCGCACCGTATGTATGGCTACCTAACAATACACGAACGCGAGCGACAGCGAACAGCACAAACCGCCATGTCAAGAACCTGCGTCGTGCGCAAAAAAGAAACCACACATGAGTTCCCAATCAAATAGACACCCAGGAGCACGAACGAGAGGGGCCGAAGAAAGGAAACGGAGTCGGACAGGTGGGGTTGGCAAAAGTCCATGTTACTAACATTACATTTACCGCCTCAGGGCGGAGAGCATCTTCGCCAGCGCATTGATCTGGCCCTTCTGAACCTTCTTCGGTACACCGTCGCTGCCTGTTTCGCCATTCTCGCGGACACCATCGAGATCAGTGGTGGAGGTAGCGGCGTCATGGCGCTGATGAACAGCGTGCTTCTGAGGTACGCCTGACCGCTCGCAGATGGTGTCGAGTTTGGGATCTTTGGGTTTGCGAGTACGAGGCTTGCGCTGGGGGGGTTGACCAAAGATGTCTCCGACTGGGTTCGGGTGGAGCTGACGCGGCAACTGGTCCAATTCCCAAGGTACACCTGTCATGACTGGATATCAACCAAATCAGCGTACACGCTAGAGGCGAGAGCCACTTAAAACACACTTTTGACGTTCTTGGGGATAGCCTGCTGTTCCCCATTAGTTCCGTAAATCTTGTTACCTCCGCCCTGACCCGACGTCTTGGTCTGTGTCCTCCAGCTCCCACTCGATGCGCTTGTTGCCATCGTGCTGACACTACGCGTGCTCGAGTTACTGTATCTTGTGAACGCACTCGTGGATGTGCTCGCACTCGAAGTCGTCGACGTCGAGCTGCGCCAGTTACTCTTGTTGGCAGGACTGGACAGCACGGGGTTGGAAGAGAAGTCCAAACCAGCACCACGAACCGAAGGAGGTGATACCCCACGAGGTCCTCTGCGCTCCGCGGAGACACCGTTACCATAGATAAGTGTTCCCGAGTTGTGCCCATGCCCATTGGCGGACGATGCACCCCACGTGTTCGGGTTGAAAGGCTGAGGTTGCCGGCCACGTGTCCAGGTGACCGCTTCGTCCGCGGGAGAACGTTGTGGTGTGAGTGGCGTGCGGGTGTAAGGAGAATGTAGAATGTGTGTCTGATGATTGACACTAGAAGAAGGCGCGTTGTGGGGCGCTGGTACAGGCGACAACCCCATGATCAGATTTGTCACATTGCTGGCTGTACCAGGAGCTGATTCCTCTATGGGAGAAGAATGACCCTTTCCACCAAAAGTAAGTTTCCACTTGGAAGCCTTCTTTGCGACCGCGGGGGCGGCAGATGGGGAAACAGGCGAAGCTGATGTATCGGCAGTAGTAGGGTGGGATTCAACAAGGACAGTTGGCGTCTTGGAGGATGTGATGCTGGCTGCGCGACTAATATCGATGACCGGCGACGACACGGAGCTAGAGAGTTGCCGCGAAGAAGAACGCGATGCCAAACTTATCTCTCTTGCCAAGGTTTGCGAGGCAGAGGCAAGCACCTTCAAGGTCTCGTCATTGGTGAATTGCTTGCTCTTCCGCGCTCCACGGCGACCCCGTTTCTTCGTAGAGCGGCTCCGGCCATCCTCCAAGTCGTGTTCAGCATCCGGGATCTGTTCAGGGTCAACATCAAGCTCATCTGCGGCCTCGACCTCCTCAATGGCCTCGATATGGGATGGTTTGAGGATCTTACTCTCCGCCTCCTTTGCGACAGATACGTCCAAGTCAGGAACTGTCTCCAAACCTAATCCAGTCTTTTCAAACGCAGGACCAAATGATGGAGCACGCGATAAACTGCGAGAGTGGATGACTGGCGTACGACCACCCGCGCGGGATGAAGGGCGGCGTGAGGGTGGACATGACGACAAAGGATGACCAAGAGTTATTGAAGATGCGGAGATGACACGCTTGTGGCCAGTGACAGAGCGACTGAGCAGCATAGGTTCGGACAACAGCGCGGGGAGATCCTTGACCCAAGCCCCGAACTCGCGGGCGGTGACAGGTGTCGGCGTGTTCACGGATAGAAAGCAGGAAGCCGAAGGGGGAAGATAAAAAACGCGTGTAGCAAGAAATTCTGCCACGGCAGTAGTCATACCGGTGAAACGCTGCATGAAAAAGTTGGAACCATGCTGACGGAAGAGGTTGAAAGAAGAGCAGGCTCCTTGGGCAGTATCCGTCCAAGGATTGTAAT